>Ga0315280_10007798_pt1 | contig 14241 bp, 10 predicted proteins | sample YL17G06_40_MG_FD_203697 | JGI IMG/M metagenome (GOLD analysis project Ga0315280, IMG submission 203697) | Sediment microbial communities from Yellowstone Lake, YNP, Wyoming, USA - YL17G06_40 | ecosystem: Environmental > Aquatic > Freshwater > Lake > Sediment | place: USA: Wyoming | collected...
ATCCGGTTTCACTGTAGGCAGCGAGAGCGAACCTGACAGAAAGCCGACAGTCTCTGAGAGTGTTCTGACAGGTCTGGTTTCTATTCCTTCCACGACCGCGCCTTCAGGAGCGTTTTCCCACGGCACAATAATTCCGCATTTGCCATCCTGCTTTGCTGTAATAGCGGCGGGGAGAACGCCTTTCACCGGACGCACAGTTCCGTCTAACGCGAGTTCGCCCATAATGAGATAATCTTTTGCAATAGGCGCGCGTATCTGTTCTGTGGCAAGCAGGATTGCGACCGCGATTGGCAAGTCAAAAGTGGAACCTTCTTTTTTTGTGTCTGCCGGGGCAAGGTTTATGGTGATTTTGCGCGAGGGGAACTGAAACTGGCAATTCCTTATCGCCGCTCTCACTCTCTCTTTGGATTCTTTGACCGCGGCATCAGGGAGTCCCACTACAGTGACTGCAGGCATACCAGCGCTGACGTCAACTTCAATCGCGACGATGTAGGCGTCAATGCCGGAGATCGCAGAGCTGAAAAGTCTTGAAAGCATATCGCAAAGTATGAAGTAAAAAGTGTGAAGTGGGAAGTAAGAAAAAACCGTACTTTCTTACTTCTGCCTTTTGCCTTTGTACTTCTGCCTTTTCTCCTGTTGGCTAATGGCTACTGCCTATTGCCTGATAAGATACGCCCGCAAGGGCTCGAACCTTGGACCCGCTGATTAAGAATCAGCTGCTCTACCAAACTGAGCTACGGGCGCAAACTCAAGTATGAAGTATAAAGTATGAAGTCCGAAGTGTAAACAAAAATCACAGCCGTTATACTGTGAAATGACTCCGCAAATCCTGTAAATTGGAGTTTTTAGTAAGTCAAACGCGAAACAGAAGTTACGCGATTTTAGCCCTTCAAAAATTACAGGATTTCTATAATATCCCCCTGGCATTTCCGCTTTCGGCTCTCGGCTTTTGGTTCTCGCGGACCTCCCCCGCGGGTAAAATCCTCTCCCTCGCGCGAAGATTATTTCTTAGCAGATAGTGTCTTGACTGCAGCGATTATCCACGTCCACTTTATTTACTCGGATAATCTCTTCGCCCAGTCCTCCCAACGAGATAAAAGGTCCTCGGGTAAACCATTGCTCCAATTGTTATAGTCCTTGGTAGACCCGAGTCTTTTCACTGTAGTTTCAAATAGACTCCTTGACGTATCGTCATGATTCCTGAGCGCCACCAATACGCTCAGTGTACGCTGAGGACACGTTCTAAGCATATCAACTAACTGCGGCACTAGCGACTTTTCATGAGTACGAGAGTACATCTCCTGGAGCGCAACCAGCCTGACAATTGGAGAAGAATCTTTCAAGGCGACCGATAGAATTTCATTAACCTTGTCATCCCTTATGAATAATGAGAGGGAGGAAAGAAGCCTGGTTCTAACATTCTCATCGGGATCGGTGAGCGCTAATCTGCTCACTGTCGCCATATGATAATCGCCGTCAATAAGAAGCAGTACTATGCAAAAGAGAGTTCTTACGTTCGGGTTTTGTTGAAGCATGTTTTTGACCAGCACGTCATCTTCACGAAAGAGAATGGAAAACCTGGCCTTCAGACCTGGCTGGACGTCCTGACCTCTCTCTCTATCGGTGCCCCTCCACTGGACGCCCCACTGGATGGACCACGCGTAGAGGAAAGAAACTGCAGCCAGCCGCTCGTGGCTGGTACCATATTTCAGCATACGCGATACCTTTGCATAACGTTTCCCGCTATCTTGTCTAACCATTTCTTCGTACAATTTGAGAAGTGGCTCATACTCCTGTGAATTCCAAGTTCCATCCGGAGAAACTAAAGACGCATACGAGTCAAAGAGAATGTCTATCCGACTCTTTCGGGACAGAAGCCAGCCAACTAACAAACCGCAAACCGCAAGTGATACGAACAACCAAATACACAATCTTCTCCGACTGGCAGTTTCCATAACTCTCCTGATCATACGCACAACGGCGCTTCACAGTTGCGTTTGGCGGTTAGTAGTATAAGAAGCGCGGGCGGGAGATGTCAACGGAAAAGTCACCGCGTTGCAGGCAACGCGGCTAAACACTTGACAGGTGGGTTGCGGAACGTAAAATCAGCCGTAACGGAATCACCGATTTTCAGAAAAGGAGAAAGCGTGAATAGGGATGAGGCGAAGAAAATCTGCGATAAGGTGCTCTCTTATTCAAGCGCGCAGGAGACTGAAGTAATAATGCAGAGCGGTTCAAGCGCTCTGACACGGTTCGCAAACAACCAGATTGAGCAGAACGTGAACGAGACAGGCGTCAGCCTATCTGTTCGGACCGTTTTCGGCAAGAAGGTTGGACGCGCATCCACAAATATGCTGGATGAAAAATCCCTGAGAAAAATGGTTGAAGCGGCGCAGATTCTTGCCAGAGTTCAGCCCGATGATGAAGAACTACTTCCTATGCCTGAGGCGCAGCGTTATACGGAACTGAAAAACTATGTTGAGGCGACCGCAGAGTTCGGACCAAAAGAGAGGGCGGAAGCGCTGAAAAATATTATCTCGCGGTGCAGGAAAGAGAAGACTCTCACCGCCTCAGGGATATTCTCAAACGAGGACAGACTCCTTGCGCTTGCCAACTCAAAAGGTCTTTTTGCGTGCGACAGAATGACCGAGGCAGTCTTTAGCGCAACTGTGATGACTGATGATTCAGCGGGTTGGGCAGAGGAGACAAATAAAGATGTCCGCGAAATTGATATAGAAAAAGTTGGGAGAGTTGCGATAGAGAAAGCGGTCTCCTCAAAGAAGCCCGCTGCGATAAAGCCGGGCGAATACACAGTTATACTTGAGCCGTCTGCGGCTGGTGATTTACTCATATTCTTAGGCTGGCTCGCTTTTGGCGCGCTCGCATATCAGGAAGGGCGCAGTTTCATTTCAGGTAAACTTGGACAAAAGGTCTTTGGGGAAAATATCACGATAGAGGATAATGTCTATCACGATATGGCAAGCGGATTGCCATTTGATTTTGAAGGGATGCCACGGCAGCGAGTCGCCCTCATAGAAAAGGGGGTTGCGAAGAACGTGGTTCACTCAAGAAGAACAGCGAAGAAAGCGAAAACTGAAACTACAGGACACGGGCTGCCTGAGCCGAACACAAGCGGTCCGATTCCGCTCAATCTCGCGCTCGCACCGGGGAATTCCACCTTAGAAGAGATGATAAAGAGCACAGAGAGAGGGATACTTGTTACCCAGTTCCACTATACAAATACGGTCAATCCTATGAAACTTATACTGACCGGGATGACGAGGAACGGCACATTCCTGATTGAGAACGGGAAGGTGAACGGAGCGGTCAAGAACTTGAGGTTTACTGAGAGTCTGGGAAAAATTTTGAGTAACGTTGAGATGTTAGGCAAAGAGTTGGTGAAGACGCGTGGATTTTTCGGCGGCGGACTCGTTACGCCTGCGATGAAGGCGAAAAACTTCACCTTCTCAAGCACAACGGAATTTTAGGAAATTATGAAGTATAAAGTATGAAACACGGCTCAAGAGGAGATTACCTATGAAAGAACTGACGCAGGTGGCGCTTGAGGTGGCAAAAGGAAAAGGGGCGGATTACGCGGACATACGGATAATCAACCTGAAGACGGAGTCTATAAGTCTGCGAAACGGCGTGGTCGGGTCAATAGACAAGTCTGAGAGTCTCGGTTTCGGCGTTCGTGCGATAGTGAACGGCTCCTGGGGGTTTGCAGCGTCAAGCGAAGTCTCAAAGAAGGAGATAGAGCGGATAGCGGCGCTCGCCTGCGAGACAGCGAGAGCCTCCAGCACGCTCAAAGGCAAAGATGTCCGCCTTGCCCCGGAGCCGGTTCATACTGAGCGCTGGCAGACGCCGTATCTTATAGACCCGCTCAAGATAACTGTGGAAGAGAAACTCGGACTTCTTTCGCAGATTGACTCAATCCTGCGCAAAGACCAGAGAGTGAAAGTGGCGCAGTCATATATGAACTTCTCAAACGAGCGCCAGTATCTTGCGACAACTGAAGGCACATTTATAGACCAGACACTTATGCGCTCCGCAGTCGGATACTCTGCGACCGCAGTTGATAAAGGTGAGATGCAGCGCCGTTCTTACCCATCATCGCACGGCGGATGCGCCATGACTGCCGGTTACGAGGTGGTTCTCGGTGCGCGGCTGTTAGAGAATGCGGATAGGGTGCGGGATGAGGCTGTCGCACTTCTAAGCGCGCCATCTCTGCCGTCAGGGACGCGCGACGTGATTCTTGATGGTTCGCAACTCGCGCTTCAGATTCACGAATCTTGTGGGCATCCGACAGAGTTAGACAGAGTCCTGGGCAGCGAGGCAAACTACGCGGGAACGAGTTTTCTCACGCTTGAGAAACTCGGCAAACTCAAATACGGCTCCTCAATAGTGAATCTTGTGATAGATGGCACAATTCCGGGAGGGCTCGCAACTGTCGGCTTTGACGATGATGGTGTGCGGGCGGGCAGATACTATCTGGTCAAAGACGGCGTATTTGTCGGATACCAGACAAACCGCGAACTGGCACACATCGCGAGGGAGGAGCGAAGCCGCGGGTGCAACCGCGCAGACGGATACTCCGCGCTTCCTATGGTTCGCCAGAACAATCTTTCTCTTCTTCCCGGCGAATTGACTCTTGAAGAACTGTTGGCAGACACTCCGGGCGGAGTGTATATGCTCAACAACAAGTCCTGGTCTATAGACCAGCAGAGGATAAACTTTCAGTTCGGCTGCGAAATTGCCTATGAGATTGAGAAGGGCGGAAAACTCGGCAAAATCTATAAGAACCCGACGTATCAGGGAATCACAGATAAATTCTGGAACTCCTGTGACGCGATTTGCAGTTCTGATTACTGGACTCTCTGGGGAGTTTTGAACTGCGGTAAAGGGCAGCCGGGTCAAACAGCAGAGATGTCTCACGGCGCCGCGCCGACACGGTTCAGAAACGTTACTGTCGGAGTCGGAAGCCAGTAGCAAGGGTATCGGAAGCACCACGCCGGAAGGCGTGGTGAATGTTTAGCCACGGCATTTATGCCGCGCTCAGGAGGCAAATGAATTGTCAGGAAGAGACATAGGCTTTATGATTTTCGCGTTCCTTGTAGGGATGTTTCTTGTCTTTGCGCTCGCTCCTGCGCCTTCGCGGCATCAGACTGCCGGGACCGCGGGTCAACCGGGAGTTTTGCCGCCTGAAACGCCAGTGAAAGTTTCACAGGCGCAGATTCCGGGTAATTCAGCGCCTCTTCTCATTCCGCTGTCAGACAACTACTTTCTTTACGTGGGTTCAGATGAGCGTTTCTTCCTTTGCCGCTTTGATTCCAAAACCGGTCTGGAAGTGGTTGAGGTCTATCAACTCTCTTACAAGCCTGACAGGTTCCTTACTGAACTGGCTAAGCGGAAAACGCACGGCTGGTATTTTGACGCGCTTTCGGTTGAAAAAGAGACCGTCGTCAAAGCGAAGACAGAGAAGTTCAACGAGGTGTGCCAGACCGGCAACTGGGATAACGCCGAAGGGGCGGCAAGAGACCTCGCCGCAGCGGGTGGAATCGCACCGCTTCTGGTTGCGCTGGGTAGCGAGAACTATGCTGCGCGCCGCGCCGCTGCGCTCGTCCTCGCTGAACTGGGCTACACGCAGACTGTCCCTATTCTCACCGAGTTACTGCATGAAAAGCGGTCTGTAAGGGAGCGCGTAACGCCGATTCTTGTCAAACTCACAGGGAAAGACTTTGTCGCCAGCGTCCCCGGCGAGGATATGGAGCCGGCGATAAAAAAATACCTCCAGTGGTGGAAAGAGCATCAGAGAACTGAGGAGGGACCAAAATGAAGAAAGTTCTCGTTCTTCTGATTGTTTTGGTCGCTGCCGCCTGCGTCGCGGGATACTTCACTTTCCTGAAACCCCGAGCGGAGAAGAAGAAAGCCAAGCCCCAGTTGCAGAGCCAGGCGCAGGAGAGCCCGGAAAAGAAAAAAGCGCAACTTGAAGAAGAATTGAGGTCTATCCAGCGCTTTGCCGAAGCCAATCCGCGTGATTTACGAGAGATTGAGCGCAGAGTGAAGGAGTTTGAGGGGAAGACCACTTCTTCCTCATTCCTCGCTATACACGCGCAAAGGATTCTAACCGAAGCGAAATCAAACTTTGATGAGCAAGCGAAGAACGCGTCCTCAAATATAATAGAACGTGCAGACAAGTTACTTGCCAAAAATCGGTCAGAGGAGAGTACCACTGACGGGAGGAAGAAGGATTACTCTAAGGCTATTGAAATCATAGATTCCTTTCCAACGGTTTTTGCCGGCACGCCTTACTCAGCAGAACTGCGTCAGTTGCGCGAACAGGTAAACTTCTACATTGATGCCTGCGATGTCTGGGAGAAGCACAGAACAGACGCGGGTGCGGCGTATCACCTAAATGACCTGGACAAAGCGCTCAAGATTCTGAACGACTTTCCCGAAAAATACAGAACCACAGAGTGGGAGAAGAAGCGTCAGGAACTTTTGAGTAAGTATCAAGGTGAGAAGCAGACCGCGGTTGCCCAGCAGGAGACGGAGGAGAAGTTGCTCTGGCATCCGCTTTTCTCCGGCGAATCTGACCTGCGCAGTGTGGATTGGGACCCTGAACCTGAATCCAATTTTGTGGTCAAAGATGGCGTCCTTACCATTACCTGCCCGTCAGGCAAAGAGTTTGTCTCAATGACAACAGGCTCAGACGACTGGGCTGAGTTTATTCTTGAAATTGATATGCGCCTCGTTCGCGGCTCAGTTATGTTCGCTGTCCGCGGAACTGTTGATACTGAAGACCAGACCTCAAAAACATACAAGTTTGATAAGAAAATTGTTGGGACAGGCGAATTTGAAACAGGCGGCTGGCAAAAAGTGAAAGTGAGAGTGAAAGAGAATAAAATAACTGTCACTGCGCCCGGACTGCGCGGTCCGAAAGAGGATTCCTGCGAAAGGAAGAGCGGTCCTATCGGACTCTTTGTCCTGGACGGCGCAGAGGTCCAGATAAAATCTATCAAAATCGCGTTCTATGGAGCAGAACCGACTTCCTGGGCGCGCAGGCAGGCGACCGCGGAAGAGAAAAAGTCGGAAGAGAAGAAACCAGAGAAAGGCAAGTAGAGTTCTCTCAAGTGGGAGGTGGCTCAAAATGAAAAAGGTTTTGATTCTCCTATCTTTCCTGACTCTCTTCCCTGCCTGCAGAAGCGCCGGGAAAAATGAGGCAAAAGCGGTTACCGGGACCAATGCTCCTCCGACCACAGGCGCTGTTGCTGCAACTGAGACTAAGAAGGAGGCTCAGCCCGTTACTAAGACCCGTGAAATCCTTTGCTTCAAGTTGGTGAAGAAGCCTGCTGAAGCGCAGGAGGGGCCAGACTGCAAGGCGCAGACAAAAGAGCAGTTTGAGGAAACGCGGCGCTATATAGAGGAAGTGAAGAAGAAAAACGAAGAACTTCTCGCACAGGGGAAAGAGCCGATTGAACCTGAAGAAGAAATCTATCCTATTGTGATTCGCGACGAAGATGGCAACGTCACGGAGCGATTAGAAGTCATTCTTGAAAATAAGGATGCTGTTGGCGGCAAGTACCTTTCGGATGTCTATCCGACAGTTGACGAAATGGGCGCCCCGGCGATTGGTTTTGAGTTCAATCCTGAAGGGGCGAAGAAATTTGAACATCTGACTCGTAACGAGAACCTACACAGAGAACTCGCAATAGTTTTTGATGGCGTTATTCAATCAGCGCCGACTATCAAGGCGACAATTAGCCAGCGTGGCATAATACACGGCAACTTCACGCGAGAAGAGGTTGACAGGATAGTCAGTATCTTGAAGAAGCCGCAAGAGAGGTGACTGAAAGAAGAGGAAAACTCGGAGGAGAGATATGAGAGTCGGAGTGCTTTTGATTTTCTTGGCAGTGGTTCTCACACTCCCTTTTTGCTCGCGCAGAGAGCCGATTGAGGAAGAGTTTTCGGTAGAGGGAACAGCGCCTCAAGCGAGTCCAGACCAGCAGCGTGCGCCTGAGAGACAGTCCACATCTTCCGCTGATACCCAGGAGGAACTTACTGCGAGGGCTAATGATAACCTTGAGAGCGAAGCGGAGAAAGTCTTTATCAAAACCAGGGAAGAGGCGGAGAGATTGACTCGCGAAGGAAAAGTGCGTGAAGCGCTGGAAACCCTCAACAACTATCCTGTGAAGTTCAGCGGGACAAAGTGGCAGAAAGAGATTGAAGAACTGGCAAAGCCCCTGCAATCACTTGCCGAAGCAGAGTCCAGATTCACACGGATGAAATCCGCCGCTGACCAGGCACAGTCTGAAGGTGACATAGACAGAGCGTTTGAACTGGTCAAGGAGTTTCCGGAGAATCTGCGTGTGGGAGAATGGCGGTCAAAGTGGGAAGCGCTTTTTGAGGACATTTCCGCGAAAAAGAAGGAGAAGGATGAGCAGGCGGATAAGGAGCGCGCCATTCCGTGGGAGACGCTCTTTGACGGCACAAACCTTGATAGATGGACTGTCGGTCAGCCCACCTGGGAACTCAAAGACGCAACAATGGTCGGAAAGCACTCAGGCGAGAGATTTGCCGAGACCTATGCTGTCCCGAAAGAAGGCACTTGGGACAATTTCATCCTTGAGTTGGAATTCAAAATAGTCTCGGGAGAATACCTTGTCGTCGGAATCCGCGGAAAACCTGATGAAGGCCGCGAAACTTACAAACAGGTTGACCTGCCGGCAAAAACTTACAAGCCAGGAACTTGGTTCAAGGTTCGCATAGAGGCTCGCGGCAACTCCGTCGCAGTCATTGATGTTGCTACAAACTCCAGGCGTATGGAGAAAGAAGAACCTGAATACACAGAAGGACCAATCTCCCTCTTCATATCTGGAGACTCTGAAGTCCACCTCAAAAGTATCCGGATAAAACGCCTGAAGTAATCACATTTTCCTCACATCTTGCGAGGGGTTTGCGGTGAAAATTCTCCTTGTGAACCCTCCGATTTATGATTTCGCCGCATACGATTTCTGGCTCAAGCCATATGGGCTTCTTCGTCTCGGCGGCGCGCTAAAAAACGCAGGGCACTGTGTGAAACTTTTTGATTTCGCTGATAAGGATTCCTTCCGCGAAGAACTCAGATTCAAAGGCAAAACAGATAATTACGGGCGCGGAAAGTTGCCACATAAAATTATCCAGACCCCTCCCGTTCTGACGGGAATAAAACGCAAATATAAAAGATACGGACTGCCATCAGAACACTTTGAAAAAGTCCTCAATGAGTGGCAGCCTGACGCGGTCTTTCTTACCTGCACAATGACTTACTGGTATCCCGGACTCCAGGAAGTCGCGCAGATTGTGAGAAAAATCCTCCCCTCTGCGTACATCGCGCTTGGAGGTCAATATTCTGCAATCCTGCCCGAACACGCCCAAAATCTAATATCTCCGGATTTTCTCTACGGGCGCGATTCCCCTGAGCAATTCCAGCAGAAGTTCGGCTGCCTGCCTGACCAGGACGCTCTCCCTCTCTGGCGCGAGTACCGAAAACTTCCCTACGGAGTTATCAGACTGACAGAAGGGTGTCCATTTGAGTGCTCCTACTGCGCGGTCAGAAAAATAGTTAGATACCGCGTCCGACCTCTGGACTTTCCTGTCGCCGAGGCGCAGGAACTCCACTCACTCGGCGTAAAAGATGTGGCGTTTTACGATGATGCTCTCCTGTTTGACTTTGACAGGGTTCTCCTGCTGTTCCTGACAGAGATTTCAAAGCGCGGGATAAGTTTCAGATTCCACACGCCGAACAGTCTCCATATCAGATTCATCACCAGAGAGATCGCGCAAGCCTTGAAAAAGGCGAACTTCGTCAGCCTCTTCCTTTCTCTGGAAACAGCCGGTGAGAACAGTCCTTTGACGAAAGGGAAAGTGACGCGCAAGCAGTTAGAATCCGCCGTCTTATTCCTGATTGACGCAGGATTCGCGCCGCAGGAAATCTCAGTCTATCTTCTTTTAGGACACCCGCTTATCCCGCTGGAAGAAGTGCGGTCTTCCATTGATTATATCCACTCTCTCGGACTTCGCAGCCACCTCGCAGAGTTTTCTCCTATTCCAGGAACGCCTGATGGCGACCTCGCTCTCAAATCGTTTCCGTCCGACCCACTCGTGCAGAATAAGACATTTTATTCATCAGTTGCGCTGACAGAGGAAAAACTGAACCAGATAAAACTTTTCACAAAGAGACTGAACGCATCTGTAACGCGCCGAAGCCAGACTCAAAAACTTGAATAGACTTTATCAAAGAAACGTCTATAATATAGTGATGGTTTGCTTGGTGTCATACTGGAAAGGAGAAATTACGATGAGTTACCTGAAAAGTTCTGTGGAAATTATTGTTCTCTTCGCCTTCTTCTTCCTCGCAGCCTGCGTTTCAGGCTGCGGTCACGGCGGCTCTTACTATGAGGAGAGTAGCGTCACTCTTATCGGTCATAACTTTGACATCTGCATTGCTTCGCGCGACCAGCGCGCGCCCGCATGCGCGTATAACTCGGTTGGCGACGAGTATATCGTGACCTGGCAGGACAGGCGAACCGGAACAGATTACGACATTTTCGCGGTGATACTTGAGAGTTCCGCCGGCAGCCCTGTATTCCCGGAGATATGGGTCACGTCTGCTGCGGATGACCAATCAGCGCCGTCTGTGGCACACAATTCGTTCCTTGACGAATACCTTATCGTCTGGGAAGACAGGCAAAGCACAACAGACTACGACATATATGCGCAATTTATAGATGGTGCAACTGGACTACCTATCGGCTCAAACTTCGCAGTCTCAAGCGTTATAGGGCGCGATGAGCGGGCGCCCAGAGTTGTTTACAACGATACGGACAATAACTACCTCGTTGTCTGGGACGAGGAAAGTTCAGGCGGCGACACAGACATCCTCGGTCAGATTCTATCCGCTGACGGCTCACCATTAGGTGGCGCTTTCGTGATTTGCGACTATTCCGGCAACCAGCAGTCACCTGCAGTCGCGTTCAACTCTAACTATGACGAATATCTCATCGTCTGGATGGACTTCAGATACTCTTCGCTTGAAAGCGACATATTTGCCGAGATTAGAGACAAATATGGTGCGCTTGTACGCGATGACTTTGATGTGAACGCAGATTCAGGCGACCAGGATTTCCCCGCAGTAGCGTATAACCCTGACACAGACAGATATCTGGTGGTCTGGGAGGACTGGAGATATCCCGGTCCTGACATCTACGCGCAGGAAGTTTACTCGGATGGCATCCTGTACGGACAGGATTTCGTAATCACCTTTGATGAAGCGAATCAGCGCCTTCCTGCAGTTTGCTACAATACAACAAAGCGCAAGTATCTCATAGCGTGGCAGGATGACTACTACAGTGGCACTACGGACACAGACATCTGCGCTCTGATATTAGATACGTATGCTTATCCTATCGGCAGAATCAAGCGCATCTCAGACGAGGCTGTCCCGCACATAGAGCCTACTGTCTGCGCAAATACGGCATTTAGCGAGTATCTGACTGTGTGGTCAGGTCGCCTTACAACAGACTACGATATTCTCGGGCAACTTCTGCGCTGATAAACTCGCGCGCGAGGTGCAGAGTATCTCCGAAATAATGGGAGCGCTTTCCAGCACCTGTGCCCCAGTTTGCAATATCCCGGCGCATCCGGCTCAGCCGAGCACTTTGCGTTTGTTCTTGACTTGATTGCCAGCCAATCTATAATCCCATTGTCCATTCAAGTAGTGGTAGGGAGGAGCAAGTATGAGCAAGAAGTGGTGGTTGTGTGCACTTATCCTGGTGGTTGCGTTTATCTCTGTTGTGGCGCTGACGAAGATTACCTTTTCACAGGAAGCGCCCGGTCCTCCTGAACCTCCCCAGCAGCCGAAAGAGCAGATAGTTCCTGTGGAGAAATACCTGCCGCAGAAGTCGCTCCTATTTATTACTGTTCGGCGCGCAAGTCTCCTGGGCGAATACTGGAGGAGCGGATTCCTTTACAAAATGTCGCAGGAACCGGAGATTCAAAAAGCGTTCGGGGATGTGAAGAAAGCGATTGAGAGCGGTTATGCGGAAGCAGAGATGAAGTTCAAGGGAGTGACAGGGGCAACGTTTGCTGAGTTCTTTTCGGTCTTTCAGGGTGAGGTAGCGTTTTCAATTGTAAATCTTGATACAAAGGCGCGCAACCCGGCAGAGGCAATTGACTTCGTCTTTACTGTTGATGCCGGCGACAAGAAGGACCTTTTGATAAAGATAATAGAGAAGACGCAGGAGACGATAATGGCGATGACAGGCGGACAAGAGGAAGGACCGGCTTCCACTTGCTATCAATACAAAGGGCTGACGATTTATTCATTCGGGACAAAGGGAGGGGCTGTCAACGCTACGTTCCTCGGAAGCAGATATTTTCTTACGATAAACAAAAGCACTCTTGAAGGTATAGTTGACAGATACTACTCTGCCGAAGTGAAAGATTCGCTTGATACGAATCCGGTCTTCAAGAAAGTTCGCGAAAAATGCTGCACGGGAAACGAGGTTCTCTTTGTGTTTGCTGACACCCACGGACTTCTGGATGTATTCAAGAATATATTCCCACCTGCACTGAACGAATCGTTTTCAACTCTCGATTTCCAGTCTCTTCAGGCTGTCGGCTACGCATCCTGCCTTGAAAAATCAGGAATCACAAGAGACATCTCCTACGCTTATACTGCGGGCAAGCGTGAAGGCTTCCTTGCCGCGCTTACACCTGCCTCTCCTGTTGACGCCACCATTTACTTTCCCCAGGATAGCGCTATCCTCTTCGCCACCGGGAACTTGAATATGGGCGCTTGGTGGTCAAACGCTATAAAAAGCGCGGAGATGTTCTCCGACTCGCAAGGCGAAGGGAGCAAGAAACCTCTTGAAGAGTTGAAGAGTTTTGAAGAAAAGCTCGGGTTTTCTATAGAGAAGGATTTGCTGCCCAGCATTGGCGAACACTTCTCTTATTATGTCGGACTTCCCGAAGGAGGCGGAGCGTTCCCTGAAGCGGCAGTGCTTCTGGAAGTGAAAGACAAGGAGAAACTGACAAAGTGTGTTGAATTGCTTCTGGCGAAATTGGGCGAAAAGGTGAGAAAGACAGAGTTTGAGGGAAACACACTTTACTACGTGGTTCTTTCCGACCTCATCAAGTCGGCAAAGAAGCGAGAGACTCCGATTCCATACTTACCCGCACTCATAATAACTGACAAACACCTTGTTGTCGGCACTATGCCGCAGACTGTGAAACGCATAGTTGAGGGTCTCGCGCAGCCCGCTTCTCCCACAGGGTCTCTGAAAGATGCACTTGCCAGTCTGCCAAAGGGAGCGAGCAGTTTCTCTTACATTGACCTTGCAAAGGCGGGTGGATACCTCTACAACACGCTCACGCTGTTTCTGAGGGATTTGCCTGAAGGCGCGCCCAAAATTGACTTCGGCGCACTTCCAGAATCAAAAACGATAACGAAGCATCTCGGAACTATCAGCGGATACGAAGTGGCAGATAAGGAAGGAATCCGCAACGAAATCACATCTTCTTGCGGACCATTTATTATTCCGCTCTGCTTTGCGTCAATCACTGCTGCTGTGGCTATTCCAAACCTTCTGGAATCGCGGAAAAGCGCCTCGCAGACGGCAGCGGCTGGAATGCTCAGAGTCATCGCAACAACAGTGGAGACCTTTCGCGTGAAATATGGCGATTATCCTGCGAGTGAGATCTCCCCACGTGATACAGAAGGTGATGCGCGTCTTCTCTTTGAAGCGCAAGACGACTGTCCCGGCTTAGAAGGGGTTCAGGATTGTCCAACTATCAATCCTGACCTGGCAAAAGCATATACCTTCACATACACAAGAATCAGCGCTGAAAAATGGACTTGCACTGCCGATACGAACAGGAAAGATTCGCACGATTTCTTTATTGACCAGTCCGGCGTCTTGCGCGCAGCGCCATCAACAGGCGATGGCTGCCAGGCAAACGAAAACAGTAACCCGTCCGGCGGACTAGAACCAATTCCAGTCCCAGAACCAATTCCAGTCATCCCAGGAGATAGGTAGTGGGGATTATTGGGCAACTGAAACGAGCAGCCCGTACTGACGTGCCCCCCGAAAACTGTACCACATTGAATTAGAGGGTCCTCCGGATAAAATGCTTGCGCGCTGCTTGAGACGCATTCAGAGCGCCTCAAGGAGCGCGGGGAAGAAAGGAGGGCTTTCAAGG
>Ga0315280_10007799_pt1 | contig 14241 bp, 12 predicted proteins | sample YL17G06_40_MG_FD_203697 | JGI IMG/M metagenome (GOLD analysis project Ga0315280, IMG submission 203697) | Sediment microbial communities from Yellowstone Lake, YNP, Wyoming, USA - YL17G06_40 | ecosystem: Environmental > Aquatic > Freshwater > Lake > Sediment | place: USA: Wyoming | collected...
TCAAGGTTAACGCCTTAACCTTGGAAAACGTATTGAAACATGTCTACGGACTGAACCTACCCCACAACATGATCCACATGGTCTTGAAGGAGAATGGGAGAGCCATACCGGAAGCGGCTAAACAGACCAGACGGAAATGGGTCAGATACGAACGGAAGCACAGTATGAGCCTCTGGCATACAGATTGGACGCAGCTAAGCGACGGCCGCTGGTGGATCGCCTACATGGACGACGCATCTAGACTGATCGTAGGATACGGCGTACTCCAGGAAGCAACAGCTGAACACATGATAAACGTCTTGAAGCAAGCCATAGCCAAATATGGATGTCCACGCGAGATCCTAACCGACCGCGGAAGCCAATATTACGCCAGCGAAGGAGAACGGAAAGAGAAAGGTATAAGCCAATTCGAAGCCTACCTAGCCGACCAAGGAATCAAACATATACTCGCCCGAGTAAACCACCCTCAAACCAATGGGAAGCTGGAACGCTTCTACGGCGTATACGACCAGAAGAAACATCAATTCAAAAGCATAGGCGAATACGTCCAATGGCACAACGAGATCAAACCGCACCTCAGCCTAAACATAGAAACCCTAGAAACCCCAATCCAAGCCTTCCGAAGGAAACTTCCACTGGAGAAAACAGAAATAACTGAAACAACAGAACCCCTAGTGAAAAAATAATGGGAAACTACACCCTCCAGATATTCTACGAAAGTCTTAAAAACGATACAGGTTCGAACAATCTCAATTGTGATGCAAGATGAGAAAGCTATCCATTCAAGATTTGAGAGACACTGTCGTCGGCGCAACTTTACTTGGCTCCGGCGGCGGCGGGTCGCCGGACAACGGAATGAAGCTGGTAGATGAAATCGCCAAGATTACGAAGGAAGTAAACCTCGTAGAGCCTAGCGAAGTCCCTGATACCGAGTATGTTGCAATGGTCGCCGGCATGGGAAGCCCAGCAGCTCTAAAAGAGAAAGGCTTCGGACCTGAAGCAATCTACGCTTTCGAAGGCCTGCAGAAAATCTACAGATGGATAGGCGTCGACTTCAAACTCGTTATGCCCTGTGAGACCGGAGGGTTCAACACCATCACACCGATCTACGTGGCAGCAGCGAAAGGTCTAGATGTCGTAGACGCAGATGGAACGGGCGGTAGAGCTGTACCTGAATTGGGAACGACTCTCTACTTCCTATACGGAATACCGACATCACCAATAGTCCTCGCAGACAGAAATGGCAACCTAGTCGTTGGATGGACTAAAGATCCGATGGATGCACCTCTAGCGGAAGAGATAGGCAGGTACGTTGTCACAGCGTTCGGTATGCTCGCCGGACTTGGGACTTGGGTCGCGACTGGTAATCAAGTCAAATCATACTTAGAGCCAAGAGTTGTGTGGAAGTCTAGAGAGGTTGGAAGAGCTGTTAGAGAAGCCAAAGTGAAGGGGAAGGACCTTGTCGCTGAAGTCGTTAACGTTCTGAAAGGCTATGAGTTGATTCGAGGCGAGATAACGAAGATTGAGACAAAGACTGTTGCTGGCTTTGACTTCGGGAAGACTACTGTTCAAGGAATCGGTGCTTTCAAAGGCAAGAAATTGACGGTAGACTTCAAGAATGAGAATATGATTGCATGGAAAGCGGAGAACAAACCCGCCTGCATGGTTCCGGACTTGATCTGCCTGCTAGGACTCGACGGGAAACCTTTGACAAACGCTGACACAAAGAAAGGCATGAAGATAGCAGTGATCGGTGTGCCAGCATCTGATAAATGGAGAAAACATCCTAAAGGCTTTGAAGTTTGGAAACATATACTTCAGAAGATAGGCTACAAAGGCGGCTACAAACCAGTAGAAAAACTCTTGAAGTAGAAGCCGCGAAAAAACTCCCACCCTCATTTTTTATTCTGCGTCTCTTTCTGACTGAATATTATGTATCCGTTCTCTCTGCGCAACTATTCAGATAACTGGAAAGTTTTAATAAGTCTGCCAAATTGAATTGTCGAGCGTGATGACAAATGAAGAAACTTTCGATTCAAGACCTTAGAGACATCGTCGTTGGAGCAACTTTTCTGGGGACTGGCGGCGGAGGATCTCCTGAGAGCGGAATGATAATCGTCGATCTGATAGCGAAAGTGAAGAAGGAAGTGAGGCTCATTGAGCCGAAAGAAGTCGCAGACAATCAGCACGTGGCCATGATAGCTGGAATGGGCAGTCCAGCTGCATTCAAAGAGAGAAGATTTGGACCTGAAGGCTATACGGATGTGCTCTACGCGTTCGATCAACTGCAGAGGCTATATGACTGGGCTGGAAGCCAATTCAAGCACATAATGCCTTGCGAGACAGGCGGCGGAAATACAGTTACACCGATCTACGTTGCAGCCGTCAAAGGCTTGGATGTCGTAGACGCAGATGGAACAGGTGGCAGATCTGTGCCTGAGCTTGGAACTACGCTGTACTACCTCTACGGTATTCCTACGTCACCCATTGTGCTAGCGGATAAGAATGGAAACATGGTCGTGGGTTGGACTAAGAATCCATTGGATGCACGGATGGCTGAGGAGATAGGAAGACACGTAACCGTTGCCTTCGGTATGTCCTCTGGATTGGGTACTTGGGTGGCAACAGGACGCCAAGTCAAGACTTGTCTTGAACCCGGTGTGATTTGGAAGTCAAGAGAAATCGGTAGAGCCCTGCGAGAGGCGAAAGAACAAGGAAAGGATCCTGTCGCGGAGACGTTGAAAATCTCGAACGGTCGCGAGTTGATAAGAGGAGAGATAACCAACATAGAAACGAAGACTGCTGAAGGCTTCGACTTCGGAAAGACGACCATTGAGGGAATCGACGCATATCAAGGAAAGAAACTCATAATAGACTTCAAGAACGAGAATATGATAGCATGGAAGGCAGAGAATGAACCTGTATGCATGGTCCCCGATTCGATATGCCTCATGAGTTCGGAAGGCAATCCGCTGACAAACGCCGACACAAAGAAAGGCATGAAGATAGTTGCAGTGGGAATACCTGCGTCTGAAAGATGGATCAAGCATCCTGAAGGCTTCGGAATCTGGAAACACATACTCAAGAAGATAGGCTACAAAGGTGACTTTGTTCCCCTGAAGAAGTGAACCAGCTATTCGGGAAACAACTTTCATTCCCACATTTTTCTTCTGAAAATGGCCTCCTTACAGAAACCTGTAGGCTGATACAAAACTAAGATTAAGCAGAACCAGATGGACCGAACACTTATCTTCAGTTGGTGATCTGTCCTTTTTCAAGATCTATCCTGGAAAACAAAGAAAAAAGTTGAGGGGTTTTAAACTGGAAGAGCTGCTTTCAGCTGCTCGAACTTGCTTAGGTAGTAGTCGTTGTTGTCAGGGAGATCTGGTGAGCTGAAGAACCTGCATCTCTTCGCTCTATCTTCCACTGAGCCCATCTCGCGTATGTTGCCTTTTGGATTTGGACTGCCGGATCTCGGGGCTTCTCCTGTCCAGAATTGGCGGAAGTATACGTCTGGAACGAATAGACCCTGTTGCAGCCTTTCGTCTAGTGCAGCGAACTCCGGGTGATCTTTGCCCCAGGCTTCCTTCGTAGCCTCATCGATTGGCAAGTATGTTCTCTTTCCTTCGTAGAACCATCCGTAGAATTCAGCGCCCATAGCGTTCTTGACGTCTTCGTGCCCCCACATTGGCGTTGGATAGCCTTGCTTGGTGTAAGTCATTTGCATATAGAGTTCTAGGCACCAGTTCATCACCGCGTATACATCTTCGATTACGTCTGGGTTCGCATACTTGGATATGTAGTGAGAGTTGTACCAGAATGATCCACCATGCTCATAGTTAATGTAGAACGCCGGTGTTCCCGCTTTTCTTACATCGAAGAGTACGGGATTCCATGATTGGGAGACCCATAGCTCTCGTGTAGATAGTAGATTCACAACGTCGGCATATTTCGACCAGAAGGTTCTGAATTGACCGCTCTTAGCTATCGGAAGCAAATAGTCAAAGATCTTATCGATCGTTCCGGGATCCAAGCTCGATATTGCCCCTGTAATCTTTATTTGACCTGTGGCATCGAGCCAGTTGCCTGTCTCCGTGATCACAGCGAAACCTTCATCGTACATTCCGACTTTACCTTTCCATTCAGGGTTGAATAGCTCATTGAATTGGAAGTCAGCTTCGTAGCCTTTCGCTGGACCATAGGGCATATGCTCTGGTAGGTACGTCCCTGTGTCGAAGTTCCACATCAACGGCACAGCTACCATCGTCTTGTTTACTTCTTCCTTGGACTTCCAAGTCAGCCTGATAAATCTTTCAGCTTGCTCCGGGCTGAAGTACTTCTCAGGACTGGTAAACAAAGGCATTGCTTTGTCAGGCATCCACCTAGGAATCTTAGACATCGGGAAAGATAGGCAGAGATCTGCGTCCACTAGGGGTCTGTATCTTCCTGAACCACCGAAATCCCAGACTTTCGGGTTAGCAAGTTGCTTCTGAGAGAGCACCCAGAAGTCTTCGTAAGTCAGCTCTATCTCTTGACCGCGCTCTTCTTTCCATTTGTCGGCAGCTTCTTTCGGAATGTAGAACGGGTAGCCCATGTATCTTATCTTGGGTTTCACTTTCGGACGAGTCGTCTCGTAGGCATAATATCCGCCAGCTCCGATCGCGACAGCAGCAACAGCTGCGCCAGCTCCGATCTTAAGGTAGTTTCTTCTCGAAACCTTTTCTTGAGACATTTTCTTCACCGTTAACTTTTCTCTTGAATCGTTGTAGCATATATAAGATTTGGCATAACGGCCATAAAACTCGGTACCTAGGCGTATCAGTCGAGAAAAGATAAGAAATAGTTGAAAATGTCTACTTCGCAGTTCTTGACATTATATATCCTACTAATATCAGTCCGACAAATGAAACAGACGCTATAATCGTGCCAGCCGCATACCATTTAGGAGTCACAGGGTTTATCTGCATTTGATTAAATATGTATGTTGCAAGAACACCTGTACCTTTCATCACGAAACTTGTTCTGACAAGTTCACTCCAAGAAAGCACAAACCCCAGTACCCCTGCAGTCAGTATTTCCCACTTGATCAGAGGCATCGTTACTCTTCTGAAAACACTACTTGGACTGGATCTCAAAACACTCGCAGCTTGCTCGTACAACATCAGATCAGGATCAAACCTAGCCATCATAAGAACCAGACCGAACGGAACGGTGAATACCAGATCCACTGCAACTGCGCTCCAGAATGTGAACTCAAGATCAAGTTGCTTGTACATCAACACATGCCCCAATCCGAGTGAGACACCTGGAACTATGAAGCCAAGCAGTATCAGGTAGAAGAGGACGTCTCTGCCCACGACTCGATGTCGCAGTGCTAGTGCAGTTGCGGTAACGATGAGGCATGTGATCGCTCCAACCGCAGCAGACACGAGTGCGGAGTTTTGAAGAGCTTCCCAGAAGGCGCTGTCGTAGAGAACAGAAACGTAAGAGATATATTCGTAGCCTTTTGGCTTTGCCCCGTACCAATCCAATGTAAAGCCTTCAATTGGAAAACTCACATTTCCTCCAGTCTTGAACGAGAGCAGTATCATAAATGCTATAGGAAGCCATATGAACGCCATCATGAAGGCCAGATAAAGCCTTGCTATTATTTCTCTCAGCTTCATATACATCACTCATAGATGAGTTTCTTTATGTCCACGACCTTCAGAAGAACGTACAGTACAACAAGGGATATCGCTAAGAGTATCGTTGAAAGAGCAGCTGCATAAGGCCAGACGAAGTGACCTGAATACCATGCGATCGAGAGCCCCATTGTCTGAAGCCCTCCAGCCCACAATCCGGGTGTAATGAAGTCGCCGAGAATACTGACAAAGACAAATATGAATCCAGTGACAACCCCAGGTAATGAAAGCTTGAAGATTATGTCATAGAACACTCTCCAGGGCGGTGCTTTAAGAACCTTAGCGGCCGCGATTAGATCAGGATCTATTCTCTGTAAAGCAAGGGTGATTGGAAACATCATAAACAAAACGTATGTTTGAAGCCAAATGATCATTAAGGTATACCGTGTAAACAATAATTCAGTTAGAGGTCTACTGGTGATTCTCAGTGACATCAAGATGTAGTTTATTATCCCGGATTCTCCAAGGATCGGGATCCAAGCTACTGTTCTAATAGTCCAATCAATCAGGAACGGTACTGTCAGGAACCAAAGCGTGTAGTTTCGAACTATGTTGCTCTTAATATTGAAGTTCAAGATGTAAGCCATCGGATACGCAAAGATGAAGACCATAAAGCAGGTCAGCACTGCCATCCCAAACGTGTTAAACAATATCGTTGGAGTTTGAGGTGACGTAAAGAACTTCACATAATTCTCGAAAGTAAGAGCACCCGCAGCTGAACGAGAAACGCTCGTCGTAGCATACGTGGAGAAACTCATTGAAACAATCATCGCCAAAGGGACTATGAGAAAAACTAGGCATGTGATAAGCCCTGGGAGCAACATGACATAGTTTGTAAGCTTGGCCATTCGGGTTCCCTCACTTTCCGTATATTACTTCTTCTATGTTCAAGCCTTCTACAACGCTTGGTTTCTCGATCAGTTTAGCGTCCGCGGGATTCCACCCTATTGTGTAGGATTCACCGGGTTTCAGATTGGAAACTGCCTCAGGAGCCAAGCTTGCCTTGACGGTAACTCCTTGTACGATCTCGAAAAGGCATTCAACTGCGTCGCCGAAGTAGTAGTACCCTGAAAACTTGGATTTGAATTGATTCGCTGAAGATAAGGCCTCATCGTTGACCTTGATGGCTTTCGGTCTTATGCCGTAAGCCAGTTTCTTTCCAACCATGTCCGGACCTTCTTTCGAGGAAGAAGCTTGCAATTCTCCCCATTCAGTCTTAACGAAGTAAGTGTCGCCTTGACGTGATGTTACTTCTCCTGAGAAGAGATTTATGTCGCCGACAAACCTTGCTGCGAAAACGGTTCTCGGGTTTGAGTAGATTTGATCAGGTCTGCCAATTTGTTCAATTACCCCTGTGTTCATTACCATCATAGTGTCAGCGAGGCTGAGCCCATGTTCTTGGACGTGGGTCGTAAGCACGAAAGTGTTACCGAGCTTCTTGTGAAGATTCTTCAAGTCTTCCATCAGTTTTCTCTGCAATATATAGTCGACATGGCTCAGCGGCTCATCTAGAAGCAGTACAGAAGGCTTTATCACCAACGCTCTAGCAAGAGCGACCCTCTGCCTCTGCCCTCCACTTAACTCCAGTGGACTTCTCTTCTCGAACCCTCCGAGCCCCACAAGTTCGAGCGATTCTTTCACTTCTCGCTGGATCTCAGACGCATCTTTCCCAAGCATCTTCAGACCAAAAGCAACATTGTTAAACACATTCATATGCGGAAACAGCGCGTAGTTTTCAAGCATCAGTGAGACATCACGCTTATGAGGAGGCACCTTCTTCATCTCAGCGCCCTTTATGAAAAGCTGACCCTCATCGTAGTCCAATATCCCAGACATAACTTTTAGAAGCGTACTCTTCCCACAGCCGCTAGGTCCTATTAATACGAAGAAGTCTCCCTCGTTAATCTCAAAAGTTACCTTGTTCAATGCAAGAACACTTTTTCCATACCATTTGACGAGATCTTTAGACGTAACCATCTTATCGGCCAATTCGGGGTACCCCCTATTGTATGAGAATTGCATTTTGCTTACCGTTCCGTATTTAAGGCTATCGAGAATGCAATTTGACACAGATGAAAGCAGTTGAAATGTAGGAAGACAGAAACCACAAAAAGAATAGGGGAGAGAGCAGAATTCGATTCGAATCTAGGATTTCAAACGCTCCTCTATCGGGATGTAGTCCATATCGAAGCCGAAATGCCTCGGCCCGAGAGCCGCTACTCCTTCTTTCGTCCTCATAAGCCTTGGAGCCTTTGTCGCGAAGACAGCGACCTCTACGCCTTCCTTCAATTTGTCATTGGTTGTCGGTTTCACCGTCTTCAGATCGACACATGCACATATCAAGTCTGGACTCGTAGCTACTACTTTGCCATCCTTCCATGCTATGTGATTCTCATTCTTGAACCATATTTTGAATTCATGCCCTGCATGCTCTTCGATTCCATCGATCACGTTTGTGCCGTACATGAAGCCTTCCTTGTCTTCCCAAGTGAACTGCTTTATCCTGCCTTTGAACAGTAGATAGCCTTGCGTAGCTTCCAGTATCGCTTTTACCGGATCTTCGCCTTTCTCCTTCGCCACTCTGACGCTTCTTCCAATCTCTATCGACCGAGAGATCGTGTTCGGAACTATGATTTGCTTCATCTTCTTTCCGCGAACTGGAAGAGCTGCGCCACCGATCAGCCCGTACCCAGCTACACATATGTAGCGACCCACTCTCTCAAGTTGAGGGCAGTTAACAATCTCCTTGATCACAGTCTTATCCCCAAAACGGTCGAACAAGACGAATGGCGTCCAAGGAACACCTAGAAATCCTGCGGTTATCTGCTCTAGCTCTGGAACAGCTCTTCCCGCATAGTCACCGTCGACAGCCGGAATTCCCAGTTTCGCCGCTATGCTCAACGGTGCAGCCGTATTCAATCCGCCTGTCTCAACGGCAACAAGCGCCTTAACCTTGGCTCCGAGCTCTTTCTCCAAGGTCCTAGTGGCCATGACGGCAAGTTGATCGAACTCATACTTGCCCCACTTCTTGAAGAGTTCGAAAACCTCTCCTTTCAACGGTGCGATCGATCCCATATAGAATGATGATGCGGTCATCGCATTGTTCGGAACATCGTCGATGTCGATAACTCTAATCTTTCTGCCAGCTTTCAAGTCATCGAGTAGAAATTGTAAGCCTTTATCCGGGTCGCCTCCCCCGCCAGTACCGAGCAGGGTTACCCCAAATATGAAGTCCTCTAAATCCTCTTTCGTCTTAAGAATTCTTCTCATTGTACAAAACCTCATTATAAAGAGGCTTGAGGGATTCTATTTATGCCTTGTCGAGTTTTCTAAGTCCTATAGACTTCTTCGTTTCAACTCTTTGGTCACTTGGAGAACGATGTTGTCAAGCATATTTTGAAATTCTACTGTATCAAACATGACTGAATATTTTTTCTCTTCGATCTCAGCTTTGATCTTACGAAGGAAACCGTCGTCTTTCAAAGATGTTGCATACTTTGGCAAGTCTACGAGTCTACTGAGGGCATCGATGAGTCTAAACGGCCCGTAGAGTGGCGGTTCGTCTATGCATCCTCTTGCGCTAGTCGCTAAGAATGCTACGAGTTCGAGTAGATAGTCGTCGCCTGTGATTCCCTTCTCTTCCTTCAAGGTTTCTCATCCTCCTTTGCTGCTTGCCAGACTTTACCGTACTTGTCCAGAAACGCTATCTCCTTAAGTGGATGTTTCGGAGGAACTGGCGGGGTTTCATCAGGGTATCCTATCATCAAGATCAATTCAGGCTCAATTCCATCTGGCAGCTCTAGAATCTCCTTTACGGCCGCTGCTGAGAACGATTTTACAGGGCACGCGCCTAGACCAAGGGCATGTGCAGCGAGAAGCATGTTTTCGGCTGCCATTGAGCAATCCGCAATAGTAAGATAGTCTCGACCTAACCTACCGCCCTTTGCATAAGCAGTTGCTTTATCTGAACATATAACGATCGCCGCCGGTGCGGCCCCTAGATATCCCGGAGAGACTTTGCGAATCATACCTAGAATAGTTTGATTCTTGATGGCAACAAACTTCCAAGGTTGAAAGTTCGAGCCAGTAGGTGCCCATCTCCCTGCCTCCAGTATCTTCTCGAGGATATCATTTGGAACTGGTTCGGACTTGAATTTTCGAATCGTTCTTCTCGTTCTGATTGCTTCTAAGACGTCCAGCGTTTATGCCTCCTTCCCGACTTTGTTGGCAGTAAGATGCTTTTCAGTCTTTTGAAAATTCTTATATACGTTAGCGACAGAACGCAACTTTTACAAGAATGGCAAGTTGAGGAGTTGAAGGAAATGCCGGGATATCAAGAACTTGAATTGGCCAAAGCTGCAGATGTAATCGTGCGTGAGCTGCTCAAAGTGAAGAAAGGCGAAAGCGTCCTGATCACGCAAGACACTGAAGGCGATTGGAGAGTTGCTGAAGCTACAGCTAGAGCTGCGCAAGCAGTTGACGCTAAGGTTGCCGTCATATGGCATTCTGCTCCACCGGGCTTCGGGAAAGTCGCAGACCCCTATCTACCTGAACCCCTCAAGAAAGCGATTCCAAACTGCGATGTTTGGGTTGAGTTCAACTACGAGTGGCTCCTGTACTCGACCCCTTGGGACGAGGCGATGGCGACCAATAGGATAAGATACTTCTGCTTAGTCGGAATGGATGCGCCTATGATGGTTCGATGTATCGGTAAAGTGAACTTCGACATCTTGGGAAAATTTGAAAGAAAGATAACCGATATGACGCAGAAGGCCAGGAAGATGAAAGTTACAACGCCTGCCGGAACTAACATAGCTTTCGATAATGATCCGAAAAGGCCTGTGTCTTGCGAACTGACCGCTGATACGCCTGGGGCACACTTCTTGGCTGGGCAGATTGGTTGGGCGCCTGTTGAAGAGACTATTAATGGAACTATCGTCTTCGACGGATCTTTCTCAGGCGGTGGGCCGGCTGAACTAGGGGTTCTACGCGAACCAATCGCCTTGGAGGTTAAGAAAGGTAAGATAGTTGCAGTCAAGGGTGGCAAAGAGGCGAAATTCGTTGAAGGATGGCTGGCGAACTTCAAGGACCCGAATATGTACAATATGGCGCATATTTGCTACGGCTTCAATCCTGGGGCTAAGTTAATGGGCGTATGTCTAGAAGATGAACGGGTCTGGGGAGCGACAGAATGGGGCATAGGCAACCAAGGTCCCATGCTTAAAGGCAAAGCTGGATCGGCGAGTACACATGCAGACGGAATCTGCTTAAACTCTTCTGTTTGGCTTGACGGCGTTCAAGTAATGGACGAAGGAAAGCTGGTTCACAGAGAACTTGCAAAGCTCGCGCATGAATTAGGAAAACAGTAACGAGAACATCCTTTTTCCCTTCTTCTTTTTCTTAGGCGCATAGAGATATGGCGAGTGCGCAGTAGCCTTTAGCGGCCAATACTAAATCGCTGACAGGAACATTATCGTTCGGTGTATGGGCGAAACGTTCGTCTCCGGGTCCAAATCCAATCGTCGGAATTCCTCTCAATCCGGCGGTATAGTTTCCATCGGTGCTGAATTGCCATTTTGTAAGCTTCGGAACACGTTTCAGAACTGATTCTAAAGCTGCTCTAGCTCTGGATACCACTTCCTCGTTCCTATCAAGGACCCAAGCTGGAAAGTAAAGTTCAACTCGCTCAGTCTTTCCCTTATAACATTTTAGCTTCGTTGATGAGATTCGAGCTTCCCCTTTGACCTTAGCCTGCTTCAAGTACCGTTTGCATTCAGTTACCAGCGACTCTTTCGTCTCATTAGGAATTGTCCTTCTATCAACTGTTACTCGACATTTATCCGGCACTACAGCACTTTGGTCTGGGCTGCAGGATATTCTATTGATTGAAACGGTCGCCCTTCCCAGAAAGGGGTGGATTGGCAGATTGGAAGCGTTCCTTCTGATTCTTTCTATGACAGGTAGCATCATGTGTATTGCGTTGATCCCTCTATCTGGCATGCTTCCATGCGCAGTTCGACCGTAGGTCTCTATCTCAAGCTCTGCTCTTCCTCTATGTCCTATGGCGAGATTGAGGTTCGTCGCCTCTCCAAGAACAACGTAGTCTGGTTCGCCTATCTTCTCTAAGACCTTTCTGATTCCGAACCCTTCACAAGGCTCCTCATGGATTACACATGCAATAATGAGTTTACCCTTAAGCCTTCCAGTTTGCCTTACGATTGATCCAGCAAACATCATTGATGCTAGCGCCCCTTTCATGTCGCAAGCTCCTCTCCCGTAGATAGCATTCCTGATGACCTTCGCACTATACGGATCCACATGCCAGTTCCTTCGGTCTCCAGGATCCACTGTGTCCATATGTCCGTCGAAGATCACAGTTCGACCTTTCGCCGACCCTTCTATTGTCCCGACGACATTTCCGAACTCGTCGACTTCGACGGAGTCACACTGAAGCTCTCTCATCTTGCTTGCAATGAGTTCCGCGATTTTCTCTTCATTTCCCGACGGACTGGGGGTTGCGACAAGTTGCCTACAGAAGTCTACAAGCTCGTCTTTGCGACGATTTATTGTTGACGGTAGCATTTCATCGGTTCTCCACTTATGTTACGTTGAAAGATTAGCCAAGTATTAGAACATAAGTTTTGAAAGCAATCATCATCCGGTTGGCTGCGAGATTTTGCAAGGCCTAGCAACTAGGTAATTGAACTTGCGTTTGAGGCGCAGCCGATTTTTAAAGCAGTACTATAATGTTCTTTCCTTTCGCGAAGGTTTTGATAGTTTGGCCGGCTCTGGCTGAATTTGGATCATCATTTTGGCAGATCCGATGCTGCTTGAAGTGGATCGAAAACTGGGACATGGATTCTCTTTGCGTTGCTAGAATGCTGAATCTGCAAACATATATATCGTTCCAAAGAAAACTCAAATTTGGCGATAGAAATGCCATCGATTCTTGATTTAGAGTTAGGCAAGACTGCCTACGTTGTAATCAATAAACTGGTTAAAGCCAAGCAGGATGAGAGCGTTCTAATAACAGTCGACGGCCCTCAAGAGTGGAGGCTCGCTGAAGAGACCGCTAAAGCCGCTGAAGCTATAGGCGCGAAGGTTCTCGTTGCTTGGCACTCAACCCCGCCTGGATACGGGAAGGTAGGCGACAAGAGACTGCCAGACGGACTTAAGGCTGCTATACCGAACACAGATGTGTGGATTGAGTATAACAACCAATGGCTACTCTACTCAACCCCTTGGGAGGAGGCTATGCGGAAAGGTAGAGCTAGATACTTATTTCTAGGCGGCCTGAATTCAGATCAAGCAGTACGCTGTATCGGAAAAGTCGACATACCTCTTCAAGACAAATTGCAGACTAGAATTGTCAATCTCACCCGCAAGGCCAAGAAGATGAGAGTGACAACTCCTGCTGGAACTGATATCAAGTTTGAGAACGACCCTAAGCGTCCGGTAACGAATGAGCTTTACGCTGACAAGCCGGGGCCTCACTTCCTTCTAGGACAGATGGGCTGGGCTCCGATAGAGGAAACCATAAATGGAACGATAGTTTACGATGGCTCATTCTCCGGCGGAGGCGAAGCCGATCTAGGGATACTCAAGGAGCCGATAAAACTCGTAGTGGAGAACGGAAAGATCAAGGAGATCCTCGGAGGCAATGAAGCGCGAATCCTCAAAGACTGGCTGAAGAAACTTGGGCATGCGGGCATGTATAATCTAGCGCATATCTGTTACGGTTTCAATCCTGGCGCGAAGCTTTCTGGGCTGTGCACTGAGGATGAGAGAGTCTGGGGTTGCACTGAATGGGGAATCGGATATCAAGGCCCATTCTTCATGGGCAAGGCTGGGGAAGCCCCATCTCACGCAGATGGAATCTGCTTGAATTCTTCTGTCTGGCTTGATGGCGTACCAATTCTGGATCAAGGAAAGTTTCTCGACAAGGAACTAGCGGAAATCGCTACAAAGATAGGAAAACACTGAGAGCTCACTCCTCTCCTTCTTCTTTTTTGAACACTGAATTGCAATAGCCCAAGAAAGAATGTACTCCTTCTAGGATTCTAAGCTAGACCTCATATCTAATCCTCCGCAAGGCAAAAGATTCTAACTATGTACGACACAGGCTAAGACTACGGGCGACGCTGGCTGCATTTGAAGAAACCTTTTTGAAAGCGTTTCGTCAAGTGTTAGCTGGACGAAGATGCCGGGATAGCCAAGCCAGGTATGGCGTCGGCTTGCTATCGATTGAGCGCAGACAGCCGATGACCCTTTCGGGTCTCGTGGGTTCAAATCCCACTCCCGGCGCCAATCAAAAACGTCTTCGGTAGTACACGATCAAGTTGCACTTTTGAAGGAGTTAACTTATCTATACCACTTCTTCTTTGTTCCGATCTTGGCTCGCATCTTCCATCCGGATAGTGAAATTAACGGCGTTAATGACCCTTCTAAAGCACTCTCGATAGAAGATGCACCTCAAGAAAGTGAGATTATGACTGAATCGGCTTTCGAAGAGGCCGAAGAATACGAGGATCTCACCAAGTCCGAAAAAAGGATGAGT
>Ga0315280_10007800_pt1 | contig 14239 bp, 11 predicted proteins | sample YL17G06_40_MG_FD_203697 | JGI IMG/M metagenome (GOLD analysis project Ga0315280, IMG submission 203697) | Sediment microbial communities from Yellowstone Lake, YNP, Wyoming, USA - YL17G06_40 | ecosystem: Environmental > Aquatic > Freshwater > Lake > Sediment | place: USA: Wyoming | collected...
ATCAATTCCGTCAATATTGATGAGAGGGAATTTAAAAGAAGAATCAAGAATAAAGACCCCTTTCTTATGGAAATATTGAAAGGCAAGAAGATCAAAATCGTCGGATGAAATTCGAACCAGAATTTTTTACGAAACTTGAGCTCAGCCAAATTAAACATTACTGCCAAATTGTCACTGCTATTGAAGAGACAATTGAAATCCAGAAAGCGATTGATAAACTTTATCCCAAAGTTGAAGAAAATGTTGTTGAATTCAATTCAGCAACACTTTAGTTCGCCACAAAGAAATTTCTTTTATCTTTTGTGAGAGGGTGAAGGTTCAGTGAAGCAGCTTGCGAAAAAAAGTCGGCTAGCCTAACAATGTTCCGAGTTTCTCTAAAACATCGCAAACCGTTGGTAGAGACAAGGAACAAATCCATTCGGCCTTTCGGGCGCGCCAATCCATGCTCTTGACCTGGTCGGATAAAATCACGCCGCCAATCGGCCACCCGGAAGGAATTCGAACTTCAAACGGATAGTTTTTGACCTGACTCGTGATCGGACAAAGAATGGCGAGTCCGACCTTGCCGTTATAGGCTTGAGGCGAGAGGACAACTGCAGGGCGGCGACCCGCCTGCTCATGGCCAGCCCGGGGGTTCAAGGTAATCCAGACGACATCGCCACGCTGAGGAACATACGGGGCCACGTTTACCATATTTCTTCGCCTCGAGCAGGTCCGGTTTCCCATTCGTGATGGATATTGTCTTCTGTCACTTCACTCAAAAGTTCTTCCAGCGTCCATTTGTGTTCGGCCTCAGGCGTGACCACAAGCGTGCCTTTTTTGAGCATCAATTGGACAGACGAATTTTGTTCCAGCCCTATCTCATCGGCAAATGATTTGGGAATGCGAAGGGCAAGGCTGTTACCCCATTTCTGAATGCGAGTCTTCATTTATCGGTCTCCTTGTATCTACAATGAAGATACAACTACAGACGGGTTCTGTCAAGATAAATACTCATGATAAGAGCCGTCATCAGGTGGTTCGAGCTGGTTTGAGCGAAAAATCAAGACAACATTCTCGAGCTTATTCAAGAGCCAGGCGCTGTCTCAGCCGCGGCCGCGGAGGTAGGCGATCATCTTGGGAACGGCAAGGGGAACGACATCGGGGAGCATGTGAGGCATCAGGTTGTCCATAACCTTCGGCATCAAATCCGGCATCTGTTCGGTCATATAGTCGGGCAGGGGAATCATCTGGCCCACCCGCTCGAGTATTGTAGGCATGACCTTTTCCATCATTCCCGGCATCAGCCTCGGGAACAGGACCGGAAACATCGGCTTCATGAGCGTAAACATGAACCCGCCAACGGGACCCAGCTTGCCGATGAATTTCATCACATACCCCATTCCCAGAGGCATGGCCCTGAGCATCTCAGGCCACATCGAATCCATCAAATCGGCGAAGCCCTGGGGCGTCATTAGGGCAATCATCCCTTCAAAGACGGCCCACTGCCTGAGGGCTTCAGGAGTGGGGTCGGCAAAATCCTTACCCAAGGCTCGGCAGGCAAATGCCGCCAGGTCATTGAGTTCGACCGGAAGCTTCTTTTTATCCTTGGTGACCCGGAACTGAAACTGGCAGCAGGGGCAAAGGGCCAGAACAGCCGCAGCGTTGACCTCCTCGGCCTCGTCCAGGCGCGTCTTGCCGACCTCATGCGCGACCAGAGGCTCCTTGATCAGCGTCAGCACGCTGCCGCAGCAGTGGGCTTCGTCATGGTGAAAAGGCATCTCCACAAATTCCACGCCTGGAATCGCTTTGATCACCTCACGCGGCTCGTCGTAGACGCCGGAAACCCGGCCGATATGGCAGGAGTCATGCCAGGTGACCCGCTTCTCGATACGGTTGGGGAACGTGAACTCGCCGTTCCGGATTTTCTCGGCTACAACCTCACTGTAATGCTTGACCGTAAACCCGTATTTAATCCCGATTTTTTTCGCCCACTCAGGATAAGTATGGCGCCACATCATATCGCAGGCAGGGCAGGAGGTGATCACCGTATCGGCGCCGGCTGCTTTGACCGCCGCGATGTTCTTGCGCATGACTTCTTCAAAGATATCCCATTTCCCCGCCACCAGCATCGGCGTACCACAGCAGTTTTCGACCTTCCCGACATAGGTAAAATCCACGCCCGCCGCGTCGAGGAGCGTGACGGAGGCCTTGCCGATATCATTCTCGACATAGGAAGCCGTGCAGCCGGCGAAATAGACATTCTTGCTCTTGACGCCTGGTCCGTGCTTGGCCCACAGCTCTTCAGGGAACCAGGCCGTCCTGTCCCTGCGATACCCGGCCCAGATATTGCCCTCGGCCTGGATCGCCGCCGCCATCATCTCGAAAGGCGGGAAGGTCATCTGCTTGTCCTCCTGGACCAGCTTGCCGCGCAATCCCATCCAGCTCGGCTCGATCGGCAGCGCCGCCGAACAGCGGACGTTGCAGAGCTCGCAGGTGGTGCAGACAAGGAATGTATCCACCATGAACTGATTCCATTTGACCCGGCCCTCCATGAACTCGCGGAGCCAGTACCATTTTCCGCGGGGCGACTGGCTTTCCCAGCCGCGGCCGTAAAACTGGTCGCATTCATCGACACAGTAGCCGCACTGCGAGCAGCCGTAGGCATACCAGGCCACATCGGCCGGGATGCCCCGAACGGACTGAGTGAGGCGCTCGCCGACCTGAGTGGCGACGTTGTTCCCAAACGGCCGGATGAGAGGCTCGAACAGACTGGCCACGTTCAAGACTTTTCCGACCAGTTTGCCGCCAAGGACTTTATCGGGATTTAAGACCCGGTGTCCATCCACCTGCTTTTTGAAATCCTTGATTTGCTCGGCTCTCTCCCGGCCCAATATTTTTTTGAGCCGGCTGGTGAAATAAAGGCCGGTGGAGTAAGGCCGGCCGCCGTGTTTTTCGGCGATTTTCATGATGGTCAGCACCAGCCCGAAGACGAAGTTATAAGAGAACTTGCGCTGGTCGCTCGGGATAAACCCAAGGATCACGACCTCGGGCTTTCCCTCCTTCCCTTTCCTGATGACTACGCCCTCCTTGACGACGGGTTGGTTGACCTTGCGCTCGATCTCTTCCATAACACTTCCTAATTCATCAAGGGGAACAATGACTTCAGCAGGAACAAGGGAAGGGCCGAGGCGCTTGACGACCATAAACCTGAACCTGTTGTCCCACTCATGGCCGGCGATCTCCTGGCTCAGCACTTCGCCCTGGCAGTCCTTCAGAATCTCGGGAAGCAGGGGCACGACCTTCTCCCGGTCGGGTTCCCGGAAAGCCAGGACGCTGATGTAGGCCGCGGGAAGCATGATCTTGGGCTCGGCGGGATGGCCGTGCTGGGTGCGTACGGGCGCCCGGTTTTTCATCTCCGCCATCCGCGGGTTGATAAAAACGACAGACCAGAGCGGGATGTCCCGGCTGATGCATTCCTGGAAAACCTTGGTAAGCTTGCGGGCATCAGGACAAGCAATGGCGACGACGCCGAGGTCGGTGAGCTTCTGAACGCGGAGGGTGACCTGGCTGATGATCCCGGTCGTCCCTTCGGCATCAGCCACAACATCGAGGTTGCTGCCCTCAAGCTCTCTCACTTCGCCGGAGGGAAGCGCGATCCGCGCCTTGACCACGTTCTCGGCAAACCAGCCGTACTCATAAGAGCCGATCCCGGCCCCTCCTTGGGCCAGCCATCCGCCGGCCGAAGAAGAAGGATAGCTCGTAGGATAAAGGCGCAGAGTTAAGCCTTTAGTTTTAAGATGGCGGTCGAGCTGTTCCCAGGTAATCCCTGCCTCGACAGTGACCGTTTCATTATCGGCATCGACTGCGAGGACCCGCTTCATGCGGAAAAAATCAATGACCACACCGCGGCGCGTGGGGATGATCCCCCCATAGCCTGATGACCCTTTTCCCCGCGGGACGAGCGGTATTTTTCTTGCAGAAGCCCAGCGGACGAGCAGTGCCAGCTCCGCCTCGGTCTCCGGCTGGACGATGGCATCCGGCGTGGTCTTGCCGATAAACGGCTTGACCAGCCCCGGGACAGCGGCGATATCATGGCTGTAGAGAATGCGTTCGGTCGGGTTGAAATTGACCCTCGCCCCGAACTTGTCTTCGAGCCATTTTCTGTTTTCCTGGCTCAACCGGCTCATGAAGCTACTCCTTGTTATGATGACTGTTCTTAGGAAACAAAGACCCCTAATAATATAATTTCAAGGCCATTCCGTCTAATAGAAATCTCCGAAAATTGATCTAAACACTAGTTAATTTATAAATATTATAGATTTAATAAAATATAGGTTATAGAGAATGTTGTCAAGAATGAAGACCCGGCCCCGAGTCGATATCACGCCGGCTTGAAGACCTCTTCTTTGAGTGTGGCCCGCTTGATCCTGTCTTCCTGCGGAAAGACGCCGATTCCCGGCCCTTCCGGCACTTTGATCGTGCCCTCCTTATCCAGCTCAATGGCAGGCTCGATCAGGTCCTCCCGGTAATATCTCTTGCTGGCCGAGAGGTCGTTGGGCAATTTAAAGTTTGGCAGCGAGGCGATGTGCAGGTTGTGGGCCCGGCCGATGCCCGACTCGAGCATCCCCCCGCACCAGACCGGGATGCCCTGCGACCGGCAAAAGTCATGGATCTTGCGGGCTTCGATCATCCCGCCGACGCGGCCGACCTTGATATTAATGACCCGGCAGCTTCCCATCTCCAGGGCCTGGCGCGCGGAATCCGCCGAGAGCACGCTTTCGTCCAGGCAGAGGTCCGTCTTCATTTCCTTCTGCAGGCGGCTGTGGTCCCAGAGATCATACGGCGGGAAAGGTTGTTCGAGCATCAGGAGGTTGAATTCGTCCAGCTTCTTGAGCGTTTCTTTATCGGCCAGGCTGTAAGCGCCGTTGGCATCAGCCTGAAGGAAGATGCGGGGAAAGCGCTTGCGCACCTGCCCGGTCGTCTCGACATCCCAGCCCGGTTTGATTTTGATCTTGATCCTTTGATAGCCCTCCCCGAGGAAAGATTCAATCCTTTCCAGGAGGGCGGCGACGGAGTCCTCGATCCCCACGCTGACCCCGGCGGGGATGACGATTTTTGTGCCTCCATAGACCTTCCACAAAGGCAAACCTTCTTTTTTTGCCTGCAGGTCCCAAAGCGCCAGCTCCAGCCCCGCCTTGGCCATGGGGTGGCCCCTAAATTTTCCTGCCTCTTTATAAAAGTCGGTCGGACTCGATATTTTTTTCTCCAAGACCAGCGGAATCAGAAATTCCTTCAGGATGAGCCAGGCCGTCTCCGTCGTCTCATAGCTATAGAGGGGGGCGGAATCCGCCACAACCTCACCGTAGCCGCAAAGGCCGTCGCCATAAACCTTGACGATGATGAAGTTTCGGCCCTCCTCGCGGCCGAGGCTCGTCTCAAAAAAATGGACGTAAGGAAGATACAAGAGGGCTAACTCGACGCGGTCGATGTTCATGCTTTCGCTCCGCGTTCAGACCTTACCACACGCAAGCCTTAAGAATCAAGAGCGCGAAGGAAGGAGAGAAGCTGTTCCCCCGCGCACAATTTGCCAACACGAACCCAGCCCAGAAATTAGGCGCATATCCCCAAATTTTGGTAAACTAAACCCGGAGAAAGAGGTGGAACTGGATAAAAAAGAGCTGTGGAGCGATTTAGTCCGGGCCTACAGGCTGAAGCATAAAAAATCTGAAGCCGTCTTCAGGAAGGCTTCGAGGCTCCAGGTCAGGGGTGGAAGTCATAACCTAAGGCTCTTCGAACCCTTCCCGTTCTACGATATGCGCTCGAGCGGCTCCAAGGTCGTGGACGCTGACGGCCATGCTTATATCGACTTTTGGCAGGGGCACTTCGGCAACATCCTGGGGCACAATCCTCGAATGGTCCTGGATGCGCTTGCCGGCTACTTCAGCAAAGGCCAGGGATTGACGACAGGATTTCCCGGCTATTACCAGCGGGAGCTGGCTAAAATCATCCTCAGGCAGGTCCAGGCTGAAAAAATCCGCTTCACCACGAGCGGCACCCTGGCCTCGATGTACGCCATTATGCTGGCCAGGGCCTTCACCAAGAAAAGCCTCGTTTTAAAAGTGGGCGGTGGCTGGCACGGAGCCCAACCCTTTGCTTTGAAGGGAGTGACGACCTACGAGCGCGGCCTGAACAAGATCGAATCGGCCGGGCTTCCGCCAAATGCCGCCCCTTCGATCGCGGTGACCAGGTTTAATGATGTCCAAGACCTGGAGAAAAAATTTGCCGGCAAAGGAGAGCGGCTGGCCTGCTTCATCATAGAGCCGTTTCTCGGAGCGGGAGGTTTCATCTTTGCCGAAAAGAGTTATCTCCAAAGAGCCCGGGAGCTCACCCAAAAAAGCGGTGCGCTCTTGATCTTCGACGAAGTCGTCTCGGGTTTCCGGTTTCATCCAGGAGGGGTTCAAGATTTCTACGGAATCCGGCCGGATTTGACTATCTTAGGAAAGGCGATCGGCGGAGGGATGCCGGTGAGCGCCGTGGCCGGAAGAGCCGATGTGCTCGATCTCTGTGATCCTAAAGCCAAAATGGAAAAAAGGGTCAGGTTTGAAGGCGGGACATTCAGCGCCCATCCGGCCAGCCTGTTCGCCGGGGTCACTTATCTCAAATATCTCATCGACCACAAGCACGATATCTATCCCCGCATCGGAAAATTAGGAGAGAAAGCACGGCGGGGCATCGAGGACATCTTCAGGACGCACGGGTTTAACGTCAAATGCACCGGTTATCCCGACGCCGTCGCTCCGGGGAGTTCCGTCGTCGGCGTTCATTTTCTCCAGACTTCCGTTGAGAGGATCTTCTCTCCCGAGCAGGTCTGGAATCCGGGCATTTGCGATTTCGAACTCAGAGAAAAGATTTTCAAGTTAGCCATGCTTGAGGAGGGCTTCAATACCTTCCACGGCTACGGCGCCATTTCTTACGCCCATACGGAAGCTGAAATCCAAGCGTCGCTCGACGCTGTGGAAAGAATTGCCAAGAAGTGGAAAAAATATGTTAGATAAGCGGAATTCTCTTCTTGGAGGCCACTCTCTCATAGAGGTCAATAATTTTCCCCGCCATGGCTTGGGCGGAAAACTTCTGGTGGACGACCTCATACCCTCGTTGTCCCAGGCGGACCGCAAGGTTTCTATCACAATAAAGCATAAGTATTGACTGAGCCAAAGCCTCAGGGTTGTGCGGCGGCACCAGCAGCCCTGTTTCTCCATGAATGACCACATCGGGAATGCCGCCTGTCTGCGTAGCCACGATGGGAAGCCGGCTGGCCATGGCATCGAGCAGAGAGGTCCCCAGCCCCTCGTGGTGGGAGGAAAGGACAAAGAGGTCAAGGGAAGCAAGAAGGCGCGGGATATCCTTCCGAAACCCAAGAAAAAAAACAATATCGTCAACACCCATCTGGCGCGCCTGTTTATCCAGCTTTATCTCCAGAGGGCCTTTCCCGACCACGATAACTTTTATCTTCGGCGCCTGCTCTCTCAATATTCTCGAGGCCCGAATGAGGTCGGTGTGGCCTTTGCTGTCCTCGAGCGCGGCGACGATGCCGACCAGGTAATCATCCGGAGCAAAGGAGAATTCCCGGCGTAAGAAATCGCGGGAGGTCAGTTCCTCAAACGGGGAAAAATCTATCCCGGAAGGGATAACATGAATGAGCGAGAAGGGGACGCCTGAATCAAGCAGGACTTTTTTCACGCTGTCAGAAATGGCGATGATGGCGTCCACGTTCTTCGTATACTTGCGAAAAGAAAAGGAATTCCTCTTCAACGGGAAAATCACGCGCCGGGAAATAAACCGGAGCGGGACATGAGCCCGCCGCGCGGCAGTCCCTCCAACCGCGACCCCGTGGGCGTCGTGGAAATGGGCCAGCCGGCATTGGCGCTTTTTCATCTCCCAGCCCAAGCGGAAGATAGCGCCAAGGTCAAACTCGCTCTTCATCCGCAAGGGAAATACCGGCAGCCCGGCCTCGGAAGCTTTTTGATGGAGAGGGCAGTCGGGCTGGACGACGAAGTGGACAGCATAGCCTCTCTTCCAGAGCTCTTTGACCAAGAAAAAAGCCTGCCTCTGGCCGCCCCGCCATTCCTTTCCGGCATCAATATGGAAAAGGCTCAATCCTCTCTCCTTTTTTCCAGATCTCCCTCAACTTGGCATAACGGATAAAGATGCCGTAGCCGGTCAGGACGGAGATAACCAGGCCGGCGAACCCATCCAGGAAACCCCGCTTCCAGATATACGCCCTGAGGAACCTGAAAAAGGGCAAGAAGAGCAGGTGGTACCAACGGCATTTTTTCTTCTCGGCGTAAAGCTTCTGCGCCCCGAGGTCCGAGAACTTGTTGATGCGGGCCAGATGCTCAGCAATATTCCGGTAGGTGAAATGGTGGATGGAGCCTTTGAGCTTCCCAATTTTTCCGTCAACGACGAGCCCCTCGTGGACATACTCCCCTTCCCACCGAGCCCGGTCTTTGCGGAAAAGGCGCAGTTTGAGGTCGGGGTACCAGCCGGAATGACGAATCCATCTTCCGAGATAAAAGGCCTGCCTGAGGATGGAAAAAGCAGAGTATTCAGGTTCAGCCTTTTTAAGCTCGGCAAGCTCTTCACGGAGTTCGGGCGAGACACGTTCGTCGGCGTCCAGGGAAAGAATCCAGGGATGTGCGGCCTTGCTGTTGGCAAAATTTTTCTGGTCGGCAAAATTTGTCCAGGCGCGCTGGAAAATGCGCTCGGTGTATTTCTTGGCGATCTTAACCGTGTTATCCGTGCTGAAGCAGTCGACGACGACGATTTCAGCAACAACGCCGGCGACGCTCTTGAGGGCGCCTTCCAGGTTTTTTTCCTCATTAGAGGTAATGATGACGGCGGAAATTTCCATCGGGCTCATCATAGCACAGGGAGAAAAAGCATAGCAAGGCGAGGGCCTATTGCCTTGACAAAGCGGGTCAAGTTTACTATTCATCTTCCAGATGGCCAGGAAATTTCCGTTCTTTCATCTTCCCCTCTTTTTGATCTTTGCCTTGCTGGTCAGCTCCTTTTTCCTTCTGCTGCGCCGAGTTCCCGGATTCACCATCTTAAACCACGCTTTTGATCTTTTCTCAGCTTCCTTCGCCCTTTTGACAATCCTGTTTTTCTTTATTCTCCTCATCCTCTGGACTCTTTATTCAAACCTGGTTTCTTCTGTTTTTGCCCAGAATTTTGAGGATGTTCTGGCACAGGACGTCCTGACCTTTCTGCCGCTGCTTTTCTTCAGCCTGACGCCCCTGACGCTGCTCCACTATATCGGCGCAGACGATCTTCAGGTTCGCTTGGGGCTCTTCGTGGTGTGTATCGGTCTCGCTTTCCTCTACCTCAAGCTCATTCAAATCCAGCTCTGGAATAAAACCAAAACTTTACCCTGGCAGAAATTAGGACGATGGTTCTCCGCCCTCTCTCTCAAAAAAAAGCTCGTTTTCCTTTTCATCGCGGCGATTATTCTCTTTAACGCCGGATCGGGGCTCATGATCCGGGAAGGCGTCACCCTCGGCGGAGACGAACCGCACTATCTCCTCATCGCCCAGAGCTTGCTCCAGGACAGAGACTTTGACCTGACGAATAATTATGCCCAGCGGGATTATGCCCGGTCCATGATGTTTGAAGGGAAGCTCCAGCCCCACGTTGTTCCAGGTGCACAGCCGGGCACTTCTTATTCTTTCCATTCTCCGGGTATCGCCGTGCCTCTCCTCCCTTTTTATGCCCTGGGAACACTCTTTAAAGGCGCGGGGCTGGTCTTCATCGTCCGCTTCGGGATGAGCCTTTTTGGCGCTCTCTTTTCCCTTCAGGTTTATCTTTTCGCCCGGAGTGAATGGCGGAATGATAATCTAGCTCTCTGGGTCTGGTTTCTGGCCAGCTTGGCTTCGCCGGTTTTTTTCTATTCCATTCATATCTATCCAGAAATGGTCGTTGCGCTTTTCTCGCTGACGGTCTTCCGGCTGTTCCGTTTTTCTCCCTCGCTTTCCTGGCCGAGACTTCTTCTCTCGGGTTTCCTTCTTTCTTCTTTCATCTGGTTTCACGCCTTGAAATATATCACTCTCGTTGTCCCGTTGTTGGTGTATTGTCTTTGGGCAGGATTGAAGAAATTCAAGCTCCGCTGGAAGCTTGTCCCGTTGATCAGCATTCCGGCCCTGGCTTTTGTCCTTTACTTAGGTTTTCAACATGCGCTCTATGGTTCCTATTCCCTTTCGGCCGTCTCCTGGGCCCAGCCCATGACGGAGGAAAGCCCCCTTCGATTTATCAAAAACCTCCTCTTCAATATCCCCTTCCGCTACCGCTGGGAGACTCTCGCCGGATATTTTTTTGACCAGCGGGACGGACTTTTTTTCTACTCGCCTGTTTATTTCTTTGCCCTGCTCGGCGCCTGGGAAATGCTCAAGAGAAGGAGAAAGGACTTTTTCCTCCTTCTCTTCCTGACTTCCCCCTATGTTCTGACCTCGGCCTTCCTCACCCAAAGAACAGGGTTCGCCCCGCCGGCCCGGCCCCTGGTTGCCGTGATCTGGGGCATGATCATCTTGGCGGGCTGTTTCCTGGCTAATAACGAGAAAAAAATATTCGGCTTTCTCTTCAACCTCGCTGCCGCCGTGAGTGTTCTTCTCGTCTTTCTGCTCCTCAAGTTTCCGCAGAACCTCTACCAGGAAACCACTCGGGGAGTCAAAGAACGAGGCGGGGGGTTGTTCTATCTCCTGAGCAACTTGCACTTTCGTCTTCCTGATTGCCTGCCCTCTTACATAAAGGTGGAAAACTGGCACTGGCTCCCCAATTTCATCTGGCTGGGGGCGACGATTTTATTTGTAATGGCCTATGCGGTCATGAAAAAGCGCTCCTTCTCTCTAAAATTTTCCTCTCATCTCCTGCTCACCTGCGTTGCAGTTCTTATCTTTTTCTTCTGGTTCGTGCTTTACCCACGCCAGGTTCTCGTCGACCCGGTCAGAGTCACCCTCCCCTCCGGAGAAAAGGTCACCTTCTATTCTCTCTCTCGTTCATCACGCCTGATCGAGCCGGGAAAATTTCAGCTTCGCCAAGACCACCGTGCTTATCGTTTTCTTTTCACCACCCCAAGCCCTGTCCAAGAGCTGAACATTTCCCTCGGGTCCGCGACGGGAGATTACAGCTATGAAATCAGAATTTTTGACGAAACATTCTTTAGAGGCCAAACGGTGAAAGAGGTCCGAGCCCTGAATATGACCAGTCCGCCTCGCTATAAACTGGGAAAAGCCAGCTACTATGAGCTCACCCTCCAGTTGGGAAAAGGCACGGGTGCCCCCATCGAGCTGAACCCTTATCTTTTGACGATCACTCCGCTCTCTCGAGCAGATCGAGGCAACGGACGATAGCTCGAATTTGGGGACACGAATCTAATTTCTGAACTGTGTATCGTCTGCCCCAAATTTCCCGCAGTTAACGAAACTGGGCGCATTTGATAATTCCCTTTTTGTGGAGCTTGAACTTGGCCAGCGTCTTGAGGATGGAAAAGCCGTAGACGGCGCTTCTCCAGAAACCGATCTGGGAGGCCTCCTCAAAATAGCGGGTCTCGATCGGGATTTCCCTGATCCGCAGATTGTGAATAACCCCCTGGGCGATGATCTCCGAGTCGAACACGAAATCATCGGAGTTCAATTCAAACTTCACCGTTTCCAGGTAGGCGCGGGAGTAGGCCCGCAATCCCGAGTGATACTCCGTGAGATACATGTAGAAGACGGCATTCTCCAGGGCGGTGAGAAAAATGTTGCCCAGGTATTTCCACTTGGGCATCCCCCCCTCGAGCGGCCTTCCTCCCAGCATCCTCGAGCCGAAGACGGCGTCGCACTCCTCGTTGTGGAGAGGCAGGATGAGCTGAGGAATCACTTTGGGGTCATACTGATGGTCGGGATGGACCATGACCATGATGTCGCCGCCGAGTTTGAGGGCTTCTCGGTAGCAGGTTTTTTGATTGGCGCCGTAGCCCCTATTTTTTTCATGGACGAAGACCCGAATTCCGAGCTTCCGGGCGAGCTCCACGGTGCCGTCGCGGCTGGCGTCGTCAGTCAGAATAATCTCGTCCACCCAATCTTTGGGGATATCGTTGCAGGTGCGCCCGAGCGTTTTTTCGGCGTTATAGGCCGGCATGACGACGACCACTTTTTTTGTCCGTTTCCTGCCCATCTCTGCGCCTCGAGAATTCACTCAGATTATCTTTTAGACAGCGCCAAAAAAAAGAAACAAAATGAAAGAATCTACAAAGCGATCGTCTTGAATCCTGCGTCTTTTTTGAGTTTGGTCATAAGAGCCTGATAGGTCTCACCCTTCTTCGCCTGCTTGATTTGCGCTTCCAGCTCAGGGCGCATCTCCTCCAGCGGGCGGGATTCTTTTTTTCTGTCTACGACTTGAATGATGTGGTAGCCGTATTGAGTTTCAACGATATCACTGATCTGGCCGATAGGGACCGAAAAAGCGGCCTCCTCGAACGGCTTGACCATTTGGCCCCGGCCGAAGTCCTCGTACAATCCTCCTTTGTCCTTGGAGCCGGGGTCTTCAGAATATTGCTTGGCCAGTCCGGCGAAATCCTCTCCGCTTTTGGCCCGGGCCAGGATCTCTTCCATTTTTTGGCGAATGGCCTGTTTTTCCTGGTCGCTCTTTCCCTGGGTGAGGAGCAGGATGTGACGGACCGAGGCGGTCTTGTCTTGCTGGTAAGCTTTCTGAATTTCGTCTTCAGTGGCGGAGGACTGCGCGGCCATAGCGTCATTCAGATATTTATCAATGAGCAAGTTGGCCTGGACGGAGCTCTTCACATAGTCAAAGGAGATGCCGTTGCTGGCCAACACTTCCTGGAATTTTTTTTCATCTCCGGCACGGCTGTATTGCTCTTGCAGAGCCTTATCCAATTCCTCGGGTGAAACGACTGTTTTGGCAGCGGCAGCGGCATCCAGCAGGAGTTTTCTTTCCGCGAGCTGGACGGCGCTCTGCTCAAGGACCTGCTTCAATCGGGCGGCGTCGAACTGTTTTAGCTGAGCGGAGCGGTTGCCGATGTTGTTCTGGATGGCTTGAATAGCCTCCCCGGATGTGATCTCGAATTTCTTTGCCGAAACCAGGACCGTGTTCGTGCCCGGATCGAGGGCGGGAAGAGTTTTAGCAAGCTCTTTAGCCAGTTCGAAGGCCGCCGTGCCTTCTTTGAGCTGGACTTTTTCACTCTTTCCGGAGCACCCGACAAACAGGACTGCGAGAGTCAAAACGAGATATAACACGCGTTTCATCTCAATCTCCTTTACCTATATAAACGACCAAATAGTAAACCATATCCAGGGAATTATTACAAATGCTGTTTAGCGAATGTCCCCGAGCAGGCTTTCGACTTTTTGGAGAGTGACCTGGCTCCCTGCACCGTAGTTCGTCAGGGCAACGACGGTGTAGCCCGCATCCAAATACATCCTCAGAATCGAGCTGATCCCAGGGAATCTTCCGGAGTGCCCGACCGTGCGGCCGAGGTTGGCACTCTTGCTCAGACCGAAACCAAAGCCGTAATCGGGAGAGTTGAGCTCCGGCTTAGCTCGCAGGAGAAGGTCGCGGGATGCCGCACTAATAAGCCTGTTGGTGCGGAGGGCGATATCAAACTTGAGCAGGTCTTCGGCTGTGGAAAACCCGCCGCCGACGGCGAGCAGCGACCGGGCGATTTTAGCGAAATATTCCTACACTTTCAATTTCTGAGGTTTCTTCATCCCTTCGGTGAGAGCCACCTCATAGGTTTCCCGGATGGGGGGTTTGGTGTAGAAATCTACGAACTTGGCGACTTGCTCCTGGAAAAAGCGGCTCTCCTCATTGGCCAGCATGGCCTTTTCATGCTCCCAAAGGGTCAGGACAACGCCCTCCCCTGTCTTGGGATCGGTCATAAAATACGCCCCCTCGAAACCCGCCTGCTTCTTGCACAGCGGGATCACCCCTTTTTTGAATAGTCCGGCAGCTTCATCTATCTTGTCGATCTTGATTTGTATTCTGAGGACACGGACAAACATTTTCTTCCCCTCCTTTTTTGTTAGATCATGGTCAAAACTAAAACTCGCCGGAATTTTTGGATTGGCTTATAAATAGTATCACTACTGTCCCATCATAAGTTGAATAAAAGCAATTGTTTACAGGAATCTTCTTCGGGCTTTTGATCAGTAAAATCGCTAAGTAGTTGATTCAACGGGACTTTCTCGAAAGCAGTCACGCTCAG
>Ga0315280_10007801_pt1 | contig 14238 bp, 11 predicted proteins | sample YL17G06_40_MG_FD_203697 | JGI IMG/M metagenome (GOLD analysis project Ga0315280, IMG submission 203697) | Sediment microbial communities from Yellowstone Lake, YNP, Wyoming, USA - YL17G06_40 | ecosystem: Environmental > Aquatic > Freshwater > Lake > Sediment | place: USA: Wyoming | collected...
AAAAGCTAAAATGAGCTATTTTTTCAAAAGAGCTTGATTTATTTAGCAAAAATCGGAAATCAAAGGCCAAGAGCGAGATTTGAACGGCGACCTTCGCCGTGTAAAGGCTCACACGGCTTGTTATCGGCTTCAAATCGCCTCAAACCCACAATATAACCAGCTAGACCACGAGCCCTCAGTTTTTGGACACCAAGTTCTTTCAGAACTTGCACTGCCGTTTGCCGAAGACGAACTGAAAGGCTATGCCGAAGGCAGAAAGTATGGGCTGACCAAGTATTCCATTTACTGGATTGATCGCGCACGTAAGGATATCTGGGAAAGCACCGGCGGAACGATCAGCAAAGAGAGAATCGATGAACTGCGTCTGCACGTGCTTAACAAGTACCGGAGCGAAGATTCTCACATTAAGGTGCTAAGCTTTGCTAAAGCCTTTCTGAAATTTCTCACCAAAGCACGAAGTGATACCCGTTACTATGCGTTCGAGGTATTTCTCGAACGGCCGAGAGCGATCAAAACACGAAACAACGTGACGAGTCGTATAGTCACGAAAGAAGACATTGAGAACGTTCTTGCTCACATCCGCAATGCAGAGGAGCACGGGCTGATCAGCAGCCATAGGGCGCAGCACTACACGGCGTTTGTTTTGTTCGGCGCCTTTACAGGTCAGCGAAGCTTGGCAACGATAGCCAAAATAAAGGTTGGGCAATTTAGAGAGGCTCTGCAGTCAGACAAGCCGTGCATTAAGGTGCAATCGTCACAGGATAAGATCAAGATGCAGCATTACGTGCCACTCCACCCAGAGGTGATTCAGGCTATACAGCCCCTCACGGAAGCTAGAGGCAACGCAGAGCTTCTTTTCGAATACAACTCGCTTGTGATGTGGATCAAGCGAAAGAAGATTCCGCTGACGCGCACAGCGGCTCAATTTGCTTTAGGAGACCTCAGGAAGTTTACTGAGCAATACGGCGATATCATTCAGTGGGACCAGTCAAACAGAGCATATATTATGACGCACGGCGTGAGCGGCATCGATTGGAAGCACTACAAACATCCCGAACATGTATATGATGTCTATCTGAAATACTGGGCAGGCGTATCTTTTAAGACTTGAGCCAATGTGCGGGAATCACTGAAAGAAAGCGAAAATGATAAACAGTTGGAATACCAGTTGATATCGACTAGACCCCCTCCTTCAGCAAGGCGATATGTTGCATGTCTTCTTCTTGGGCGAGGTCTAGTCCCCTCAATTTATTCTATCGATACTCTTACAATTACAGCTCCTACGCCCGAGCTAATACATACAGTGCTTTTTCACATTCGGCGATAGAGATGATGATGAACCCATCTTTCGATACAATTCGCTTACAATGTCGTTGAAACGGCAGAAGATTTCACTTATGCGAATGCCAACTCATTTTGTTTTGGGCGATCTGAGGAAGTTCGCCGAGCAACACGCGACATTATTCATTGGGATCACTCAAATAGAGCGTACATAATGACGCATGGAGTTAGCGGCGTTGATTGGAAGCACTACAAGCATCCGCTGCCCGACTATGTGTATGACGTCTATATGCATTGCTGGGCGGGTATCTTCTTAGCTGCTAGCTGAACTGTCACTGTCGTTACGCAAAAAAGGAACCGATCAAGCGCTTTGATTGACAAAATAAGGCAATATTGATAAAATTCAGCAGCGCAAAGTATTTAAATATTCTAATTCAATTTTATAAATTTGATACGCATGACAGAATATCAACTGGTGCTACTAAAAGAGAAGCCAAAAGGCGTACCAATGGACGTCGGGGAAAACATATTTTTTGACAATTTGCCGTTGGACTATGAAGTTTTTCTTTTGTGTTATGCCGGCACCGGGATGAACGAAGACCTCCGAAATAAATTAACAAGCTTAGGAGAGCAGTCAGGCAAGAATCTACTTGTAAATTTTGCTAAGCTAAATGATCCAAATTACACGAAGATTCGAAATGCGTTTGACATAGAGGTTTTCCCGACGATAATAGTGACAGGTATAGGTGTGCTAGCATCACCGCCAACGGAATACTCAACAGCATATGTGAAGATGGATAACAAGCAGCTCCTTAACTCTCCAGATCAAGCCGCTGAATGCGTAGAAAGAGTATTTAACCTTTTCCTAGCTGGAGAAATATCTGAAGCCATAAAAGACCAGAATCGCGCTGCCCGCAACGCGGCACTTAACAAAGTCCTAAAAACCGCGCTGGGTGGGATTAGAGGTTTTTTACGGGAATGGGAGATAAGCTTCTCCTTTATTAATGGTACGTTTAGTCTCAAACCTACAGGAGGCAGCTGACGAAAATGCCTGAGAAGCGCGTAGCTGTAGTCGTCGGCGCAAGCATATATAAAGACCCAAAGCTCAATCCTTTGCCAGGCTCTTTTAACGACGCTATAGAAATTCATAAGTTGCTCACGGAAGATGCAAAAAACCCAGATTTTGTGTACGACGCGCCCCCTCCCCTTACAGGATTGAATGCCAACTGTGCGAATATTCGTGCAGCATTAAGCAAATATTTCTGGAAAACTGACGAAAAAGCCGACCTCGCGGTTTTCTATTTCTCGGGCCACGGGCGTGAAGATCAACTTTACGGCGATGGCTACATAGCACCGTACGACATGAGCGTCGATGATCCTTTTGTTAACGGTATAAAAATGAGCGAACTCAGGGAGATTATTAGAAGATCTGCGCATACATGTTGCGTGACGATATTAGACTGTTGCTTCAGCGGTCTCATTCTTGCAGGTAGCAAAGGTGGCTCCGAAGTTAAAGTTTCTTTCCGGGAGCGTGCTGAAGAGTTTGCTGATGTTGGAAAAGGCAGGATAATAATGGCGTCCAGCAGTGAAGACGAAAAATCATGGCAGGTTCAGAAACCGCACTTCGGTCAAATAGATACACATGAACACGGCGCATTTACATACAATATCATAGAAGGAGTGAATCAGGGAAACAGCACATTCAAAAACCTTATCGAGTATTTAGAAAACAAATCCCAAACGGCAGAACAATCATGTTGCTCATCATTGAGCGGCACAAGGCTGCAAAATACCGTAATAGTCAGGCAACCTTCGGAAAAGCATGAAGAGCTGTTAGGTACGTTTAGGGAGCAAACGAAAAACCACTTGGAAAAAGGTCATTCAATCCTCGCAGTGCGCTGTACATCGGAAATGCTTAGAATCGATCCCCGAAATAAGGACGCAGCCGTTTTTAAGAACGAATGTATAAGTGCTTTGAAAGCAGATCTAGGCAAAGCCTGTGAGTGGTTAGATAGTCATTTAGGTAGTGGACTGTACCCCAACGAACTCTATGATCGAATGGCTGGCCTAGTTCGCACGGATTTTGACGGGATCTTAAAGCTCAAAGATGATGATAATTTACTTCTTACGAGTTTGTGCATGATATGCAAAGGTACGATGAAACCAGAATGGTTTAGGAATATGATGCTAGGGATTCAGAAGAGGGTGGATCTACAGGCAGGGGCACAGGGGGCACAGGGATCATCCGTTGGTCTAAGTGGTGTCCCTAGGTGAGTGTGAAAACTGCAACGGCTGAAAGCCTTGTCACATTGTTTAACATAAAGAAGGGTGTTCTTGTGACCCAGAATAATGATGATGCCAAAGAATGGTACAATAAGGGTTTACACAGTACCGAATTAGGTAAATTCAATGAAGCAATAGCGTCTTATGACGAGGCCTTAAAAAAAGATCCAAATTATTCCGTGGCACTTTTTATGAAGAGTAACGCTTTATTTAGCTTGGGTCTTTTTACAGAAGCAATAGTCTGTTACGACAAAGCAATAGACGGTTATGACAAGACTCTAGAGGCAGGGAGTCTTGCTCTGGTGTGGCGTAACAAAGGCATAGCTTATTCTAGCATGAACCAATATGATATAGCTTTAGAATGCTCTGATAGGGCTTTGGAGTTCGATCCGAACTTTTTAGACGCATGGAACGATCGGGGCTTATTTTTTTTATATTTAAAAAACTATGACCAAGCAATAAGCTGCTTTGACAAAGCCATCGATTTAGATCCAGATTATGCGTTCGCATATCGTAATAAAGGTTTAGCTTTCCATGAATTAAAAAAGTATAGCGAAGCAATAAAATGCTATGAAAAAGCCTCGCAAATTGGTCCCGATTTTGCAGCTCCACGGGCTGACAAAGGCTTCACTCTCTATAAATTAGAAAGATACAAAGACGCTATCAAGTGCTCCGAAGAGGCATTAAAGCTGGACCCAAATTATGCTCCTGCATTACAGCTAAAAGGCTCTTGTTTGCAAGCTGTTGGCAAGTACTCTGAAGGCGAAGATAACCTCAACCGGGCAATAAGCCTGATGTTGCAGAATTTCGAAAACCTACGTATTTCGGAGAAGACCAATCTTGCAGAAATGCTTGTTATTGCTCGAAGATATGAAGAAGGAGGGAAATATGCACGGGAAGCCTTGCCTGAAACGCAAGATGCAGGTTACAAGTGTATTCTCAACGTTATTATTCTATCGTCAAATATTTTAGCAAAAGAATCGACCAGTAGCTACCTTTTAGCAAAAGATTCAATCAATAGCACTGAAAAAGAGTTTTCTACATTTGTTGAAGAATACAAAAACCTAGACGAATGCTTTGAGTGCAAGGAATATTGGGACTTTTCGGAACTCATTCGCGCAATAAATCGGGTCGCCAATCTGCAAACAAAGTTCCTTTTGCTGAGCATCATTGATCTACTGCAAGGAAACATTGACAAGCACAAATTATCGTTTTTCGGTTCGACCTAGTGAAAAGGAGCCCACTCTAGGTCCCGATATTTCACGAATTTCTTCTAGTGTTGCAGCAAAATGACAATCGAAACGTGAAAAACGGGAAAAATACGAAAGTGAAAACAGCGTTAACTATTCCTTTCAAGATTTCGGGGCTAAGCCAGCTATGCGCGCTTCCGTGTAGCTACATAGCTCGTCGATTTCAAAGTCTAGTTCTAAGGTTCCTAGCGAGGGCTTAGCTGCGTCAAAGCGTGGGGTAGACAACTTTTCGCAAGGAGTAGACAACTTTCGATCACAATTTAGAAGCTCAGCGGAGACCGCCGCTTCTTCTAAATCGCAAAAAAGAGCTGAAAACCAATGGGCTCGGGGCGACTCGAACGCCCGACCTCCGCCGTGTGAAGGCTCCTTTTCGAAATTTGAGCCCTTGCTGAGCTTCTTTTGAGAACGATCAACGATCTTTACGAAAAAAGCAATTCCGCCTTCATAGCTTGTTTGATAAATCTCGGCTTGTGAACCTGCGAGTTCGCGAAACTCACGAGGTAGCCGGATGATCGGGTAAGCGTGTGAGGGCTTCGAGCTTTGGATGCTTATGGTGTGCGTGCAGATCGGTTGCATAAAATGTTGAAAGCCCTTCCGCAGCATAATCCTTGTCATTTCAGTCACTAATGTCAATTCTTTTTATACCATAGCAAGGCTTTGTATCATGCGTATTAAAGAAGTTAGGTCTAGAGTGCGCGGCGTTAAGAAAAATGACCGACAACATCTTTTTTTGGGAAAAAACGGTCAAATTTAGTAAAGACGAAGACGATTGTGCCTTTTACAGAATAAAAGAGAAGCGAGAGATCAGAGAGATAATTAGAAATCTCGAAAACAAGATCCTAGGAAAAGTACGTAATTTCAGTGAGATTACGCCTGAAAACCCATCAATTAAGACGTGGATCATTAATCTGATTGACGCGTATCCAAAACGGAGTGATAGTCTTGCAGATGATCTTATCAACTTGTACAGAGCTAAACTTAAAACGAAGTCCAGAGAAGAGAAATTCATTATTGGTTTGCTGCAGCTGAGAGATCTTGTGGTGCTGATTCACTCAAAGAAGGATCTCTCTTTAGCGCAAGTCGAGGACAGAATCGAAGTAGTCCGCACCGTTTTAAGCACCAAAAACATCCTTAGAGCCGACATCGTAAAAAAAGATCGAGGCAACATTACTCTGTCAGCATTTGCATCCTCCAGAAGCTGGAGCAAAGGCCACGCAAGCTTATGGGGAATTGATCCTGAGGATATTGGATGGGACTCTCTAGGCGAGATAACAGCGATTATCCAAGTCGAATCTTTCCCGCCCCCCCTGCAGATGTCACGGGAAGCAGAAGAACTGCAAGAGATGATAAATACAGGCGATATATCCGCAACGGGAGATATATCTGTAGGAAGAATTGAGGGCAAAATTACCAAAGTTTTAGTCTATCGAAAGGAGATGGATTTTCCAACCTTCTATGAGTGGTTTATCACGCAAACCGAAAAGCTCGAAAGCTATCGGAAAAAATTTAAGGAAATTATCGAGCCTCAAAAACAGTTGCTGGAAGAATGGAGCGATCAGACAAAATATCGCTATGAAGAGGATGAGAGCTCTCTCTATGAGATCACAACTCAGCAATCAATGAGTATTCAAACAAAGGAGCATCCGAGATACGTCATTTGCTTTTTCACTAAAGAGTTTCCGGGCATAATGCCTAAACATACGCTCCTCTGGAAGCTCTACCAAGCGGTTTTTGAGAACCGGGCGCTTGAGATATGGCATGCAGGTGAGGCATCAGTCCAAGAACCAGTTTCATTTGGAAACTTGAGCGTATTCAATAAGTTGCTAATTCCTGCAGGATTGTCTATTTTTTCAAACACAATGCTTAACCAAATACAGGATATCAACGGTAACAAAGCAAGGCGTTTGCTTCAATACGCGTTCTGCGAGATACATGGTAGAAATCTAGCACAGGGACATTTTAGATATCTTTTTGATTTTTTGAAGGATAAGATCATACGCAAGGAGCTGTATCGCGAATTCAAAGATCCCGGCCTATTTGCCAAAGAAGAACTAATCGAATTCAAGTCTGCAGACGATGTAGACTCCAAGCCGTCTAGATTTGCTAGAAACACGCTCGCCCCTGAGATCAAGGGATACATCCAGAACGGAACCATATCGAGGTACTGTATCTTGTATGGCATTGAAGATACAGCCACTATAAGGCCAATTATGCATCTCCATAGCGATCGAATTTCCACGATTGAACAAATAGTGAATGAAGAGCTGAAAGACAGCAAGGTGAGAGCCAGTATAGAAGCTATTCCGCATGCAGGCGGGCGCATTTTGTCGGTTTTCTTGACTCCTCTCTTCTAGCACGTTTGTCGAATTATCTTTGTTGGATCACGAGAAGAGCCAACGATCGTAGAATAATACCCACATATGAAAACAGGCCAGACAGAGTTAACGCGACAAACGCTTTGATTAACCTGGGGGTGGTGCTTTATATCCTTGCGTCAAGACAGTTCTGCAGTATAATGAGTTGGCTATAAATCAAATTCAACGAAGATCAGGCGGACTGATAAAAGTCCAATTACCGTCGTTGAATTCCGCAAGCGCTGCAAAAATGAGCGTTCTTGTGCAACTTGTTTCCACAATTCCGACAAAAGCTCATCGATTCTGCTGACTGCTGCGAGTAGTATTTTTTGGCAGCGATCCTCGACAATGCTTCATCTTCTATCAGTTTTCGAACTTCCGGATCTTTTTCAGTTGTTAACAACCGATTAAGGGGTTCTTCTGCAGGTTCTCCAATTTCGCCTAGGGCTTTGGCTGCTTTGTGTCTGGTGTATTTAGCCGGACTGCTGAGAGCTTCCATAAGATATGGTATTGCTGCTGGATCTTTCATCTTCCCTAAGGCTTCCGCTGCTGCCATTTGAACGGCTAAATCGAGATCTCGAAGAGCGTCGCAGAGCGGTGTGATCGGTTGCCAAGGGCCAAAGTCGCCTAGAGCTTCGGCTGCTCTCCATCGAACGGCTCCGTCATCATCTTTTTTCAAAGTGTGAATCAGAGCTTCGAGTGCCCCACCGCCTTTTGTCTTACCAAGTGATACTGCTACTTCGGCACGAACGGTGGGTTCTTCGTCCTTTGAGGCGCCGATGAGATCATTAGTTGCTTTCGCATTTCCAATATTGCCAAGTGAGATTGCAGACTCTTCTCGAACTCGGAAATCATAGTCTTGTAGCAACCTGCCGAGGGGCTCTACCGCCCTTTCGAGGACTCTTGCTAGAGAGCCAGATCTGTCCATTTTTGCAATCTCGCCGAGCGCCCGGGCTGCTGCTAGTCGGACGTCTGAATCATCATCATTCAAGCTAGGAATGAGATATTGCGGCGCTCTACGTCCTCCAATCTTCCCGAGCGCTCCTGCTGCATTTCGCCGAACATACCACCCTGTGTCTTTCAACCTCCGACTCAAGTAATCAACCGCTTCAAAACTGCGTAACTCACCTAAGGCTTCAGCAGCAGCACCTCGAACACTGGCGTCTTCTAACATTAATGCGTCTATTAAAACGGCTTCAACTTCGGCTTTGGTCGAGGTATCAAGCTTCTTTCTTTTCCCAAGAGCCGTTGCTGCCGCCTTTTGGATATCACGATCATCATATGCCAAGGCCCGTATTAATGCGTCCACAGCTTCTTTGTCCGCTTTCTCTCCAAGGAACTGGGCTGCCTTTCGCCGATCAAATCTGTCTGCAAGATCATTTTTCCTCAAGGCTGCAATGAAGTATCTTTCTGCCTTGCTGTCATCATTGTGTTTCGAGGCCCAGTTTACCATTCTTCCAATGTGTCGCCTCATTAGACTCCGGTAAATGTCCCGGCTATTGTAAGCCAGAACAACAAATAACCCGCCTATGATAGCTCCAATGAGACTAACATACGGAGTCCAGTCAAAATTACTCACGATAAGTCACTTTCAAATGATCTAAACGCTGTATAGTGTTGAACAAGGGGCTCCTTGCTCCGAATGCTGTTGTTTATCATACGTTCAGCCTCTCGAACATAGTTCATTTTTGAAAATATGTCTTAACTACGTAAGATAATGCAGACATAGCATAAGCGTTGTCGTTTAGCTGCGGAATCAGAAAGGAGCCGTCTCCGCGCTCCGATCAGAAAAAAGAATAAGTCTGATTACCTTTGCTAGCAAAGCTTTGCCCAGTCACTGACGGCGTTTACTAGTAAACCGTAACTTAATTTTATTAACTCTTAACCGGCGTCGTCAGTGTATGCGTACCTGTGGTTTCGTCAGTCCAACGCATTGACGTTATCTGTGTGCCGTTAGTCACTTCATAGACAATAATGCCCTTAGCGGTCTCTCCCGGGTGTATAGTGGTCTTTGGATATGCCCCCTCAATGACGACCGTGTTGGTGTGTTCCTCATAAAGCGTCCCCTGCGCGTCACGCGCCTTCCACTCCCGCCACACCGTAAAAAGATTCTGCACGTTGTTGTCACGGAGCGAACACTCAATCGCGACGAATTGGTTTTCCGCTCGTGGCGGCGTCATGTTTACCAATGTAGTCATTATCATTGGCACCTGTCGCGCGGAAATAGTGACGTTGAAGTCCGTACCGCTTCCCGTTGGCGCGTTGCTGCCGGTTTGATTGCTAGGCCCAACGCTTAGGCACCCGGTCGCTCCCACGAAGAGCATACAGATAATGCCGACCGCTAAGCACATGATTATTTTTTTCGTCAAGAACCTCATTTTAACCCCTTCCGTGAGCTGCTAAGGGAATTATGCACGATTTGATAAATGGTTTGCTCATATCTTCGCGTCTGGTGTCGTCGCGACGATCATAGACACTCGCAACGTCCCCTCTTTTAGCCTCGTTGTGTTAAAATTTTGAGAGCAAAAAACAACGGAGTTCATAGTGACCAACATCATTTCCGAATATCTCCTATTTTGGGAAGTTTCGCTCGTTTCGACGTCGTTGTTTAAAAAAAAAGAAAAGATAACAATCACACATTGATTGTTACTTTGTCAAACATGTCGTCATAGGTAACGGTCTTTGGCTTGGCTCCCTGTGGTATTAGAAAAGCGATAGTCCCCTGAACTTTGTCTCCGGGTTGTGTGCTTGTTACGCCTTTCATCGCTCCATTTGCAGCAGTAGAACCCAAGTCGACTTCGTATACGTTTCCGTCTGCATCTCTCAGTTTGAAGTCGAACTCGTTGATAGATCTAGATTTGGCGTTTACGTTTTTCACAGTCGCATAATAGACGGCATATGTCTTTCCTGTATCTGCTGTAATGAATTCGCCAAGGCTCTGCTTCATGCCTTGCGACTGCAAAGTGACGTCAACCCCTGCATTTTGAGCCTGTGAAGAGCCTCCTCCACTAATATTCTTGGTAGTCTCGGTCGTCGTGCAGCCAGTGGTTGCGACGAGAACGAGCGCACCAATAAAAAGCAATGGCAGCGCGTATTTCAATGGCGTTTTGATATACCGTTTCATCATCTTAGCTATTGGATTCATATTCTTTCACCCCGCGTTTTGTCCTGTAATCGGCGGCACTACAGCCTGCTCCTTCTTCTGCATTAGAATGAGGATGCCGCCTACTAGGAACAGTATGAAGGTCAGAACGCCGAAAAGACTGATCGATATCAGAACCCCAACCCCTCCGATAATCATAAGAGCTGCGCCGAGGATTTCCGTTTTTCGAGTACGCCGCCTGCGATTCCGACTATCGAGAAGATAAAGGCACCCGCTGCGTTCGTGTAGAGCGATGACGCTCCCGTTGCACTGAATGCTTCGCCAATTCCTCCGATTATAACGACGAGCTAGGCGCTAGAGACAGACATTTTTAGAGCCAAAATAGGGCTAAATTTTCGTCTAACAATTTTCGGTTCGCTCCCTGAATCTTTTCGGGCCGTTCGTTTATGATCTGACCGGTTGCCTCCTAAAGCTTCCCTAACCGCTGATGTGACGCCCGACCGCCGCTTCCTTTATCGATACCTACGCCGAGCAATGGTGCTTCATCGAGGACTTTCCCTCAAAAACTGAACGCTTGAGAAGCGATTGCGTAGGGCTTTCCAAGAACTCCAGGAGAGTACGTAGCACGCAACCAACCAACAAAATCAGCGACTTCAGGGCTAAAGACGCGTCTGTACCATCTCCCTGTGCTCATCGTGCCGCGAAAACGCTCCGGGACAAGAACAGCGTTCGCGCCGAAGTAAAAGAAGTGGTCAGAGATTAGGACATATTCTCCGCGTAGATCTGCGTCCATTTGCTTCTCTGTGTGATAGGACGGTCTCTGTTTCCAGTCTCCGTCGCTGTCTTTGAAGTAGATATTATCGCCGCGCTCTTCAATAATGCCGCGAGAAGGAATCTTGTAACCAAAGCGTCGATCACTAGCGTACTTATCGAACGAGATCTTTTCAGTGATCTTCATCGCATAGACCATTTTTTCATTGCCGACGGTGCTTTTAGAGCCAGTTCCGACGACCCAGTCTCCGATATTAGCGTGCTTTCGAATCTGCGGTTTGCAGCAGGCGAGCGTGCAATAACCCCCAAAAGGGTTAGGAGCAAATCCGCTATCAGTACGAACTATGTACGAGTATAACGTGCTAGGATCGTTTCCCGACATACTTTTGTATCTTAGCCTTCTCGCAGGATTAATGCTTTGCAAATGATCTTTTTAGAGCTTTCTTAGTAGTTTCAGTTTAGTGGCCGAAACATTTTTCTGCTTCACTTTTTGGTGTTCTTAGTGGTCGCTTGAAGTGACGGCGATAAGCGTTGCTATATGCTGCGTCATTTAAAGCCATTTTTTGGGCCGGGGGAGCACTTATTCTCGCAAGTCCTGAATATAGGGTTTGAAAGCCTGAGAAAAGTGATCCGTGGCTTTAATCAAGGCATCCTGTATTGGTGGCCACTTGTCTTCACGACTTTTTAACCCGCCCTTAACCTGAATACTATCAAATATAACTTTTGAAGAGATTTTATCGTCGCCTCGATCCCACGTAAGGGCCGCACCAATATCCCAAATCCTGTCACTGAAGTTCTAATATTTACGCGAAGAATTGAGAGATTTCAAGAAGAGACAAAATTGATTGGAAAGTCTTTGCAACGGCGTACAACACGCTTTTGCTACTTAGCCCTCTCGTTGTTCAATGTCTTCTTCAATATGCCGTTGCGCTAGTTTTTCTGCATCTTCTGACGTTTGCAAGAAATTTTTTTTGTTCTTTTTTCGAAGTCCGCACCCAACACAATTCCACACATACTTGCCCCATGCGCGATGTTCTGTGAGTTTAGTCCCACAAGTTGGACATCTCGGAGGGAGCTCTAATCTTATCATACTCGGATCAAACTTCTCTGACAAACCCAACTTGGGTGATTTTACGCGCCATTTTACTTCTGCATATTCAAGCACCCCTACTTCTTGCCATTCGTGGTAGATTCGAGGAAGGGTCAGAATGCCCACGCCAAAACTCGAACGACCAGATCTTGAGATGTTGAAACCGAGCCAAAATAGAATCAAGAGTAAAAAAAGTGCCCATGCAGTAACGGGTATACCATAAATAAAGCTCGTCCAGCTACCAGTAACTATTTTTGATGCAATCGCGATGACTACTGGGAGTAGCAGCAGAGTAAGAGGGGTGACTACACCAGTCACAATGCCACTAATAATAGCACCGGTGACATTTTCTTTTTTCATGTACAATGTTTCTGTTCTAGCGTTAGCCTGCCGATGTTTCGGAATTCGAAAAAAAATCGATAAGGAATGCGTTTGATTCCTTTATCAAGTTATCATTGTTAGACTAAAAAGAGACAATTCTCAATGAGGCTAAAGACATCCTGAAAGCGGGATTTTGCTATGAAGTGTGGAGGAAGAAAGATCCGGGTCGTGCGGCGCATTTAGACGGTGAAATGGACAGAGTGGCGGCGACCGGTGTATATACAACACAAGACACGCTGAACGATATATCTCGAAACTAGTAGAGGCTCTCTTGCCTGTGATTTTAGCCATTTCATGACAATGACTTTTTAACAATCGGCACTGACCTGATTAGGCAAGATGAGTAACCGACTCCGGCTAGTTTATAGCGTCATTTTGTGCGTATTGTGTTAGTTCCTTAGAAGCCCACAGAGAGAATCCCGTGGCGGCGCTATCGACTTGACAAAACAGTGAAATCGTCGAACGGGTTTTTGCTGCGTGATGGATCGGCGTAGCAGGATAAGATACTAAACATCGTAGTCACAGCTGCTAAACCTGTCATCATCCTTCTTTATAAGCTAGCTTATCGTGATTCTGTAGATTCTGTAGCCTCTCACCAGAAGGCCACTGCCAAACGGCAACACGACGGTCAAAGAGTGGATGAGTGCCCCGTTAGGACCCTTTTCGACTACCCGTTACGCAAATGCGCCATAAAACGTCTTTTGATCTGAGTTGCCGCATAGGGTAAGTCCGGAACGTCAGCATTCCCTGGCTTTATGACGACGTGAATAAACTTAGGACCTATCGGAAGCTGCAACGCTGTTAGCAAATCCTCTGGGGCGTATACCTTACTTGTGTGCTCGATCCCAAAACCCCGCGCCAAAAGCTCCAAGTCTAGCTGTTGACTCGCCGTTTGCTGATTTCCAGTAGAGCCGTACGTGCCGTTATCAAGGGCTACAACCGTCAAGTTGTCTCGTGCCTGTTGAGAGATACTACATAGAACATTTGGATTCATCAAGAGACTTCCGTCTCCGTCGAGTACAACGACTTCGCTTTTGTTATAGAGGCTAATACCAAGTCCGATCGAAGAAGCTAACCCCATACTTCCAAGCATGTAAAAGTTGCCCGGTTGATCGCAAAGGACATACAGCTCCTTGCACGGTATTCCTAAGTTGCAAACCACCGTCCGCCCGCGAAGATAAGGAACGGCTGCTTCGATCGCTTCGTAGCGAGTCATTGTGGGACGATTAACCTCGGCTTCCAGCGACGAAGCAGGGCATTTTGATCTTTCATACTCCGGTTCTCCCAAGAAGTCTTGTGACGTGCACTGCCACAACTCCGGAGATATGAGCACGGCGACCGGCAAGCTCGTCTCGAAAGATTCTCGTATTCCCTGACCTACGAACTGAAGGTCCTGCGAGCTGTGAATCTCATAGGTCTTGACGTCGAGAGCACTTAGCACTGCCTTAAGGTGCGTCCCCCAGTAGACTTGAGCGGGTATGCTCTCCTGGTATACTCCTCGCCAACTGGCGACAATGGGCAATGGAAGTTCGTACGTAAAATTAAGCGACGATAAGGCGTTCAGCAAGTTTCCGATGCCGGTGCTTTGAATCAGCATGAGAGGTTTAGCTCCTGCGAGGAACGCGCCTGCGCAGATTCCAACGCCATCTTCCTCCCTCGATAACTGAACCTCGAAAAAGCGCTTGCCTACGAGGGGCAACAGGTTCTTCAACCTATCGCACGGCA
>Ga0315280_10007804_pt1 | contig 14233 bp, 10 predicted proteins | sample YL17G06_40_MG_FD_203697 | JGI IMG/M metagenome (GOLD analysis project Ga0315280, IMG submission 203697) | Sediment microbial communities from Yellowstone Lake, YNP, Wyoming, USA - YL17G06_40 | ecosystem: Environmental > Aquatic > Freshwater > Lake > Sediment | place: USA: Wyoming | collected...
TTGGGGCTGAACCGCCAGCAGGTAATCTCCTGCTCGGTTTTTATTATGGTAATAATGGCCACTCTGCTGTTTTGGCAGTATCGCTTGGCCATAGCGTTTCTCGGGATTGGTGTGCTAATGGGTACCGATGTCCTAACGCTACCTATTTTTATTCGCGAATGTAAGCTGGATGTAATCCTGTTTCTGGTTGGTATGATGGTCATTGTTGGCGTGCTCAAGGACCTTGGACTTTTCACCTGGATTATTCAGAGCGTCATTGCGATTCACGGCATGACCGGTCCGATGTTTGTTGTTATTATCGTATTCCTGGGGGCATTTATGGCCTGCGCCGTCGACGAGGTTACCTCCATCGTATTTATTGCCACGCTGATATTCCAGGTCTGCGACACGCTGAAGGTGCGTCCGGTTCCATTTATAATCATCGCCGTGCTGGGCACAAACATCGGCTCAAGCGGCACAATGCTCGGCAACCCCGTTGGAATCCTGATAGGGCAAAACGCCTCGCCACCTCTTAGCTTTATCGACTTTCTGACCTGGTCGTTCCCAATAATGTTAGTGACACTCACGGTTTCGCTAATCATACTTATGTGGTACTTCAGGGCAGAGATTCGCCTTCTTTCGGAGCGTCTTGCAGCAAGGCGAGACTTGGGGTTGGGCTTAGGCCCACTGGTGCAGGTTCCCTACAAGCGAGGTCTTGCTATTCTTGCCGGTACGATATGCTTTATCGCATTGCATCATCATCTGGAGGACTACCTTGGGCTTGCCCCAAATACCGTGCTGATTGTTGCACCGCTGGTCATAGCGGGGCTTCTGATGCTCTGGCGCCACCAGCGGTGTCGGCACTACATCGAATCCGAGGTCGACTGGTGGACGCTTCTATTCTTTATGATGCTCTTTGCCAAAGCTGGCACCCTGCAAGAAACACGTGTCACCGAGGAAATCGCCGGCTATTTTCAGCAGGTCTTCGGTGATCGGCTGTCGGTTCTAACGCCGGTAATTATCGGCATCTCGGCGATGGGGTCGGCTTTCGTGGACAACATCGTATTCGTAGCGGCATTTATGCCAATCGTTGACAAGCTGCAACAAACGCCCCTATTATGGGCGTTGCTGCACGGGACGTGCCTGGGCGGCAATATCACAATGATTGGCTCTACCGCCAACATTGTGGCCTTGGGGATGCTCGAAAAACGCTACCGCGCACACGTGCATTTCGGAGAGTGGCTGAAGGTGGGGGCAATCGTAGGCGTCGCCTCGTGTTTGTTAGCGTGGGCCGGCATAGCAGTTCTGTCACCCTATATGCCCACCGTCGCGCAGCGTCAGCAGAAAATTGCCGCACACCAGGAGGTTCGCTCGATAGTCTCGCCGGCACGCGGTGACCCAGGCCAGAGGACAGAAGACAGAGGTCAGAGGACAGAAGACACATTCATGCCTTCTGTTTTCTGAATTCTGTCTCTACTGCATTTTGCGTGTGGCAGTCGCTTCCGGCGTGTTGCCGTAAGCGCCGATATTCACCCTGCCGCCGTTGGGCTGCGGTTCAAGCGAGAAATCGTAGTTAGGATCACCGGCGTCTATGCAGGGTGATTCAGGCAGCAGATGATAATCGCCCTCAGCCCAGACCGCATTTGAGCTGTCTGGTTTGGCTGTAACATCAGGATTGTCAGCGTCAGCCCAGCGGCCAAGCCGGACAAACCGAGGCTCGTCATCGATGTTGCCTGTGCCCGCGCATACACTCGTATCGTTGGGGTCAGCATCCTGAATACAACTGTAGGAAACTACGGGCGCACCACCACAAATCTGGTATGAGTCCTTTGTCTTGGCGCTATCGGTGTTGTCCCAAAGGATGCAATTGTTTAGTCTAAGGGTGCTTTGGCTGCTGGAGTCGGAGTCGCCGGCATAAATTCCGCCGCCCTGACCTTTTGCGAAATTGCCGATCAGGGTGCAGTTTACCAGCACTGTTTTTCCGTTGTTGTTTATTGCTCCGGCATTAGCGCCGGCACGATTGGCGGTGAAGATGCAGTTTGTCAGAGTTGCCGAGCCATCACGGTTGTATATGCCGCCTCCATTATTATTGGCTCGGTTTTGGCTGAATTTGCACTTGGCCAGCGTTGGGCTGCTGCTGCCGTTGAATATCCCGCCGGCGTTGTCGTTGCCGATGTTGTTGTTGAAGACGCAGCACGATAGGATTGGGCTGCTGTAAAGGTTGTACGCACCGCCCCCGTTGTCACTTGCGGAGTTATTGCTGAACGTGCAGTTAGTCAATTGCGGTTTGCCGCCCAGATTGTACAATCCGCCCCCGTTGCTCTTGGCCGAATTCTCGCTGAACGTGCAGTTAGTCAGGATCGGACTACTCTGATAGTTATCCATGCCGGCGCCGCGATTATTTGCCGAGTTCTGACTGAATACGCAGTCGGTTAGTTTTGGATTGCTGTTATCTTGATTTTGCATCCCTCCGCCGCCGTACTTGGCCCAATTCTTAATGAAGGTGCATTTGGTCAGAGTCGGGCTAGCGGAGCTATTATTCTGCATTCCGCCGCCGCCATAATACGCCCAGTTTTCACTGAAGGTACAGTTGGTCAGCGTGCACTTGCCGTTGCTGCTGTATATTCCTCCGCCGGCATACTTGGCCCAGTCATTTTTGAATACGCAGTTAGCGAGTGTTGGGCTGCTGTTGGTGCAGTAGACCGCGCCGCCATTTGTTGCGTAGCCATTTATGATAGTTAGGCCTGCTACGACCGAGCCTGCGCCCTCCCGGCTGTGGAAGTCAAATGCCCGGCCTTCTTTTTCGCAGTCAATAATTGTCGCCGCGACCACGTTGGGGTCTTGCGGCTCGGTGCTCCTGACGGTGATTGCCTTACCCTTAAAGTCAACATCCCTGTTGCCGGGGCCTTTGTATGTGCCGGGGCTGATGATGACAACGTCACCTTCGATGGCGGCGTCAATTGCTGATTGAATACTGGTATAAGCCGTCGGGACCAGCCGTTGGTTGTTGTATTCGTCGACGCCAATATCAACGCGGTTATTGATTACGCGCGGGTCGCCGTTGATGTCGATGCTGTCGGCGGCAGCCGCGTAGTTTGGCTCACCGGCATCGATGCAGGGCGACCTGGACATTAACCGGTAGTCGCCGCCGTCCGCGTCAACAAGATTCGGGTCCGCACTTATATTGCCGACTCCCCCCGCCCTGCCGCTCCAATCCTGAATGCAGCAGTAGTTGACGGTGGCAGTGCTATCGACAGAGAAAATCTGCGCCGCTTCATTCACTCCGTTGGCGTCGCTATTCAGCCAAAGGATGCAGTTGCTTAGCGTTGGATTACTGTTGTTGAGGTTGGAAATTCCGCCCCCACTTTGTTTTGCCGAGTTGTGGCTGAGCGTACAGTTGACCAGTGTTGGGCGGCTTTCAAAGTTGCGTATCGCGCCGCCGCAGCCCTGCGTTGTGTTGCCGGTGAATAGACATCCGGCGAATTTAGGACTGCTGCTATTGTTATTCATCGCGCCGCCCTCGCCGCCGGCAGAGTTTCGGCTTAATATGCAGCTTGCCAACGTTGGGTTGCTTTTATAATTGCGGATTGCGCCGCCGAACTCTGCCGAGTTTTCGCTGAACTTGCAGTTGGCCAGCACGGGGTTGCTGTTGAAGTAGTTGGCTATCGCTCCACCATACTGGGCGGAGTTGTTGTTCAACGTGCAGTTGTTCAGCATTGGGTGGCTGTCAGCGTGGTTGTACATCCCGCCTCCGTTGGATGCCCGGTTATCGCTGAACGTGCAGCCGGTTAACTTTGGGCTGCTGCTGAAATTGTACATACTGCCGCCGACGTGCTCTGCCCGGTTGTCGCTGAATGTGCAATCTCTTAGCGTCGGGCTGCTATAGTAGTTTCGCATCGCTCCGCCGTGCCACGCCGAGTTGTCTTTGAATGTGCAGTTGATTATTGTGGGGCTGCCGGATTTATTGTACATCCCTCCGCCTGTAATTGTGAAGCCGTCAAGCACAGCCGTTTCATTTGTGCCGTTACCGGTTACGACCTGGTAGCTGTTCTCGGCGGAGTTGGCAAAATTCGGCTCGTCATTACTGTTTAGGTCGCCGCTCAAAATGCTCTGGTAAGCGGTGATGTCACGGGCGTTAGGGTCTGCTTGGCCGTGGCCGGCGTAGCCACCTTTTATAGTTACGCCGTTCTTGAGCCCAAATGCTGCTGCTCGGTCGCCCGGCGCGACTGCTTTGCCCTGGTCGGGTTTGTAAGTGCCCTGCGCGACCAGAACTTCGTCGCCAGGCGAGGCGGCAGCGAGTGCATCCTGAAGGAGCTTGTAGGCATTTGCCCAGCTTGAACCGTCATTGCTTCCAGCGGCGTCTATGTCAACAAAGATTTGCCGCGCGGAAGTAGCACCTGCCATCGCCAATAAAAGACTGGACGCTATTAGGACGAACTTCAGATTTATTCTGGCATTCATTGTGTCCCCTTGTACGCTGTGTTTTCTCGCCGCGAACCAGGCGCATGCCTTCATAGCCTTGATCGGGACCATAACCTTGGAAACCTCCGTATCTATCGTCCTTCTTGCCCTCTTGGCAGACATATTTTATCCTAAAAGGCGTCAAAATTCAAGAGAATTCTCGGCTCGCGTTTCGTCTGTCGTTTTGGCCTTGGCGAGGTGATTCCTGTCCTATAATAGGCCCAATCTTATAGGAGCGGATGTGTCAGAGACTAACATGACACAGGACGGCTAATGCCCAAAGCAGGTCTTTTTTGGGCACGACCTTAGTTTCATATCTTTCGTTTATCGGAATAAGGTGAACTTCCGTATCGGTGGTTCTTATGAGCTTACAGGTTACGCCTATCTGGTCGGCAAGGCGTGCGACCCCGATTTGTCCCTGCGCCGCCGGCACAGAGGGGCTTACTATGACAATATCTCCGTCATTTATTCGCGGCGACATACTATCGCCATCTATCTGCAACGCAAAGCTATCCGGAAACAGCCTGTGGATGTCTTGGCACTGCACAAACTCAACTATTTGCTCATGCTCGTCGCCGCCAACCTGAATAAGATTAACCTGACGGTCTTTGACGCCGTCCAGCAGGGGTCGTGCACACAGGTCTATAGCCACTGTGCCGTCTACCGAGCGCACGATATTTTTGCCCGTATGCTGTCTGACCAGTTCGTCAAGTTCGGTAATAGCCTGTTTGGGTTCGGGCAGAAATTTTTGGTCCCAAAAATGGACTATTCCTGCGGCGGTTCGTCCGAGCACGGGAATCCAGCCTGGCCGAGCAACTTTGGCGGACTTAAATGCGGAAAGCCCCTTCGCAAGGCCTTTTTTCTCACACAGTAGCTCGACGAAAGCCTGAACCGGCTCCGCCAGTTCAGGATTATTGGCGAGCAGGGCATCGATTTGCTCCAAAAGCGGGTTGTTTGACCCAGATGCGAATGTTTTTTCAATTTTTCGGCCTGTAAGCAGCCAATCCAAATCCGCTCCGGTTACCTCGGTTATCTTCAGCAAAACCGGGATGGGCGGAACCCGGTTGCTCTCATAATAGCTGTATGTAGAAGGACTTATGCCCAGAGCTCGGGCGAATTCGCTCTTGCCTCGGCTGCCGGCGTGTTGTCTTCGCAGCAGCCCGATTCGCTCGATTATCGCAGTTGCAATAGAATCATCCATATTTTCCCTTATTTGCGAAGTTTCTCTTGCAAATCTTCGCGTTTAGCATTTAATTTAAGCTAAGTACCTTATCAAAAGCACAATTTTAGACCCGAAGGCGAATTTTGTCAATCAGTTAGGTGAAAAGAAATGGCAAAATCAAAAAAAACCAGGCAGGGCAAGGCAACCTCAACCCGAAAAGCGGCGACGGCTCGGAGCAAAGCGGCGGAATACGTGGGCCACCTTCTGGAACTCCACAAACTACAGGGAATCTTGCTGAACCGCCTGGACAAGCAAGTCTGACCAGCAACAGTGGGCCGAAGATGCACCTTTGATGGTGTGTTCAGTGTGGGGCAGTAGACTCGATTCGGTGAATTCTTGGCGCGAGCTTCTGGCCCGCGTAGTGGAAGGATTTCATTAGCATAAAAAAGAAGATTGCAGCGGCCAATACCAACGCAATGGTAGCGAGCCAATGTCGAGGGCGAAATCTATTTAGCGAGCGGGCAAAAGCGATAAGGGCAAAGCTGGCGGCAAGGACAATAATGGCATCCCAACTGGCTCGCTGCCAATAGCTGCCGCCCAGATGTATCCACATTCCGAACTCGTCAAAGGTCAGCGCCATGCCAATGCCGTAAAGAACAGCCACCCACTGCAGCTTTCGCCCGGTGGGTCGGGCGAGCACGAGATACCCGGCAACGGCTGAAAGCAGAAAAATGCCATAGTTCAGATGGTGCACGTGCGTGCCGCCCAGATGCAGGTATAGGTCTGGAATGGTGCGTGACATAATCAAAAACACAATTATCCTGGCCGATATGAAAGTCAAAAGAAAGGCCGCCAGCACGATGCGAGCCAGGTGAGCAACCGGTGCAGGCTGGACCGCGGTAGTTTTGCCGTTTTGGGCCATTGTGAGCTGTCCTCAAAGGATCGTCGCAAAACTGCGAAGAGTCGAAGACCACGCCGAAATAACTATCCAGCAATCTTGATTGTGTCAATGCTTGGCGAAGAATTTTGTCGGTCGTTCTGCCTTGCTTTGATTGTTGACTATTTGTTTTGACCGCAGTTCCGATCGTCGGTATTGTACAGCACTGACAGCGGCAAAAAGTGAAACTGTGCGGGTTCTGGAAAGGAGAATTTTCAGATGAATAGACGCAATTTTTTGGCGGGGGGTCTGACAGGGGTGATGGGCATAAATGTTGTCGCTGCTGCCAGCCAACCAAAAGGTCAAGGCGAACGAGAATACTTCGAACTGAGACAATACCATTTACTCAACCGGGCCAAGGCTGGCGTGTTTGAAAACTTCCTGCGCGACGCAGCGATACCGGCGATGAACCGGATAGGAATCCAGCCGGTCGGAGTCTTCAACGTGATGTACGGCCCCAGCCAGTCCACGCTCTACGTATTGCTGGTGCATAAGTCGTTAGAGTCGGTGGTCGAGGCATCGGCAAGGTTGCTCGTAGACGCCCAGTTCGCAAAGGCGGATACGGTTAATGCTCCGTTAGCTGATAAGCATATAGGGTTCCTTCCCCGAGGCAGCGTACACTGGGGATCCAGAAGGCTGCCCGTTGGAGGCAGCACAAGGATTGCTGACGCTCAATGAAAGGAGCCCGCACATGCGTAAAACACTCTTCTGTGGCGTCGATCTTCATTCCGACAACGCCATGTATGTTATCACAGATCAGGAGGACAGGCAACTGTTCAAGAGGCGGTTGCCGAATCGGTTGCCAGTGGTCCTGGACTCGCTGGAGCCCTTCCGGAAGCGGCTCAAGGTCGTGGCGGTGGAATCGACCTACAACTGGTATTGGCTGGTCGATGGCTTAATGGATCATGAATATCCGGTAGTCTTGGCCAACCCGGCGGCTATCGATCAGTACGACGGGATCAAAGAGGCCGACGACCTGACGGACGCCGCCTTCCTGGCCCGTCTGGCCCGACTCGATATCCTGCCCACCGGCTACATCTACCCCCGGGAGGACCGGCCCGTCCGAGACCTGCTGCGGCGCAGGACTCTGCTGGTGCGGCAGCGAACGGCCATCATCCTGAGCCTGCAGAACATGGCTATGCGTCAGACCGGCCAGAGCCTTGACTGGCGGGCCATTCGGAACCTCAGTGACGAGGACCGTACAGAGCTCCTCGGGGACCACGACTGTCTCGCGTTTGTGAGCATGGAGCAGGTGGATCTCATCAAGCTGCTCACGGAGAAGATCAAGCGGTTCGAGACCAAGGTCCTGGAACACGCTCATCTCAGGCCGGCCTACGAATGCCTTTTGACGCTGCCCGGCGTTGGTATGATCCTGGCGTTGACGATCATGCTGGAGACCGGGGACATCGGGCGGTTCCAGACCGTCGGGGATTACACGTCCTACTGCCGGTGCGTCCGGGCCATCCACACGTCCAACGGCCAAAACAAGGGCAAGAACAACCGCAAGAACGGAAACGCCTATCTGGCCTGGGCCTTCGTGGAGGCGGTCCATCATGCCTTCGCGTCCTGTCCCCAGGCCAAACGATTCTATGATCATAAGCGATCGCAACGGAACGGGGCGTTGGCCACCAAGGCCTTGGCGGCCAAGTGGAGTAAGGCGAGCTACTATATGATTAAACGGCAGGAGACTTTTGATCTGACGCGGGTGTTCGGATGAACCAAGCGATGCGGCGGTCGATCTTGTACGAGGCTTGGCTGAGACCACGTTAGCTGATTGGACGGCCGTCGCATCGGTCTATTGACCTATGAAACGACTCAGGTCCTTGGGAACCTCTTTCGCCCGTGCCATGAGTCACACAGGCTTGAATGCCTCGTTCGACGGGGCAAGTCATGGTTGCTGTCCTGTCCGTCTCCGGGATGGACACCGATTGAACATGGTGCGGTACTGACGTTGTTCTGGTCCCGACGGAGTCGGGATGGGGTCCGGTGGTTCTGTCGCCAACAGAAGGGACCGAGGCCCAGACCCAGATGGATGAGTGCACGAAAGAGCCGCCTGCCTGCGGCTGGCGGAATCGAGAAGTGAACGATAGTGAACTTCGCAGGAGTGAAAAAGGACAATGTGGCCTGGGCGTCTCGATACGTTGGTGTCACGCTGCAAAACACAGAGCAGCAGAAGGAAACCGAAAGGCCACGGCATTTTCATAGGCGTGAATGTTTCGGTCCGGAGAAAATATTTTTTAGTTGACGGGAACCCTATATGGATGAGCCTGGGTACGTGCGGTACGAGAGTTCGCTGATGGCAGCTTTCAAAGATATGCCTAGGCTTAAAGTGCCGCAGCAGAAGTCCCGGATATTTGAGCTTCGGACCTACGAGAGTCACAGCATCAAGGCGGCCAAGAAAAAGATCGAGATGTTCAACGAGGGCGGGGAGATAGCGATTTTCCGTAAGACCGGTTTGCAGGGGGTCTTTTTGGGCGAGACGCTGATCGGATCCAATCTGCCGAACCTGACGTATATGCTGGCTTTCGATGATCTGGCACATCGTGACAAGCAATGGGAGGTGTTCGGCTCCGATCCGGATTGGAAGAAGCTGCGGATTGATCCGGCTTACAAAGACACCGTCTCAAACGTCACCGATATTATTCTGCGGCCGAGTGCCTACTCCCAGATTTGACTTGTACAAGATCGCTATCGGGTTGGGCCTTATTTTCGGTTTGTTCGCCCGGCTTGAACGGCAGCGGCTGGCCAAACTGAATAGCGATGCGGCGCAAAAAGTCGTTTACCTGGTCGACCCGGCAGATGTGAGCGGAACGAGTAAAATTCGATAGGTCAAAAGAGTCATCCTGTCCGTAGTGGGGCACGCTGAAGCGAGCGGTTATCTGCTGGCCGAGATAGGGACAGGTGTCGTCTGCCCGGCAGGTAAAAGAAGCACTTCTACTGGACAGGTCCACCATTTGGCCTTGGGTGAGTTTTCCATAGAAGTCTTCGGCAAACCAGATGGGCCAGTGGTATTGCAATCTGTGTTCTGCTCTTCGGTCCGTGTTATTGTCCATATCTGCAAATCGACAAATTCCGAGAGGGACTTTACGAAGTACCGCCCTAAAAATTGTTTTTGCTTAGACGCTGCAGGGCGTTTTCAACTAACACATTGCAAGTCCTCATATCAAGTCCAGCGTCAAAAACAAGATAAAACCCCTCGTGATTGGAATATTCTTGACATCTTGTGTCCTATGTTTTTAGAGTGGACGGGCAACTGAAAATCGAAAATTGCCAATTGCAAGGGTGATCTATGACGCCGAAAGAGCGAATTTATGCGATTTTGAATGGTGATACTTACGACCGTCCTGCCGTCACGCCCATCTTTATGGCCTGGGCGGCCAATTTCATCGGGCGTACTTACCAGGACTATTATATCGATGGGGACGTCCTGGCAGAGGCGCAGCTTGCGGTTGTTAGGGCATTCAATCTGGATCAGACTAGCGCAATAAGCGACCCCTGGCGGGAAGCCTCCGCCTACGGGATGGAGTTTGACTACCCGAAAGATGGGGTCGGCAAACCCAGAGGTGTGCTCATTAAAACTCGGCAGGACATAGCCCGCGTAAAGGTGCTTGGCATTGAAAACGCCGCGAGAACAAAGCAGCGGATCGAAAGCGTAAAGAAGATGGCTGCCCAGGTCGGGCAAACCCACAGTGTGCTAGGCTGGGTGGAAGGGCCGATGGCAGAGTATGCTGACTTGCGGGGCGTTGAGAGGGCGTTTCTCGATCTGATTGATGACCCGCAGATGTTTATGGAGGCAGGCAGGGTCATCGTGCAGAACGCAATTTCTTTTGCCGTCGCTCAGATAAAGGCAGGGGCCGACATGATTGGCGTCGGTGATGCAGTCGCCAGTCTTATCGGCCCGAATATGTACACCACATACGTTTTGCCCTTGCAGCAGGAACTCGTTGCCGCCATTCACGAGGCCAGCGCCAAGGTGAAACTGCACATCTGCGGAAATATCACAAACATCGTAGAGCACATGGCTAAAAGCGGCGCTGATGTAATTGATGTCGATTGGATGGTGCCGCTGGAGAAAGCCAGGCAGTTGGTTGGACCAGATATTGTGTTGTGTGGCAATTTCGATCCGTCGGCGGTTTTGCTTCAAGGCACGCCCGAGAACGTCGCCGAAGCGGCCAGAAAGTGTATTAAGGCCGGCGGAAAGAAGTTTTTCCTGATGCCTGGCTGTGAAGTGCCGCCTGCTACGCCACAGCAAAATATCCGGGCATTTTGTCCCTGTGAAGGTTGTCTGATTCCAGAAGAATTGAAGTGTTGAGATTTTCTGCAAGGAGGTTTTCAATTATGGCCAAGCTCTTATACATCAAAGCGTCTCCGATGGGCGAGCTTTCTTATTCAGTTGCCGTAGCGGACGCATTCATCGAGGCGTACCGTAAACAGAACGCTCAGGACGAGATAAAAGTCATCGAGCTGTTCAAAGTAGCGCTTCCGGCCTTTGATTTTGAGGCGGCTTCGGCAAAGTATAAAATAATGCACGGCAAAGAACATTCGCCGAAGGACCGCCGGATATGGCAGGGAATTGTCTCAGTGATTGACGAATTCAAGTCGGCGGACAAGTATGTTCTGGCGGTGCCAATGTGGAATTTCTCGATCCCGTACCGCCTGAAACAATACATAGATATTATAGTCCAGCCCGGCTACACTTTTACCGTCACGGCATCTGGCGGCTACGACGGATTGGTGAAAGGCAAGCCTGTCTTTATCGCATACGCCCGCGGCGGCGAGTACAAAGCCGGAACGGGCGGCGATGCGTTCGACCTGCAGAAGAAATATCTGGAGCTGATACTGGGCTTTATGGGCCTTACCGATATTCGCTCGGTAACGGTCGAGCCAACCCTTGCCGGCGGTCGCGAAACCGCGAATCAAAAACGGGCCGGGGCGATCGAGAAAGCAAAAGAATTAGCCCGCAAGTTTTAGTACTGGCGGTAGCGGTAAAAGTATTGCGGCTGCCAGTTCCACCGCCAAGGATCCATCAGCCTTGCGTTGACCGCGGTGCGCTCCGCGAGCACGTTTAACTGCTGCTGTATTCCGTACATGCCTCCTTCGAGTTTTCGGTGGTTTTCCTGGATATCGGTGACGGCCTTATCAAGACGCTCCACGCTTTTGGTGACCTGTTGGCTGCCAGCGCTGACCTTGGTCTCGAGCTCTTTGAGCTTGTTCTCAGCCTCAGCCAGAAACTCAAGTTTCTTTAGTTCCGCCCGCGATTTTACCTGCGTTTCCCAGACCTGCCTGTCAGCCTCGAGCTTTTTTATCCTTTCATTTATCTGCTCGATTCTCTCGCTGTCTTGTCCGCCGGAGGCAGATGTGCCCAGAGCAGCCTTGGCCTTCTCGCAGCAACGGATCGCCTGGATGAAATCATCGGGGTCGTCTCTAAAGTCCCACGTCCTGCCGGCAAAGTAATCTGCCAGGTCCAGGTAGTATTTGTACTCCGGCACAGTCTTGATGTCCAGCGTCCTGGCGTCGATTTCTCTTCTGCCATAGGTCTGCACAACGATCCTGCCCTCATCCAGGCGTTCGATGGTGATTTTGTTCTTGTCCTCGGCGACCAGTTTTCCGTATATCAGCTCGCCGGTTCGCAGATGAAAATCCGCAGTCCGGACGGAGTTCGCCCGGCGTGCCAGGGTCGCCGGCGTCTGACTTGGAACTTCCTGCCCGGACGCCGTCGTCGAAAGCCGGACTTTGGCGTCGGGCGATGTGCCAGGATTCGCGGTGGTACCCCAAACCAAAAGAACGACAACCGCTGCTGCTTTTGTAACGTTGACCAGTCTCATCTTCGTATCCCCCTTCTGTCTCCTGTTTTCTGTATTCTGTTCCCCGCTTTCGCGGGGACAAGCTTCTATCTCCTGTATTCTGTCTTCTGACTTCTGTAATTATACCCGATTTTCAGCCGGAGTAAAAATCGGCTGACCGCCGGTATCCGATTTTGGCTTTGCGACTCGAAAATTGGCTTTGTTTGGGTTTGTTTTCACCGAGTGTCCAATACGATATTTCTCTCATAATCCCTTGTAACAATAGAGCTTGCGTTCATTTGACTTTTTTACAAATTGGCTTTGTTTTGCATAATTACACTGGCCATCCGGGTATCGGGTTACCAGGCAGTGGTTATTAGCGTATCAGGCTATCAGGACATCTTGGCGATTTTTCCTGATTCACTGTTATCCTGATTACCACCGTAAGGTGTCCTGTGGACTGCATCCTGTTATCCTGATTCCCTGCTTTCCCTATTCTCTCTTCTGTCTCCTGTTTTCTGTCTCCTGTATTCTTTACACTATTTCGATTCTAATCCATTACTTACGGACATATTATACCCAGAAAGGGCTTCCGCGTCAAACAGAATTTCATTTTAACCACTGATTAACGCGGATTAGCACGGATCAAAGAAGATAGTCGGTAGTATGGGCAACTTGTTGCCCATGCGGCGGATTGATTATGAGTTTTCCCCTCCTCCGAAGCATGCCCTGAGCTTGCCGAATGGGCCAGATTCGCTTTTGAATTAGGAATGTATAGGGCTGTTCCAAAGATGGTGCCAAATCGTCTTCCATTTGGCGACAGGTTTGACCAGTCCTGTTCGTTTAGGAATTTCTGTTAATGGGCAATCGACCTTCCTTGAAAGAAATTGGGAAGGTTGATGGCGTTTTTGCGAGGGCGGCGACGTTTGCGAGTCACAGGCTGGCTCTGTCGAAACGTAAGCACGTAGCACCATTTCCATATTCCCACATAACCGGTGCGATTTAATCGCACCCTACGCAATCGATTCTGGATTTCCGATGCCCGCCCATGCGGCTTTTCCCACAGAGGACACAGAGAACACAGAGAAAACAGAATACAGGAGTCAGAAAACAGAAGACAGAATACGGAATACAAAAACTTCAATTAGTGAGATACAACATACGAGCGACTAACGAGGAGTAATGACGAAGGATCAAAAATCTGAAATTAGAAAATAACCGGCCGCCACACGGTTGGTTCCTTAGCAAGATAGGCAGGGCTAAATCGTGGATTTCTCCCCCCAAAAACGCGGGTTCGAGAGGCAAAAGACGCCTCAAAGAACCTCCATTCGTAGTTTGGCCTATTAGGCCTATCATTACCAACGGCGTTTTCAAAGGATGACCCGGGTACAAATAACAAAGAGGACTGAAAAAAGGAAGATAATTACCAAGTCTACGGCGAACAAAAGACTAAACAACTTTCTGCTGGTATGACAAGAAATCTTCATAAGGCGAAGCCAGTACAAGAACAAACGAGGAAAAACAAAGATGTAAAAGAACAGATGCGAAACTATATATGCCTTCTCATATATAAGATTCGCTACATATTCGCCAAAGCCGAATGCATAGTCAACACACGGGATGACACCAAGGAAATAGCAAGTATACCCATCCTGAATGAGATTTCGGTGTCACACTGTGATGACTTGGAAGTTCTCGGTCAGTAGGCTACGAAGAGCTGTCACATGCTCGTCGATGCCCTCAAAGAACCCCTGGCAGGCGGCCTTGAACTCAGCAAAGTGCTCGTAGTGCTTCGTCAATCCTCAAGTGATGGGTAAAGCTTTTTTAGTTTTATCCTTGCATCTTCAGTCGTAAACTGCCAGTCTACTTTCTTGCCGGAGGCATTGCGTGCCGCTTGCCATGCTTTTGCCT
>Ga0315280_10007805_pt1 | contig 14230 bp, 26 predicted proteins | sample YL17G06_40_MG_FD_203697 | JGI IMG/M metagenome (GOLD analysis project Ga0315280, IMG submission 203697) | Sediment microbial communities from Yellowstone Lake, YNP, Wyoming, USA - YL17G06_40 | ecosystem: Environmental > Aquatic > Freshwater > Lake > Sediment | place: USA: Wyoming | collected...
CACGATCTCTCCCGTGACCCAATTCCAAGTTAGCCCATCAGCCCCAACCCTTCGTGCTTCGTTCTTCTTCACTTTCCGCTTCAGGCCGTCCCTGATTCTCTCGATTGACTCAGCCTTCATTCCCTTTCAATGCTTGCGATCATTCGGGGAGTCGGTCTCTTGAACCGCTTCCTTGTCTTCGTCGTTGGTGAGCACCCACTTTGTCGTCTTTGTATCCTCACACAATTCATTGACCAGGTATGCTAAGGCCAGGGCGTAAATGTCACCCTGCTCTGCCTTCTTCCGTAAGGCTTCCTTGAGTTGTCTGGCGTTCCGGATTTTTATTGCCTTAGCACGCCGATTGTCAGGCAACGTCTCTTTTCGTAGCTTCTCAAACCTTGAGGATAGTGACCGCTGGTCCCGTGCATTCATTCGTGGTCACCCTCCATTGACAGATCCATGTCACTCCTCCCTCTGTGGTGGGAACACGACCTCGACCAATCCATATGCGGGCTCTCCACAAATCTGGCAGTTGACAATGTTCGCTTTGGGAAATGTCATCTCCTTTGATAACGGAACGATGTCAAAGACGGTAGAACACGACACGCAAAAGCAACTTATCGTCGCTATCTTTTGATACATCCGTAGAATCCCCCCACACTTGGGGCAGGGCTTCGGAACCGGGGGCGGTAACTTGTTCATTCGTGATCACCTTTCAAGGGCCGGGCGTGGCTCGAGACTCGTAATTTGTCCATTGTGGCCGATGCGATAGATCCGCGCATGCCCTTGGACGCCAGCAACGGCGCTTGCAAACACACACGCCCTCGTTATGGATCCTGACGCTCGGGCCGTTTTGGGAGCCAAGCCGCCCGGTTTCCCCAAGTGCAATCACTCGAGTTGCGGCGACGTTCTCAGGAACGCATGCAGGACAAGGGCGAAGGCGATCAGAGCCATGATCAAAGTCACGAGCGTAGGATTTGCCGAGAGGAACCAGAACGTGGTGGGCGTGGCACCGCCCTGAACAGCGTAGAGGATGATTGATATAAAGAGCCCAAGGAACAGGATCAAGAGCCCCGTTATTGCCTCGATTATCCTGTTTTTGAGTATGATCGCGCGCAGCTTCTCCGTGTTCTCGTTGAGCTCGAGGATGTAATCCTCGACGTCCTTCCTGGTGATCTTGCCCTCCTTCTCTATGATGACTTCGCCGTCCTTCACGTAGATCTTTGACTTCTTGCTCATTTCACTCACCCTCCACTGCTGCTTTCAGCCGAGACATGAGTTCGTTCGTCGGGTCGAAGGTCTTTTCGAGAGCCTCAACCATGCTCTTCACCCTTGCCCTTTCGCGCTTGAGCGTGTCAGCTTGCTTGATCCAGAAGATCGCGTGCTCGCGCGCGTCGTCTCCCGCTATCCTCAGCGCCTTAAGATCGGTGATGAGGACTTCTTGATCGTTCCGGACTTTCGAGGACAGAACGTCGAGGCCATTCAGGGCCGCGCGCACGTCACCGGGGATATCCTGCGACAACGAAGTCGTTAGAACGGGGGATGATGAAGATCCTGACGGTTGTGAGGATCCTGATGATTGGTCGCGTGCCTTGATCCGTTTCGTGATCAACGGCAGAACGAAGAGGAGGAACGCTCCCCCGATCACCACCACAGCGCCGATTATGAGCAGAAGGATTTCTCCGTCCATCCTACTCGCCTCCCTTGCTCGGCGTCACGACCTTGAACCATCTCCATACTGCTTTTGCCCAGTTCTCGATGAGCACGGTGTATCCGCCGCTGACTATGACAGTCATTGCGACGTCATATCCCGTGCCCGACAACGACGCCCATCCGCCCGCAGCTGCTCCGATCGCGACGGTCGTGAAGAATTTCAGTGCGTCGAACTTCTCCAGTCCCTGCTCGGTTATCGTCTTGAAGTAACCCGCGCCTGCGATCAGCACGCCCGACAGAACACCCGAAAGAGCGCCCGATACTATCGCCCAGAGATCCATGTCACTTCACCTCCTGCACCCTGAAGTTGAAGTAGTTCTTCCCTGTCGGCTTGCCCGTGTTGGCGATCAGCAGGATCTTCGCGGCGAGCCATCCGAAAGGCTTCAGCCTGTCTTCTAGGACCGGAGAGGGCACGAGCGTGAAGAAGCCTGGCTTCACCCTGTCGTCTGTCGTCTCGAGGAGCTCGACGTCAATGAAGGGCTTCGGGCCGTACTTCGTCCTGACCTGGCGGGGCTCCCCGATGACCTTCACCTTGTAGCCGAAAATATTGTCGCCCTCTGGAGGCCGAAGTTTCAGAAAGGGAGTCTTGGCTTGCGGAGCGTCTTGCGGTTCCCCGCTAGTTGCTTTCTGTGTGAACTTCTTAAGTTCGCTCATTTCGGGAAAGGATACGGGGGTATCCCTTAAAACGTTCACTATTGTTTTTGATGGTTACCGGGTAGCAGCCGCAGGGCGTCAAGAACTTCCCGCCCGGTGTCCGTGATCTCGTATAATCCGCGCGCGGGGCGTTTGATCAGGCCAGCAGTCATGCAGAATCCGAGGTAACGGTGGAAGTTCATCTCTGTGACGGGCGCGCGAGTTACGAGCTCCCGGTATTTCTCAGGCATGCAGCAGATCGTGAGGATCTCTTTCAGCGTGAAAACGTCAATCTTCCCGCGCACGTTTCCGTCCCCTCCCGCCCTTCCACCAGGCCAAGAGCTCGACGGCTCGCTTCAAATCTCGCTCACTTTCAAACTGTATTTCGTGACCGTCAACGATCACGTGGGTAGCGCCAATTTCCCGAAGCAGCATGAGACACTCCCGCATCCGCCGAGCGCTCAAGGGCGTCTTGGGGATACCGTGGTATCCTAATATGCCTTTCTCGGGCTCCTCCGCGGGAGGGCGTTTGACCCCACGTGGGAAGAAAGCCCTTAAGAATTCAGGCCCGGGGGGTTCTGCCATGCCGAGAACGCAGGATCTGACGTCTGTCCGGATTCCGATCGAACTGGCACGCGCGATTGACTCTGTGATCGAGAAACTCAAGGATCCGGAGCTCGCCAACCGCAGACATTTCATAGCGCGGGCGGGAGCTCTCCTGGTGGAGGTCTTCAACGCCGAGAAGATGCCCAGCAAGAAGAAAGGCAAGACCCTCGCCATCAAGGTCAAGTCGGAACAGTACGACCTGATCAGACGTGCTACCAAGGCCGGGGCACTTCCGTTCATGAGTCAGGATGAGGCCTATCGCTTTGGGGCCCTTCTGTTGTTAAGCGGTTTGGCACCCATAGCCGGAGTGACACTCCCTTGGCCGAAGTTGGAGATCGAATGCCCCAAGGTGAAACTGCGATGAGCGAGTTCAAGGATCTGAAGATGATCAGTGCGGCTGATCTCGTCAAGAAACCCGATATGCCGATTGAAGGCAAATACCGGACGATCTTTGATCACGCAGTAGGGCAGTCCTTCGACAGTTTCGAAAAGGCAATAAACATCATGGCATCTCGAGGATGGATCTTAAGAGAAGTGATTGAACGAACGTCCGCAGGATCTTTCATCTACGCGATCTTCGAGAAGAAAGAGTAGGAGCGGGCGCGCGATCCGCCGACGAAATGGCCTTCCGCGCCTCCATCCCCGATCCCGCGAGGGTTGAGGCTTAGGCGGAATCCACGAACCGTGCCGACTGCGGGCGCGCCTACTCCCCCAGCTTCTTCTTGATCTTCACTTTCAGGTCCTCAAGCATGCGAGACACTGCAGGCCTGCCCATTCTAGGCGCAAGTTGCTCCGGGCTCGGGAACAGCGCGAGGATCTCATCTGTTTTCCTCGACGGTTCCGCCCTCACGGGGTTCTGCTCGACTATTCCGACGCCCTGAGCTCCTGCCGGAGATGTGCTCTCAGCCGTCTTCTGCTGCTCTGACGCGGGCTGCGCTGGAGTTGATGGTTTCGTGTCCGGTTGAGGCGAGGGTGCAGTAGCAGGCGTGGGCTGAGCGGGCGGAGTTGGCGTCTCTGGTGGTTTTGTTGCAGCTTCCTGTGAGACAGGGGGAGCCGAGGCCGATACTGCCGGTTTGGATTCGGCTCCGAGACTTTCTGCCTTCGTCGCCTGTTTTGTCATCAGGATCTGTTCGATCCTTTCAATGCGAGCTTTCAGATCCGCAACGGCCTGGTCCGTGTCGTAGATGCGCTGATTGGTTCTGTCTATGTATGCCTCGAGGCTCTTGAGTTTGTCCGCAACTTCTTCGGGTGTTGGCGGCGGTTCGATGATTTGTTCTTTCTTCTCGGGCTTGATCTCGCTTGCTTGAGGCGTTCCCTTTTCGCTCAAGGGTTCTACCTCCTTTTCTTCAGCGTGTGACTCGCCCGCCTTTTCACTGCTGGGGGCGAGGATCTCTTTGATCAGGATGACGCTCGACTTGGAGTCGCCGGGCACGAAGTCCTTCGTTACGAAGGCCAGCCCGGTGAACACGATCCCGGTCGGCTTCACCCCGTCCACCTGTGGGAAGTCCACTGCTCCGAACTCGACGGAGCTGCCGATCACGTCGCCATCGTCATAGGCCTTGTCGAGTTTGGGATTCTTGGAAGCAACGAGTGACGTGACTACCGTTTCTTCGTCATTGTAATCCGACCAGATCACGTTTGCCCCAGGCAGAGGAGGACCATGATTCAGGTTGACCGGTGCGTTGATCAGCGTGCGCGCTGCTCGCTTGAGCTCATCTGCATCGTAGTGCCGTAGGCGAGACAATCCCTGCTCATCAACAAGATCATCACGTCCAGTCGTGCCGACATGAAGGGCCTTCACCAGGTAGAGACGTCCATCAAAGTTGTTGACCTTCAGCGGCATGACGTAGGATTCCTTCTTTGTGATGTGCTTCGGCATAGGTTTGGTGTCATCGAGAGGAGGATCGTATGAGTTCAGCCAGGCATAGTAGAGTTTCTTACCCTTCTCCTCGCCGTGTTTCTCGATGAATTGCTGGTAGATCTTCTCAAAGTCAGAATGCTTGGGCATTACTTCGTCACCCCTTGATCCTTAGGATTCTGCCCTGATTCTGGCATGCCTGCCTCGGGCTTCTCAGGTTCCCAAAGCTCGACCCCGAGTTTTGCGAGGTTCTTCCTCATCTCATCGGGCCGAATGTATGGAACACCGTACTGTGCGCTCATCTCGCCCAGCTTGAGCAGGTTCTCAACGTCGATTGTTGGCGTCTCGAGCATGCCCCAGTTGAGACGGACATTCGCCTCCTGAGCGTTGAGTCCTGCCTGAGTCACTATCGGATCGAATATCTCACGCTCTATGATCCGCTTGAGGAAGCGCTGGAACATGGCGATGCCCATTTCGTTGACTTCGACCACGGCCCGCGCGCTTGCCTCGGTGAATCCTGGCGTAGTGAACAGTTTCAGAACGGGAGTCTCGAGACCATTGATTATCCTGTTCTCAAAATACGGCAGGATTGTGTCGAAGCGCGCGCGAGGATCTATGCTCAGTTGCTTGACCTCAAACTCTGCGTCGGTACTCGTTCCGACTGCGAAGTCCTCGTTCTCCTTGGCCGCAGAGATCGAACTGAAGTAAGTCTTCACCTTCGCCTCGTCCTCACCCTTCCAGACGTATGCAAAGCGCCCGATGTAACGCGGGAAGAAGTTCGCGAGCGCGTTGTCAGTCCTTTCCTTGATCTCCAACCAAGGTGCGCGTTGTATCCGTGTGCCTGTCACCGTGTCGGTGACGAAACCCTTCCCCCAACTCGCGAGAGTCGCTATGAGCCCCCACCCGAACGCATCTTGATCAACCGGGTTCCAGTTGAAATGGATCAGACACTTCGGCGAGATCCATCGCTCCTCTCCTCCTGCCTGTTGCTTGTATGCTACGACCTCTCCGGCCTGCTTGCGTTTGATCTCAATGAACGTCGAAATGGGGAGCATCTTCAGTCCGATGAGGTTTGGAACGCGGGTCTTTCCGTCAGGCAACAGAATGACAGGTTTCGGCTCCTGCACTACGCCTATTTCTGGTATCCTCACGGGCACGTAGTCGGAGAATACCCTCTCGAGGAAGGCGTTCCCACATCCCAAGGAGTCGCGCGAGATGTCCGGCAATTTCAGGTCTAGGTTCACGGCCTCGCAGAACCTGTCAACCGCTCTCTTCGCCCGTTCGGTGTTTGATGTGGTGAAGAAACCCATGCCTACGGATCTCCTGACAACGTCGTCGATCGCCGCGCGCACGTCCGGGTCTCTCTTGTAGTAGTCCATCTGGTCCTTCAGCGTCGGTGTCGGGCGTTCGCCACCCTGCCAACTTGGAGCAGTCACGACCGTGCCCACTGTCTCCTTCTTGCCGAGGATCCTCCTGACAAACCACGACAATCTTGAATCACCTCAAGAAACTCTCGGGAAGCCCAGAGAAGTCGTGTGAAAGTCCGCAGGAGTTTGCGTCCTTGACGGTCATTTTGACGGGATACAGGGGTATCCCTCATAAAAGAGTAACTATTGAAAACGATAGTCAGCATAATATACCGTGGGGATACCTCCGTATCCCAACCAGATTCGGAGGTGAAAAGAATCTTGGTATACGCAGACAGTTGGCCATACTCTACTCTTGGTGAACCCGTTGGAAACTACGAAGCGGTGACGGCAAAGGCAGGAGAAGCAATCACAAAGGGGCAACTCGTCAAGATCACGGCGGCAAACGTCCCACCGGACGGACCGACAGTCTCGGTCTGTGGGGCGGATGAAGTCGCATACGGAGTCGCCATGCAGGACATAGCGAACGGAGCGATAGGCAAGGTACTGACGCGGGGCAGGGTGAAGGTGAGAGCAGGTGGCGCGATCACCTTGGGAACCTACGTGAAACCAGGCGCAAGCGGGAGAGCAGTCGCCGGTCTCATCGGGACAAAAGTCGGAATCGCTGAGTCCGCAGCGGCAGCCGACGGCGACGATCTACTGATCTCGTTCGGAGGGTTCTAAAATGTCCGAAAAAGAGGAAGTACTGAAACTCGTGAAAGGACAAGGAAAATGCGAGACTATCGAAACCTTGCTGAAGGATCCACAGTTCGCCGCGAAGTTGCCGAACAATCCATTCATGCAAGCGCTGATACGCGAGTTCGTCTTCCCTGATGCAGCTGCTGCGCTTGGATCGTATAACGCACAAGCAATCGCGGCAGCCCACTACGCAGCAATAGCAAGGGAGGCATGTTGGACCGTTCCAACATCGCAACCGAAAGTTCGGTTCCCGAAGTTCACGGCAGGCAAAGCGACGAAGAGAGCAGCGGGTGCGCAAGCGGTGATACTCGGTTCGAAGTTCTCATACGTCGATGTTGATGTCAACACTTTTGACTGGGACGCCTCACAGGAATGGGATAGGATCACTGCCGAAGACACACCCGCCGGGGTTCTCTCCGGTGTGGGTGAATATCTCGCACTTGACGTTCTCTCACAGGAGACAGCAGAATACATCGAGAAACTGAATGGGATCTCAGCAAGCGATCTTGCTTCTGGTGCGGCTTTGTCTCCTGCCGGTGCAGGTCATTTCGCATACGCCGATGTGTTGACATTGCTAAACGCAATCTGGGGTGAGGGATGGAAACCTAACACCAGATCGATATGTGTCCTCAACCCTGCACAGGCGACAGATTCTCTGCTCAACGACGACAAGTTCATCAACGCGAACTATCTCACAGCTGGCATCGACAAGCAAACGGGCGCAATTGGGGAACTCTTCAATGTCAAGTTCCTTGTGTCCCCGCACGTAACTGCCGGAACGGTCTATCTACACACTTGGTTCGCGGTCGGTTTCGCGTTGAGACGCGATATCGTCTTTGATCCCTACACACTCGAGCGGGCAATCGGGGCAGGAGTCAGAGCGAGTTCAAGAGGAGGGTTTGGCATACTACAGAGCAAAGCAGTAGCTAAGATGACGGGCGCGTGACCACCTTAATCCCCTGAGGTGGTGATCGATGCCCGTCAACGGTAACGACGAACCTCGGAAACGGGCCGGGCCATGGTCCCTCGCTGCGTCTCTCGTCGAGGCGATCGACAAGATCGTCGAACGCGAGCGGAAGAAAAGCGGGTATGAGGAGCTCCCGGCGAGTCATGTGATCGAGAAACTGCTCAAGTGGGGAACTGAACGGTACTGGGAAGAAGAGGGGGAGTATAGGCGGCGTCCGTAGCCGCCAACCGCTTTTTATCAGGTCCCTTTCGTCTGTGGACGGGAGGATTCGTATATGTTGACGAGTTCGTTGATAACCCAGTCCGGATCTCTGGGCATGTTCGGGATCTTCAGCAATCTTTCATAGACATCTTTTGACAAGTAGACTGGTACTCGCTCCTTCGTCCAAGTCCCGACCCACTCCTCCCAAGCCCCACTATGAACATACAGGGGAACTTCGAAGTGTTGTTGAAAAGGCAGAGGGCTATCTTCAACGATACCATTCACAATTCCGTATATCGAGAACTGAATCTTCGCGTTCTCATAGCCCTTCCTGATTCCTTCCACTGTCTCAATCCCATAGTACCCGAGCCTGAAGTGACTTCGTAGTCTGACCTCTCTCTCCTTCGAGAGAACAAGGTTATGGACCCCAGAACTCCTTGAGTCAGCCACACCAAAGTCTAGATCGTGCCCCAGCTCTGCCCGTTGGCCGACGGTTGCGCTTAGCCTGCAATAAAAGGGTGGGATGAGGTATACGTTCGTCTTCGATGAACTGGTGAATTTGAATTCAAACACAAGAGTGGGCTGAGGCTCACCCGGGGCCGGGCCCTGAAGTTCGCAGAATACCTTCAAACCATCACTAGTACTTTCACCATGTTGTGACATGAACTGCGTCAACATAGTCCATTGGACATATAACACTTATCGCATTGGCTTGACTCTGTTGTCAATGAGTAGGACACGATGTCACAAGACAACGCCTCAGGTTGAATTCCTAGGGACTGCCTTTCTCCTCAAGTGCCTTGATCAGGCTTTTCGCTAATTCCTTCTTCTCTTTCAAGTCTGGCAGCAACTTCTCGTATTTCTTCCCGGTCGTCTTCGGGCTAGTGCAAAGCAATACTGCCAAAGTGGTTATTTCAGAGTTCCTCATAGTCTCAACTTGCAGAGTCTTGGAATCTTCTATTGCCTTCACAATAGGGGCCGTGAGCGATCTCTGCATAACTTCGGTCAAGTGATTGGTTAACTGAACTCGAAATGCCTCTGTCCACTTTGCCACGATCTCGTCGCTACTCAGGGTATCCTTCACGGCAGTTTCCAAGCTTTCGACCACCTTGTACCTAAGATTCAAGTAGGCTGTAATAAGTATTCCTCCCGCACCGGCTAGGCCTGCAACGAGTCCTATTCCCCTCTCCATCGCTGATTGGGACGGAGAATACCCGACGAAAACTATGAAGCAGATACCCGACACAAGAAGGATACCCGCTTGGATAAGGTTCTTCGTATCAAAAATATCGACCAAGTTGGTCTCGCTTGTGAGAGCACAAACGTTTAAAAGCCTTTAACTTCGGTTGGTTTTTCTGGAGCCTGTCTCGTCTAATCCCTAGGCGTGTTTCTGTCTTTGTCCGCTCATCTGCCCGCGACTATCACTATTCCGCCTCCTGAGGGGGCTTCACTCGCGACCGCCAGCGCGAGCATGAAGGCCCATCCGAGATCGTCGTATGTACCTTGGCGATGGCTGAAGGTGTAGCCTCCTGCGTGTGTTCTATCGTATTCGATGCAGTTGAGCGCATTGAGGAGGGCTAGGTCGTTCGGCAGTTCCACGTCCTTGTTCTCGAGCGCGATTCTGGCCCTCGAGGCGAGCTCCTCCTTGACGCGCAGAGTTAGTTGGTAACCTTCCACCGGGAGACCCAATTTTTTCATGTGCGCTAGGATCGGGGCTCCTATGCCCGTCTGGTCCACCCCGATCTTGCGGAGACGCGCGCGCTTGTGAATGTCCGCGATCTTGACAGTGTAGCGCGTGCAGAACCTCTCGTCTTCCCCGGCTGCTATCTTCTCCTGGTCAATGAACCTGACCTGCAACTTCCCGGCCCTGTCCACGACGACGAAGGCAGCGTAGGACTCCTTGCCTCCTGGATCATAGCCACCGTAGAGATCCTTGCCGCCTTCAGGCTTCCCGTAGGCCGCGCAGAACGGACAGGGAGCCTCCTCGCAGATGTGGAGGTTCATGCGGAGCAAGGTCATCGGGAAGTAGGCGCGCGCGTCGTCAACGAACTCAGCCAGATACTCGAGCCGGAACCTCTCCTCACCAATGAGCTTCAGTTGCTCGTTCAGGAAGGCTTTCGTGATCTTGGGTGAGATGGACGAAGGCAGATGATAGACGCTCCATCCTTCCGTGTCCATGAATGCCCGATATGTGATGTGATCCTTGCTCCAAGGCGTTGTCATCATCCAGAGGCGACCGTTCGTAGTTGCTAACATAGGGAACACCACGTTTGCGATCACATCCTCTGGCATGAATGCGGCTTCATCCAGGACGGCGAAGTGAACCGTGTAACCCCTGAGCGACCAGCCGTATCTGCCGCAGGGGAGACAGACAATCCGTGCCCCGTTTGACAGGATGATCCGCGTGCGTGACTTGTAGAAGATCGACTTCTTGAGCGGCGAATCCAGCAGGAAACCCACGACCTTGTCGAAGGTCTCCATGCTCTGGCGGAGCGTTGATGAAACCACTATCGAGGTCGTCTTGGGGTGGGTTGCAGCGAAGTGGATGAGCGCGACGGCTGCTATTGTGCTCTTGCCGACCTGCCGACCACATATCGCGATGAGGCGCTTTGACAGGTCGCGGAGCCATTTCTCCTGGTAGGGATACGGTTGGATCTTCTTGTCCGGCTCTGATGGATCCGGAAGGATCGCGCGCGCGAATAGCACAGGATCATCCCTGAGCTTCTTGAGGACCTCGGGGCTGATGTCCTTGTAGAACTGGCGTGGCAACTTCCAAGTGCTAGGAACGACCAAGCGCGCAAACTGTTCGTTGATCCGGCCCTGTCCCTGCTCCCAGGTGAGCCAAGCCCATAGCGAGACCACATCAAAGAGTATCTCGTCCGCTAGGAGAAACAGGAGCGAGCCGAGAATGATCCCATTGAGTAAGTAGTTCTGTGACAGACAAAACAGAATGATCACGACGAGAGAAAGAATCGTGTAGTCGCTCCACTTCATTTCCGCTTCAACCTCGTCACGCGGACGACGTATTTCGTCAGGATGACGTTGAACTGTCCTCTATCTTCCTCTTCCTCTATCTTATCCGCCGAAAGCCAGAGGTAATTCCTGTCATATGCCTGATAGTAACCAGACGTCGTGGCAGTCAGGGGTTCCTCTCGCGTTTGTTTCAAAGCCTCGGCACGCGTGATGATATCCTTTATCGAGTGGTTGTCGATGTATTCAACCTCGATGAGGGCGTTCTGTTTGAGTGATCTTAGGATCGCGAGCGCGCGCTCATGCTTTCTTCTGTCCATCCCTCGCCTCCTCCTTTGACTTGACGAAGAAGTACCAAGCTATGATGCTGGACGTCATGCCGGAATAGATTGTCCCGACCAGCGAGGCGATCTGCAGGTCTCTCAATATGAGGGCCGCATACCCGAAGATGAAGGTGAAGGACACGACTACGAAAATGGCGAGCACTCCCCGCCAGTCCTGGATGCCGAACTTGAGTTCGCCCTGTTTCACTATGAGAGCACCGTCCTTCTTCTCTCCCTTCTTGATCGTGCGCTTGGGATCGCTCATGCTTGGGCTTTCAACTCCGTCAAACGTTCAACTCGCGCGAGCGCATAGCACCGATTACATATCTCGAATGCCTGAAGGTATTCCCTCTGTTTCTCCGCGCCACAAGCTGCCTCTGGGCGGATCTCCCAACACTCAAGTCCACACCGCGGGCACTTCAGACGGAAGTAGACCTGCATCTTCACTCCCTCGGAACTCCCAACTTCCAGAGCGCCCAGTCGTAACCGCAGTTCGGACAAGCAACGTAGAGCCACTGCTTCTCCCTGAAACCCCAGACCTCCCATCCGCCTGAGTGTGGATAGTGTTCGATTGTCGCTGGCAGTTGCTCGCCGCACGACCTGCACTTGGGCTTCAGCTGCCGCAGGATCTCTTCGTATTCTCCGAGCGTTTTCATCCGTGGCGTATCACCTTTCTGATTGCCTCCTCGAGGTCCTGCTTTGTCGGACCTACTTCTCGGGCGATGGCAAAGCACACGTAGTTGAACGCGTCGATAAGATCGTCCAATCGCTTGTCCGGGGAATCTGTGTGTCGAACGCGTTCGAGTTTGTAGGCAGCAGCATAGATCAACGACTCCTTCGACATCAGAGCCCAATTGTCCGAATAGACACCGCGCCGCTTTCCACGAATGACGTTTGCGAGTGTGTGCGCGATCTTGAGAGGATCCATGCCACGCCATTTAATGATCGCCATGAACAATCGCCTCCCTGTGCTCCAGCAGCTCCTCGAGCGTGAATACCGGGATGCCCCTTTGCCGTGCGAACGCTACCTCCCAGAATATGCCCGACCGATCGGGTATCTCCTCAATTGGCACGCCTATGATCAGCGCGTCGCAACGGGCGATCGTCTCAAGTTCCGCCTCGGCTATGCGCAGAAATCTATCCCTTGGCTGACCAAGACTCAGAGGAAGCAGTGGGTTGAATGTGATATGTGGCACAATCACGAACGAGTTGGGAAAGAGCGCTAAGATCCGGCGTGCGATCCTGATCGCTTCCTCAGTTCTGGTATCCGGGTTGTCGGAGAACGGATAACTCAGGTAAAAGAGGATCATGGATCTATCCTCCGCCCGATTCTGTTGAGTTTGATGCTCGCTATCACGCTGAAATCTCGCTCAGTAATCCCGAGTGATTCGCACAACAGCACCATATAGATCAGAGTGTCCACACACTCCTCGGCGACATCAGCCGGAGTGACCTTTCGCTGTCTGCTTCCTCCACGCAGTAGATGTTTGACCGCATTGCAGACTTCCCCAGCTTCACCCGCTAGGGCATTCGACCACCAAAGAGGAGACCTCTCCTTCCAACGAGCGAAGAACCGATTGTTGCAGCCGATTATCTGTCGCCAGAGTGTCATGACACCATCCCCTCCGCGACCGATTCATGTCCGGCGAGCAAGCGAACTGCCTGTATCAGCGATGGCAGCAGGCGCGCGCACTCAAGGCGAACTGCGATCGCATACCTGTCCCCACCGTGCAGGAACCTGTGGCACATCCCGATTGCGTCGCAGACCGCTAGGACGAGCAGTTGCCCGGTCTGTTCAGGCTCGACCTTCTCGAACTGCTTACCGCGTTTTTGGCCGCGCTGATCTTTGATGTGTAACTTGGCTTCCTTCTCGAGGTCGCTCAGGATCTTGGCTAGGTCTTCGTCCTCCTCCTCTGGTTGAATCTGACCGCGTTTGAGAGCGTACAGCGCCCTCAGCGTGCCGACGAGTTTCGTGAAGGCGTCCGTGTATTTCCACTCCTGCTTTCGGGTGAGCTCCCCTGAGTTGAGTTTCTCCTCGACCTTGGATAGGCGCTTCTCAGTCCTCTCGATCAGGTGGTCCAGCTCTTCATTTACATCTATGAAAGAACTACCTGCTTCGTTGTGAAGGATAGGGGCCCCCCTTTTATTAACTCGTGGATCGTTCATTTTCTCAGGCCTCCGACCTTCTTTCCGCTGTTCAGCGCGCGCATGCGATGCGCGAAGACCATGCGGTCTCGCTTGTCAGATCTCAGGAACCTCAGCATGAGCCTAGCCTGTCGCGCCTTGATCTTCAGGAACGGCAGCAGCTCCTTGAGCACGCGCGCGATATCAGTGCGCCTCTCAATCGCCAACCGGAAGTGATCTCCTCCCGACGATACCTCTATCCTGCCACAACTGAGGACTCCCTTACACTTCACGAGCGCGTTGCGGTTATCGTTGGTGATCGTAACGCGGGGGCGGACATACCAAGGAGTATTCGCCACTATTGTGATCAACATGATACTCCCCTCTCCGTCCAGCATCCCTGCGACGTAGAGCAGCCCCTCGCGATGATTCTGCTCGCGTTCGAGTTCTACCTGGCTGTGGTCTACCTCGTTCATGAGAATCCATCCTCCTTGCACTTCTGAGCGTAGGGGCAGTTGCGACAACGCCATTCCGGACATCTGAAGTTTGGTGGTTTACGCTTCTCAAGAGCAGCGTCGAGGGCACGTGCACGGTCTGCGAGATCCGCCGGTGGATTGGGATCGAGAGTGAATTCCTTGTATCGTGAGGGAGGTTCTCCACGCCTGAATTGCGGGGGTTCCTTTGCCTTCGCTATGCAGATGACCTTGACCTTCGTTATCTTGATCCACGGATGAGAGTGTTTGAGTAGCTC
>Ga0315280_10007806_pt1 | contig 14230 bp, 10 predicted proteins | sample YL17G06_40_MG_FD_203697 | JGI IMG/M metagenome (GOLD analysis project Ga0315280, IMG submission 203697) | Sediment microbial communities from Yellowstone Lake, YNP, Wyoming, USA - YL17G06_40 | ecosystem: Environmental > Aquatic > Freshwater > Lake > Sediment | place: USA: Wyoming | collected...
GCGGGGTGCCTCTCGCAGGGGCGCTGCGCCCGCAACCGGCTGCCCGCTCCGGTTGCTCCGCATGGCTCGGCGGGTGATGCATCCGCTCCGCTCGCGACTGGCTCGAGCGTGACCTGCACCCCGTTGTGCAACGCGTCTAGACCACCGTCCGCACGGCCGCCGCCTGCTTCTTCGCGTACAGGGCGCCGGCCACCGCGCCGCTGATCGTCAGCGTGATCAGGCCGGACGCCGTCCATGCCCAGGCCAGCCAGTACGGGAAGTTCTTGAACATCAGGCTCATGCCGATGTTCGCGGGAAAGCTCAGCAGCAGGCCGGCCCAGAAGCCGAATGCCGCACCCCGGCCGGCGCTTGCGGCCGCCGTTGCGTAGAGCCGGTCGTACACGACGACGAAAACCAGCGCGAAGACGAACTCCACCACCACCATCAATACTGGTGACATGTCCTGGCGCATGAACGCCAGCTGCGCGTAGGTGCTCGCCAGGATGTAACCGTGGACCAGGAAGTCGAGGACGTTCATGACGACGCCGACGACGAGCCACGCGACGACAAGCTTCGGGACGTTCATCGGAGCCTCCTCGCGAAAAAGTGGTTCGGCGCCCGGGTTGATGCCGTCACGCTATGCCCGGGGGAGAGACCTGTCAAGACAATCAGCGGCAGACGATCAGCGGCGAGCCCTTCGACCCGCTGGCGCTCGCTCAGGGCAGGCGGCGAGTGGCGAGAGGCGAGGGGCAAGTGGTCAGGGATGAGTGGTGAAGGGGCGAGGCGGGGAGGGGGCGAAGGGGCCCGTCAAGCACGAGCCGTCGCGCTGGCCGAGTCGCGAAGCGAGGGGGCCGGGCCGGCAATCAGAAGCGCCGTTTCAAAGCTTCCCATTCCTCCGAAGAAAGGACCTCCGGACCGACCTCGATCAACCGCGGCAGCATGTCGAATATCGCGGTCTGCGTCCACGGCTTCTTGTCCCGCGTCCTGAAGCCCTTGGCGTTCAACGCCTCCGCGACTACTGAGAATCGCATCTCATCCCTGACGATCAACGCAAGGATCTCGGTAATGATTGCGCGCTCGTCCGGATCCTCCTCGAGCGTCACCGAGTTGGCCGCCACCCGCAGCCCGTACGGGACATCGCAGGCCAGCCCCATCGTTCGTGCGTCCTCGGCATCCATCTCCCGTTCCCACTCCAGCGCCACGAGGCTCCATCCCTTGCGAGCCTTCTCCATCAGGTAGTGCGGACTGGGCGGTTCCCATACGACTTCCCGAACGCGCCTGGTTGGCATGGTCGTCTTGCCTCCAAAGGTGTGGCGCAGCCACAGGGCCGCTCGTTACTCCAGACGAAGCTGTGCGCGTGGAAGTTCCGGCACTCCCGGCTGTCCGCGACCAATCAGGCCTTTTCTTCAGGGTTCTCAGGGATGTAGTGAATTCCGAAGGGGATCCGAAGAGCACAAGGGCGGTTGACGAAGGTCAGTCGCAGATAGCGCGGCAAACCAGCGCGGCCATTATCTCGTCTCACCACGAAAGGACGGCGCGCCATGGCCTCATTGCCTGACAGCCCGCGGCAGGTTGCCCGACACATCGCACGCCGGACGAGGAAATCGCCCGGCTTCTTCGCGGCCGCGGTCGTCACGCTGGCGCTCGGCATCGGCGCCAACGCGGCGATGTTCAGCGTCGTCTACGCCGTGTTGCTGAAGCCGCTGCCCTTCGACCATTCCGATCGCCTGGTGGCCGTCCTGAATACCGCACCGGGCATCGGCTGGAAGCGGTGCACCCTCTGCGCTGCGACGTACTTCACCTATCGCGAGGAGAACCGCGTGTTCGAGGACCTGGCGATTTTCGTGCGTCGGCCGGCCACAGTCGCCGGCCGCCACGAGCCTGAACAGGTAACGACGCTGCAAGTCACCGAAGCCTTTCTGCCGCTGCTGCGGATCCGGCCGCTCCTTGGCCGCGGGTTCACGCGTGAAGACGTCGCGCCCGGCAGCCCCTTGCACGTGATGATCACCTACGGCTACTGGCAGCGCCAGTTTGCAGGCGATCCTCACATCGTTGGCCGCGGGCTGACGGTCGACGGGATGCCCCGCGAAATCATCGGCGTGCTGCCCAAAGAGCCGGCGCTCGTCGAACCTTTCTACGGCGGCGGTGGGTACATGCCGGCGCTGCTGGTGCCGCTGCAACTGGATCGTGCGACAACGACGATTATGAATTTCACCTACGTTGGCGTCGCACGACTCAAGACCGGCGCCACCGTGGAAGATGCGAATCGCGACGTCGCGCGCGTCATTCCGCTCACGACCCGGAAGTTCCAGATGTTTCCCGCCCTCGCCCCGACCTGGTTCCAGGATGCGAGGATCGGTCCCGACGTGCACTTCCTGTCGCAGGAGGTCACGGGCAAGGTTGGCCGCGTGCTCTGGATCCTGATGGGCACGATTGCCATCGTGTTCCTGATCGCATGCGCGAATGTCGCCAACCTGTTCCTGGTGCGCGCCGAGGGCCGTCAGCAGGAACTCGCCGTTCGCGCGGCCCTTGGCGCGACGCGTGGACAGCTCGCGCGGACTCTCCTTTCCGAAAGCCTCGGCCTCGGCCTCGCCGGCGGCGTCGTGGCCATCGGCCTGGCCGCGGCTGCCATCCGCGTCGTCCGCGCGACGGCGCCCGCCGCACTGCCTCGCGTGAACGAGATCGCGCTCCATCCCGCGGTCCTCGTTTTTGCCGGGCTGCTTTCGGTGGCGGCGGGCCTCCTTTTCGGTCTGATCCCGACGCTGAAGTTCGCCTCGCCGCGCCTCGCCGCGTTGAGGGACGGCGGCCGGTCGGCGAGCGAAAGCCGCGACCGGCATCGCACCAGGAGCGTGCTCGTCGTCGCCGAGATCGCCCTGGCGCTCGTCCTCCTGGTCGCCTCCGGCCTCATGATTCGGAGCTTCCTGGCGCTCCGGAGCGTGGACCCCGGATTCACGCACGGGGAGCAGCTGCTCACGTTCGGCCTGTCCATTCCGCCCTCGCCCGACGCCGAAGCGACGGTGCGCCGCGAACTGGAGGTTCTCAATCGAATTCGGCAGGTGCCCGGCGTGCAATCGGCAGCTGTGACAACGTCGGTGTCGCTCGACGGAAGCGGCACGAGCAACCCGTTCCTCGTCGAGGAGTTTCCGCAACAGCAGCAGCAGGCGCCGCTGACGCGGCGAATGAGGTGGGTTTCTCCCGAGTACTTCCGAACGATGGGCACACCGCTCCTGGCGGGCCGCAACTTCACCTGGAACGAAGTGTTCAGCCGCGCGCCGGTCATGTTGATCAACGACCGGTTGGCGCGGATCTACTGGAAGACGCCGTTGGACGCCGTGGGCAAGCGCGCGCGGGAAAGCGCCGCCGGCCCGTGGCGGGAGATCATCGGCGTCGTCGCAAGCACTCGCGACGATGGCATCGGGCAGGAAGCGCCGCCGATGTGGTACGTCCCGGTGATGGTGAAAGGCTTTTTCGGTGGTCCCGTCTCCACGCAGTCAACGCTCGTCTGCGTCGTCCGGTCGCCGAGAACCGGATCGCCCGCGTTTCTCGGCGAAATCCGGCAGGCCGTCTGGTCGGTCGACAAGAGCGTGCCGCTGGCGAACCTGCGGACCATGGAGCAGCTCGCCGCGCGTTCGATGGCGCAGACCTCCTTTGCGCTGGTGATGGTGGCCATTGCGGCCGGGGTGGCACTGCTGCTTGGTGTTGTGGGGATCTACGGGGTGATTGCGTACATCACCGCGCAGCGCACGCGGGAGGTCGGAATCCGCATGGCGCTGGGCGCGGAACCGGGTGATGTGGCGCGGCTGTTCCTGCGGCATGCTCTGGCGCTGGCGGGCGCCGGGATCGCGCTCGGTGTGGGGGCGGCGTTGGGCCTCTCGCGCCTGATGACATCGCTCCTGTTCGGCGTAAGCGCAACGGATCTGATGACTTACGCGCTGGTGTCGAGCGGCCTGGCGGCCGTTGCACTGCTCGCCAGCTACCTCCCGTCCCGCCGCGCCGCGCGCATGCATCCGGTCGCTGCGCTGCGCCTGGACGGGTGACGGGCCGTGCTTCGGCCCCGGCAGGCGGGGCTCTGAGCCTTCCTGTAGCCAGAACCGAGGGGGAACCGAGGAACCTGGCGCGTCGTTCGGGGGAACCACTCGAGCATGGGCAGCGTCCAAGCATGGTGATGGAGGGCTGGCTTCAGCCCCGCCAGGGTGGGGTCGGCCTCTCGGAGCCGTCCACGGGAGCATGACGATGAACGGAACGATGGAAACGCTGATCAAACTCAACGGCGTCAGCAAGGTCTTCTACACCGACGAAGTCGAGACGCACGCGCTGGACGGCGTCGAGCTGGAGATCAAGAAAGGCGAGTACGTGTCGATCGCCGGACCATCGGGCTGCGGCAAGTCCACGCTGCTGTCCATCCTGGGGCTGCTCGACACGCCAAGCGGCGGCGATTACCAGCTGGCCACCCGCCCGGTCGCCAACCTCAGTCTGGCCGAGCGCGCGCGCATCCGGAACCGGGAAGTCGGGTTCATCTTCCAGAGCTTCAACCTGATTGGCGACCTCACGGTTTTCGAGAACGTCGAACTGCCGCTGACGTATCGCGGGATGAAAGCGGCCGAGCGGAGGAAGCGCGTCATCGAGGCGCTCGAGAAGGTGGGTATGGCCCATCGCGCGAAGCACCTGCCCAGCCAGTTGTCGGGCGGCCAGCAGCAGCGCGTGGCTGTTGCCCGCGCGCTGGTAGGCGACCCGCTGATCCTGCTGGCGGACGAACCGACAGGCAACCTCGATTCGAAGAACGGCGAAGCGGTGATGGCGCTGCTGCAGGATTTGCACCACGGCGGTGCGACGATCTGCATGGTCACGCACGACCAGCGGTTCGCGCGGCACGCCGACCGCACCGTCTACCTGTTCGACGGCCGCGTGGTCGACGAGACCGTCGTCAGAGAGTCGTAGGAACGGCTCAGGGCTCGAGGGACGACCATGATTGTCCGGACCCCGTGGTTGGAGCGGCAGTTCGAGACCGGGCTGCCGCTCGGGATGTTTCCGAATGTACTGGAGCGGCTACGGGGGACGCCCGCACGTATCGACGACCGGCTCCGTGGCGTGCAACCGGCCGTGCTGGCCGCGAGCCAGGGCGACTGCTGGTCAATCCTCGAGAACGTCGGGCACCTGCTGCAGGTGGAAGGCCTTTGGGCCGCGCGCCTGGACGACTTCGAGGCGCACCGGCCGGAGCTGACGCCCGCGCGCTTCGAATCGTGGCGCGTCGGCGAGGCGCAGTTCAACCGCAGCGCGTGCAGGGATCTCCGCGCGAGCTTCCGCGTGGCCCGTCTGCATCTGGTCGGGCGCCTGGAGCGGCTCGACGACGAGGTGCTGCAGGCTGTCGCCCGACACCCGCGCCTCGATCGGCCGATGCGCGTCGTCGACCTGATGCTGTTCATCGCGGAACACGACGACCATCACCTCGCCACGATCACGCAGCTGCTCGGGTAGAGTAGTGCCTGGTGCTCGGTGCTTCGTGCTCGGTTCAGTGCCGAGTGCTTCGGGCCCGGGCCGAGTGCCTGCGTTGCGCGAACCCGCTGGACACCGGGTGGACGCCCGCGTGCCGTCCCACCTTCCGTGGTAGCATGCGCTGAACAGCCGGAGCACAGCCTTGAATCGATGGGCCGACTGGTGGCAGCAGGCGTCGCGGGATCTCGCGCATGCGCGGCACGCGCTGGCGGACGGCGACTACGAATGGGCCGCCTTCGCCGCTCAGCAGGCGGCCGAGAAGGCGATCAAGGCGCTCATCATCGGCTTGGGTGGTGAGCCCTCGGGACATCTGACAACCGGGTTGGCCGAGGCGCTTCCTGCCCCGGCGGCTGCGCCGCCGGAGATCCTGGACGCCGCACGCCACCTCGACAAGCACTACATTCCGGCCCGCTATCCTAACGGGTTCGCATCCAGTTACCCGGGCAAACTGTACACGCAGGGTGAAGCCGAGCAGGCAATCGCCGATGCCGCAGCGATCATCGAGTTCTGCAGGGGCCACCTACCTCGATAGAGAGCGCCGGGTCGAGGAGGTGCGGCAAGCGGCGCGAAGGGCGGTCGCCCGCCTGCCTTGCATCCGGCGCATGCTCCTGTTCGGCTCGCTGCGTTCCGGTGGGGCGACGCTTCGCTCCGACGCCGACGTCCTGGTGGTGCTCGACAGAAGCGACTACGCCGACGCCCGTGAGCGGATACCCGAAGTCCTGCGAGCGATGGCTCCGCTGCCGTGCCCCATCGACCTGTTCGTCATGACGGTCGCCGAGCTGGAACGCACGGAACACGAAGCCTCGCCGCTGGCTCGCATCGCGCTCACAACGGGCGTCGATCTCCTCTGACCGCCTGCTTCGGTCCGTGAAGGCCAAGGCAAGCTCTGGCACTACTCTCCTTGCAGGCGTTTGCGCAGCTCGCCAGTCATCTGCCGTCACAACGCGCCGCGCGGATGCCATGGCGCGCATCGCCTTGTCAAGACCTCGCCGATGTTTGTGGACGCAGCCTTCACATCGCCCCAGCGCGGGCCGTCCGGGATCTTGAAGTGCTGCTCGTCGCGTCTGCCGGGCGCAGGGTCTGCAGGTCGGGCCGCACGAGGGTCCGGATGCGTGCGAACGACTCGGAAGCCGCTCCGAAGTCGAGGCCTTTCGAGTCGAGGCCAGGAATCGGCTGCTCGTCAAAGCTCTGCCCGTGGGCAAACGACGCAGGTCGTCGACCATTTCGGCATCGGCGCGAGCTCGGCCACTACTCTCCGTGCAGCATGAGAGCGGGATCGGCAGTCGGGCGCCGAAAACGGCAGCGGCTTCAACGGGACGCCGTAGACGACGCTGAAGGTTGCCGTGTTGGTGCCGATGCCGAGCGCAAGGGTGAGAACCGCGGCCACCGCGAAGGTCGGCGTCCGGGCCAGGGATCTGAGGGCCAAACGGAGATCGGTGAGCATGGCGTCGTCTCCCGGTAGTGGGTCAGTTTCACTGACCCACTACCCGTCTCCCGGGATGTTTGACACCAGGCGCGCGACGCCGGCGCTATTCCTCCCTCAGGGCCTGCATCGGGTCGATGCGCGATGCGCGCCGCGCCGGGATGTAGCCGGCGACGACCGTGACGGCGAGCATCAGCGCCGTGCCGCAGGCGATTGTCACGGGGTTCAACGGCGTCACGCCGAACATCAGGCTGCGGACGAAGCGGGCCCCGCCCGTGGCCAGCCCGCCACCGACAGTGATCCCCGCGATGGCGATGACGAGTGTTTCGCCGAGGGCCATGCGCAGCACCGACGCGCGTGCCGCACCGAGCGCCATCCGGATGCCGATCTCGCGCGTCCGGCGCCTCAGCGTGTAGGCCATCGTCCCCTGCAGGCCGAGACACGCCAGCGCGAGAGCGGTCAGCCCGAAGAAGGTGAAGAGCGAGGCGAACATCCGTTCCTGGCTCAGCGACTGCGCGATCTGCGCCGCCTGGGTCTTCACCTTGTCGATCGGAACTCCGGGCGCCACGCGGCGTGCAATCTCACGCATCCGATCGACAACCGACAAGGGATCGCCCGCGGTTCGAACCTCGAAGAACATGCCGAACAGGGCTGCCGTGCGCGCCTGCGCGGACGGCACGAAATAGGTGGCTGGCACCGGTGCGCGCACGCTCGAGTACTTCGCATCCGCAAGCACTCCGACAACCATGATGGCATCGGCCGGCCCGCCTCTTGCCTGCCAGAATCGCCGGCCGATTGGACTGCTCTCGCCGAAGAACCTGCGGGCCATGGTCTCGTTGATCACCGCGACCTCGAGCGAACCCTGGACGTCGCGCCCGTCGAGCGCGCGCCCGAGGACCAGCCGCATCCCCATTGTTCGGAAGAACGCGGGACCGACGGCGTTCCAGGACGCTAGGGGTGCGCGCGCATCCGCAGGCTGGCCCTCGACGACGATCCGGCCGTTGTTGTTCCAGCCGGAAACGAGCGCGAGGTTGGAAAAGGTCGCGGCCTTCACGCCGGGCACCGCTTCGATTGCCTGGCGCATCTCCTCGTAGGCGGCCAGCAGCCCGTCGTCCTTGTAGCCGGCCTTCGTCGCGTCGAGGCTGAAGAGCAGCAGGTTCTCGCTTTTGAATCCGAGCGGCTCGCCCTCGAGGTTCGCGAGCGTGCGGAGAAACAGGCCGGCGCCGACGACGAGCGGCAGCGTCAAGGCAATCTGCGCCGCCACGAAGAGCCGTCCGAGGCGGAAGCGACCGAATCGAAGCTCGCGCGCGGAGCCCCCGCCGGTGTCCTTGAGATCGGCGGCCACCGCGACGCGCGTCGCGCGCACGGCGGGCACCACGCCGAACAGAAGCGTCGTGAGCATGGAGACGCCCGCGGTGAAACCGAGCGCGCGCAAATCGACCCGCACGTCGATCGGCAGCCGATCCATTCCGGCCGACAGCAGCATCAGCAGGAGCCGGCCGCCCCAGGCCGCGAAGATCAGGCCGACCGCCGCTCCCGCGCAGGCGTACAACCCGTGCTCGGTCAGCAGCTGCCGGAACAACCGGCCGCGCGACGCGCCCATGGCCAGCCGGACGCTCATTTCCTTGCGCCGCGATGTCGCCCTGGCGAGCAGCAGCGTGGCCACGTTCGCGCAGGCGACGAGCAGCACGACGCCGACCACGCCGCCCAGGATGAGCAGCGGTTTCGAGAAACGCGACCTGACGATGTTGTATGCGCTTGCCGCCGGGACTGACTCGACGCGTGGCACCGAGTTCAACGAGGCTTCCGGCGCCGCGCCGGCGAAGCTCGCGCGAAGCAGCCTCGACACCTCGGCTTGCGCCTGTTCGCGCGTGGCGCCTGGCTCGAGGCGCCCGAAGATCTGCATCCACCAGTAGTCCGGCCGCACGAAGGTCGCCTCGGCCATCCTGGACCTTGCGATGCCCCATGGCGCCAGCGTTGCCTGCAACGTGATTGGGATCCAGATGTCGGGCGACCGCCCGGTTTCGAGGCCCTCGAAACCGCGTGGCGCGACGCCGACGATCGTCACCGGCACTCGACTGAGCGTGATCGTCGTTCCGAGGACGGACGGGTCGCGGGCGAAGACACGCGTCCAGAAGCCGTCGCTGATGACACCAACCCGCGGCGCCGCAGGGTTTTCGTCCTCATGCGAGATGACCCGGCCGAGAGCCGGCGCGACGCCAAGCGCGGCGAAGTAGTCGCCGGTCACCATGTCGCCATCGACGAACATGGCCTCGTCGCGGACGACGGCGGATGCGCGGTTGAACATCCCGAGAGGAGCGAAGCCGGCGACGTACGAGAGGGTGCGGGCGTGCGCTCGAATGTACGTGCAGGACGGGTACGGGAACGAAAGGCCAATCGGGCGACCGGCGGCGTCTTCGGTGTTGCGACCGCTCTGGCTGTCCATGATCTGGTCGGGGATCGCTTTCTTTTGCTCCAGCCACCCGAAGGCAACCAGGCTTGCGGGGTCAAAGACGCCCGCGCCTCGCAGCATCACCGCGTTGACGACGGTGAACAGCGCCGTGTTCGCCCCGATTCCGAGCGCGAGCGACAGAACGACCACGACGGCCAGACCAGGGGAGCGACGACACTGCCGCACGGCGTATCGGACGTCCTTGCCGAAGGTCTCGACGAAACGAGCGACTCTCATCTGAGTCTCCGCGCGGGGCTGTGGGATGCGGCTTCCCTTCGACTCGCTTACGCTCGCTCAGGGCAGGCAGCCGGATTGCCTTCTGGAGATTAGACGACGACGCCAATCAGCGCGTTTGCCGTGCGCCCACCGGTGCCAGGGCACGGCTTCCCGAGCCCCACCGTCGTTAGAGCCCGACTGCACTCGCAGATTGCGCCGCGAGCGAAATGCGAAGCATTCCTGAAGATACTCTTGAGGAATCAAAGGCGAGCGGGCGTCGCGTGACGACAGAAAGCGGTGAAGTCGCAGGTGTGGCACGGGCGTGCATTCCCGGCAGGTTCGAATCGACCGGAACGGATGCCTTCGATCCATCCTTCGACCTGTCGTTCAAACCGGTCCCGCGCGCCGGCCTCGTTCCCGACTTGGTCCCGGCGGCCACCGTCCGCGTCCAGATCGTGAATGGCGAGTCGCACCGGCGTGAGACCGAGCCGTTGGGCGGCCAGCGCGTACAAGCGAAGCTGATTCTTGTGTATTTCCGATGGCGGGCGGTTCGAAGCCGTCTTGAAATCGACGAGCTCCACTCGCGAGGTCGATTCACCTTGCGCGCGCAACAGTAGATCGATCCGGCCGCGGATTCGACAGTCGGCAAGCGGGACTTCAAACGGTGCTTCAGGTTGGACGACGCGAGTCAATTCATCGCCGTAATGCCGCAGATATGCCTTCACCCTCCGCCGCGCGGCGTCCCGCAGCCTCGCGCGCGGGACATTACCGGCAAACGGCAGGTAGAAGTCCCGGGCGATCAACGCGTCTACGTCAGCCTCGGAGACGGATTCGCCTCGCATCGCCTTGCGCGCCAGGTCCGCGACGAGGTGGTGCAGCAGCTTGCCGAAGCCCAGCGCCGCAGCGCGCGGCGGCTGGAAGCCGCACACGTGACGGAGCCAGTAGCGATGGCAGCACTCATGGTAAGTGATGAGGCTCGAGAACTCGAAGGTCGGCGTGTCGCGCTTGATCTGTGCGCTGGTCTTCTCCGGCGAAACGCTCTCGAATCGCCCGGCGAGCCCGAGTGCCGGCCGCAGGTGTTTCGTGAGGAAACGGGAAGGCCGTGCGCGGTTCACCTGGTGGCGGTCGAACCAACTGATGACCAGCAATTCCTTGGCGCGAGTGAGGGCGACGTAGAGCAACCGCGCCTCGTCGTCTTCGCGTCCCTCGTAGCGCTTACGATCGAAGAAGGCGTCGGGAACATACCAGTCCTGACGCCGTCCCATCAGCCTGGTCGGAAACCGACCCTCGACGAGGGCCGGGACGAAGACGACGGGGAACTCCAGCCCCTTCGCCTGGTGCACGGTCATGACCTGCACCGCATTCTCGGATTCGACGACCGTGTCGGGCGTTTCTTCCGCGGCTCGGCTGACGAACTGTTCGAGAAACGCGCGAAGTCGAAGAAGATAGATGTCACCGGGGGTGCGATCGACAATCAACCTCGACCGTTCAGCTGTTTCGACAGCGCCGCTCTCGGCAAGGCCACCGGCCCCTTCATCGATCCGACCGTCCGGCGACAATGCGACATCCTCCGCGGCCTCCTCCGCGCGCGCGCCGAATTGCTCCCGGTAGAAGCGCTCGGGGACGGCACGGCGCATCGAGTGATCGAAGTCGGTCAGCAGCTCGGACAGGCGGCCGAGACGGCGTTCACGCACATGCGCCTGGTCGCCGTTGCCCGGAAGACCGAGCGTGACGAGCATCTCATTCAAGAGGAGAACGCTGTCCGCAATCCCCCCGGCCCGAATCCGGTCGCCGATCTTTTCGAGCACCGTCACTGACTTCTCGGCCTGGCGGTCGGTGACGACAAGCAGGGCCTTGATTTGCGCGGCGATTGACTCGGGTGTTACGACTTCGGGCTGAAAATCTTCACCGGGATACCACGTCCCGCCCGCCCACCAGACGAATACGCGAACGAGCAGCGCCACCTCCGGATGCGCGAGCATCGATGTCTTGCCGACGACGACAAACGGAAGGTCCTGCGCCCGCAGCGCTTCGAACAGCGGCGGGGCGGATGTCCGAACCGACCGATAAAGAACCGCGATATCTCCCGGGCGCTGCCCGTGATCCACAAGTGCGCGGATTCGCCGAGCTGCAGCTTCGGCCTCCAGCTCCGCAGTCTGTGCGGTCATCAACTCCACGGCACCCGTCGATGATGCCGAACGAGATGAAATCAGCATCTTCGGGAGACGGTCGGTGAGCGGGGTCAGAAGGTGTCTTGCAACTTCCACGATTTCGGGACGCGAACGATGGTTCTCGGCCAACGGCACCTGCTGTGTGCCTGGGAATCGTTGGCCGAAGTGCACGAACAGGGACACATCGCCGCCGCGCCACTGATAGATCGCCTGGTCGTCGTCTGCCACGGCGGTGACCGTGGCGCCAATCCCGCCGAGCAGTTGAAGCAACAGATCCTGCGCCGGGTTGAAGTCCTGGAATTCGTCCACAAGAACATGCGAGACACGATTCTCGAGCTGTTCACGCAGCCTCCCACCGGGCTGAAGTTCGTCGATCGCGTAGGCGATCATCAGTCGAAAGGGCACCAATCGCATTTCGCGGAGCACCTGTTCGTAACGCTTCAACACGCCGGCAAACGCCGGGACCTCCTGCTGCAGCCGCGTCCGGTCGATGCGCTCGTTGTGCACGACCTCGACGCTGCGCAGAAAGGCGTCGATTCCCGGCGCCGTTGCGACTTGCTGCGATCCTCGCTCCTCCAAACCCGCATAAAGGTCGACGACCCCAAGGCGACGCGCCAGCCGGTAGAGCAGTGCCCATTCCTGCTCGTCCGTCAACCCATCGAGCATCTCGTACTCACCACCCACCTGTCGCAGGGCGCCGAGTGCCCAGGCGTGCGTCGTGCCGATGAACATCCCACGTCCAACGGGCGGGAGTTCGCGGAACCGCGCGTCGGCTTCCGCCGCCCGGCTCTCGATGCGCGCCTTGAGTTCCGCGGCAGCCTTTTCTGTGAATGTGAACGCGATCAGGGCCGCCGGATCGCCGCCCTCGACGAGCAAGCGAACAGCTCGCCGCGCGAGGACTTCCGTTTTGCCGGAGCCGGCGCACGCCAGGACCTGCAGCCGGGAGGCCGGATGTGCGATCGCGAGGCGTTGAGCAGCAGTCAGCGCCGGCATGGCGTTACCTCAAGGCGGCAGGATCCAGCCGAAACCGAGCGACGATCTCGTCGAACTCAGGATCCGCTTCTTCGCGGTCGGCTGTGGCGATTGCCCGCGCCCGGTGGATATCCTTCGCGCGCTCTATCCACTGGCGCACGAGTGCCTCTGGTGCGCGCCGCGGGTCGGCTACCCGCTCGGGTTTTGCGTTTGCCAGGTCTTCGACATTCTTGACACCACGACTATAAAGGTGTCGACTCCGAGCCCTGCCAAGCTGCGGAAGATTGAGCGCCATGAGCGGGACGAGTTCCGGCGCGACTCCGTAACGGACGGCCCCCGCCGCCGCTCGGGCCATTGCCGCGGCTTCCTGCTTGTCGAGGGCCAGGGCGGCCTGCTCATAGAGCAGGCAGACACGCGACAGGTCTTCCAGCCCGCGTTCGAAATCCCCACGATACTTCACCGGCAGCTTGATTTCGCGGACGTCGACCTCATCGAGCCATTTGTCGACTGCATCCCGCCAACGCGTGGCGTCCGATTGCTCCGCGAGGTAGTCCGCAACCGCCCACAGGGCGATGTCGCGATACCCAGTCGGCCGGTCGTCGCGCACACGGTCAATCGCGTGCCTTACAAGCAGCAGGTCGAATCCAGGGTTCGCCGCGACGGTGCCCACGCGAGTGGCGCGCCAGCCGGATGGGACGCGCTCGATCAGGCGCCATCCCTCGAGAATCTCGAACGCCCGGGCGAGCAGCGTTGCCGTGTCCAATGTTCGTGCGAACACATGCGCGCAGTTGTAAATGGCACGGAGCCTCGCGTCCTTGTCAATGCCTTTGTTGAACAGCAACGCGTGAATGGCGCACGCTTGGTGCTTGCAAATGCGGCCGCGATAGAACTGCGAAGCGGCCGGGCATGTGCAGGTGATGCCGGTTACGCTAAGGAGGACTTTGTACTCGTGATCGGTTGATTCGATTACGGCGCGGACACCACCGGAAGAAGGCTCGTACGACTTCAGCCGAATTGCGCCCTTCGCGTCGATGACCTTACGATACGCAGGAATGTCCTCCATCAGGTCTTCTTCGAAGGAGCGCCGAAAATCAATCCGCGTGCGACTGGTGTGATGCGCAAGCGTCTTCTCGAATGCCGCCGCAACGTCATCTCGGGCAGCCTCCCCGCGTTCCACAATCACCGCAAGGGCGAAACGCATCAGCGCTTCGAAGCTGTGCGGCAGTCGGCTTTCGACGGCGGCGCCTCTGCCGGCCCTGATGGCCTCGAGGAGCGTTTTGACCTCTGGCTCGCGCTGAAACCGCCTCTCAACGAGCGCCGTGCCGACACCGGCGGCACCGATGCTCTGGTACGGACGTCCGGCCCGACCCAGCATGTTCAAGATTTCGCCACTCGGCAGGAGGACGTGCTTGTAGGTGCCCCTGACGACTTCTGACCGGAAGATATGTCGAACAATGGCGAGGTCAGCAGGCAAATTCACACCGGCGGCCAACGTTGGTGTGCAGGCAAGGATGCGAAGATGAC
>Ga0315280_10007807_pt1 | contig 14230 bp, 8 predicted proteins | sample YL17G06_40_MG_FD_203697 | JGI IMG/M metagenome (GOLD analysis project Ga0315280, IMG submission 203697) | Sediment microbial communities from Yellowstone Lake, YNP, Wyoming, USA - YL17G06_40 | ecosystem: Environmental > Aquatic > Freshwater > Lake > Sediment | place: USA: Wyoming | collected...
TCCTCTGCGCTCAATCCTCCAACTTTCTCAAGTTTCAACTGAAGTTGCTCTTCAAGCGACTTGAGTTCGCCCTCTTTATTCCTTAAGTCTTCGTCTTTGGCCCGAAGCGTCCTTTCTTCAGCGCCCAATGCCGCAAGTTTTTTGTCTAATATCTCTTCGCGATGGATAAGGCGTGATTCCAGGGCATCGATTTCATGCTTGCGCTCTTTTTCTTCGTTTTTAATTTCAACTAAAATAGTGGCGGCCTTATCCTCCGCTTCCAAAACTATTTCTTTTGCTCGCGCTTCAGCTTCTTCCCTTTTGCGTTTAGCTCGCTCTTCTGCGGATCCTAATTTTTTGCCAGCCCAAAATCGGCGCACGACGTATCCTGCGACAAAGCCGATTAAAACGCCGGCCGCAGTAAGTGGCACGTAGTTCGTCATAGAAATAAGTCCCTAAATTCTTCATTAGCTAATTTTTTTTGTTAGTCTTTGAATTTTTCGGGGATTTGTTTGTGACTCTTTATTTTATACTAATTATATCTCCCCACCGTGCGATTCGTCAATGCCCTGAAAATCAATTAAAATTAAAGCAATGCCAATGCGAAAATCTGTAATACTCATAGTTTTAGATGGCTGGGGAATCGGCCGGGAAGACGAATCCAACCCAATTCATGTGATAAACCCAGAAAGCTTTAGCTGGCTTAACGCAAATTTCCCTGTAACAAGTTTACAAGCTTCAGGAATTTCAATTGGATTGCCGTGGGGAGAGGTCGGGAATAGCGAAGTCGGGCACCTCACGCTCGGAGCCGGAAAGATTGTTTACCAGTATTACCCCAAAATTACTTTAGCTATCAAGGACAAAAGTTTTTTCGAAAACCCGGTCCTTAAAAATGCTTTTCGGCATGCGCGCGAAAATAACTCGGGCATAAACCTTGTTGGGCTCCTCACAAAAGCCAACGTTCATGCCTCGCTTGAACATGTATTGGCACTTCTCAAAATGGCGGACTTGGAGCAGGTAGCGAATGTTAAACTGCACCTTTTCGCGGACGGCAAAGACAGCCCGCCAAAAACTCTCCTAGGGTTTTTAGGACAACTTCCGAAAGAAAAATTGGCGACTCTCATCGGCCGTTATTACGCGATGGACAGAAACCAAAATTGGCGCCTCACAGAAACCACGTACGGAACCCTTACGGGCGAAGTTGGTTTATTAGTTACTGATCCAAAAGAAATTATCCAAGCAAACTATCAAAAAGGGCTTACTGAGGAATATCTCCAGCCAATCCGCTTTGGAGAAAATAAAAAAATAGAAGAAAATGATTCTGTAATTTTCTTCAATTATCGCGAAGATGGTCTAAGACAGCTGACCGAGGCTTTCGCTTTAAGCGACTTTGACAAATTCCCTGTTAAAAAATTTCAAAATCTCTACATAGCAACTATGACTCGTTATGAAGAAAAATTGCCCCTCCCCGTTGTCTTTGAAGCCGACACCGTAGAAAAACCGCTGGGTCTAGTTTTAAGTGAAGCCGGCAAAACGCAATTCCGTCTTGCAGAAACATACAAGTATGCCCACATCACTCGTTTCTTTAATGGTTTTCGTGAGCAACCGTTTAAAAATGAGTATCGTGTGCTTATCCCGTCTATCCCCACTCCTCATCCAGAAGAACATCCTGAGCTCAGGGCTTCGGCAATCACCGACCGTTTAGTGGACGCGATACAAAGCTCGGCATTTGATTTCATTCTCGTGAATTACTCAAACCCGGACACGATAGCGCATACCTCTAATTACGATGCCTCACTAAAAGCCGTTTCTGTGGTAGACAAAGAAATTGGCCGTATTTTAAAGGTGGCGATAAACCCCAAAAACGCTCTCCTTATAACGTCGGACCACGGAAACATTGAGGAGATGCTGAGTCCTGATGTCGGACTCGCTGAAAGCCAGCACGATCCAAGCCCGGTCCCTTTTTATCTTGTTGCTCCGGAATTTAAAGGGAGGAAATTTTTAAACTGGAAAAATCTGGCCAACGAAACCATGGGCACCCTGGCGGACGTGGCGCCTACAATTTTGGAGCTTTTAAACATACCAAAACCAGCTGAAATGACGGGGCGAAGCCTCTTAGAGGGACTGCTCTAATTATGTGTTAGAATTTATGGTTATTCACAAACACCAACAATAGAAAGCGGATTATTTCTAAAAAACCAAACTTGCTATATAATTATTTTTATGAAGTGGCTTGCTAAAATTATTCTCGCCATCCTTATAAATGCCGTTGCCATTTGGGCGTGTGCTACTTATATCCCTGGCTTCAAGTTAGAAGATGGTTTTGAAAAAATCTTGGGAATTGCCTTGATACTTACTGCACTCAACTTCTTACTCAAGCCACTTCTTAAACTCGTCTTGGGCCCGATCATTGTTCTAACGCTTGGCTTCGGCATCATTATAGTAAACGCCATTATCCTCTATATTCTTGACATACTTTCTAAAAATCTTACGATTGAAAACATTCCGGCATTAGCCTTGAGCACTATTTTAATCAGCCTTATAAACTTTGTGTTCCACTGGGCAACTAAATGACAATCCCCATCATCCAAATTGCGATATCCGTACTTATCATCATTCTGATACTTCTTCAAGAACGGTCAGCCGGGCTTTCCGGAATTTTCGGCGGCGAAAGAAGCGGTTTTTATCAAACAAGGCGCGGCTTGGAAAAAGTTATATTCCGTGCCACGATAGTCCTCGCCATCCTATTTGCGGCGCTTGCAGTCTACCAGCTTTTGGGCCAAGTCCGCTAAGAAAACTGCTCTTCGTGTCTAAAATAGTTAATAGCTTTTTTGCCCATTTTATTGTTCCCTAAAACAAACCAAAATGATACGGCTTAAAAAAATCTTTTGGGCGCTCTCTTGGAGTGAGCGAACTGTGTTTATTGTCGCATTTATCGCTGCTCTCATATCAAGCTCGGTGCTCGCTGGAATTGCCGTAGCTAAATCAACAAAAATAGTGCCGACCTATGGCGGCGAACACTCCGAAGGCATCTTGGGTCAGCCGTCTTACATAAACCCGGTTATTGCCTCAACCGAGGCGGATAAAAATTTAGTCAGGCTAATCTTCAGTAATATAAAGGATGTCGCCGATAAAATCGAGATTTTGAATGACGGCCGGCTGTGGAAAATACGGCTAAAAGAGAATATACGTTGGCAAGATGGAGAAAAGTTAACAAGCGACGACGTCATATTTACGGTTCAAAAAATTCAAGACCCGGATAGCTCCTCGCCGCTTTCGAGCCGCTGGCAAGGAGTAGCTGCCGACCGTTTAAGCGAAATAGAACTCCAATTCAGTCTGGCAAACCCATATGCCTTTTTTTCTGATACTTTAGGCACGCTTTATATCTTGCCAAAACATCTTTTTGCGGACGTACCGCCGGCCAACTGGCACCTCTCCGACTACAACATCAAACCCGTTGGCAGCGGCCCGTACAAGTTTTTATCATACGAAAAACGTCCGGATGGCTTTATCTATCTCTACCGTCTCGAGGCCTGGGACCGATATTTTGAGAAAAAACCTTTTATTAAGAATTTCAACTTTCAATTCTTTGTCAGAACCGACGATTTAATCAAAAGTTTCAATTCTGGACAAATTGACGGCATTGGCGGCTTAGAACCGCAAAGCTTGACCGAGCTTAAAAGGCCGTACGAAACGTTTTCTTTCGCTCTTCCAAGCTACTACGCAGTTTTCCTGAATCAAAGCAAAAGCATCCCGCTTAAAGAACTTGAAGTCAGGCGAGCGCTCGCAGTAGCAATTGAGGGAGAAAATTTAGTGGCTGAAATTTTGGGTGGCCGCGGAAAAGTGGCCCTCGGACCAATTCCGGAAGGAACTCCTTACTTTAATGCCGAGCTTCAAAAAGGCCGCGTACCCGGAGAAACAGCCGAAGATATTTTGGATAAGGCCGGCTGGAAAAAAAATAACGATGGGTACAGAGAAAAAAACATAAAAAACGCAGTGGTGAAATTGGAACTCAATATCATTGTGCCTCAGATAAATTTCCTCACAAAAACAGCCGTCTTGCTTAAAGATGCCTGGGAAAAAGCCGGCATTAAGACGAATTTAATTATCCAACCTCCGGAAGAAATTAGCCGTAACACAATAAAGAATCGGGATTACGAAATGCTCCTTTTCGGGAACGTCTTGGGTCCCAGCTTTGACCTCTTTTCGTTCTGGCATTCAGGAGAGCGTTTCTATCCAGGCCTGAATTTGAGTTTATACAACAACAAAAAAGCGGATTCTTTAATTGAGTCCATTCGCCAAAATTTGGACACAGAAAACCGCCGGGCACAATTCAACGAACTCCAAATGGTTATTTTAAACGACCAGCCAGCCATATTCCTTTACTCGCCGGACTACATTTACATCTCAAATAAAGATTTAGGCGGCCCTGAAGCCCGTCTCATCGCAGAACCGGCGGATAGGTTTGTCGGGGCAAGCAATTGGTACCTAAAAACCGCCAGGGTGTTAAAGTAAAAATGTAAAATTAAAAAATCAAAGTTGAAAATTGCAGTTAAAAAATTTAAAATTAATTAATTACAAAATTCATTTTGGCATTTTACACTGTCATTTTTCATTTTGATATTTACGTTTTGAACTTTTTCTCATTTGACATTAAAACCCAATCTGTTATAATGGAATTAATCTTAAGCAACTTCTTCTTTGATTCAATGAGATTTTTGAACGCCAAGGTAACTGCTTTTTGGCTTTAATAATCAAGCCTGTTTTCCTTTGGGGTGGGTGGTGAAATCCGCCGGAGGCGGACAAGCTTGGAGATTCGCCCCACACCAATGCCGAGGTGATGAAATTGGCAACCATGCACGGTTCAGGGCCGTGTGCCCTTACGGGCTTGAGGGTTCGAATCCCTCCCTCGGCACATGAAAATAAAAACGGCTATGAGGGTTCCCGCCGAACAAATTTAAGACTGAAACTAAATCTATGGTAAGAAAAACTTTTATGAGAGGGCGAGGAGAGTCACGCGCTGTTCAAAAAAGACACGCATTTCATCGCGAGAGACGTGAAGAGGAAAACGGCGCGCCGCTTCGTTTTGTGCCGCTGGGCGGCCTTGAAGAGATCGGCCGCAACTGCATGTTTTTTGAGTACAAAAATGAAATTGTGGTGATTGACGCCGGCTTGCAGTTTCCGGAAGAAGAAACACCTGGGATTGACTACATTATCCCGAACATCTCATACCTGGCAGAGAAAAAAACCAATATTCAGGCATTAATCCTGACGCACGCCCACTACGACCACATTGGCGCCCTGCCGCATATAATTGAAAAATTGGGCAATCCGCCAATTTACGCCACCTCGCTCACCAAAGAAATCGTCAAAAAACGACAGGAAGATTTTCAAAACAGCCCCAAATTAAACATTGAGGTTATAAAAAACGGGGATTGCGTAAAAATTTCTAATTATTTTGAGGCGGAATTTTTCGGCGTTGTTCACAATATTCCGGAAACCGCCGGAGTGATCCTGAAAACTCCGGCCGGAAACATTGTCCACTTTGCCGATTTTAAAATCGACTACAACGACAAGGAAGAGCCGCAAGGCCTTGATGAATTTGAGCGAATAGGCAAGCTCGGTATCCATACTCTTATGATTGACAGCACCAATGCCGAAGAGGAAGGACATTCGCTTTCCGAAAGAATCGTGGAGAAAAACCTTGAAGAAATATTCCGCAAGGCCGAGGGAAGAATCATTATAGCGACTTTCGCTTCGCTCCTTACGAGAATCGCGGAAATAATAAAAATCGCCGAAAGGCTCGGAAAGAGAGTCGCGCTCTCGGGCTATTCAATGAAAACCAACGTTCAAATAGCTCAAAATCTCGGCTTCATAAAAGCCAAAGAAGACACAATTGTCTCTCTTGAGGACATCCACAAAATAAAAGACAACAAGCTTTTAATACTTTCAACCGGCGCCCAGGGAGAACCGAACTCGAGTTTGATGAGAATTATAAACGGCGAGCACCGCCAGATAAAAATTAGGCCCGGCGACACCGTGATTTTCTCTTCTTCAATCGTCCCGGGCAACGAACGGGGGGTGCAGGTTTTAAAAGATAACCTGTCTCGCCAGGGCGCCATTGTTTATCATTCAAAAATCGTTGATATACATTCCAGCGGCCACGCTCCTCAAGAAGACTTAAAACTTGTAATGAAACTGATGAAGCCAAAATTCGTTGTACCGATTCACGGTTATTACTTTATGCGCGCCACAAACGCCCAGTTGGCAAGAGAAATCGGCTTGCAGAAAGAAAACGTTATCCTGATGGACAACGGTCAGGTCGCAGAATTGACAAAGGATGGCTTCAAGGTGACGCAAGAAAACATACCTACTTTTTATGTGATGGTTGACGGATTGGGCGTGGGAGACGTTGAAGAAGTAGTACTCCGAGACCGCCGGGCTTTGGCCCAAGAAGGAATGGTTGTAATTATCGTGACTCTTGACCGTGACAAAGGAAAACTCTTAAAAAGCCCGGACATTATCTCGCGCGGCTTCATTTATTTGAAAGAAAACCAGGAAGTACTTGAAGAAGTGCGAAAGCGCATCCGCGGACTTATTGCAAGAATGCCTAATTACCAACCGCTTGAGGCGGATTATTTAAAGACCCTTATTCGCGACCAAATAGGTCAATTCTTGTATAATAAAACGAGACGGAGACCGATGATTCTACCAGTCGTAATTGAGATCTAATTCAATTACAACTGGCCCCGAGCTTGCCGAATGGGGCCGGTGGTGATAGAAATATAAATGCAGACCGACTTGCCCCGTCACCATAAAGAGGATTGCGCTTTTTGCTCTGCCATTGTTTAATCCCAGCCAATATCCTTAAGTATAAGGTTTCCCCCGAAGACTGTGGCCACAGTAAAAAGCGTTTTGGCAGATAAATCCTCTTTTGGTGCGGGGCTTGCCCTGAGCGCAGTCGAAGGGTGATTTTTCCAGTCGTCATAGAAATTTAATGGATAAACCTATTCTTGTCTCAGGCGTTCAGCCAAGCGGCCGATTGCATATCGGCAATTATTTGGGCATGCTTAAAAATGCCGTTGAACTGCAGAATAGCGGCAAATACAGTTGTTATTATTTTATTGCTGACCTGCACTCGCTCACGGAAGAATTTGAACCAAAAGAAAAACACAGGCAAATTATAGAGTTGGCCGCGGATTTCCTTGCCGCCGGTCTGAATCCAAAGAAATCAGTTATTTTCCAGCAATCGCAGATTCCGGCACATAGTGAACTCACTTGGATTTTGAATACGATCACGTCACTCGGCGAATTGCGTAGAATGACTCAATTTGGAGACAAAATGACTCAAATTGCTCTGAATAAAGTATATGGAAAAGTGTTTGGTGGGACGTTGTCACTGAAAGAAGTAGAAGAGAGGGAACACGACGCCAAGGGACAAACGATGAGATTATTGAAGGAAGAAATTGAAAAATATACAAACGCCGGCCTCTTTGACTACCCCGTCCTTATGGCCGCCGATATCTTGCTTTACGATGCCAAATTCGTTCCTGTTGGCGAAGACCAGTTGCAGCATTTGGAACTCACGCGAACTCTGGCCAGAAAATTCAATAAAAAATTCGGGAAAACATTCGTTGAGCCGCAACCAATTCTCACAAAAGCTCCGCGCGTGATGAATTTAGGGGAGCCAGAAAGAAAAATGTCTAAATCCCGCACACATCCACAGAACGTAATTTTCATTGATGATTCGCGAGAAGAAATAACGGCAAAAATAAAAAGCGCCGTTACCGATTCCGGCTCGGAAGTTAAGTACGACTTAAAGAAAAAACCGGCTATAAGCAACTTATTGACTATTTATTCGGCTATAAGCGACGAATCTATCAAAAATTTGGAAAAGAAATTCTTCGGCAAAAATTATTCCGAATTTAAAACCGCTCTCGCCAAATTAATGTCAAATCATTTTTCCGATTTCCGCAAAAAAAAGAAGGCTCTATTGACCAAACCAAGTGTGCTCGTAAATATCTTGGAAGCCGGCTCGGAAAAAGCCGCTAAAATCGCTAACAAAAAAATCTCCGAGGTTAAAAAGAAAATCGGGATATTAGGCTAAAAGTCTCAAGTCTTGGTTTTCATTACTGCCAACCATATTTCTTGATTTTCAAGTTTTGTGCTTGTCTCGGCATTAAACTTCGAAGATTTTTTGTATTCAACTTTTTTTGCTCCAACTTCGGCTTTCAAAACCTTTTCTTTTTTAGATAGAGCGCGACGAATTTCTTCTGGTAATTCTGCCATCAAGATAATTTTGTCTTTCGGCCGCAGGCCTGCTTTTTGTCGCAAATCCTGAACCATTCTTACAACTTCGCGCAAAATTCCTTCTTCGCGGAGCTCGGGAGTTATTGCTACGTCTAACTCTATTTCGTCTTTAATTTTTTTGTCAAAAACAATCTTTTTAACATTAACCTCGTCTTTTAAAATATCTAAAAGTCCTTTCTCGAGTTTGATACCTGATACTTGATACTTGATACTAAGTTTCGCGAGTGGTTGGCGAACCTTAATTCCAGCCTCGGCTCTTTTTGCTAAAGCAAGGCTCACCAATCGTCTTATTTCGGACATTGATTCAATCAGTTTTTTGCTTGCCCCGAGTCGCATCAATGGGTCAGCTTTTGGCCAGTCGGCTAAGTGAACAGACTCCAGTCCACGCTGAAATTTCTGCGTTAGTCCGTGTACAGTCCGTGTTTGTCCGCGGAGTTGCTTGTACAACTCTTCTGCAAAAAATGGCGTGAACGGCGCCAAAAGTTTAGATAATTCTGAAAGAACGCGCTCTAAAGTAGCCGACGCCGCTTTGTGCTCGGTTTTTGCTTGTCCGCCATAGCCTTTGGCGACGGCGGAAAAGCGCCGACGCGACCGCCTGATATACCATCGCGACAAATCATCAATAAATCCTTCAATGGAGAGCGCCGCATCCCTGATGTTGTAGTTTTCTAATTTTTTAGTGACATCCGCCTTAGTCTCTTCTAACCTAGCCAAAATCCACTTGTCCAATAAGTTTTTAGCGACTACTGTTGGCTTATTGACGTTTGCAAGTTTTTGAGCATAAGTGTCATAAAAAACCATTGCGTTATAAAGGATAAAATGCATCCGCCGAAACGCTTTTTGAACTTCCTCTTCGTTAAAATTTTTGGGTTCGCCCAGAGGATTTATGGTGTAAAGATACCACCGCACAGCATCGATGCCATATTTATTTATCACTTCCATGGTATCAACGACGTTCCCCTTAGATTTGGACATTTTCTGTCCAAATTTGTCATTAACGAGACCGAGCGAGATAACGTTTTTGTATGGCGCATTATAGCCAAGTGCGGTAGCAATGGCGAGCAGCGTGTAAAACCAGCCGCGAGTCTGATCCATGCCTTCGGCGATGTAATCGGCCGGGTACATTATTTTATTGTCAATCAAGTTTTTATTCTCAAAAGGATAGTGAAATTGCGCAAGGGGCATCGCGCCGGAATCGTACCAAACGTCAGCCACCTCTTTTACTCTCGCCATTTTTCCTTTGCATTTCCTGCAGGCAATGATTATCTCGTCGGCATATGGCCTATGCAAATCTACGTCTCCTTTTTCGTCTCGCGGGACAATTTTGAAGTCCGTACGGCGAACTTCTGCGACATTCACAAAGTCTGGCCCTCTTCTTTTCTTTTCGGCAATCGCTTGCCTCTCATTCCAGCCTAAGGCGACCTCCGAAAGCATCCACAGAGGATACTCGTGGCTTATTATTAAAATATTTTTGTTTTTATATCGCTTCTCCATGTTTTTTATGAAATCCCAAAGCCGATGCCTGAGGTCGCGCAACGACTCGCCTTTCGGTATCTGTTTTTCAAATTTGGACTCATATGTCGGAAACGCTTTGTGATATTCGCTGCAGCGGCGACCAGAAAAAATTCCGAAGTTCATCTCGTGTAGTCGCTTATCAAAAACAATCTTCTTTGCCCCTAAAACTGAGGCGGCAATTTTTGCGCTCTCTTTTGCGCGTAGAACGTCTGAGGAAATTATGAGGTCAACTTTTTTCCTGCGTCGGCCGAGTTCAATTTTGAGTTTTTTTACTGAAACCGCGACTTGACTGCGACCAATGGTTGTCAAATGATATTTTTTCTGCCCATAATCAATTACTCCGCGAAGTTGAGTTTCTGACTCCCCATGACGCATTACCCAATAATGATTTTCTGAACCTCCGGCCCGAGTGCTTAACTCGTCCAGACTGCCGAAAACCTCGTGGCTCTTACATTTTTTACATTCCCAAATAGGAAGCGGGGTGCTCCAGTAGCGCTCGCGAGATAAATTCCAATCCTTGGCTTCGCGCAACCATTCACCAAAACGTCCTTCCTTAAGGTGCGTCGGGAACCAGTTAATTTTCTTGTTATTTGAAAGCAGCTTCTTGCGCAGCTTGCTCATAGTAATAAACCAGGAATCCCTTGCGTAATACAAAAGAGGGGTCTCGCAACGCCAGCAGAAGGGATATTCATGCGTGTATTTTTCAATTTTAAACAAATTGCCCTGTTTAGTGAGATGCTGAAAAATCTTCTCTTCCGTTTTCTCGGTTTTTACAAAAAGACCAGCCAATCCTTTAACGTCTTTGGTAAATTTACCGTCCTCTAATACTGTATGATGCTGCGGCAAACCAACTTTTTTACCAAGCTCGTAGTCGTCTTCACCATACATAACGGCTGTATGAACCACGCCGGTACCCTCCTCGATTGTTACAAAATCAGCCGGATAAACTCTATAAGACACTTTATTTTTTAAGGCCTTTATGTCAAATAAGGGCTTGTATTTTAGGCCGACCAACTCTTTTCCTTTAAATTTTTGTATTTTCTCAAACTGCTGCCCGCCGAACACTTTTTCTACTAAGGCTTCTGCAATAATATATATATCTTTTTCTTTGTTTAACCTTAACGAAACATAGGTTATGTCTTGGCCAACAGCCAATGCGACATTTCCAGGAAGAGTCCAAGGAGTTGTTGTCCACGAAAGAATAAACGCATCTTTCCATTTAGGATTTGGGCTTATAATTTTGAATTTTAAATAAACCGAATTTTCGGTAATCTCTTGATACCCTTGTGCCAGTTCGTGGGAAGAAAGCGCTGTTCCGCAGCGCGGGCACCACGGCACCACCTTATGTCCTTTATAAAGCAGACCCTTCTCCCAAATACGCTTTAGTGTCCACCAAAGAGTTTCAATATAGTCACTAGTGTAAGTAATATAAGCATTGTCTAAGTCTAACCAGTAGCCAATGCGCCGCGTCATTTTCTCCCATTCATCCTTATAAATCCAAACCGCCTCTTTTGCTTTCTTGTTGAAAAGTTTTATTCCGAGTTTTTCTATTTCTTTCTTTGATTTGAGGCCAAGCGCTTTTTCTGCCGCAATTTCAACTGGCAATCCGTGAGTGTCCCAGCCAGCTCGCCGCGGAACATAATAACCGCGCATGGACTTGTACCGCAAAATAATATCCTTCACGACCCTCGCTAAAACATGGTGAATGCCCGGCTTGCCGTTGGCATACGGCGGTCCCTCATAAAAAACAAACGTTTTCTTTCCTTTGCGCCGTTCGAGGCTTTTCTCAAAAATATGGTTTGTTTTCCAAAAATCCAAAACTTTTTCCTCAATTTTCGGCAAGTTAAAATTCTCTGGTGCCATTTTTTAATAATATCAGATTTTTTTCGGCGCCTTAATTCCCAAAAGACCCAAGCCGCTCTTTATAACAGAAGCTGCGGTTTCTATGAACACCAAGAGCGCGTTGCGCCTCAACTCGTTTTTCTCTTTTATGACTGGCGTTGATTCATAGAGCTGATTAACAACGGTTGCTAATTTATAAAGGTAGTTCGCCAAGTTGCTTGTACTCAAGTCTTTCGCGCTCCGCAAAACTTTGTCCGGAAACTCAATAATCTTTCTTATAAGCTTGAGTTCTATCTCTTTGCCAAGTAACCCAATATCATAATTACCCGATTTCTTCGCTTTGCCATTTGCGATTTGCCCGCCAGCCAGAGCTTGAGCTTGGCGATTGCGGGCGGGCGATTTGCGAACAATGCTCATAAGCCGCGCATAAGTGTATTGTAAATATGGGGCGCTATCCCCCGTCAAATCAAGCATTTTCTTCCAATTAAAAACAATATCAGAGTTGCGATTTTCTTTAAGGTCGTTGTATTTCAAGGCGCCAATTCCAACAACTTCGGCGATTGAGTCTTTTTCTTTATCGCTCAGTTCCGGATTTTTCTCTTCCACAACCTTGCGCGCAAGCCTAATCCCTTTTTCCAGTACATCATTCAATAATATGGCTCGGCCTTCGCGGGTCGCTAACTTTTTACCCTCTTCGCCCAAAACTAAACCGTACTTGACATGGATTAGCTCTGCCTTATTCATCCCCAATATCTTGGCAACGGCAAAAAGTTGTTCAAAATGAAGAGATTGTTCGTTGCCAACTACATATAAAATCTTAACTGGCTTAAATTTTTTCAAGCGATAACGCAGATTGGCAATATCTCTGGACAAATATAAGCTCGCCTCGTCTGATTTTTCAATTAGGGCCGGCGGGAGGTTAAATTTTTCAAGCGGGATGATAACTGCGCCTTCGCTTTTTTTGGCAATTCCTTTTTGGAGAAGCTCTTTTGTGAGCGGCCTCATCTCTTTATCAAAAAAACTTTCGCCGATATAAGTGTCAAACTTAACGTCTAAAATCTGGTAAATCTTCTCAAATTCCTTAAGCGATTCTTTTTTAAACCATTCCCAAAGTTTTTTATTTTCTTTATCTCCTTCTTCAAGTTTTTTAAATTCTTCCTGTCCCAGCTTGTGGAGCTCCGGCTTTTGTTTTGCTTCATCGTGAAAACGGACATAAAGATTCTGGAGTTCTTCTATGGGGTTAGTTTCCATTTTGGCCTTATCTCCCCAAAGTTTATAGGCGGCAATTAATTTACCAAATTGAGTTCCCCAATCGCCTAAATAATTCCAGCGAACAACTTTATAACCTAAAAACTCAAATATATTTGCCAAAGCATCGCCGATTATGGTCGTACGCAGGTGTCCGACGTGCATCATCTTCGCAATGTTCGGCTGTGAGTACTCAACTATAATTGTTTTGCCTTTTCCTAAAGAACTTCTGCCGTAATTTTTGAGAGATTTTTGGATTGAGCTCAATTCTTCCTCTAGAGTTTTTTGTGAGAGCCAAAAATTTATAAAACCAGGCTCTGCGGCTTCAACTTTTTCAAATAAATCTTTCGGCGAAGCCTTTTGAATTTTGCGAACAAGTTCGCGAGCAAGTTCAATAGGTTTCTTTTTTTCGGTCTTAGCTATTTGTAGGGCAACGTTGGTTGAGTAATGGCCGAGGTTTTCTTTTTCGGGAATAAATATTTCAAACGCTGTATCGGCCCCAACTATCTTTTTTAAAACAGCACTTATTTTGTCTTTCATTTATTTTTTTTTGACACAGTCAAAAATCTGATTTATATTTATTTTAACAACGGCGGGGTCCGGTCCCACCAAGCGGCTTTCCCTGAGCCGCGCTAAAAGAGGACGGAGGTCTCACTTCTTGTTCTCCCCCGCCGCCCTTTCTTTTCAAAATAACTTAAAAAACTCTATCTCGCAACAAAACTCGGCGCCTGCCAAACACCATTAAATAGGATAAGATTAAAATGTGGAAATAATTGCCGAAAATCGGCGCGCCAAGTTTGACTACAAAATAACAGATAAATTTGAAGCCGGAATTGAACTCCGCGGTCTTGAAGTTAAAAGCGCAAAAAACGGACGCCTAAATCTCGCCGGAAGCTATGCAATCCTACGGAAAAACGAGGCGTGGCTTATAAATGCCGACATTCCTCCCTATCAGCCAAAAAATACTCCGGCAGACTATGAGTCGTCGCGCTCTCGCCGGTTGCTTCTACGTCACGAAGAGATTAAAAATCTAATAGGCAAGCTCAGAGAAAAATCGTTCTCACTTATCCCGCTCCGTGCTTATTTAAAAGGGGGCTTTATTAAAATAGAGTTGGGCCTCGGTAAATCTCGCAAGAAAAAGGATAAAAGAGAAATTCTCAAAAAGCGGGCCGCGGAGCGCGAAATGCGTCACTACTAGCCAAGCCTTTCGGCGATGAAAAACTTATCTCGCATCCAAAAAATAGTATTGGCATTGCTCTTCCTGGTAATTTTTGTTTATTCGTTCAGGGCGCTAAACGAATCAGACAATTTTTATCATATAAAAACCGGGCAAGTA
>Ga0315280_10007808_pt1 | contig 14229 bp, 10 predicted proteins | sample YL17G06_40_MG_FD_203697 | JGI IMG/M metagenome (GOLD analysis project Ga0315280, IMG submission 203697) | Sediment microbial communities from Yellowstone Lake, YNP, Wyoming, USA - YL17G06_40 | ecosystem: Environmental > Aquatic > Freshwater > Lake > Sediment | place: USA: Wyoming | collected...
ACGCCAGCTATGAGGCGGGGATCAGATCCTTGGCTGACATCACCGCTAAGATCGCGGAGCAGGCAAGGAAAAAGCCGAAAGGCGAATGGATAATGGTCATGAAAGAAGACGAATCAAAGCTTGCCGAAAAGCGTCATCCCACCAAACAGGACCTGGATAGAGTGGCTCCGGATCACCGCGTGATGATAGACACGGTGGGAGGGCACTTCGCAATCACAAACAGCAAGGCCTTCGAAATGGCCGGTATAACCAAGGACTCGCCCGATCCGATGGGTGGCAGATTTGAAAGGAATCCAAAGACCGGAGAGCTGACCGGGTGGATTCATGAGAGAGCAAGGCAGGTCTTCATGCCAAAGATGATGCCGAGAGAACCGACACTTGAGGAGGCTGTGAGAGGTCTTCGTTGGATGGCAGATCGGTACGTGGCCGCGGGCCTGACTTGCGCCTGTGACGGGTATGTTGCAGAGCCGGTTCTGATCAGAGCGTTGCAGCATCTTCTGAGTGAGGGAGAGCTGCCTCTGAGGATAAGGATGGACATCCATTACGAGCTGATGTCGCATCTGAATGCCCTAGGCATTGGTGAAGGCTTCGGTGGGGGCATGTTGAGGTTCTGTGGAATAAAGGTCGTGTGTGACGGCGCCATATCCGCAAGGACAGCGTGGGTTGCTGAACCGTACCTGCACAGACCAAATTACTATGGTGAACCGGCTATCACGAGAGAGGTCCTGCGCGACGCGGTCATGCAGGGTTATCCGCAAGGCTACCGCTTCTCTCTTCATGCCAATGGGGAGCGTGCGATAAACATGGCCTTGGATGTCCTTGAGGAGGCGCAGAAGAAATACCCCCGCCGAGATCCAAGGAACAGAATCATACACTGCACCGTTGTGACTCCCGAGATCATCGCCAGGGTGAAGAAGCTAGACATCCTGCCAACCATATTTGGTCCATATCCATACTATCATGGAGACAAGATACTGCCGGCTTTTGGCGCTGAAAGACTGGAGAGGATGTTCGCCGCTCGAAGCCTCCTTGAGGCGGGACTAAGAGTGTCTGCGCACTCCGACCATAGTGCCTCACCATACCCTCCACTGATGGGCATCCACGCCCTGGTGAACAGGAAGACAGCGAGTGGCAAACCCGCAGGCATGAGTCAGAAAATCACCGTGATGGAAGCGCTCAAGCTCTACACGATAAACGCGGCCTACCACAGTTTTGAGGAGGACGCTATGGGGTCAATCGAACCGGGAAAACTTGCTGACATGGTGGTCCTAGGAGAAGACATTCTTACGGTTTCTCCTGAGACGATCATCAACATACCCATAGATATGACAATCGTAGGCGGGAGAATTGTATACGAGAGGGAGCGTTAGAGGTCAAAGCGTGTCCAGTCGGATTGTACCAGTGACCTCCTCCCACAGCCTGAAGTCGGGGGACTTCCCGCCGACTAAGTTAAAGGAAGGATGGTGCGAGGGCGTAGGGAATCAGGCGTAGATGACTAGCGCTGGCGAGACGGACACCCTCTCGAGTACCTGGCTGTGTTGGTGAATCGAGGATACTCGGCATCCCTTCCACGCACGGATATCATGGCACTCAGGCCCGGAGGCAGAGTCCTACTCGGCTAAATCGCAAGGATCCTGAGCAAGGCTTGCTCATGCTTGAGCCAAGCCATCTAGCTGAACTAGCGTTCAATCTAGAGGAGACGAAAGAGGAGAGCAAATCCCCGATAAACAGCCTCAGCGAAAGCCTATGAAAGTCATCGCCATAGTCTGCAGCGCGAGAAAGAGGGGAAACTGCTACGACATCGCGGAGATAATGATCGACAGCCTACGAAAAAGAGGTGTAGAAACCGAGATGGTACGATGATCGGAAGAGCTAATCGCGACGATCATGCTTTACCCCTGCTCTTCAATCCTTTCTGGAAAGTCCTAGCGCGCCACTTAGCAAACAAATGCGAGAAATGTGGGCAAGCGAGGATACTCTCAGTCTTCGAATCGTACTCAAAAAGCAAGCACTCTTGCTGTGAAGGCTGTCAGCTGACAAAAGTAGCCCTAGCACCCTTGGTCCACCTGCTATTCCTCAGCCTCGGAATTGACAGCTCAAGAATACGTCTACTAAGAGACCCGCTCGTCCGCAAATGCATGCTAAGCGTCGTCAAGGGAATCGCCAATTTCGGAGTGAGATATCCACAGCCCACCGGCGCTCCGATAACTATCGTCTGGAACTTCACCAACAGATGCAACCTCAACTGCCTCCACTGCCATCAAGATTCCTCACCCACACCCTCTCATTCGGAACTGACGACCTCTCAGGCCCTCAGGGTGATAGACAACATGAGCGACGCCGGAGTAGCCATACTGACCTTCTCAGGAGGCGAACCGCTACTGCGCAACGACCTTTTCGAGGCGATCAGGCGAGCTAACGACAGCGGCATGCTCTGCACAATAGCATCCAATGGAACCCTGATGACCCTCGAAGTGACGAAGAAGCTCGCTCAAGCCGGTATAAGACGAGTGGAGATAGGCTTGGACGGCGCAAGAGCTGAGACCCACGATTTTCTAAGAAGCAAGTCTGGGAGCTTCGAAGCGACGATTGAAGGAATAAAAAACTGCGCGGCAGTGGGCTTCGACGAGTTAGCCGCTACGATGACCCTGCACTCAAAGAACGCCAATGAACTGGAGGAGACCATGGAATTGGCGGAGAGGCTCGGAGCCACAAGATTCTATCTAAATCGTCTCATACCCGCGGGTCGCGGAATAGAGGCGTCCTACCTTGACGTGACACGCGGAGAGAAGATTAAGGCTCTGGAAACTTTGTACAAAAAGTTCTACAAGAGTGTGACAGATGGATTCGGAATGCAATGTTATGCACGAGGAATGACCTACTACACTCGCCTTGGTCATGAACGTTCAAGAGGCAGGGTCTTCACAGTGAGCGAAGCTTTGTCAGGGTACGAAAAGATGTTTCAGGAGAGATTTGGACTTGGAGTTTCCGAGATTGTGAGGAGGCTCGCAGCAGGTTTCGGCGGGTGCTCGGTCGGTCTAACCTACGCGGGGCTCACCGCTCCTGGAGACCTACTTCCCTGCGTTCCTGCCCCCATAAGGCTGGGAAACCTTCTCGAACAAAGCCTGGAAGAGATTTGGATCAATAGTGAACTACTAAACTACGTTAGAAACCGAAGAGCGCTGAAGGGTTCTTGCAAAATGTGCACATATAATGACCTATGCGGCGGTTGCCGATACACGGCATACATCACTAATGGAGACTGGCTGGGATCCGACATATCTTGCCCCTTCGGCCCGAAAACATCTAATGCATAGGAGCTTCTGTCCGGTACAGTTGCACGCTACAGCAAAGGGCATACATTTTATTCTATGGCCTTGCAAAAAACAACTCGTTCAACGGTCTTCACTCAGTTCAGATGAAGTTTGTAGTGGTACTCGATGACGTGGTGATACTGCTCTGGCGGCATGAGGGAAAAGAATGCCCTTTGCACAAGCCTCGCACAGCATCGTCTCTTCAGAGAAAGTACAGATTCTTCAGGCCTTCCCTTGCAGCCTTTTCTTTCAGCTCTCGTATGGCTTCAGCATCTACGTCTAGCCCGTAGACTTTCCCGTTCCGGCCAAGGATCCTTGCCGCTGGAATAGGAAGAAGCCACTGCCACAACCTATATCCAGAAATGTAAGCCCCGCCCTCAAGCCTACGTCGGCGAGTATGGCGTCTGGGTTCTGCCATCTTCTTCTCAGCGAGTTCTCCAACTGTTAACGAACAACCTCAGGCTACCATCTTGAGATCATGTTTTAGGCGCTACGTTTCAAATCTAAGCTTTCAGATCTGCTTTTCTGATGTTTTGCGAGTTCGTAGTAAAGCAAATATCGCTGCGGCCTGCGCCAAGATCGCGAATAGCACGGTTATGTAGAAGGGGGCGTTGAGGTCCATCAGCGAGCCGTAGACTGCACCGCTCACCAGGAAGCCGACGCCGTAGGCCGTGTTGAAGATCCCGTAGGCTGTGCCCCTCGAAGAGATCGGTGCGAACCCTGAGACCGCGGCGCGATAAATCGACTCCTGCATCCCGAGCACAACGCCGAACAGCGCTGACGCGACTATCAGCGTTGACAACTCGGAGCCGATCATGGTGAACAGTGGCGGAAACAGTGAAAGGACAAAGGGCAATGTCAAGAACTTGATTCCGATCTTGTCATAGGCGTACCCCGAAATCAGGGCAACAGACGCGTCCACCCCTTGGACTATCAAGTAGAGTAGAGGCACAACCCACTGTCGGTGTTCCGGCTGAAGGATGACGGAAGCCTTGTACAGTATGAGCGCGACCGGGATGAGCCCCACGGTGTTGAGCATGACGGCGAACGTGTAGATATAGAAAGGTCTTCCGAGCGCTCTGCCCGTGGTGCCTGCCGTTTTTGACTCTGTCATCGTTCTCGAGCCGATTCTCCTGTAGGTGTAAGACAGAGCCACCAGGAGCATCAGGAAGGGCAGCAGGAGAAAACTGAAGGTTTGACGGTAGTTGTTGCCGCTGTAGAACATCAGAGCCGCCACGATGAGTGGCCCTGCGACCGCGCCTACCTGATCCAGAAGTTCATGGATTCCGAAGGCTTTGCCAGGTCCCACGTCTTTGCTTACTATTGACAAGACCGTGTCTCTAGAGGGAGACCTGAAGGCTTTTCCGAGCCTTTCAAGCAGGACGAGAATCACGGCTATCTCCCAGAAGCTCGCAAGTCCGAGAAGCGGGATCGAGGCGATGAGTCCGTAGCCCAAGAATATGAAGAGCCAGTAGGCGCGGGTAGAGTCAGCCAAGACCCCGCTCACCAACCTCAAAGCATAGCCTAGGAACTCTCCCAGTCCACCGACAAGCCCCACAATAACAGCCGAAGCGCCCAGAAACTTGAGATAGTCGGGCACTAATCCGCGAGAACCCTCATAGACAACGTCGCCCATCAAGCTCACAATTCCGAGAAGAATAATGCCCGCGTAGGCGCTCCTAGAGTCGAGAAGACCTCTCTTCATACGAGTGAATTCCTCTGGGTCGTTGAGGTTATCATTCTTCAACAAACTTAGTTATATACAGTTTGATTCTCCGTTTTTCCGCACGGCCTTCCCCACAGCGCCTAGGCACTTGGTGCTCGCCGAAGCCTCGGAGCTCTCCTCAGCGGTGAAACCACGGCTGCCACGAAGTTCAGCGCGGCGAAGACCAAGAAAGCCGACTTCAAAGCTGCCATCATGAGCTCCAGTTCCGCTCGACCGACAGAAGAGGCGCTGATGATGGTTGAGAGAGAGTCGTAGGGTATGACGAAGCTCATCAGCAGTGTGGCGAAGGGAACGCTAACCAGGTTGCTCATGTTTAGGACTGTTGATCTGACGCCGGTCGCCGTCCCCCTTCGCTCCGGGGGGGCGGAGGCCATCACCGAACTGGCGTTCGGAGACCTAAAGAAACCTATCCCGAATCCGGTCAAAGCCAGCGCCAGAACCACAAACGATTCGGGCGTGTCCAAGTCGATAGATCTCAGCAGAAGAAAGGCAAATCCGCATGCCGCCAACCCGATGCTGCTGAGCCACCTAGCACCGAAACGATCCGAAAGCATCCCGCTCACGGGCCCGATGACGATCAGGGCGACGTCGAGAGGAATCAGCGCGATCCCCGCCTCGAGAGGGGTATACCCTCTCACCAATTGATAGTAGAGCGTCATCGAAAACGCCAAGCTTCCAAAGGTGATTCCGTTCAAGAGGTTGGTGAAGTTCCCAACGCTGTAGTCTCTAATCTTGAAGAGCGTCATATCGATGACGGGAAACTTGACATGCCTCTCCACGTACACGAACAACGCGAAGATCAAGGCGCTCACGAGGGCCATCAGCTGTAGCGTGATCTCCCCTAACTCCCTAACGGTCATAGCCAACAGCAGAATCGTCAGCGCGGTTGTGAAGATCGCAGCGCCAGTCAGGTCGAACCTCTCCCCACCGTTCTTGCGGGGAATCTCCTTCAGACGTCGGTGCGCCCAGAATGTGCCGAAGACTCCGATCGGCAGGTTGATGAAGAACAGGGATCTCCACCCGAATAGGCTGATCATGACACCGCTAAGGGTGTAGCCCACGATGGTCCCCGCGTTGATAGCCACCTGGTTTATGCCGATTCCCGTTCCCAGCTGCTCCAGTGGAAAAGCATCCGTGACAATAGCCATACTGTTGGCGAAGAGGAAAGAGGAACCGATGCCCTGAATCAGCCTAAACACTATCAGAGTAGAGGCGTCGGGTGCGATGGCACAGAGGCCTGAACCCAGAGTGAAGATCACGAAGCCAATGTTGTACAGCTTAACCCTCCCCTTCATGTCTGCCAAGCGGCCTATGCTGACCAGCAATACCGTGATAGCTAGTCTGTAGGCGGTGATGATCCAGACACCCGCCGCCAGCGTCGTGTGAAGATCCTCGATCACCGTGGGCAAGCCAACGATGATGACGCTGCTGTCCAGCGATGCCATGAAGATGCCCACAGTCGTGACAGTTAGAACAACCCACCGGTACTGCACGAGCGAAAGATGCCCCCTTCCTCGCAGTCAGATCTCGCCTGCCTCTCTCCTCTCATCAATCCTTAGGGCTAGGAAGCTCAAACGAGGTTCTGACATCCTCGATCCTTTCGCCTTGAACTTTGATCTTTTTTATATCCGTTGTGCTGAGACCTCTTCGTTCAGATAGAACCAGATGCTTAACTTGGCGAACATCTATGCCTACAATAGCCGCGGCTACCGCGTCCACAGCCACGCCGTTCCTACCCGCTAGGATCAGCCCCGGGGGTCTGGGTTTCCCTGGAGGAAGGTTAGGTCCATCTCCTTCCAAAGCCACCACGGCATCCACGACACTGAAACTGGGCGTGACGGTTGCGTAGACATTCACTATGGCATCGTGAAGTCCGCATCGGTGGAGGAGCTTCTTCTCCTCTCGCGTCGCGATGCCAACAGACCAGTTTTTGACGCAATTACTGAGGAGCGCCTCTCTGTGAGTCTTCAGAACAGGGACGTTGATGGTCACGTCTGCCCTAGTGACGGCTCGACCGACACGCACTCGGTTCAGCACACTCCCATGAGAGACATCGAGGTCGACGCTGTCGTAGCAGTTCAGGTCTACGAGGTCCACATCCTTTTCCTGGGCGAGGCGCCTGTAACCCCCAGCATCAAAGGAGGCGTATGTGTCGTAGGCCCCGGAGGGGTAGGCGCTGCCCTCCGCTATGAGAACTCTACCCGCCCCCGACTCTCTGGCGATGTCGATGAGAGCTCCAACAACCCTAGGGTCGGTGATCACACCGTAGCCTGGCAGAGGGGTTCTTCACATTCGGCTTGATTAGAACCACATTCCCTTTTTTATGAGACCCCCAAGACCGCCAAGTTCGACAGCTTTCCTGACAGTTGCGGCGATATTCGTCACCCTCACTATGCAGACCGCAGACTCTGTCAGGGTTCTCAGCCACATCTTCTACTGACATAGAGGCGTATAAAATGGGTTGATCATCGAACTTGGAGAAAGAACCCTGCAACGAGGATTCTTCTCGAGCAACGCCCCAACACACGACTTCAGCCGAGTTTTCCTGAAGGCAGGGTTGGACGATCGAGAACCTCTTGTAGGTCCGCCACAAGACGAAACAAAGCTGACCGCGCTGAGCAGCCACAATATCAGACACACAAACAAATACCAAAACGGTCCGAGCGGAGTCCATATCCAAGCCCAGAGAAGGCATACGACACGCTGTGAATCGAGCAGAAAGAGAGCAGAAAGCCTTTTATAGGATTGCCTCCCCTCCAAACCCGTTTCTCAAGAGATCCTTGTTCTTTGCAAGAGGCACGAATATTCTTTTACCAATATCGATTCCGTGATAAGAAGAAAGGGCTAGGAGGAATCGCATGCCTGCCAAGAGTTTGGCAAGCGCTGATAGCACCCGTATGTCGCTGCTGAACCCTTGTCCGTTGGCAAGCCCATGAAACCGACTAACATGCGTGGGGCTCGGGGTCCACTATGAGCTATTGGGCGAAGACTTCTGAAGAGACCATCCAGGAACTCGCCTCCTCCAAAACCGGACTCGACGAAAAGGAAGCCAGTACAAGACTCGAGAAATATGGTCTCAACGACATTCCGGTGAGAAAGGAGAAATCTGCGCTAAGCCTGCTTTACTCACAAGCAAAGGATCTGTTGATACTAGCACTGATCATAGCTTCGGTTATCTCCTATTTCACAGGAGGAGTGAGTGAGACAGCGATAATTCTCGCTATCGTTGTAGTAAACATCTTCGTAGGATTCTTCCAAGAGTACAAGTCGGAGAAGTCTCTGCGGGGACTGATCAAGTACATCAGGTACAGGGCAAAGGTCCTCAGAGACGGCAAGCGGATTGAAGTCGATACAAGAAATATTGTGCCAGGGGACATCGTCCTCCTAGAGACCGGCGACAGGATCCCCGCCGACCTCCGCCTGATAGAGGCGGACGAGCTTGACATAGACGAATCGATCATCACGGGCGAGTCGTTCCCGGCTCACAAGAGCTCGACTCCGATCAGAGCTGAGAAACTAGAACCGCAGAAGATGGAAAACATCGCGTTCATGGGAACACTTGTCGTGAACGGCAAGGGGAAGGGAGTGGTACTAGCTACCGGGATGAAGAGCACCTTCGGAAAGGTAGTTGGATTCTTGAAATCCGAAGAGCCCGAAACAAACTATCAGAGGAACATAAGAGGATTCAGCAGGTTCCTGATGAAAGCCATAATCATCGGCGTGATCTTCATATTCATAGCGAACTCACTCACAGGAAAGAGGATCGTTGATTCTGCTCTATTCTCTTTGGCGCTGGCGGTCGGCATCATACCCGAAGCACTGCCGATAATCATCACAATCGGACTTTCCAGAGGAGCCACGCAGATGAGTAAGAAAGGGGTGATAGTGAAGAAACTGAGCTCCATCGAAGACCTTGGAAACATGGATGTTTTCTGCGCAGACAAGACGGGAACACTTACTGAAAACAAGATTGCACTGATTGACTATGTCGACTTGGAGTACAAGAAGAATGACGAATTGTTGAGACTCGCATCTTCTTGCGTTTCTGTCGTTGAAACGGGGGAGACTGTAACCGGCAATCCCATAGATGTTGCGACAATTGAATACGCTAAGAAACAGGGTGTGCAGGAGCTGAAATGCGATGTTATGGAACTGATTCCATTTGACTATTCGCGAAGGAGAATGAGCGTAGTCATCAGAAGAGGAGACAAAGCTCTCCTGGTCTGTAAGGGCGCGCCCGAGAGCATGATCCCGATCTGCACAAGGATGAGAGTAGATGACAAGCTCACAGAACTCGACAGGGATCGGGTTGAGAAGATCGCTGAGGAGCTTTTCAAGAAAGGCTACAGAGTCGTTGGCGTCGCGGTGAAAGACGTCGAAGAGAAGGAGGACTACACCGAACAAGAAGAGAGCGGAATGACCCTGATCGGCTTTCTGTGCTTCAAGGACCCCTTGAAAACCACGGCTCAAGAGTCCATCCTAGAGCTGAAGAAGCTTGGCGTGGATGTAAAGATACTGACCGGAGACAATCCGATCGTCACAAAAACAATTCTGAACGAAGTGGGCATCGAGACCACCCAGATGCTGACTGGAAAAGATATCGATGCGATGGACGACGAAACGCTTCGCAAGACCGTTGAGAAGACGAACGCCTTCACAAGACTGACACCGGAACACAAAGCGAGAATAGTCTCCGCTCTCAGCAAGAACGGTCACGTAACCGGTTTTCTTGGGGATGGTGTCAACGATGCGCCTGCGCTGAGATACGCGGACGTCGGAATATCCGTGGACAGCGGTGTGGACATCGCCAAGGAAGCGGCGGACATAATTCTGACCCAGCCTAGCCTGGAAATCATATCAGAGGGCATCACTGAAGGCAGGACTACCTTCAGCAATACAACAAAGTATATTCTCAACACAATCTCCGCCAACCTGGGCAACATGACAACACTCGCCATAATCTCGGTAGTATTGAATTTCCTTCCGATGCTGCCATTCCAGGTACTGATGACAAACCTGGTTAGCGACGGGCCTCTGCTATCGATCTCAACGGACAGAGTTGACGAAGAAGAGTTGCACAAGCCCAGGAACTGGAACATGCAGCTGATAAGCCGGTTCTCCGTCTTCTTCGGTGGAATCAGCTCTGTCTTCGATTTCGTAACGATAGGTTTGATGCTGTCGTTAGTCGGAGGAAACCTCGCCATGTTTAGGACAGGCTGGTTTATCGAATCAACTTTGTCCGAGATTCTTGTTACCTTCGCCATCAGAACAAGGAGCAGATTCTACCGGAGCAAACCGAGCAGAATACTCATCCTCGCATCCGTTGTATGTGGACTCTTGACAGTAGTCTTGGCTTATCCTCCTTTCAGCGCGTTTTTTGAATTCTATCCCCTGGATCTGTCGCTACTCCTCACAATCTTTGGAATCCTGCTTCTCTATTTCACAGTGGTTGAAACAGTTAAACACGTATTTTTTAGGAAGCGGTTCTAGAAATCTCTCCGCCAACGATATTCGCGAAAACCCAAAATGAGGATTTAGTGATCGTCTCCAAGCTACTGAACGATTCCTCAGGTTATCTCCTTTAGGAAGCTTGTTATCACGGCTCTTGAGATCTCTAACCTTTCGAGTATGCTACAGTGGCCTGAGGCGGGTATCACAGCCAGTCTCGAGTTACCGATCTCCCTGAACATCTTGATGGCTCCCTCCAGGGGCGCGCTGTCTCTGTCACCGATCAGTATGAGCGAGGGGCACTTGATAGCCTTCAGGATGTCCTCATGAAATCCTCCTCTGAAGTCCTGAGCTATCGCTCTCGTGCCACGGGCATAGCTTGCAGGATCGTTCCGCAGCATTTGTTGCCTCACAGCGTCCAAGACTCTGAGAGCACTCGCGGATATCGTTCTGATCCACGGACTGTCCAGAGCTACCCTCATCCCCTGCCTCTCGACCTGGGAAGCGTTCTTTTCTAGATCGTCCGCAGCCCGGGGGTTGGTGCCAAACCAAGTGGTGTTAAGTGTGATGAGCCCTCGAACCATACTCTGATGTTTCGCCACGAATGTAGCGCACACTCGTCCACCCATAGAGTGCCCCGCCACCACTCCCTCCTTGATCCCCAAGGCGTTGAACAACTGGAAGAGGTCGTCTGCCCAAAGCTCGGTTGAATAGGGAGGTTCGAGCGGCTTTTCAGTTAGCCCGTAACCCCTCTGATCGTATCTGATCACAGTGTAAGTCTTCTTCAGGTGGGCAGCTAGATCGTCGAAGAATCGCAGGTTCGCGCCGTGCCCGTGGGCGAAAACGATAGTGGGACCCGATCCATCCTTTTCATAATTAATTCTAAGACTGCCAGCTTTGATCGTTGGCATGAACAACAACCTCAAGGTTCCGCGTTCGATGAGTTCCTAGATAACACTAACTCCCCAGCACAGCCGGCTTTGTCCTCAATCCAAATTTGGCTAGCGAGTGGCAAACGGACTACCTGGTTCCCTTGAAGAGGGTGAGGAGGAAAACCAGTTCGTCTACTGCGTCTACCGCGTGCGACAGGTTCGCTGGCATGTAGAACCAAGCATTCGCTGTCGCTTCATACTTCTTCCCTTTGAGGGTCACTTCTCCCCTGCCCCGTAAGACGTGGATAATCGCGGGATAGCTTGCGGTGTGACTGGAAAGCGACTGCCCAGGCGACATGCAGAAAAGGCTCACTTCCTTGTCCCCGGTCTTCAAGACCGTCTTGCTGACGATGCCATCCCTCGCAAACTCGATCATGTCCTCCAACCCTACGTAGACACCCTGAGCCGCAGAGCCTTTCAAGAAGCGATACGCTCCGTTCTTCGCGGTCAGACAGACGATTCTTTTACAGAACGATGTTTAACCATTCAAACTGCCGGGCGACTAGCTAGACTTTCCTCCTCTCGACGCGGAAGTCACGCCTATCTCGTACCTCATGATCGGACGGGTCTGCGAACGACGAGCCACCTCCACAAACCCAGCCTTTCGAAAGGTGGAAGCCAAACCCCCGTAGGCAAAGGCATCGGACATCCGCCCAGCTTTGGGCTCCACTGGGTACCCTTCAACCGTTCTGCCACCCTGTCTACCCACATAGTCGATGACAGCTCTCAACAGCCCCAGGCTAACCCCCTTCCGTCTGTAGGGCTTGGCAACAAAGAAGCAGACTATTGACCAGACCGGTTTGTCATCAACCCGCTTCAATACTCGAGAGCCCTCCAATCGGGGATACGCCTCTCTCGGAGCGACAGCACACCACGCGATCGGCTGACCACCAGCATAAGCGAGGATCCCTGGAACCTCACCGGAGTCCACTATGCTCTTCAGCGCCCTCCGGTTGCCCTCACCCTTCTGTCGCTCGAACTCGGCACGAGTCAACCTCCACCACATACACCAGCAGTCGCTAGGGGCTCCGCGCGCGCCAAACAGCTTCTCGAGATCCGCCCATCGCTCAGCTGTCACTAGATGAAACTCTAAACCCGAAATGTCAGTTTTTCCTGGCGGCATATCATTTTTCTCCTGTCACATTTCTGATTCCGCAGTTGGTTTCTAAGATTCAGTTTCCCTCTTTATAGGATTCCGATACTCGAACATACTGGGCTGTTCAAGCTGATAATACAGCGCTAAGGGAAAGTGGCCAGCCTGTCGTATATTCTGAGCCTCTCCAGCCCAGCTTCAATCCCCTTCGAGGCTTCAGGAATCCTGTTCTCTTCAAAGAACTTCTCCGCTTCCTCAACCCTACCGATCCCGAGAAGTGGAATAGCCAACAGCAAACCTTGTGAAAGGGTTCCTGTACCCTCATAGAGCCTCGCCAGCTTCCCGATATTGACCTTTAGCCAGGTCCAGGCTGTGTCCCTCGCATCGGGGTTCCGCGCAGCCGCCAGGATCATCGTCCTCACATCCTGCCTCTTCACCTCGCCACTCAGAGCCAATCCGAGCGACAGGGCAATCAGCGACTCTCTCCTGAAGCTCGTCATCGAGCTCAGCAGCCTAATTCTCTCCTCGTCAGAACCGCTCTTCCTAAACTTATTCACGACCCCCTCGAAGTCGCTGTACGCCCTGGCGTACGCCGTGGCAACCGCGTCCCTCATATCCGGTTTGACCCTCTCATACTGGTGGAAGCTAGACCCGAGCTCCTCAGCATAGTCCAGATCCACCATGACCAGTCTGCTGGCTATAACGCCCCGCAGCATCGAACTGTTCTCGTCGGTCTTTCCACCAAGCACCTCAAGCTGTGATTTGTGGAACTCTTTTGAAACGCCAGCGACTCTTGATGGCGCTATCGCGTAGAGGAAACCCAGCTGGTTTGAAACCTCGAGAGCAGGAAGGTAGTCCTGTTCGCGGTAGAAACGCTTAACGAGACTCAAATAGTCGCTGAAAGACATCCTCTCAGCGACTAGAAATGCTAGGGCGTCGGAGGCTATACCCCACCTGTCAAACGCCGAGAGCTCACTCCTCCAAACCCAGTCGTATAGCCCTCGATAGTACGTCCTGTAGAAGCCGGTCTGGTCAATGTTCAGTTTAAGGGACTTTGCGCCTTTGACATCGATCGCTCTCTCTTCCCTGTCCAAGAGCAGCCTCCTGAGACTGCTGTTGAGCTTCATCGTGACGGGTATCGGCCAAACGTCCCTTTTGTAGGCGCCAGATTGGATGAACCTCTCCTGCCTCAGCACAAGTTTTCCTCTGCTCATGGCGACGGTCACCACAGGATAGCCCGGCTTCCTTACCCACTCGCTCATGATCAGCTCTATCTTCTTTCCAGAAGCTTCCTCCAGCGAGTTCCAGAGATCCCTTCCATTGGCGTTTGAAAACTTGTAACGGGCGAGATAGTTCCTAACCCCTTTCCTGAAGCCACCACTTCCCATGTGCGTCTCGATCATCCTCAGGATGCTCGCGCCCTTCCCATAGCTTATGTCGTCGAACACTTCCTCAATCTCACTCGGGAACTTGATCTCGACCTGGATGGGGTGAGTGTTCACCAGAGAGTCCCTAGCCATGGCGGCGGAGGTCTCCGAGTTAAGGAAGTCTTGCCACATCCTCCACTGCGGGTATATCGCATCAACCGCCTTGTAGCCCATTAGCGTGGCGAAGCTCTCGTTTAGCCAGAGATCGTCCCACCATTTCATGGTCACGAGATTTCCGAGCCACTGGTGCGCCAGTTCATGCGCAATAACCTCAGCAACCCTCTTTTTC
>Ga0315280_10007810_pt1 | contig 14227 bp, 14 predicted proteins | sample YL17G06_40_MG_FD_203697 | JGI IMG/M metagenome (GOLD analysis project Ga0315280, IMG submission 203697) | Sediment microbial communities from Yellowstone Lake, YNP, Wyoming, USA - YL17G06_40 | ecosystem: Environmental > Aquatic > Freshwater > Lake > Sediment | place: USA: Wyoming | collected...
CTGTCAATATTATGTGAAAGAACGTTTTTTTCCCTAGCTGAAAATGGTTCTTCACATTTAAGTGTGTTTTTAGCTAATCATGCATGTTTGATGGCACATGCTTTGTCAATCTGATTCGAGCGTCGTCATTTTCGGCTGGAACGGGTTTTTCTGTTTTTTGTCAGGCTTTCTAGGAGCTTCGGAAGGTTATACTTGATGGATTTGCGCATGCTTGTTTTTGGATCTTGTTCAATCATTGCGTGGAGTAGGCTATTCATGATTATTAGGATTGGGTAGTCGGTGAAGTAAGGGTGCAGCAAGTCGTCAACGAGTTTGTTGAGTTTGCTCGTTGTGGTCCTCCTAGTTTTAGCCACGTTAATCCCATTCTTGAAAACAGAAAAAGAGGAGGTTGTGCGGGAGATATCTTCCGTTTGTGGCTGAAGTGGAAATTCGTGAGCTAGATTTTGCGTACGCTGTTGGCGTGATGCTTGTTCCTCGTTTGCGCACTGATCAGGCCTTAGTATATATACTATCTTTGTGAACCCCCTCCCGCCCCCCACAGACACATCGCATAATTTATGCTACTCGCTTCGTTTGGGTTAACCGAAGACTTTTGGAATAGTCAACTCATGATGCTCACTGTCCAGTGGTCAGAACCAGATAGAGTAATACGTGCTTCCTTACAGATGGCATAAGCAGTAATTCTTTAGGTGTACTTTTCCTTGGTCTTCTTAGCCTTCTCAAGGTATTGCCTAAGCTCCCTATCCTTAATCTGCTTCTCAGGCAGAGTTTCCGGGGCATAAATTAAAGGCCAAACAGCTAAAAACAAGAAAAAGGCCATAAACGAAAAAATGGCATACGCTGAGACAATTTTCGCCACATAGTTGCTCAAAACAAGTTGCACGTATTTTGAGATGAAAAATGGTAACAGTCCGAGTGCATAGTATTTGTCTCCGAGCTTGCCAAAGCTCAAGTCTCCCCATATAGTGGTAACGAATACTACAAAAAATAAACCCAAAGCAATTCCATCCACAATTGTATAGAAGTACCAACCCAATAGGTTCTCAGGAGAGATTCCAAGGATTGCATATCCAATGCCGAGCATGACAAAACCAATGATGGCCACCCGCTTACGGCCAAGAAAATCCGAAAGGAATCCTCCAGCTATCGCAAAAACACCCATTAGACCACTTTCGATGCTTGTCAGGAATCCGCTCAGTGAGGTTCCCAGAATATTGAACTCTATTGGGAGACTCAGGTTGTTTACGAGCGAAAACATAATCCATGGAACAAGATAGAGAATAAGAGGTTGATTGACCAATGCTGATCTGTAGGATGCATCTCTGCGCTCGTCTCTGTTAGTCTCAGGTTGCCTAATTAGTGCGAAGCTTGCAAGACCGAGAAGTCTCCAAACTGCCAGAACAAGCACTCGAGACACGACTCCAGTAATAGGTATTATCCCAAGCAAAGATATCCCGATACCGCTGAGAAATATCGTTATTCCGCTCATGCGACCGCGGTTTTCAACGGATGTTGAGTCGGAGTAGTATCCCATACAACTGGGCATTCCAATTCCAAATGATGTTCCAAGCAAAGTGGAAAGCAATAGAACGCTTGAAGCATCTGAAACATTCACTGATGCCGAAACAAGTGAGAGCACTATTCCAATAATCATCCAAAGATCAAGGAAACGAATTCTGTTCTTCATCCTTTTGCTAAACAAAGTTGAAGCCAATGCAAAGAAGATAATTGCACCGAAGTGTAGGCTCCATGAAAGGAATGCAAATAAATATCCTTGCGAACTCTTGTTTATGATTTCCTCCAAGGTCGTGGCGGCATAGAAATACCATACAAGAGCATTTGTTACCAACAGGATGCTAGCTATTATCGATCTCTGTGCGATTATGATCCTCTTTGAAAATCTCTCTTTTAGCATTGGCAATCTTGCCTTTTTGGTTTTTGCCATTCAGTTGTAGATAAACATTAAGAATTGCCAAACCAGATTATGTGTACGAGCACAACGCTTTTAAGCTTAATTGTTCAACACATATACAGAAAGGAGTTGGTAGACTTGGCGAGGAAAGATAAGGTGAAACCACTTAGACCCATAAGAAGAGCTTGGTGGTAGCTTCATTCAGCGCCCGATGATACTTGTTTCTCCTAGAGGTCTTCCATTGCTGAATTGAGCAACAAATCGAACTCGGCGGCGCATTTTTTAACGCAGGGTAGGCTCTGTTTCTCATACAGGATCATTGCCATCATCTCTTTCTTCAGGCGCAAGACTTGCTTCGCTTCCATGACCAATTCGACTATTTGGTTTGTTTCTCCTTTTGACAAACTGGGTTTGAGCAATGACATAATTCTCTTCTCCTTCCGGGGATCCTTAAGTGCGAAAAGAATGGGAAGAGGCAAACACTCGTTTTTGATCCTGTTGATTAGCTCTTCCGGCTCGAACATGTCGACAAATTCGTCGCGGACTGACATTAGAACTCCGATTGTTCTACCGTAGTGTCCTAATCTTTCTGTTTCTTCTAGAGTTGCTCCTCCGATGATTGCGCCAATACGTGCATGAGCCTCGGCGACAGATGCTTTTGCTCTGATCAAGTTGAGATACTCTATTGGAGATGCGTCAATTCTCGCTCTGAGTTTCGTCTCCTTCGCTTCAGCGCTGCTTATTTCGAAGAAAGCCCGCTTCGTCAACTCCAGGATCGCCTTCCGTTGATCCTCGGGGAATGCCTCGCAGGCTTTGTCAAGAATCGTCAGACCTTCAAAGAGCAGAATGTCACCCGTAAGTATGGCTATGTCCTTGCCGAACTTCCCAAAAACAGTGAGTTTGGAGTCTTTGATCGTCGATTGATCTATGATGTCATCGTGAACGTCCGCCGCACCTGCGAGGAGAACCATTGCAGCACCCACATGCGTTGTCGCATTCGCAGTTCCTCCCACTGCCTCATTCGTAAGTGAGAGCAAGGCAGGATGCACGACATCATACCAAAAGTCTTTCATGAAATAACGTAGGGCATCACTAGTAAGCGGGCAATCAATCTTTTCCTGCAGAATAGAGTCTTTTGCGATTTCGAATGCTTTTCGGCCTCTTTCCGTTAATAGTATTTGAACCTGTTTCACCAGTTTCCTGTCAGGCTTTCCCATGAAGATCGACTAGCTTTATAGAATGTCTCTGTATTTGTCCTTTTGGTGGTTTTTTTCACGTCCGATTGTACACTAGGACATAAAACCAAACACAATAGTTGATTCCTGCTTTCTTGGCGAGCCATTCCACGCGCGTTTTTTGGCTGTAATGCACGACTCCAGATATAGCATTGCATGTTTAAAAGCTCTTGGTCAATTGCAGATTTCGTTTTCCGCATCTATAAACTTCACACTTTTTCCTTGTGCGCCCGACAATTTCAGAATAGCGTTTCACATGCCTTCAAGGGCTCAAAAACCACTACATCCAAGCGAACTCATTCAACGTCCGAGTTTTTCATCTGTTCGCGTAGCACACTTCTATAGGCTTCCAAGCATTCTTCGCTTTTACTTGTTATTGTGTAGACTTTTCGGACTCGTCCGCCTTTAGATTCCTTTCTGCTTGTGAGTAACCCGTCTTTTTCCATTTTGTTGAGTAGTGGGTATAGCGCTCCGTGTCTGAGTCTTACGCCAAATCTTGTCTCTGCTTGCTTCTTTATCTTGTATCCCCACATGGGTTGAGTCTGGATGAGCCTGAGTATTTGGATGTCGAGCAGGTTCTTGGTGATGCGTTGTACAATTTCTTTTTTGAATTGTTCACTCAAATAATTCATGCTCCAGACGTGTTCTGTTTTGTACTGGTTCATGTCTGGGCTTATTTAGATTATGTAGAAAATGGAATATCCTGTTATGCTTGAGTATGCTTTGTTATGCTCGGCGTAAGCATGAACGTTTATATGGTCGTTTATGCTCTATAAAGTCTCAAGATATGTCCGAAAGAGGACATATTGTATCTGTGTGCAACAGAAGAACTGTTGGACGCAAATACACAAGAGGGGAGTAATGATGAACAACTCGAAAGAAGTTCAAGTCAAGTTGATGAAAGGCCTTCTAGACATGGTAGTACTTCAGTTCCTAAGCACCGAGCCAATGCACGGCTACCAGATAATCACAAGAATCCGCAAAACCTTCGGAGTATACTTCGGCCCAAGCACCATCTACCCGCTGCTGAATGCGCTGGAGAAGAAGGGATACGTGAAAAGCGAATGGAACATGCAAAACGAGAGGCCTAGGAAAGTGTACAAGCTGACAAACGAGGGACAAAACCTGCTCAACTTCACTGAAGACTCGCTCAACTTCATATGCAGAAAAATAGGCAACCCCGGAATGCCCAAGGACGATCTAGCCGAGGGACACATCGCACAACCCACTCTGCGACCTCTAATGAGAAAGATAGAACACGTCAAACCGCTGATCTAAATTACTCACACTGCTGGCTTCAATGCTTTAGGTAGCTGAAAGAGGAAGGCTGAACAACCAAGACACTTCTAACGCGGCAGCATTAACACTTTTATGGCTAATCATGCCTGTACCCTAATGGTGTACGGTTGAAAAACGCTGACATCCTAATCCACGGATGCACAATTTTGCCTATGAACCGAAAAAGGTCCATAAAGAACGGCGCCTTAGCCGTGAAAGATGGCAGGATAACCTTTGTCGGCAAGAACGCTTCTGCTGGGAGGATTGTGGCAGAGGCCAAGATAGACGCAAAGGGAAAAGTGGCTTTGCCGGGCTTGATCAATTGCCACACACATGTGCCTATGACTGTTTTTCGTGGGATAGCTGATGATAAACCATTGAATGTTTGGCTGGAGAAAACAATTTGGCCTCTTGAGGCCCGCCTAAAGCCTGAAGACATCTACAATGGAGCACTTCTGGGCTGCTTGGAGATGATTAAAGGAGGAACCACATGCTTCGCGGACATGTATTTTCACGAGGACGAAGTTGCAAAAGCAGTTGAGAAGAGCGGGTTGAGAGGCGTCTTGGGGGAAGGTGTAATTGAGGCTGGAAGCAGCGTGCAGGGCGAAAAGATGCTTGCCAGAAGCGTGAGTTTCGCCGAGCGCTTTCGAGACTATGCAGATGGACGGGTCAGCGCGATGCTTGCCCCACACGCGGTCTACAGTTGCAGTCCAGAGCTACTTCTCAAAGTTGGTGAAGAAGCCTCAAGACTCGGAGTCGGCTTGCACCTGCATTTGGGCGAATCTGAGACGATGCTTAGGGAGTTTGAAAAGAGGAACCGCTTGAGTGAAGTTGAATTCCTCAACAAGATGGGCTTACTAAACGAGCGCGTTCTTGCAGCGCATTGCATTGACCTTTCAGAAAAAGACATGCGCACACTTTCCAACCGCAAGGTAAACGCGGCCTACGTTCCAGTAGCCAACATGAAGCTGGGCTTGAGTGCGGCGAAGGTCAAGGACCTGACCAGTCTCGGCGTCAATGTGAGCTTGGGGACCGATGGACCTGCAAGCAATAACAGTCTCGACTTGTTTGAAACCATGAAAACTGGTGCCCTGCTTCAGAAGCACGAGTACTTGGATCCCACGGTTTTGCCAGCCTATGAGGTTTTGAAGATGGCAACGTTGAACGGGGCGAGAGCCGTGGGGCTTGAGAAAGATGTTGGTTCTTTAGAGGTGGGCAAGAAAGCTGACATAATTTTGGTTGACCTTGCAAAGCCGCATCTGACACCACTGCACGATATCTACTCAACTATCGTTTATTCTGCGCGTGCAGCCGACGTCGAAACAGTCATTGTTGATGGAAAAATTCTGATGCAGAACCAGCAAGCGAGAAGCTTGGATGAGCAAGCCGTGATGGAAAAAGCCAGAAAGACTGCCTACGATTTGCTTTCACGCTGATCTTGGTCATTTTCTACGTGTACGGTTTGAATTGCCAGCTTTCCTTCTCAGCGTACAATGCTCTCAGCATTCTCGTGGCTTCGTCTCTGCCCATTGAAAGCAGCAGCTTGCCAACATGTTTGCAAAGTTTTTTGGCGGGTAAGGTTTTGCTCCAGTCTGCGCAGTCGTGCAAGATTTCCTTCATTTCGAGGTCTATAATGATGTGGTATTCTCTCACGGTAGCTTCGATGTGCGAGTCTGTTTGCTTCGTGATTTTCAATTCGCTGTCTTCGATGCCTTCAGCTCTTTTCAATCTCTCGCTTGGAACGAAATACTCCATCAGGTCTTCGAAGCTCATTTTGCTCGGTTCGATGAAAGTTTCCAGCTTGGATTCTTTGAGCTTCGCTGAGCTTCTATAGTTCTGCATCCTTGCCTTGGCTTCTTTCTGCTTAGGCGTCAGAGCGCCGAGCATTTCCAGCACTTGAAGGCAATTCTCAACAGCGTAGCCGTGGTAATGATTGTTGAAATACCCATAAACTTTGCTCACTTTTCCAGTGGTTTCCTTGACCTTCAGGATCCACGGCTTAAGCTCTTCAACATCGTAACGATAATTGTACCATGGTTTTGTTCCGCGCCCATGCCACCGAAAATATGCTGTGTCTGAGGTTGCATGCAATTCTGGAGGTAGCAGGGGCTCGTCAACGATTGTGTATGCTACGCGGTGTTTTTCGAGTAAAGCCCACGTTTCCGGCCTCATCCATGAGCGGTCTCGGAACTCAACTGCAAATCTGATGTGGGTCGGAAGAATCTTGAAGAAATCCTCGAGTTCCTTCGGCTTGTAGTCAAACCTTGGCGGAAGCTGGATTAGTATGCAGCCAAGTTTTCCGCTTAGCGAAAGAGGCTCCATGAGTTCTACGAACTTCTGCAAATCCCCTTTCGACCCCAGCGCTCAAATCCAACTTCTTTTCATGGGTGATCAAGCCTGGCAGCTTAGCGGTGTAGACGAACCCTTCAGGAGAATATTTGGTCCATCCCATGACTGTGCCTTTTGACGGGTACCTGTAGAATGTCGAATCAATCTCCACTGTTTTGAAGACTTTTGTGAATGTTCGCAGCATGCTCTTGTCTTCTTTTGAGTAGAATGGGCCAATCCACTCTTTGTAACTCCAGCCTGATGTGCCAAGAAATACCTTTTCAGGAGAGGCCAAACACTCATCACCTCACTGTCGAGCGTAACGCATCTATGATTTCATTGACACTGTTGTACGTTCTTTCAGGAAGTCTCATCAAAAGGTCGCTAGCGCGCATTCTTCGGTCCTCTGTCACGTCGAAGAGCTTCCAGCCCTGACTGCATATCAGGTCTTGTCTTGTGGTGGGAAAACGTGCATCTTCGCTTAGAACCTCATCTAGGGAGGACAGTCCAGTTGACTTGGTGACGGCTGGAAACTTGCCCGTCTGCTTGTAAATCTTCAACCTAGCTGCGTCCTTGTACATTCTGACGAAGTGAAAGCTCATAACCACTTTCTCGAGGTTTCCGTTTGAAGCCTTGTGGTCTACTTCAGCCAGCTCTTCATCTGTAGGCTGATACATGTTGTGGCTTCCCCTGCCGAAAAGCCTAGTGTAAAGTGTGTCAGACTGATAGGCGGGTGTTTCGTCTCGCGAAAGGTCTACACAGTGAATCATTCCATGATCTTGCATGACTCGTACAAGCTCGAGCGGAAGCTCGGAGGATCGAGTACTTCTAATCTCAAGGGCGATTCGAATCTTTCCAAGATTTGCCGAAGTGACAAGGTCGTCGAGTTTGCTGGCTTAAGCTCCTTCAAGCTTCAAGGATGGCGGTGTTTGAAGATGCAGAATGCCCGCATTCAAGACATGGCATATCTCTTTCATTTTTACAAGTGCCTCAAGAGTTTCTGCACTTGGTTGGAGCCTGTTCTCATGCGTTATGGCTCTGTATGCTCTGACAGCAAACTGGAAGTCAGGTAGAACAAGCTTCCGCCAGTTCTCCACTTCCTTCATGGTGGGCATCTGATAGAAGGTTGAATTCACTTCGACAAAGTTGAAAGCTCTTGAATACGCCGCAAGCGGGTGGAGTCCGGGTATTTGGAAATATGCCCATCCGCCTGCGCCAATCAGGTATTCCTTCAAAACGTGCCCTCGCCTGACTAGATTATGTTTGATGTAAACTTATCTCTTTCCCAGGTCAAAACAATGTCTTTTTGGGTCTATTCTGTCCGGTCAAAGACGTTGCAGCTTCAAAACATGTACAACATAGCCGATCAGGTTCTAATCTTTCATCTTTTTCCAATATACTACGGCGCCTATGATGGCTATTGCCCCGATTCCTCCGCCTATGTAAAGCGAGTATTTCTGTAGTATGGAGGGTTCGTTGACATCTATTGTCTCTCGTGAACTCACGCTTTCAAAGAACAAGCCATTTCCGTCGAATCTTGCCTGAACTTCCCAGGTCGTCAAGTTTTCTGATCTGAAGCTGGCCGTGAATGTGCCGTCTGCCTGCGTGTAGCAGAACATCTGTTTAGTGTCATTTACTGAGTCAAACCGTACAATTATAGGAAGACTCTCAATCGCAGGCGTCACGAAGCCTCTCACGGTTACGTTGTCGCCGACAGTCACGGCTTCATGAGTTGCAGACAAATTCAAAGCCAATTCATTCTTCACAGAATAGGTTCCGTTGGCTTCGAGGAGGTTTTCCAAAACGTCTCTGGCATCAACCTCGTAACTCACCTCAACTCCCGCAGGTTGCCGTGGAATGACAGCCCTACAGGTTCTGTTGTTCAGAATCGTCATTTCCATGGTCGCCACGTTTGTCCAGCCCCTTGTCAAATACTGCAAGGTTGCGTTTTCAAGGTCTGTGCAGTTTGAGACGTATGCGATTGTCGTATCATTCTGCGGGTGCACTCTTACAGGAACGATTGCGGGTTTCAAGCAGGCATTTCCGAATTCTGTCTTAACTAGGAACTCCATTATCCCTGAGCCGACCTCGCCTATGAGGACTAGGTGATAGAGGCTTTTCCCCTTATGCGACGAAGTGAAGTTCAGGAACATGTTTTGGCCATAAGATTCGCAGCTTGCGTAGGCTACGCCCCGATATTCCTTGCTTTCCAGATTGTATCCGCCGTAGGTGTCGTTTCTGCCGCCGTAGAGTCCGTGCTCCCAAGCAAGTGGAACATCGTTCAGAATAGTTTCATTCAGCAGCTGAGAATCAGCCATCAGGTAGAGTCTGGCTTCGTACATGTCCAAGGTTTCTGGAACCTTGATCCACACTTCCACATGCTGACTTTCAGTCACGAACTCGTAAGCCCAACTTGTGTTTAAGACTGGTAGACTTGCGTTGTCTTTTCCTTCAACATAGTGTTCGTGCCAGACGTTACACTCGACATTTTCAATTATCATAAATGTTGCCTGTTCGTCGCTTTTGCTTTCTCTTGGGTCATTTCTTATGACGAAGGTGTAGTTGCCTGAATATCTGGGAGCAAAGAGGGATTCGTCTACAGCGGTTCCCAAGTGTTCAGGAAGTCCTGCAGATTCGGTGTGGTAGCCTTCCAGTTCGCCGAGTGGATTGTAAACGTAGACATCATAATCCGTCTTGGGCTCTGAGCCGTTGTTCACCCATTCGCCGAAACAGTAAACGTGGTAGTTGTGGTTCGCTCTGAGCGGGCAGACAATGCTCCAGTTTTGGCCTATTTGCGCTTGAGACTTGTTGAGCAGAACTGGAAACGTGGGCTTCTCCATGTAGGTCCAGTTTCCCAAGTCCACCGAGTTCAAGTAGGTGTGAACGTAGTTTTGGTATTCTGGGAAAAACGTGTACGCTTTGACGTTTAAACTTAAAGTGATGACTAGGACTGCGAATGTAAGCACTGCTAGGACGGTCTGTGTTTTTCGCTTGGCAGGAGCAGGTTTCAAGTTCATCACTGAGATGCCTGCTTCTGTGCTCTCGCCTACGCATATCTGTTATGAACATCAACTCTTTATTTCGAATTCTGAATCCGACTAGATGCAGAACATGCTTTAAAAACCATGGATGACTGTTAACTTTAACCTATCTCTCTCCCAGTCTGTGGAAATGCTTTTCCAGCAAACGTTTATTTGCTGTTTTTCGGCTTCTCCACTTAAAGCAGGGGAGCTTTCCATGTCTGTTTTGTCAATGAAAGAGGTTAGGCGACTTTCCCTCGGTTTCCCAGTGTTGGATGATGTTTTTCCAGGGTTGGAATTTGGGGATTTTGCCGTTTTGCACGATAGCGGCGTTTCTTTCATGTCTTCTGCTCTGTCAGTTAGGTGTCAGCTTCCGCTTGCACGCGGCGGTTTAGACTCTTCCACTGTTTTTGTTGACGGCGGCAACATGTTCAACCCTTACCTGATTGCGGAAATTGCCCGCGGTTATGGTTTGGATTCTAGGGGTGTTTTAGAGAAAGTTTATGTTTCAAGGGCTTTCACTGCTTATCAGCTTTCGTCTTTAATTTTGGAGAAGTTGGAGTCTGTTTTGAAGAGGCGAAGGGCTAGACTGCTGATTGTTTCCGATGCCACTTCGCTGTTTTTGGACCGCGACCTTCCTAAAGTTGAGGCCAGAGAGCTTTTCATGAAAGTCTGTGTTAAGCTGTCTGAGGTAGCGTCTGAAAAACAGGCAATCATTGTCGTAGGCTATTTTCCAGAAGAACGTTCCAGGCAAAGTTCGTTTTTTGAGGCTGTTCTGTTTGGAAGATGTAATGTTTTGATCAGGCTGAGGAAGATGGGCGAAATTTTGTCTTTTGCCTTGGAAGACCATGCGCGGATTAATCCTTTCACCATGGATTTTCCGGTTGATTCTGCCTCACTGGCATCATTTTGTGGAGGTGTGAGTTTTGGGGAGAACCGTTCCATCTTATAGGCAGGCGTTAGAGGCGGAGATTAACCGCTGGGAAGGCTTTCGGAAGGCTTTGAGGGGTAAGGAGCTGGAGGCTTTTGACAGGATGATGAATGCGTGTAGGATGCATGCGTCTGCGGGTGGAATGGCAACAAGAACCATACTAGCCGAGGCGATGTTTATGTCCATCTTGCTCAGTCAGCAGATAGAAATTTTGGAGATTAAGGAAAGCCTTGAGCGGCTTGAAAAGCAGCTTCGTCAAACTTAACCCGATTCGAGGCTGGCTGTTTGACGTTTACCCTTCAGGCAAGAACGAAATCACAGTGTGGCTTATTGCAGAAAATGGAGAACGCGTCAGACTCGTTGACACGTTCACGCACAGATTCTACGTTTCTGGAAGCTTTTCAGAGCTCAGCAGTTTAGCTGAGAAGATTAAGGAAGACCCGCGGGTTGAAAGCTGGCGTTTTGTTAAGAAGCACGCTGATTTCATGGAAGCTGCTTGGAAGAAAGTTCTGGAAATTGACGTTAGCGACTATCAAGAAGCGTCAGTGTTGGCAAGAAAAATTGTCAGGTCGGGCAGGTATGAGAAGTTTCGGCTTTATAATGTTGACGTTCCAATAATGTTGACGTTCCAATTGCACAGGCGTATTTGTATGATAAGGAAGTTTTTCCCTTAGCCTATATGATGGTTGTTGCTTCTGGAAAACGGCTTTATTGTGATGTGCTTGACTCGGTTGAAAGCGTTGACTACCGTACTCCGCCGTTGCGTTCAATGCGGCTTAATGTTGCCTTGAAGAAGGAAGGCGTTCTGCAGAAGTTAACCGATAAGATAGACAGCATGTCGCTGGATTTCGGCGACAAAACCATAATGATTAATGAGGGAAATGAAGCCGAGAAGATTCTGCAACTTGTCAAAACCGTTAAGGAAGAGGACCCTGACCTCATTTTTACCAGCGGCGGCGACTCCTTTCTGTTGCCGTATCTGACTTATCGCGCCTTTGCCAACGGTGTCTTGGACAGTTTTGTTTTGAGCAGAGAGAACATTCCGCTGAAGGCTGAGAAGAGTTGTGGGAAAACCTTCTTCTCTTACGGTAGGGTCTATCATAAGGCGCCTACGCGACGGCTTCTTGGGCGGGTTCACATCGATGTAAACAACACTTTCATCTACACCGCATGCGGTTTAGAAGGGCTGATTGAAGTTTCAAGGACGTGCAGAGTTCCTCTTCAGCGGGCCGCAAGAGCCTCTATTGGGAGCATAATGTCTTCTCTGCAGCTTTACACTGCTTGGAAAGAAGGTATTCTCATTCCTTGGAAGAAAACTGAGCCCGAATCTTTCAAGTCCGGCTGGGAGCTGCTTGTGGCTGACCGAGGCGGTTTTATCTTTGAGCCGAAACTGGGTTTTCACACGGATGTTGTTGAAGTTGATTTTGCTTCCATGTTTCCAATGTTGATGTTGACGCGGAACATTTCGGCTGAAACCGTGCTTTGCAAGTGTTGTCCAGACTCGAAGCTGAGGGTGCCTGAGCTTGGGTATAACATTTGCGAGAAGAGGAAGGGGATTGTGCCTAAGACTTTGGATTTGCTTTTGAGGAAGCGCTCGAAGTACAAGAGCTTGATGGAGGAAATTGAGGATAAGGAGCTGAGGCACACTTACAACATGCGGCAGGCAGCTCTCAAGTGGATTCTAGTTACGTGCTTTGGTTATCTGGGTTACAGAAACGCGCGTTTCGGAAAGGTTGATGCTCACATCGCAGTGTGCGCTTTTGCGCGTGACGGATTGTTGAAAACTGTGGCAATGGCGGAGCAGCATGGTTTTGAGGTTATCCATGGAATCGTGGATTCTTTGTGGCTGAAGAAAGAGGGGGTTTCTCCTAGAGAAGTTGCTGATTTCTGCCGCGAAGTTACAAGCGCTGTTGGCGTTCAGTTAGGCGTTGAGGGCAAGTATCGTTGGATTGTTTTTCTTCCGTCAAAGGTCTTGGAAGGTGTTCCGGTGCTGAACAGGTATTATGGCGTTTTTGAAAATGGCGAGGTCAAAATGCGCGGCATCGAGGCCAGACGTGGAGACATGCCTTGCTTTTTGTATAAGGCTCAGATGGAGATGATTAGGAAGCTTGCAGAGGCCAACAGCCTGGAAAGTTTCAGGGCCAAAATTGCCGAGGCTCTGCGTGTTTTAGGAGACTATGCTGGCGAGTTGATTGGCGGGCATGTTGATGTGGAGGAGCTTTTGGTTACCAAGAGGCTGTCAAAGGTTCCTTCAGGCTACGCTCATGATGTTTTCCAGGCTATTGCGGCGAAGCAGTTGGAAAAGGCTGGTTTCGAAGTGCATCCTGGACAGACAGTTCAATACTTGATTGTCAACGCTAGCTCCAGACGGGCTAATGACAGGGTTATTGCAGCTCAACTGCTGAAGCATGGCACACGCTATGATGCGAAGGAATATGTGCAACTGCTGATTTCTGCTGGCGAGACCTTGCTAGGAGTGTTTGGATACACCAAAAGCATGATTGAAGCCGAGACATTATATCATGAAAAGCAAGTTCTGCTTTCATAAAAAGTGCAAAATGGGCAAAAGTGATTGTTCACGTTGCTTACTTGGCGATTGCGCTTCCTGTGGTGGTTTGGGCGTGTAAGAAGAAGGGCTAGGTTACGAACATCCGTTAGTCTTATCTAAGTGTTATGTCATTTTATTTGGTTCAGCATTAATTGGTGTAGCAGATGCCGCCAATCATCCAGATTCAAAACCTCACAAAGAAATTCGGCAACCTTGCCGCAGTAGATCACTTAGATCTAGAAATAGAAGAGGGAGAAATCCTTGGGCTTCTCGGGCCTAACGGCGCTGGAAAGACAACCGCGATTCTGATGCTTGCAACGGTCATCAAGCCAACTGAAGGCACGGCCTTGGTCGGCGGGTTTGACATAAGAAAAAGTCCTGACAAGGTGAGAGGTCTTTTGGGCATTGCTTTTCAGGAGCCTAAAATGCTGTGGGTTGCCACCCCTTGGGACGTTGTGAACTGGCACGCCAAGGTCTGCGGGCTGTCAACCGAAGAGCGAAAGCAAAGGGTCAGACAGGTTTTGGAAACTCTGGACATGTGGGAGCCTCGACACAAGAATGTTCATGCACTTTCAGGCGGCATGCGCAAACGGATCGAGATGGCCAAGGTTCTAATCCAGAGGCCGAAGATTGCCATAGTCGACGAGCCGACTACTCAGATCGACATAGTCGGCAAGCACAAGATATGGAACATGCTGCTGGAACTTCGCGATGAAGGAAGCACTATCATTCTGGCCACTAACGAGCTTTATGAGGCAGACAGGCTTTCAGACCGTGTCTGCATTATGCACAGGGGCAAGCTGCTTGTGTGCGACACGCCTAGGAAGCTTAAGGACAGCATTCTCGGCGGCGACATCATCGACATCCAGCTTGAAAAAGACGCGTCACCTACGATCGTTGAGGAACTCAAAAGTTTCAAGGAAGTTGTGGACATTATGCAGGTTAAGCCCACGAACCTTAGGCTTTACTTGAACC
>Ga0315280_10007811_pt1 | contig 14227 bp, 21 predicted proteins | sample YL17G06_40_MG_FD_203697 | JGI IMG/M metagenome (GOLD analysis project Ga0315280, IMG submission 203697) | Sediment microbial communities from Yellowstone Lake, YNP, Wyoming, USA - YL17G06_40 | ecosystem: Environmental > Aquatic > Freshwater > Lake > Sediment | place: USA: Wyoming | collected...
AGCCCGACTCCACCCCTCCACTCGTTCCCAGCGCCGCTGCCCAACCGGCCCCCGTTGGCCGCGATCCACCCGTGCTCAGACTGGCCCTCTGGCCCCGCGAAACTGGCCCCCAGTTACGCCGCTACCGCCACCGCCCGCAGGAAAAAGCTACGGCTGACGCTCTGCGGGTTCAGTGCCCCCAGTTCTGCGAAACCCTGCACCACAAGCTCGTAAACTGCCAAAGTTTGCGTTGCGTCCACGGTGCTGGCTCTCGGGGGTTCCGTGCAATGGAACCTCAATCGGCTGAGCCACCAAGTCCGCCTTGATTGAGGCGAGGCGCACCCACCGACTTCCCCCAGTTTTCCCATCTTCCCGCTGGGCTCCGTTGAACCCGCTGTGGTTGACGGCCGTATAGTATTCGGTAGAATAAGTGGCGGACCCAGGGGACATGCAATGGACGACCACATCACCGCCTTTGAGGACAGCGATTGGGACGATGGGCGAGCCGGTGAGCCTCAAGCCATCGGCGACATCCTGGCCGACTTGCTGGCCCAGTATCAGGCTCGGTTTCCCCAGGTGAACATCACGGTCGTCGAAGTCTCAGCGGCGGTCTGAGAACGTCTTGCGTCAAGGAGGAACTGAAATGCTTGTGCTCTCCCGGCGAGAGAATGAAAGCATCGTCGTTGGTGATCGGATTACCGTGAAGGTCGTGAAGATCCGGGGCAACCAAGTGCGTCTGGCCATCGAAGCTCCGAAGGAAATCCGGGTGTTACGGACGGAGTTGGTTGATGCGGCGGTGCGCAGGACCATGGCCGTTTGAGCCCGGCCTCCAAGCCCGCCGCTGCAATCACAGGCATGGATAGCGGATGCTGGGCTCCGAGGCGAAAGTGCCAACGGATTGGGCACGGGATGCCTGGTTTGTGACATATCGGCGATTGTTTCTCCGTGTCACGTCAGCGGCGGCCCGTTCGTAAGAACAGGAAGCGATGGGACTTTCGGATGCGGTGCTCACGATAGTAGCAGCAAATGACCAGGCCGTGGCACAAAACCTGCTATAAGAACGTTCCACAGGCGATGGAATTCAAAGGTATGATCGACTTGTGGAAGGACAGCGATGGAGTCATCATTCTCCACCCCATTTGACAGCGTTACAGAATCGGCACGAAAACGCCTACGTAGTAGTCCCTACTTGCCCGTGCGTTCGCTTTCCTGCGAGTTTGATCGAGGCGTGCTTCGCCTCCGAGGCCGATTGTCGAGCTTCTACCAGAAGCAACTTGCCCAGCAAGCGGTCGTCGGACTGTCGGGAGTGGAGGAGGTGGTCAACGAAGTCGTCGTGGCCCCGGCGATTTGAAAGGTGACGATCCGCTGGTATCGCCAACTTCGTTCGGTTCACGATTCAAGGCGACCTGTGTGACACCCTGAGATGGAGGGCATCCTATGCTGAATCCGCCGGAGGTCTTGGTCTGAGGGGCGGTTTGTTCGCCCCTCAGCGGTCGGTTCAGGAACGATCACAACACTTCAATACTCTGGAGCACCCCGTCACAGCGAACGTGGCGGGGTGCTCTCTCCGATCCGTTCCCAGGTGCGCAAGATCCTTGGAACGACGGGCTGGAATGCCATGCCCGGTCGAGAACCTCTCCTCGATCCGTACCAAATCACGCCGCTGCCCGCCGCACTGGCGTCAAGACCGCCTCGCTTCCGCCTTCACGAACAATTCGCGTGGAGCCTCGTCGAAGTAGCGAAACAACGCTGGGCAAAGCCAACCTTCCATAGGCGGGTCGTCACAGGAATACCAGTTGCCGCCAAACTCCTCCCGCTGCCAGGTGAGTCGCTTCTGGTATCCGGGGAAGGGGGCCGCCGAGAACAAGAGCCGGAAGCCACTCCTGGCGTTGGGAATGTCCTGAACCAAGAAGTCGATCATCTCGGGAACGCCGCTGACAAAAGGCTCTTGAGAGAGGTCCACCTTCGGATCATCGAATACCCAGGTGGCGAGTTCTTCAAGCCAGTAGGGAGCGATGGCCAAGATCTGGTTTGCCATGGCTCATCCCCGGTGGAAGTCGATCCAGTCCAGCGTCACCGATTGAGGGTGGCCCCAAGGGGATGACATCCCGGAGGTTCTGCGCCGGACTACACCACCATCGCCTTGATCTCTTCGGCTGCCGCCAGGGCTTCCTTGGCTGCGCCGGCACTTCCACACGCTTTGAGAAAGGCGAACGCCGCTTTGATTTCAGGAATGCCGACGCCACTCTTTGCTGAGACCGCTCTCACGGCACGACGCCTCTTCTTGCTCTTGCTCCTGATGTTGGACACGTGGCCTCGAGTGATCTCGATGCCTTGCTTCGTCAGCGCCTCGGCGATTTCTGAAGACTTGGCCCGAGGATGGGCCTTGAGGTACGCATGCACTGCCTTGGTCTTGTTGACGCTCTGCTTCTTGGCCATGGTCGATGTCTCCTGTTTTCGGTATCACCAACTCGTTCGAGAGCCACAGTATCCTAGAGCGGCAGGCGGATGTCAAGCACCGTGTGGCAATATCCATGAGCCTCACTCCGCCGCCAGGAAGGCGTTGATTGTGAGTCTCCCATACACGTCGTGACTTTCGGCGATGTCCCCGCTGATCGCAACAGCGTCAGACTGCTCGGCCACCGATTCGAAGAACCGCTGCACGGCCAGGGCATCGACGAAGTTGAGATGAATGTCGGTGAGCCAGGCCAGTCGCATGATGGGCCTTGGCCCTTCATCCGCTCAATACGGCCTCCTCGTTGGGCCGATCATCCATGCGAGAAAATGACCAGTTCGTCTCGAATCACGACACTGATCTGCTCTTGTTCAAATCGATCCATCAGGGCGGCTGCCAATTGGCCTGCCCACTTCACGATGTCCTCGTCGGCATCTTCCCGCAACGGGTAACGCACTACGGCAATTTCCCACCCCTGCTCTACGTAGTCCTTACTCACGAACGTAGTCGGACTGAGGCGAACCGGGATGGGCGATTCGTCTTCCTCGGTGCGCTGCCTCTGAAACTCAGAAATCGCCCGGATGAGTTCGTCGGAGCCATACTGCTCTTCTCCGTAGCCCTTGCGGGAGCCCATGTAGAGGCGAACCTCGAAAGCCCTGGCTCTTTTCAACACCTTCATGCTTTGACACTCGGTTTGAGTAGCTGACGGACTTGGCAACGATGGCGGTGACGGCGACTCGACTATCTATGGATGCTGCCTCCGGCCGCCGCCGATGCACAGTCGGAGCATCCGGTCACCCCCACGCTGGAACTCGTAGTCCACTCTCACAATATCCCGCACGTAACCGTGCCGCCTCAAGCATTCGCACACCGGACGGAGGTGTGGCGACAGCTTCCCGCTCATGTCAAGCAGCGGGAAAATTCGGACCTCCTTGGCGGCTCGGCACATCTCCAGGATGGCCTTCTCATGGAAATCCGCTGAAAGTTGTTCCGAATAGGTGAACAGCAAGTGGGAGCAGAGGCACAGGTCGAACTCACGGTCATGGAAAGGCAGGCCGGGCAACTCGTGCGGCAGGTAGCGCCCCTCCGTTGTCCCACGCTCGTAGTCTTCGAGAAACACCTCCATCGCCTCCGTGCGGACACGCACGAGGTGCTCCGGCGACGTGATGCTCGTCCAGACGTAGGACGCTTGGTTCGCCACAAGCTGCTCCAGGATCGTGCTGAACGCCACATCGATCCGCTCCCGGATCTGTTCGGCCGAGAAGGAGTACAACGGGTCCACAGAGACCACCGTCTTGCCGTGCTTCCGCATGACAGCGTTGAAGCTGGCAGGGCCATCCCCGCAGCCGAGAATGCGTTTCTCCAATTCCTCGGGAGTCAGGTGGAACATCGCCACGTATTCGTCGAACGACCGCCCCCAGGGCAAGATCTGGTCGAGAGTGAAAGGCATTGGGTCACGCTACACACAGGATTCTGGCAATCATTTCTACCGCAACTGCTCGCCCCACCTCTCGGCGTCAATTCCCCACTGGCTGCTGATGAACTGAGGGACCATCAGGAAAACGGCACGTCCGTGTGCCCATTTCACGATTTCCGGGCTCCTGGCGGCTGGCGTACAAAGCCTGTTCGGATCGGGCATCATGCCCACCCGACCGAGGTCCAGCCGGTCGGCGTCCCAGCAGGTCTCGATGGTGATGTCGGCCTGCGTCCCCCCGTCCGTGTGACCGGCGCAGGCGTCGTAGAGCAGTTGGTAGTCGTCGTCCGACAGGTCGAACAGGCTGCCACGCCTCTTGGCGGCGAGATCGGCTCCCCGCTTCCCGTGATCAGGATCAATCGCCTCGTTGACCCGGCAGGAATCGTGGAAGACGGCAAACAGTTGCACGACTTCAACCTTGGCTCCGATCAACTCCGTCAGTCGCAGCCCGTTCTCCAGCACTCTCGCCCAGTGGGAGACGCCGTGAATACCATCCCACGGCAGGGCATAGTCTTTGAGGATTCCGTGGACGATGGCTTTGAGGTTGAGCATTGGGCGTTGGCGTCCGGCCGGTTTTGCCCGATGCAGGCACTCTACGCACCCGGCAACTGCCGTCTATCTTGCCTTTTCCGCCCTGTCTTCGAGGTATCCAATCGACACCAGGAACTTGTCCATCCGTTGAGTCGTCCGCTCCAGCCAGGGCGGGCGGTTGAAGAAACCGTGAGGTTGCCCGTCTGCGGTGAACATCTCGGCCCGATGTCCCAACTCCTTCGACTTTTTCATGAACTCCTCCCCCATGGGAGACAGTCGGTCGGCAGTTCCAAACAGAATCAAGGTCGGGGGGCTGTCCTTCTTGAGGTGCAAGGTCGGCGAGATCGCCTTGCCCAAGGCTTCGCCATTCCCGATCCGCTCCATCAGTTGAGGGATGCCATCGAAGCGGAGGACCGGATTGAACAGCACTAAGGCATTCGGCTCGGAGGAGACCTTCGTATCCTCTCCTTCGGCATCCAGCCCCGGTGTCAATGCAGTGCAAGCGGCGATGTGCCCGCCCGCCGAACCACCGGCGGCCACGATCCGGTCGGGATCGACGCCGAGCGTGACGGCGTTCTGCCGCATCCAGCGGATGGCGCTCTTGGCATCCTCGACGCACTCCTTCGGCGTGACGCCGTGCCGGGACTTCACCCGGTAGTCCGCTCGGGCTGCCACCATGCCCCGGCTGGCGAGGAGGGTCGCCTGGGGCTCAAACTGCTTGATCGTTCCCTGCTCCCAGCCGCCGCCGAAGAAAAATACGATGGCAGGGCGTTTATCCGTGTCCTTCCAAGCGGGCGGGAAGTGAATGATGATTTCCAGATCGGCCCGCTTGGTCTTCTTGTAGATGAAGGACTTGGTTGGCGGGGAATCCGATTGAGTTGCTACCTCGGCCGCTGCGGTGACTCCTACGAACAGGACGAAGCCAAGTAGGCCGCCCACGACAAATCTTCGGCTGGACATTCTAACTCCTCTATAATCTTGCCGACACCACCTCGATGCGGTCCCCATGTTCGGTATGGGTGTATCTTGCACTGACGATCTGCCTCAAGTCGCCGGGAAACATCTTGAGTTTCACGTCAATCAGGTGCTCCATGTCGCTGCGGATCGCTGCGAGAGCCGCTTCATCGGTATTCGGATTGTGCCGCTTGTACTCCGCCACGAAGTGGTCCACCAGTTTCTTTCGGCGTTCGGGTCGAGCGCTAGCGATGTTCCAGGCCACACATGCGCCGTTCAGGTAGTTCTGTTTGTCCTCGGGCGTCTTGCCCAGCCGGATGAAGTCTCCGGCAAACTCCTGGATCATCTCGGAGATTTTGCGCTTTTGCAGGTCAGGTTGGGCTGCCTGTTGAGGCTGCTTCTTCTTTCGCTTCACTGTCATCCTCCGAACTTCAACCGCCCCGGTCAGAAAAACCACCGTGATACTGATGCCTGCGGTAACTGAATCGCTCTACCGAGTTACAGACACCTTGCTCAACGGATACCACCCATCGTCGCCTCGGCCCTTGATCCCCAGACGCACGACCGGTTTTTCACTCTTCTCGCCCACCACGGCGATGGAGAGCGTGTAGTCACCGGGTGCGAGATCGCCGGAAAAAGGTAGGGCGTCCCGAACATCGGCGACCTCCCCGGGCGGCAGGTCGGCTGGCTGCTTGAAGAACTCCTTGGTGAATAGCTCGATGGAGCCGGGCAGCCAGCGGTTGACGGTGATCTTGCTCGCAAACACCCGCCCGGTCCCGCTGCCATTCGTCAATCGGTAGGCCAACCGATAGGGCCTGTAGCACGGCGCAGAACCGACGTTCTGCCACTTCATGACAAGTTCCAGCTTGCCACCGGCATTCACCTGGGAGGGATGCTTGAGTTCCTTGAGCACAAGCCGATAGCCGAGCCTGCGGAGAAACCTCTCGATCTCGGGCCGAACATCCGGGCCGTTGGGCAGCGGGGCCGACTTGTTGTTGATATAGGAGCCGTGCAGCGCCAAAGCGTAGTTGAAGATGAACCGCAGCGACCAACCCTCTTGAACCCACTTCCGCACGTCCCAACAAGTCTCCCATGCCACCGGCGAGGTCTTCCATACGTCCGCAGCTTGGGCCTTGGTGAGTTGCTGTGGGTAGGCCATCCGCATGTGGCACCAGGTCTTGGAGAACCCGCCCATGTCGCCCAGGCAATCGGCCCGCCATCCAGTGCCGTGCTGCGTGGCGTGCTTGAGCATCTCGCCGCCGCCCACCAGCATCAGCAGCGGCGTCTTCTTGAAGGCGGCAAGGTAGGCATCCACGATCCTCTTTTGGGTTTCAGCCTTGGGCATCTTAGCGCTCTTGGACCCGCTCATGTGCCACTCGCCCCACCAGCCGACCGAACCCAGGTCCACGTGGTCGATGTCAAGATGTCCGTCGTACCGAGCACCCAGACGCTTGATAAAGTCAAGATGCCGCTCTAGCACGACGGGATCGTCCAGGTCCGGGACCGAAAACGGCCCACGTCCTTCGTAGTCAGTCTGGATTTCCCGGCCGCCGACTTCCTTGAGCCATTTCGGATGGTAAGGGCGGCCAAGGTTCGTTGAGCAGCACATCACCCGGAAGGCCAACTTCTGCCCCGAGTCGTGCGTCTCCTTCAGCACCTTGTCGAGGAAAGCGTAGTCAATCTTCCCAGGCTGTGGCTCCACTTCGCCCCACCCCCAGCGGATGTAGTGGATCGTCGAGGGTATCCAAGACGGCAGGCTCTTGTCCTGCTTGCTGGTCCGATGAAACGTCTCCCAGCCCATACCAGGGTTCGCCAGGATCTCGTTGGTCTCCCCTGGGACAACACGCACCCAATCGTCGGCAGCCAAGGTCGGTGCCAGGCAGACGAGTTGGACAGTGACCGCAACCGCCGGAAGCCAAATCCTGCGCATTGTTCATCTCCTGTGGGAGGAAGAAAGTCCGAGCATGGCAGCCATCCTAGCACTGCCCCCTCGTCTCGGGCCAGAGGCGGCCACCCATCCTTCTCACACTGACGGCTCCCCAGTAGAATGCCCTCATGAAGGTCATCTCCCTTCAATCCGGCAGCAACGGCAACTGCATCTACGATCCCGAGATGCTTGCCAACGGCGACTATCCCGACTGGCTCCAAGGAGCGAATCCGAGGCCCCAGGGGGCACATCTCCAACGTCGAAGCCGCCGAACTGCTGCGGGTGGCCGCTGCCAAGCGGATGAAATGGGCTTGCCTCGGCCATCTGTCCCACGACAACAACACCCCGGACTTGGCCCTCGAAACCCATCGCAAGATTCTCGGGAAGCGGGTGCCGCTCTACGTGGCGACCCGGTATGAACCGAGCGGCGTGATGGAAGTCTGATCTGACAAGACGGTTGCGGGCTCTTGCCACCCCCGCCAATCTCAGCCACCCAGACGGGGCAAAGAGGAGTTGACTTATGGTCGGGTGCCAGTATTCTATTTGGTTTTACGGACGTGACGCCCCGTGTCAGTAAGGCTGTGCCGGGCGTCTGGGTGGCCTGCCCCGTACATGCCGCTTGCACTGACGGGGCTCATCTTCATCAATTCAGAGCGCCTGTCGATAGCCAGCATCGGCGGGCACTCCAACGAAAGGTGTGAGCATGGACGAGAACCAAGCGACCCCCACCAAGAAACCCATGAACAAGACGGAAATCGTCGCTCACCTCTCCGAGGCAACCGGCCTCACAAAGCAGCAGGTTTCGGGGCTGTTCGACGAGCTTGCGAAGTTGATCGAGAAGAACCTGGACGAGCAAGGGCCAGGGGCGTTCGCAATCCCAAACCTCTTGCAGATCAAGGTGGTCCGCAAACCCGCCGTCGAGGCCCACATGGGGATCAACCCCTTCACCAAGCAGGAAATGATGCTGAAGGCCAAGCCTGCCCAGAATGTGGTCAAGCTGGTTGCCTTGAAGGGTTTGAAGGACATGGTATCCAAGAAGACGGAGTAGGCGGGCTGGCTTCTTCGGCTCAACCAGCCGGGGATTCGAGTTCTGAAAAGACTGCCTCAGTCCATCAGCGTAGGTCTTGTACAGCAATTTGCCAGCCGAGTCAGCGGCATCGACGGGCAATGCCGCCACTTGACAAGCGGCCGTTTCTGGTGCATCCTTACAAAAAACTACCCCCCCAACAGATAAGGATCGATACGAATGGCGAAAAAGAAGCGAGGTATGCCCACCAAGACCTGCGTCAAATGCGGGGCGACGATGCACGCCCGGAAGGCCGTCTGCCCCAAGTGTGGCAAAGAGCAACCGAAGGCGGAGAAGCCCGAAAAGGCGCAACCGGCCGCAACGAAACGACGCCGACCGGCCGCGCCGAGACCACAGCCAGTAGCCCCCGGTGGACTGCCCCAGGCGGTTACCTTTGTTCGGCAGGTCGGCGGCCTGCAACAGGCCAAGGAGCTTTTGAACCAGATTGAAGAAATAAAGAAGCTCTAAGGTTCGCTGGGAGGCGTTCTGAGGACCTTTTCAATTCCGAGAGGTTCAAGACACATATCTCTCAACTCCCCCTCCAGCTTGTTGAGCCCTCGATTCTTGATGGCTTCATTACGTCTCAGGCCCTCGGCCTCCTTGCGGTCGGTGCCCAAGTTGAAGCGGTGCTGTCGGCGCACCCCGTCGTCGCCAGCCTTCCACCCCAGATAGGGGCGATATCTGCCTTTGGCATCAGGCCGAAGATCGGTCTTGCGCGCGGGCATGGCGGTGCCTCCGGGGTGAGGAGAGGCGTGTCAGATAACGCCACTCGAATACTCCTTATCTGACACTTTGCCAAGCCTTATCTGAGACACTATCTGAAACAGGTCGTCGTCGGAAGTCCTTTTAGATATGCGAAGTGTGACGTAAGTCCTATAAACAACCCGCTTTACGACTTGCGTAAAGCGGGATAAAATGGAGGCGGCGGGAATCGAACCCGCGTCCCGCGACGTTTCCGCGGAAGCTTCTACGTGCATAGTCGGATGATTTCACGCCTTCGCCCATCCATCCCCCAACCGACGGGGTGACGGATCGGCTAGTCAGGCACAGAGTTTAGTCCCGGGCGTACCCGACGGCTGACCCGGAACGAGCCGAATTTGGCGGCCGGCTTTTGGGCCTCTTCGGCGAAGGCCCGCAGCCGGGGCTACGTGTGATTACGCAGCCAGTGCGAGATTACTCTCGGCATTTAAGGAGTTTGGTCGGCTTTTAACGTGGCCCACTGACCAACCACGGCACGCCACTCCCACTTCCAACTGTCCGGTCGAACCCAGTTCGCCCCCGGGTAGAGTGGAAGATGTCCGCTTCAGAGGCAATTGTACCGCGCCGGCGGCGGTTTTGCCATGCTGGGCCCCCTGGTAGTCCGGGCCGGGTTCGCAATAATAGACGTTTCGTTGGCAGGTCCTGGGGGAGCGGGTTTGTCTCCCCTTGTAGCGTGGGAGTCGCGCATGTTTAAGAACCTTAATCCTTGGGCCCTTGGGGTTTCGGGACATCAGAGCGAGGTCCTCGAGTTGGCCCTCACCTATGGCTTTCGGGGGATAGAGATAAACATTGTCGAGTTCGCCACGCGGGTGAAACTCCGTGGGATGCCGTACGCTCGGCGGCTGATCGACAGCGCCAAAATCCGCCTGGGTGCGTTCCGGCTCCCGTTGGAGTGGGACGTGGAGGACGAAGCGTTCGCAACGGACTTGGAGAAGCTTTCCCAATATGTCCAGGTGGCGAAGGAAATCGGCTGTACGCGGTGCGTCTGCACCATTCAGCCGGCCGGAGACAAACGGCCCTACCACGAGAATTTCGAGTTCCACCGGCGGCGGTTCGCGGAGATTTGTCGGGTGTTGGAGCCCGGGGGCGTCCGTCTTGCGGTCGGCATCCGCGCCGCGGAGACGCTGCGAAAAGGGCAGGCGTTCCAGTTCATCCACGATATGGACGCGCTTTCGCTCCTGCTGAGCATGGTGGGCGCCCCGAACATCGGGGTGCTGGTGGACCTGTGGGACCTGCAGGTCTCCGGGGCGTCGATTGACGCCCTTCGCGCCCTGACGCCCCAGCAGATTGTGGCGGTGCAACTGGCCGACTTGCCGCCGGACATGAAACCGGCCGACCTGACCGACCAGCACCGCCTGTTGCCCGGAAGTACCGGGCAGATCGACGCCGTGGCAGCCCTGGTGGCGCTGGCCGAAGCGGGCTACGACGGCCCGGTAACTCCGATCGTGGACCGAAGGAACTTCGAAAGCACGCGGCGCGACCGGATCGTCCGGCAGGCCGGGGATGCCATGGACAAGTTGTGGCGTGCAGCCGGGCTCAGTGTTGAAGCGAGGATCGGGGTCAGGGGCTAGGGGTCATCTCTTCCGTTCGCGCCGGCGTTCGAGTCTGCGGGCGACGGCGCGGCCCGCGCGATCGGCGGCACGGTCGACCACTGAGCCGAAGTCCGCGTCGACGTCCTTGATCTTCACGGCGTTGCCGCGACGCAAGTGCACGAGGATCTGGCACTGCTTGTCCACGCCGCCTTTCGGCCCGTTCACGTCGGAGAGGCTGACCGCCACGCGGGATACGCGGTGGTTGAAATGCCCGAGCGCGAAATTGATGCGGCGCTCGACGTGCTCGCGGAGTTCGTCGCTGAGGTGGAACTGGCGGGCTTGGACTTGAAGCTCCATAGTAGCCTCCTCGTTGCTGAATTGACAAACCGTGCGGTGACGAATACGTCTCACGGGGGTTCGGTTTCCCCAAGGGAAGTATACTCCGGGGCGGCGTTGGGGACAAACGCGCGGCTGGAGCGGGGATAGGCGTTCCGGCGGAGCGGCGCGGAGAATTCCAATACTGCCGCCGGTCCGTTGACAACCCGCGGCGGCGTTTGTAGACTTAGCGCGGTTATGACGGGCGTTGGTGGCCGGTCCTTTCGCTTGAGGGCCGGCAAACAGGGAATTCCGGTGCAATTCCGGAACGGCCCCGCCGCTGTGACCGAGCGCAAGAGGAGTCGCCCCGTCTTTGTGGCCATTGTCGCAAGCGGAATCCGTGCGTAGCGACGAGAAGGCCGGGTGACTCGGGCTCGGAAGTCAGAAGACCTACCAACGCGGGACAAGCGGCACGCTGCGAGGGACAGCCGCCGCCCAACACAAGGGTCTTGATCCACCCGCGGATCCCGGCACAAGCGCTACTGCGGCTTCCTCTGCGCGCTCGGGCGCAGCGGGCCGCCCGCGGCGCGCGCCGGTCGAAGGAGTCTTGCCATGAGTCAACATTCTCCGCGCCGAAGGACCCCCGCGATCCCCCGGGGGTTCACGTTGGTTGAGCTGCTCGTGGTCATAGCGATCATAGGTATGCTGATCGCGCTCTTGCTGCCTGCGATTCAAGCGGCGCGCGAGCGGGCCCGCAGCACGCAGTGCAAGAGCAATCTCAGGCAACTGGGTTTGGCCTTGCAGCATCACGTGTCTGTCTCCAATGGAACCCTCCCTGCCGCGTGGACCATGGAGCCGGGAGGGGTCAACAAGTGGTGGTTCGGTTCCGCGGCGGAGGGATCCAACGTGATCGACGTCCAAAAAGGGCACCTGACGGCCTACTACGAGGCCAACAAGGCGATCACGTTGTGCCCGAACCTCGATCCGGGCAAGATCAAGATGGTCTACGAAGGGGGCACCGGCGGATACGGCTACAACTACGCCTATCTGTCTCCGCTGACTTGGACTTTCAGCCCGCCCACCTGGCAGCCGGTCTGGAGGCGGCGGAAAATCGAGGAATTCAAGACCCCTGCTCAGACGGTGGTCTTTGCCGACAGCGTGGGGACCTGGATCGAGCCTTGGCCTTCGGGGCCGGTGACATTGCGCGAGGTGCCGCTGGTGGAGCCGCCTTCGGGCCAGTACCCGGCGATTCACTTCCGCCACGGCGGCAAGACGGCCAACGTGGCGTTCTTAGACGGCCACGCCGAGTCGCGGACCGATGGGACCCGGAATCCGCCGCCCTTCTGGGAACCTCCTTCGGCCACGGAGAAGCGGGACCAAGAGAACATCTTCGATCTGGGCAGCAACGACGACCTCTGGGACGAGAAGTGACGTGGCACAGCCGCCCTCGGCGGTGCGGCGGAAGGGACTTCCGGACTCTGGGACTTCGGAAGTCCTGGCATTGCCGGGGCTCCGATGGCGGCTCCGTCAGAAAGCGCGAGAACTGCTCGGCTCGCCAGTTGGGTGAAATCCCTATCTCGGCACCGCCCGGGTACTATCTCGGCGCCCCGGCATGGTCTCCGGAATGGTTCATGCCTGCCGAGATCACGACGAGCGGTTTGTCCGAGATAGGATTCCGCTGGGCCAGTACGTTCACTCCGTAGACCCGAAAAATCATCTCGGTCGTAAGAACGTCTTCGGGCGGGCCGAGGGCTTGCAGCCTGCCGCGATCTAAAACGGCCAATCGCCGGCAATACTCGGCGGCAAGGTTCAGATCGTGCAACACGGCGACGACGGTCAGGCCAGTCTGGCGGTTCAGTCGGGTGATGAGATCCAGGATGGACACTTGGTGTCGGATGTCGAGGTGACTGGTCGGCTCGTCCAGCAGGAGCACGTCCGGCTCCTGCGCCAGGCACATGGCTATCAGCACGCGCTGGCGCTCGCCGCCGCTGATTTCGGTGATCGATCGGTCGGCCAGGCACGACACATCGGTAAGCCCCATGGCCCGCTGTACGAGCTCGAAGTCCCTCCTGGTTTCGCCGCCGATTCGTGGCAGGTGGGGCGAGCGGCCCATCAGGACCACCTCGCGCACGGTGAAGGGCAGATCCAGCGAGAAACGCTGCAGCAGGCAGGCCATGGTTCGGGCCAACTGGCGGCGGCCGATGTCCCGCAGGTTCGCACCCTGGAGCCGGACCTGGCCTCGGCTGGGAGCGAGCACGCCGCTGAGGACGCGGAGCAGCGTGGTCTTCCCGCAGCCGTTGGGCCCGATCAGACCCACAAACTCCCCGCGTGCCACGCGCAGGGTCACATTTTGCAGTACGGGCTGGTCGCCGTATCCGGCGTCAACATCTTCGATCGCAATCATCCTAGCCCCCAAAGGAGGACTTTCTTCGTCTCAAGAGCAAGAGAAAGAAAGGCCCGCCCAACAGCGCCGTGATCACTCCAATGGGGATCTCCGACGGCGCGATTGCGGTGCGGGCGAAGCTGTCTGCGAGGACGAGAAAGGCCGCGCCGGCCGTGGCCGAGGCCGGCACCAGCCGGCGGTGATCCGGGCCGATGGCCAGGCGTACCGAGTGGGGCACGATCAGCCCCACGAAGCCGATCAGTCCGCAGGCGGCGACCGTAGCGCCAGTCATCAGCGAGGCCACCAGGAAGAAGACCCTCTTCGTCCGCTCGACGTGGAGCCCGAGGTGCGCGGCCGCCTCGTCGCCCAATGTCATCAGGTTCAGGTCTCGTGCCAACAGCAGGGTGACTGCCACTCCTGCGGCGACCACCACCGCCACCGCGCGGAGCAGTTGCCAATCAAATATCTGAAGGCTACCCAGAAGCCACCATACGACGTTGTGCAGGTCCTCGGACGGGGCCACGGACACCAGGAACATCAGCACGCTTCCCAGGACCGCATTGACGATCACGCCTGAAAGAAGAAGCGTGTGGACGGGCACGGGCCCAAGGCCGGTTTGTGCCAAGGCATAGACCAGCAGGATCGTGGCCAGCGCGCCGGCGAACGCCACGGCGGGGAGCGTCCAGGCGCCGGCGGCAGTCCATCCCAGGATGATGGCCAGGGCCGCCCCCAATCCCGCTCCGGACGAAATGCCCAGCACGTAGGGCTCGGCCAAGGGGTTGCGGAGCAGGGCCTGGAAGACCACGCCCGCCACCGAGAGCCCCGCCCCCGCCACGGCGGAAAGCATGATCC
>Ga0315280_10007815_pt1 | contig 14221 bp, 11 predicted proteins | sample YL17G06_40_MG_FD_203697 | JGI IMG/M metagenome (GOLD analysis project Ga0315280, IMG submission 203697) | Sediment microbial communities from Yellowstone Lake, YNP, Wyoming, USA - YL17G06_40 | ecosystem: Environmental > Aquatic > Freshwater > Lake > Sediment | place: USA: Wyoming | collected...
TCTCGCGGCCATCCCTGCTGGGGAAAACCGTAGCCAGTCGGCGGGGAAGGAACCGGCGTAAGAGCGCGCAGGGGATCCGAACCCGTTCGAGACAGGGCTTGGCTCAGAACCAATGTTTTCGCCGGAAGTAGTAATAGACGGCCAGCACCGAGGCTGCCATCAGCAACCCCAGGACCGCCAGCACGTGCGGGTGCTTCTGGAGGGGAAGGTCAACGTTCATCCCGTAGAAGCTGGTCAGGATAAGCAAAGGCAAGGCGATGGTTCCCCAGATGGTGAGGATCTTCATCACCTCGTTCGTGCGGTTGGCCACGGCGGATAGATAAATATCGAGCGAGCCAGTCAGCAGGTCCCGATAGGTCTCGAGGAAGTCGATGAGCCGCACAATGTGGTCATAGACGTCGCGATAGTAGATGCGGAGTTCGCGGTCTGCTCGGCGCGCGGCTGAAGACGGCACGTCGTAGCGGCGGATCAATCCGTTGACCGCCTCGCGCATGGCCGTGGCCACGCGACGGAAATCCAGGAGAGTGCGCTTGAGGCGAAAAATCTCGCGCAGGGTGGCAGGCGAGGGCCGGTGGATGACGCGGTCTTCCAACTGGTTGATGAAATCCCCCAGGCGGTCGAGCGCGGGCAGGTATTGATCCACCGCCGCGTCGATCAAGGCGTGCGCGATGCGGTCGGGATTCTGCAGCGAGGTTTCGGCGGCGATCCGGGGCCGAACGGCGGGAACCAGGGATGAGTTCCCTTCGTCCACCGTCAGGATGTAGTCGGGGCCGAGGAAAATGTCAAAGTCGTCAAAACGCAGCCGGGCCGCGCTCGGGGCGGGCGCAGCGGTCAGCGCCGGCGTGGCGGCCTCCGGGTCGCTCGAGTCTGCCGCCGGCGCTGCACCGTCGTTGGCAGCGCGCTCGCCGTGTAGAGCGACGAGCACCTTGATCACCACAAAGGTGTAGCGCTCGTGCTCCTCCAGCCGCGCGGTCTGCCGCCGGTGGCGACAGTCTTCCACCTGGAGCGGGTGGATGCCGAAATGCGCCGCCAGCTCGTCGAGCGCCGCGGAAGACGGGTCAGAAAGATGGAACCACCGCACGCCCGGAATGACGGCGAGCGCGTTGAGCAGGGATTGAGTGGCGGGTTGGGGACTCTCGGCCATAGCTGCCGTCTGGTGCCGCCCAATATAGCACGGAAATCACAGGGGGAGTCCTGGGGCGGCGCGCGGGCATCCAGGCTAGTTGCCAGGGGCGCGGTTCCGGCTGAAGCCGGCCACTACATGTTCGTTGCGCCGGGGCTGAGGGCATAGGCGTTTGTGCCGTCAAAGATGAAGTTCTGGGCGTTGCACTTCGAGGCGGTGGAGCCGATGGTCATCCCGCCCTTGACGTTCGTCGGCCAAACGAAGGTCCAGCCGCCCGTACCGTCCTGGCAGATGAGGAAGTTGATTTGCTGTCCCGTCGCGGCATTGGAGAGCGTGGAGCTGGTGACGTTACCGGTCAAGGTAATCTTTTGCGTGTTGCCTAAGCTCGCCTCGAAGGTCGGCGTGGCGGAGAAGGTGACGACGTTCACCGAGGTGGAAGTCGCCACTGCCTGGACGGGGCCACCGGAAAAGTTGAACTTGCCGGGCGCGGTCACGCCGTAATCCAGAAGGGCTTGCGTTCCGGTGCTGAAAAATACGCCCCCGCTGTTGGCATTTCGTCCCACGGAGAGGTCTCCAGGACTCGTATAGCCATTGACACTCGGCCCGACACCGACCGCGCCCGTGGCCTTCGAGAGATGGAGGAGATTCCGGCTGTTGGCCGCGTCACGGAAAACCAGGTTGCCCGCGGCGGGCGTACCCGTTCCGGTGCCGGGAAACATCAACTGCCAGTCGCTCGGGATGCTGCTGGTGTTGCGAAACGACAAGGAAGCGTCGGCGCCGTTGGTTTCGAACCGACCGATCTCGTTGGCGCCGGTCTTGGTGCCCACGGAAAGTGCGGGCGTAGAAGGAGTCGTTGCCGCGTTCTACTGGATGAGGGTTCCGCCGGTGACGTTCCACCTTCCATAGCTGAACACGTCGCCCGTTGAACTTACCTTGGAAGAGGCGTGCGTGACATGGGACCGGCGTTTACGTGCCAAGTATTCCCGAAACTGTTGATCTGCCGTGCACCGGAAATGTAGATCGCACCATTGCCAAAATTGTTTCCCAAAAGATTGATGATGCCGCCCCATGTGTCGTTAGTCGTGGCCCGCAGCGCGAATCCGGTCGCGGCCCAGCCGCCGCCCTCTTCGTCAGGCGTGTTCTACGCCTATTCTTTGCCGACCGTGTGCGCATCTTCCAGTCAGGGCGTGTGGTCCACGGGTGAAATCTTGAATGCGAAAGCGTACTGACACGGCTTCTGCGTGGGCAGTTGGATGGTCAGGCCGTCGGCGTTACGTGTCCAGTTCAGCTTGGCTTTAGACCCGAGCAGTTCCACCTTCTTGATCTCGCGTTTGGTGAGCGGCGAGCCTGCAGCCAGCGACTTGACTGTCAGTCTGCCATTCTCGGGCCAGGCCAGCGCGATGGCATAAAGCGTCTCGCCCCTGGCCGTGAATCGGATGTCTTCCCCCGTGAACGGCCTTCTGGCCGTATCCTTGAAGGAACCGCCAACGACCGCTGTCGGCCCTTCCCCGAACACCTTCCAGGGTCTTGTGCCGTAAATGGCCTCGCCATTGACTGCCAGCCACTGGCCGATTTCCAGCAGTATATTTTCTTCTGGGGGGGGAATCGTCCCGTCCGCTTTCGGGCCGATGTTCAGCAGCAGCACGCCGTTCTTGCTGACAATGTCCACCAGGTCGCCGACCAGCGAGTCCACGGATTTGTAGTCAGGATCCTTTTTGTAGAACCATGAATTCTTGCTCACGGACGTATCCGTCTGCCAAACCAGTGGGCGGATGCTGGTGAGTTGACCGCGTTCGAGGTCGAGAACCGCGGCCCGTTCCGGATATGCTTCGTTCTTGTAATTGATGACCACGCCACGCTTCCACTGCGCGGCTCGGTTGTAGTAATACGCGGCGAACTTCTGGAGGTAGGGCTTAAACGCCGGCTGCTCGATCCACCAGTCGAACCAAACGATCTCCGGCTGGTACTTGTCCACGATCTCGGCGGTGCGCGCCAGCCAGTCGTCCAGGAACGCCTTGTCAAGTTGGGATTTCTCCGGCTGCGCGGGGCCATAGAGGCCCGCATAGCGCGGGTCTCTAACATCCGAATCGAACTTCATCCCGCCGTCATAGAACCACCAGTGCTCGGCGCGGTGGGACGAGGCGCCGAAGTGCATCCCCTGCCTGCGGATCGCCGCGGCCAGTTCGCCCACGATGTCGCGCTTCGGCCCCATCTTCACCGCATTCCACTCCGTGAAGCTACAGTCATACATGGGGAAGCCGTCGTGATGCTCGGCCACGGGCACCACATATTTCGCTCCAGCCTTCTTGAAAAGCTCGGCCCATTGATCGGCGTTGAACTTTTCAGCCCTGAACATGGGAATGAAGTCTTTGTACCCGAACTCTGACTGCGGGCCGTAGGTCTCGACGTGGTGTTTGAACACAGGACTGTCTTGGAGGTACATGTTGCGTGCATACCAATCGTCGTAAGCGGAGACGGAGAAGACACCCCAGTGAATAAAAATGCCAAATTTCGCGTCAAGATACCACCTGGGGACTTTGTAGGCTTGTAGGGACTCCCATGAGGCGTGGTAGGGGCCTTGGGCAACAACTCCATCAATTTTCCTGAGGGTATCCTCGAGCCTTTTTTCATTGGGCTGGCCTGAAACGCTGAAACTCAACGCTAATAGACCCGATACCACCATCACAGTTTTTCCGCGCCAGGAATACTTTGTCGCGGGCTTCACCGCGGCGCCAAACCAGCGACAGAAGCCTTTGGTGATAACCAGCGTTTGCCTTTCTTGTCGTCGTCTACAAGTGATAGCCATGGTTAGCTCCCCCTTTTGGTTTACCGTGGGTGCAAGCAACGCGGGAAAGCCCACGGCTGGAGAGCCAGCAACAGTGCCTGCTGGGTGTTCGGCCTTTTCCCGCCGTCATCCAGAGCTTCGAGTAGCAAGCCTCTGGGAGGAGAGAGTATACACCTCTGCACCCTCTCCAGACGTGTCGAATCCTGCTGTCGGCAAGAGAATTAAATGAGAGTAGGGGTGGCGTTAAATGAGAGTGGAAAGGATTTAGGTGAGAGTACTGCAATACAATTGCAACTGGTGCGCGGGGACAAAAATCACCCGTAGCCAGGGAATGGCCACGATTGGTGTGCAGCGTTTGGCCGAGTGAGGTGATTTACGAGCCGATATCAACCCCCTTCCGCCCGGGAATGGCGCAACCTAGAGCCAGCGGGCGCTCTCAGCGGGAAAATCTGCCATCAGAAACCCAACCCCCGCCAACCAATGCAAGCTGGTACCACGGGGCGCGCCGCGGGGCCATTTTAAGCGCGAGCCTGATGAACTTGCCGGGCCCCCCCCCAAAGGCTCCGCCGTCACATGCTCGTGACCCCCAAACTCAGCGCATAAGCGTTTGTGCCGTCGAAGATGAAGTTCTGCGCGCTACAGGTTGAAGCCGTCGAGCCGATGGTCATCCCGCCCTTGACGTTCGTCGGCCAAACGAAGGTCCAGCCGCCCGTACCGTCCTGGCAGATGAGGAAGTTGATTTGCTGTCCCGTCGCGGCATTGGAGAGCGTGGAGCTGGTGACGTTACCGGTCAAGGTAATCTTTTGCGTGTTGCCTAAGCTCGCCTCGAAGGTCGGCGTGGCGGAGAAGGTGACGACGTTCACCGAGGTGGAAGTCGCCACTGCCTGGACGGGGCCACCGGAAAAGTTGAACTTGCCGGGCGCGGTCACGCCGTAATCCAGAAGGGCTTGCGTTCCGGTGCTGAAAAATACGCCCCCACTGTTGGCATTTCGTCCCACGGAGAGGTCTCCAGGACTCGTATAGCCATTGACACTCGGCCCGACACCGACCGCGCCGGTGGCTTTTGAGGCAACCAAGACATTTCGGGCATTGATACCGTCGCGTAGAACAAAGTCCCCGGGGTTGGCGCCTCCAGTGCCTGGGAAGATAAGTTGCCAATCACTCGGCGCTGCGCTGGTGTTCAGGAGTCTTAACCCGACAGGGTTCTCTGCCGAAGATTCGGCCAGAATCCCAGCAGAACTGTTGGGAATCGCTGTCACGTGAATCGGTGCTTGAAAAGGGAGGTTAACGGTCACGCGGTTTAACTCTACCAGAGGTGTATTTGCGGCGGACACATTCCACCGGCCATAGGCGAAGGTATCGCCGATGGAAGTCACCCGCGCTACGGTCGTAGCCGGAGAGAAGTAGGGCGAATTCTGGCCGGTAAAGGAGTTACCAATGCTGATGACCCGCCTGGTGCCTGCAATGTAAATTGCCGAAGTAGCGAATGTATTGTTGCGGAGTTCGATGGTTCCTGTCTGTCCTTCGTTCGTAGTCGAGCGAAAGGCAAAGCCGGTTGCGGCCACGCCGCCGCCACCCGTATCGTCTGCGGCCACTTGAGCATAAGTAAAGGTGCTGGGAGGAGTTACCGAAGTAATAACGAAGGCGCCATCGAAACTTGTGCCGCCCACGCTGGTGCTACCTGAGATTACGACCGTAGCGCCATTCTGAAAGTTATGCGCTCCAGTCACGGGATTGCTCGCCGTCACAGTGACAACGTTCCCGGCGCGTACTAGACCAGCAGGCGAGGCGGCTATGGCGCTGGAAGGAATCTCGAAGTCGCACCCAGCAATCTCCAGCGGCGCGCCACCGCTGAGGCCGTTGGCTGTCGAGAACTCAATGGCTGCCCCAGTATAGCCGATTTGTGAGGCTCCGAAAGACACGCGGCGGATGCTCCAAGCCCCCGGTGAGAATCCTGGGTTTCCGGCGGCGTCGCGCACGTCGAAGCCGTCAGCAGCGGAATTGTCCACGGGGATGCGAACGTAGCCTCCCTCGAATATGCTGGTCTGAATGGCGTTCTGCGAGTTGATCCGCACCGCAGCCGTCGTCGGGTTCTCGAAATAGAAGTTGCGGAATTCGATTCCCGCCGAAGCGTAGCCTGTGATCCCGCTAGTCCCTATCCCCAAAAGGATATTGCCATTTTTGAGGGTGATGTTCTGAAATCTGTTGCTAAACGCTTGCGGCGCGTTATCGCTGTCAATCAGGATACCTCGGCAACCGGCGACCGAATTGCAGTTTACGGCCACCCCCTCGGTGTAACTGAACTCGGTGTCGAAGTAGCGCAGCACGGTGCTGTTGATTGCGCCTGCCCAAGTGAAAACCGTCCCCTCAGGTGGGTCGATACCAAGAACCGGCGCGTGTTGGCCACGGATCGTCCAGTGAGACGGAACATTCTGGGTGGCGGTAACGCTGAAATTCGCCGAGCCGAGTAGCAACGTGCCAGGCTTGGTGACTCCGGCAAAGATGTCGGTGGAGATTGCCTGTGTGCCTTCCAGGCCGCGGGCGTCCACCGTGCCACCTGTCGCTGGTAAATCAGCAATCGCCGCCGCAATCTTCGCCCCGGCATCCGCGCCCGGAAACTGGTCGGCGTAACGGATGTTGTTCAGGTTGGCGACCTTGTAGGGCTGACTCTGGCAGATGGCGGTGGAAAGTTGAAAGCTGAAAGTGAAAAGCCATAGTACGGCTGAAAAGACGGCAGACCGGGCTCTCCAGCCTCTCAACTCCAGATTTTCAACTCTTGATTCGGTCGTCTTGCTCACCATATTTGCACCCCTGCCGTGACATCCACACCGGATGCCACGAGATAGAGATTGGTATCGTCCCACCAAGCATCCTGCCACCAGATCGCCCCCCCCGAGCACATCCCGATGATGGCCCCGAGGGGAGCGCGCCCGAGATAGTGTTCGACCGTGAAATCGCCCGGTGCGCTGGGTGTGAGAGAAATCCACCCCCAGAGTTTTGTGGAATCAGTGACGCTCGTAACCCGGCTGCCATCGGTAACGACCTTGCCAATGAGCGCGTCACCCGCCGTCGCGCCCGCGGGACTGGTCTGATAATAGAAGCCCGTCGTGCCGTTGTAAAACAGATATGCGGTCTGATTAGCGGGCGCGGGGCCGGGATTGGGCGCGGTGGCCGGCGCATAACGCTTGCCCTGGGCGTAGAGCACGCCCGTGGTGAGGCCGGGCGTGAGCGTGGCGGAAGTCGAGAGCGCAAACCCAGAGACCACGCCGCTGATGCTCAGATCTTGGAGCAAGGCCTCGACGGTTCCCGCAGCGAGGACGGCAGCCTCGACATCGCCGGCATCCTGAAGGAGGTTGTCGATAGTTTGCCAATTTTGGTCGAGGTCCGTCTCGTAATTGTCGCCGTGCTTCGGCTGAACGATTCCCTTGCGGGGAAGAACTGTGCGAACGATAGCCATGTTGACCTCAGTTCAGGTGCCAGGGGTCAGGTGTCGGGTGTCAGGCTAAAACCTGACATCTGAAACCTGAAACCTGCTTTCTCAGCCCGAGAGCCGTGTGGCGATGGTCCGTACTTTCACGTACCCATCATTGGTCGGCGTTTCAGCACCGCCCTCGACGTAGTAGGAAACCACACAGTGAACCAGCCCCGGATTGTTTTCGTTCTTTTCTTCCACCCAGAAATCGCAGTAGTAGAGATTGCCTGCCCCCGAGTTGCCACTGGCCCGCGCGGGCTTGGTGGTGGCGCCGTTCGCTGTTTCGGAGGGCAGGCGCGTGCAAGATGCCGCGATGTCATACTCCAACTCCTGGCGGCTGTAAACATAGCCGTCCACCAAGCTGGTAGGTATCTTCACCGTCTCGCCGTTCTTGTACCAACCGTAGAAAGTCTCCGGCCGCACGGCGGCGAACTTGGCGTTGTTCGAGATCTTCTGGAGCGCGTAATCTGTTACCGGTTCGTCCGCCGCCAGATTGGAATCCGGAAGATCAACTGCACCGGGAACTGTTGCCCAAGTCAATTGCGCCATAGATGCTTCACTCCGTTCAGCATGACAGTTTCACCAGATCGTTTTTCCCGACGTGCCATCACTATACTGCTCCGTGGCTTCAACGCAGGCGAACATATACCGCTCGCGCTCGCCTGGCGTCGCCTCGGACCACGCCGGAGTACCATCCGGAGCTATCCGTGAGAGTTTTTTCGCAGCCATCCAATTCGTGTCGAGCAATTTGTAGGTCATTGTGCCTTCACTGAAATTCGGTTGCCGCTCGATCACTTCGAAGATGCGGTTATAGATGCCCCGCTCGCCGGTGAGGAAGTTCGGGAGCAGCGGATGGCTGACGTAAACGAAGTCGCCGACCTCCACGGTGAGCGTCATGTAGTGCGTAGTCAGGTTGAGGATGACTACGCCGCCCAGGGTCTGGCCGGAAATCGGGTCGATGCCGCCATAGCGTTTGAAGATGCGGTTCGCAGTGATGCCGGCGAGGGAGGCGGCGCCGCGTGCCAGTTTCATCCCCTGCGATTCGATGTCGTGGAGCCCTCCCAGGCCGAATTGCTGCATCGAAGGCGCGGAAACAAAGAGCAGCTCCGTCTGAAAATCCGGCTTGTCATAGTCCATCTGATAGTCAACCTGGTTGATGATCGATTCCCGGTCCATGCCCGGCAGGATGGTTATGTTCTGTTCACTAAAAGTGAACAGGTCGGTCAGGCTATAGGGAGGCACAAAGAAGCGCGGCGAGAGCTTCCCATCCGCCAGCACGATGAGATAGCCCCCCAGAGGCTTGAAGATTTCCGATTCCAGGAACTGTTTTCCTTCCACCGGCTGGTCAAAGCTGAAATCGAAAACGTACCCCGCGAAGATGCCGTTGCGGTAGAACAGAAACTGGTCGAGATCGAGATAGGAATTCGGGCTGATGAGTGTGGGATTCTCGTCACCCGACCATTGCGCGGGATCGTAGATGTTCCAGGCCGAAGTTGGGGCCCCCGGCACCTGGCCCATTCCGAGCTCGTTCTGGAAAACCATCAGGCAGACGTCCATCGGATTCGCGGAGAGCGTGCGGGGATGATCGTCCGAAATCGTATAGCCGTCGTTACCCTTGAGAAATACCTTGCTCTTCGCCGTTCGTTTCAGATCGCGGCAAGTGAGCATGAAGCCGGTGAGGTCGCGGGTGGTTTTGACTGTCTCGATCTCCTGCGTGGCCACCGTAACGAAATCCGCCGTGCTCAAGCCGGGGTAGCCGACTTTCAGCGTCACCTTCTTGCCTTCCAGCTTCCCGCCGCTCGCCAGGCCCGTCAGATAGCCTGCGCCGTCAATGGCTTCGAGTTCGAGCGCGCCGATGGAGCCCTGCCCTTCGAGCTGCCGAACGCTCTGCTCGACTCCGCGCGGGATTTTCAGATACGGCCGCAGTCCCCATTCTGTCTGCTCTGCAAGCAGTAGCGTAGGATTCCAGGCCGTGAGCCAAAGCCACGCCGTCGAGCCGAAGCCGGGCCAGACGGTGAACTCGTAGGGTAGGCTGCGCGAGGCGAGGGAGTAATTGAGCAAGGAATAGTCCCCGGTGGTCGAAAGAACGATTTTCTGCCCGCGTATCAGCTTGGTCAAGAAAGCGTCGAGCGACTCCTCGACGCCTGCAAAATAGCTTTGCACCTCCGCCACGTCGTAGCAGCGCAGCAGCGCATTGATCGCCCCCCAGGTGCCTTCCTGCCAGACGGCGGCCGGTGGATCGTCGTAGCCGGCACCGTAAGGCTTGAAGCCATCGAATGGAGTGAGCTGCTCGTAGGCCATGTTCCACGTCTCGCTCTGGTTCGACTTCACGATGGTTTTATTGGTCAGGAAGAGTTTCTGGTAGATGAACTTCAAGCATTCGGTGGCCTTGGCGTCGTCGCCTACTTCGTGGCAGAAAATGGCTGACCAGGCACCCGCGGCGTCCAGCGCCACGGCCGTATCGAGCGTGCCGTCATCATGGACGCCCTGGGCGAAGTGGCCGGGGTCCGAGCCGGGCGCGATATACAAGTTCGTCAGGATTTTCGTCTGGACGTTAGCCGCTTTCGACTCGAGCGTGGTTGCGAGCGCGCTGAGGGCCGTGGCCTCGGCCGCAGTGACCAGATCACGCTTCAGGAGTTCGATGGCGGCGACGGGCAAGATTTTTGCCGCCCGCCGGAAAGCGAAGTAGAGGTCAACGTTATGTTCCGTCGAGCACCACTCACAAAGAGGGGGAACGTAGTGATAACCCGGGTCCTCATAGGTGCCGAATCCGCCGTAGAACAGGCCGTTGCGCAGATCTGGATCGCTTGATTCCAGGGTCAGAATGAAATTGAGCATCCGCTGGAGTATGAGCGCGGGGGTGTAATCCGCAGCGAGCTCCATGTAGAGTGCATAGGCATAGCAGAGCCAGGCCATCGCGCCGGTGCGGACGTAGAATTCGCTCGGCAGGCCGTAAAAAGCGTCGTAGGAAAAACTCAGTGCGCCGTCGAATTGATAGGTTCCCAGGGTGAGGTTGTCAAAGTAGAGCTCGCCTGCCTGGTTGAGGACCACCTTGAAGCCAGTGGTGGAGGTCCAAACATCCGAGGCGAGTTCGGCGCAAAGCGCCTTGAGATCGAAATCCCAGAACCGATAGGCGTTCGCGCTCGGGCCGATGGGATAGGTGATGGTCTTGGTACCGGAATCGTAGGTCGGATCAGCGGCTGCGGCGCTAGTCACTTTCAGTTTGGTGACGTTGCCGTTCTCGGTGGTCAGGCTGACCTCGAACTCCCAGGTCATCGAGGCGGCGGCGCGGAATTGCCACTGGATGATGAAGTCGGTCGAATCCGGCAGGCCGTCCCCATAGACGGCCGGGCCGATATAGGTGAAGTTGTCGCCGGCGGCAGCGGCGTGGAAGTGCATCTGCTGACCGCCGCCAAAAGGTTGACGCAGAGGATCAACGAAGGTCGCTAGGTAAGCGCCGGCATTACCCGCTTTCGTCCAGCGGGCAATCAAACCATCTTCGCAGTTCTCCAGGCTGCTTGCCGCTAGGTAGCGTTGCTCGTCGAGGTGCTTTTCCAGGCGGTCCAGAATTCGGTCGGCGCCCAGGAAATTCCCCGCGTAGGTGTAAGTGATGATAGCCAGAGCAGCATCGTAGATCCAGGAGCGGTATTGGCTGGGGAAGGTATCAGTTTCTGAGATGTCGGCTACCCACTCAGGGTCAGAGGATGGCACTTCAAGCGACCGCGGGAGGTCGTCAATCACCGCGAGTTCCTGCAGCGAACTGAAAACCCGCCGCCAGCCCACTTCCGGATCGTTGTAAACAATGTGCATGGTCGGCGTACCCGAGCCGTAGGCCATAGCCAAGCCAGCGCGGGTGTGGCAACTGTTCTGAACGATGATGGGGACGTCATCTTCCTTGAGATATTCGACGTCGGTCTTGTCGTAGATCCGCGCCTTGTAGTCCACAAGTTTCTGCCCTACGCCCATATTGGTGTGGGCTTTCCAGCCGGCTGGCAGAGTCTCCCCGTACCATCCTTCCTCGGGCTGGGAGACGGAAGTGGGATAAAGGACTGCGAGCAAGGCGCCGGGATAGGTGTAGAAATCGATCTGCCGGCTCCAGGTGGCTGTGCCGCCGCCGGCGTCGACGAGCGAGGTGCTGCCCTTGTAATACCACTGGTCGGTCCAGACGAAGAAATCCACGCGGTACTCATCTGCCGCCTCGAGAAGCGATAGACAACGCCCCGTCACCGTGAGGGTCTCGGTGTGCTGAAACGTGTTGAGGAATATATAGCCGCGCGGCAGATAGGTTGGAGAATAATTGATGGGGAAACCGTCCGGACCGGTTGTCGTGTCCTCCGTCATGCCCGACGGCACGTCGAAGACGATGTTTTCGATGGCCGCTTGCTCGAAACCGGACAGGTCGGCGGCGGAGACGATGCCGCACTGACCAAGACTCGGCGTGGTGTTCGTGCCCCGAGCGTTTCCCTGCCAGTTTGCCCACGGCGCGTTCTGCCGGCTGTAGAGCCAGGCGAGAACCCACTTCAGGTCGCGCTCGAAATTTCCCGACCAGTAGTCCTTGACGGATTTTCCCATTGTTTCATTTCTTCATTGTTCCATTGAATCAATGATTCAATGAGTCAATGGATCAATAGCCGTAATTGTTGATTCCATACCCGCCGATCCCATAACCGGTGAGCTCCACAGCCTGATCTTCCGGCCGGAACGTGGTGAGCCATTCCACGACGTTCTCAATCACCGCGATATAGAGCGGGCGCTTGGTGAGCTCCTGGTTTTTCGCGTCAAAACTAGTGTTGGTCGGAATCGGCATCTTGGCTATTCTGGATTTGCGATTTTAGATTTTGGATTGGCTTGACCTTCCCACAGGCGGCAATACCCGCAGAGGCGTAGCCCTGTAATCGAAAATCCAAAATCTAATACCCCCAATCTCATATGGTCTGCTTCCTGAGCTTCAGCCTGAGCGTGTACGCGCCCGGCGCTTGGTATTGGATCTGGGTCTCGGTGTCCTCCAGGACGTAGTTGGCGAAACTGGCTTGTGCGGCATCGGGGTAATAGGCAAACGGCGCACCGGTCAGGGCGTGGTCAAGGAAGGCGCGCCAGTTGTCCAGGTCCGTGCCAGGCTGAATCCACTCCAGCGAAAATTCCAAGAATTCGTCAACGCGCTCCAGCACCGACTCGCGCACGCCGCAGGTCGAGAGGTTATCGTGCCGCACGGCGGTCTTCGAGTAGCCGGGCTGTTGCCGCGGCGGAAGCACAAAGCTCAGCGTCTGTTCGCTGCCGCTGGCGGGGGTGTAAACAATCTTTGGGTTGCTCATCTTAGGATTCAGGATTAAGGATTTAGGATCTGGGGTTTGCTAGAATCCTAAATCCTAGTTCCTCGATCCTCCTCTCACGCTCTTGTCGCCGGCTACCGCACCGTGGTGTACGCCACCAGGTTCACGTCGCGCTCCGTAACCGCCTGGGAGATGTGGCGCACCAGCTCGTCGATGCCGGCCTGGCCGCCGTACACCGGCCCCTGGAAAATGATCTGCACCGTCTTCTGAGACGTCGTCGTTTCGGTGGTCGCCGCTGACGACGCGCCCGCGGATGCTTCGGCTGAGGTCCCACTCTGTCCTACAGACGAGGTAGTTCCGCCTTCGCTCGCGCGTACCTCAGACCCGGCCAGAGCGCGCCCGGCGAGCGCCGCAGTTCCACCCACCGCTCCGTAAATCGCCGCGGACTTGAAGGCAAGCGCCGCGCCGCGGTAGTCCTGGATGGCCAGCAGGTAGAAGCCCAGCGCCGTGGAGTAGATGGCGCGCACCAGGGCTTCCTGCGCAATCGCCCCCACCGCCTGGAGCGCCGCCTTGCGGAAGGCCTCGCCAATGGATTTCTGCCAGATGATGGCGTGGGCAATGTTCGCCCCCAGCGCGGAGTCGAAGATCAGGAAGCTTCGCCCCAGGCTCGAGCTCAGCGCCTGAGAAGTGTTCAAGACTTCCACGAAGCTCGCGACCAGTTCGGTCTTCCAAAGCTGGGCCACCTGGCGGTTGCGGTTCAACAGGTTGTTCACCGTGGCCAGGTTGACATTGAAATGGTCGGCGAGGCGGTGGGCGGTCTGGTCCACCAGTCCCAGTTGCCGGTCCAGCGGCGGCATCGCCTGCGCGGTCTCGGTCAAGGCGCCACGTAGGCCGAGGACCGCGCCGCGCACCCGGCTGAAATCCCCGAAGCCCTGGGCCGACCAACGCGTGAGGTCCGAGCCGATGCCGGCAAGGTCCCGCGAGAAGCTGGCGCGGAAGCGCTCGATGCTGGCCTCGGCGTTGGTGGGGTCAGCCCCGATGCGAATCAAGAGTTCAGCAGCCGTGTTCGTTGGCATCGTTCACCCGATCCTGTAGCGGCGCTCTATGGGCGCCGGCTGGTGACGGCGGTCGTAGACCGCCGCTACCGTTACCAATTCACCTTGCGGACCCGGCCTGGCAATGAGCCTGATTCACCGAGCGCCATCTCCGCTTCGCCGCCCGCCGCGCGCTCAGCTTCCAGGAGGCGAGCGGCCGCCGCCAGGTCGAAATCGAGCGCCAGCACCGCATCCCGCAAGCCAACGAGCTGGCTGGGGCGCGTACCGAACTTCTGCGCGGCCACGGAAACGAGCAGGAAATTCTCACTGCGCACGAAACCGCTCCAGCTTGTCGCTGGAGACCTCCTCCCGCACGGAACTTGAGGCCGGGTCGCCACCTGGCGCGGTGGCCGCCGCGGGCCGGCTCAGGGCGCGGCACGCCCATTCGAAGATGAAGGCCCGGTCTGCGATGGGGATATCATCCAGAGTGATTTCATCGGACCCTTCGCCGATGGCCGGGCGCACGACGCTGGCCTT
>Ga0315280_10007816_pt1 | contig 14221 bp, 12 predicted proteins | sample YL17G06_40_MG_FD_203697 | JGI IMG/M metagenome (GOLD analysis project Ga0315280, IMG submission 203697) | Sediment microbial communities from Yellowstone Lake, YNP, Wyoming, USA - YL17G06_40 | ecosystem: Environmental > Aquatic > Freshwater > Lake > Sediment | place: USA: Wyoming | collected...
GATTAAAAAGAGAAAAGAAGCCCTATTATTATTTGAGAAAGGGAAAAGGCAAGATTTGGTAGAAAAAGAAAAAAAGGAAATGGAAATTTTAAAGAAATATTTGCCCAGCCTTAAAGCGGGTACCCGATTATCAGAAGAAGAAATTAAAAAATTAGCTAAAGAGGCGATTGAAAAAGTTGGAGCAAAAGAGATAAAAGATATGGGAAAAGCCATGGCAGAACTAATGCCCAAAATCAAAGGCAAAACCGATGGCAGTTTAGTAAGCAAAATCGTTAAGGAATTACTTAGCCCCAAAAATGATTGAGATTAATAATTTAACTACTAATCCGGTTGATGAAGAATTTTTAAAAAAGGTTGCTAAAATTGTTTTAAAAGAAAAACACCCACCCGTAGGGCGGGTACCCGAAGAAGCCGATTTATCAATCGCCTTAGTTGGTCAGGGAAGAATGAGAGAATTAAATAAAAAGTATCGGGGGAAAAATAGAGTAACTGATGTCTTAGCCTTCGGCCAAAATCAAAAACTCAAAATCAAAAATCAAAAATTCCCGATTATTCCGAAAAGCGAATTGGATTTAGGGGAAATAGTGATTTGTCCTGGGGAAGTCAAAAAAAATGCCAAAGGATACAATTTAACTTTTGAAAAAGAATTATCTAAAGTTTTGATTCACGGAATCTTACATTTATTAGGATATGATCATGAGAAAGATAAATTTAAGGCTAAAAAGATGGAAGAAAAAGAAAATTATTATTTAGAGAAATTAAAATGAGAAAAGAGATTATAACTGGTTTAGATATTGGAACATCAAAGATAAAAGTTTTATTAGTCAGTCAGTCAAAAGATGGAAAACTGGAATTGGTTTCCAAAGAGGAAGAAAACTCTGAGGGAGTTAGAAGGGGAGTAATAATTGACCCTGAAAGAGTCTCTAATATTTTAAAAGACCTCTTTTCAAGAATCTCAGAGGAGGTTGGTCAAAAAATTAATTCGGTTTATCTAAATTTAGGGGGAAGTCATCTTTTTTCAACCCCCTCCCATGGTTTGGTTTCTGTTTCTCGGGCAGACCAAAAAATTTCTGAAGAAGATATTCAAAGGGTCTTGCAGGCTGCCCAGGCAATAAATTTATCTTCAAATAAAGAGATTTTCGATGTTTTGCCAAGAGAATTTATTATTGATGGTCAAGGAGGAATAAAAGAACCCCTTGGTCTTCAGGGGGTGAGACTGGAAGCAGAGGTTTTGGCTTTGGGAGGTTTCTCTCCTTATTTGGAAAATACAAAAGAGGCAGTTTTGGGTGCCGATTTGGAAATTTTGGATATGGTTCCCTCGCCCCTCGCAGCAGCCAGAGCAGTTTTAACTGAAAAGCAGAAAGAATTAGGAGTAGGGATTTTGGACATTGGAGCTGGAACAACAGGTATGGCCGTTTTTGAGGAAGGAAATTTAATTCATTTGGCAATTTTACCAATTGGGTCTTCAAATATTACTAATGACATTGCTATTGGTTTAAAAACAGATGTTGAAATTGCTGAAAGAATAAAAATAGAATATGGCTCTTGCCTTTTCAAAGGAAAAAATATTAGGCAAAAAATTGATATTGGCGAGGAAACACCCTTAATTTTTTTTCAAAAATTTTTAATAAAAATTATTGAGGATAGGGTTTTGGAGATTTTTGAGGAAGTTAACAAAGAATTAAAAAAAATTAGCAGAGAAAGAAAGTTGCCCGGCGGCATAGTTTTAACTGGCGGTGGAGCAAAGTTACCAAAAATAGCCGAGTTAGCCCGAGAGAAATTTCATTTACCATCTCGGATTGGAAGACCAAGGGGAATTTCAGGATTAGATGATAATCCCAGCCTGGCTACAGTTTGCGGTTTGGTTTTAGGGGGAGCTGATTTTGAAAGGGAAAAAAGTGGGACTTCTTTTGAAAAGGGTATTGGCAGTAAAATCAAAAGAATATTCAAAATTTTTATTCCCTAAAAATAAAAGCGGAACAACGCAGATATCGACGCGGAGAAACGCGGATATAATTTCGGCGTAAATCCGCGTAGTCATCTGCGTGAAGCGAAGCGATCCGCTTCTACAAATATATGACAAAAATTAAAGTCATTGGAGTCGGTGGGTCAGGCAGTAACGCTATTTCGAGAATGAAAAAATGTAAAATTGAAGGAGTGGAATTGGTTGCCATCAATACAGATTACCAAGATTTAAAGAAAACCAAAGCTGATTTGAAATTGAGAATTGGGAAAAAATTAACTCAGGGCTTGGGCGCTGGAATGAAACCGGAAATTGGTAAGGCGGCAGCAATTGAGAGTAAAGATGAAATTTCTCAAATTTTAAAAGGAGCGGATATGGTTTTTATTACTGGCGGTCTAGGTGGTGGGACTGGTTCGGGAGCTAGTCCAGTTATTGCTGAAATTTCCAAAAATTTGGGAATTTTAACCTTGGCTATAGTTACCCTTCCATTTTCTTTTGAAGGAATCTCAAGAAGGAAAATTGCTTTGGAAAGTAAAAAATTACTTAAAGAAAAAGTCGACACTTTGATAGGAATTGAGAATGATAAATTATTTGAAATTCTCGATCCCAAAACCCCGATCCTTTCTGCTTTTTGGTTTTGTGATGATATTTTAAGAGAAGCAGTGAGAGGAATTTCTGATTTAATAACTTTGCCAGGCATTATCAATATTAACTTTGCTGATATTAAAGCAATTCTGAAAAATTCAGGGACTGCCCTTTTTGGAATAGGTAGGGCCAAGGGTGAAAGAAGGGGAGAAGTAGCATCAAAATTGGCTTTAAACTCACCACTCTTGAGTTTAACCCCAAAAGGAGCAAAAGGAGTTTTATTTAATGTTTCTGGGGGTGAGGATCTTTCTCTTTCTGAGATTGAAGAGATTGGAAAAATTTTAACCAAAGAAATTAACCCCGAGGCAAAAGTGATTTTTGGGGCCATTCAGGATGAAAAAATAGAAAAAGGAGAGATAAAAGTGACGGTTATTGCTACCGGATTTTAGAAATTTAGTTGTCCACACCTTTGACTTGACTGGAATTTGACCCAGTTTTTTTGTCGGAGTAAAATATAATAATTCATGGAAAATAAAATTACTAAAGTAAAAAAGCGAGACGGGACAATTGTTGATTTTGATCAAATTCGGATTTTAGATGCTATTTTCAAGGCCTTGACTGCTACTGGTCAAGGAGATGGGAAGAAAGCAAAAAGACTTTCTGATAAAGTAGTTAAAATTTTAAATCGAAGGTTTAAAAAAGATGAAATTCCTCACGTTGAACAAATTCAAGATATTATTGAAGAAGTTTTAATTTTGGAAGGCCTTGTTAAAGCCGCCAAGGCCTATATTTTGTACCGGGAGCAAAGAAGAAAAATAAGGGAAGCAGTAAAATTTTCAGAAGAGGCGGTGGAGAGAATTGACCAATATTTGGAAAAACTTGATTGGGAAGTCCAGGAAAATGCCAACATGGCTTTTTCTCTGCAGGGACTTAACCATTACGGAGTTTCTTACATTATTAAAAATTATTGGCTAAACAAAATCTATCCAAAAGAAATCAGAGAAGCCAATGAATCCGGGGATTTTCACCTTCATAATTTAGATACTTTAGGCCCTTATTGTGCCGGCTGGGATTTATATGACCTCTTGTTAAAAGGTTTTGGAGGTGTTCCCGGAAAAATAGAATCGAAACCAGCAAAACATTTTAGGTCAGCTTTGGGTCAGGTGGTCAATTTTCTTTATACTCTTCAGGGTGAAACGGCAGGAGCTGTCGCTTTTTCAAATTTTGATACCCTTTTGGCTCCCTTTATTCGCTACGATAATTTGAACTATCAACAAGTAAAACAAGCCATGCAAGAATTTTTATTCAATATGTCTATTCCAACTCGGGTTGGTTTTCAAAATCCTTTCAGTAATATTACCTTAGATTTAAAACCCTCCTCTGTTTTTGCAAAGCAGCCAGTAATTATTGGTGGAGTACCCCAAAAAGAAACCTACCGTGAGTTTGAGGAAGAGATGAAAATTTTCGATAAAACTCTTTATGAAGTTTATATGGAAGGGGATGCAAAAGGGAGACCATTTACTTTTCCAATCCCAACAATAAACATAACAAAAGATTTTCCCTGGGATGAAAGTGCCTTTGATGGAATTTTTGAAGCCTCGGCAAAATACGGAATAAATTATTTCGCCAACTATATAAATTCTGAAATGAAACCTGAGGATGTAAGGAGTATGTGTTGCCGGCTTCGTTTAAATTTGACTGAACTTTACAATCGAGGTGGGGGAGGGCTTTTTGGCAGCGGCAGCAATACCGGTTCAATCGGAGTGGTTACCATCAACCTTCCAAGAGTTGGCTATTTATCAAAAACAAAAAAGGAATTTTTTGAAAGATTGGAAAAAATGATGGATTTAGCAAAGGAAAGTTTAGAAATAAAGAGGAAGGTCTTGGAAAATTATATTGAAAAAGGTTTATATCCTTATTCGAAATATTATTTGCAAGGGGTGAAGAAAATGAGGGGAAAATATTATGCGAATCATTTCTTAACTATCGGTTTGGTTGGAATGAATGAATCCCTTTTGAATTTTCTTGGCGAAAATATTGGCTCAAAAAGAGGAAGGAGATTTGCTTTGGAAGTTTTGGATTTTATGAGAGAGAGATTAATAAAATATCAAAAAGAAACTGGCAATATTTATAATTTGGAAGCTACGCCGGCTGAATCTACTGCCTATAGATTAGCTCAAAAAGACAAAGAAAAATATCCAGATATCATTACCGCTGGAACAAAAAAAGTCCCATTTTATACGAATTCGAGCCAGCTTCCAGTTAATTACATTGATGATATTTTTGAAGCATTAAAACTCCAGGACGAAATTCAATGTAGATATACTGGCGGAACTATTTTGCACCTCTTTTTAGGAGAAAGAATTTCTGACTCTGAAACTGTTAAAAATTTAGTAAAGAAAATTTTTGAAAATTTCAAATTGCCATATATTACTTTAACTCCGACTTTTTCAATTTGTCCTAGCCATGGCTATTTAGAAGGCGAACACTTCTATTGTCCAAAGTGCACAATTAAGCAACCTTGCGAAGTTTATTCAAGAATCGTCGGCTATCTCCGACCTGTGCAGCAATGGAATTTCGGAAAGCAGCAAGAATTTAAAGAGAGAAAGGTATTTAAAATTAGAAAATCCGAATTGGTTAAAACATGATCCAAATCGGTGGTTTGCAAAAATTAACCTTGATTGATTTTCCTGGCCGCTTGGCGGCCACTGTTTTTCTTACGGGATGCAATTTTTATTGTCCCTGGTGTTATTCATCGGAAATTGTTTTGCCAGAAAAAATAAAAAAACAGCCAAAAATTTCGGAAAAAGAATTTTTAAAGTTTCTAAAAGTAAGAAAAAAATTGTTAGATGGTTTAGTTTTGTGTGGCGGAGAACCGACTATTAATAAAAAATTACCGAATTTTATTAAAAAAATTAAAAAATTAGGATACTTAGTAAAACTTGATACCAATGGTTCAAATCCAAAAATGTTGAAGAAATTAATTGATAATAAATTGATTGATTATGTAGCCATGGATATAAAATTGCCAAAAGAGAGATATCCTGAAATTTTTGGAAAAAGGGTAAAAATTGAAGATATTGAAGAAAGTATAAAAATTTTAAAAGAAGGAAAAGTAGATTATGAATTCAGAACCACCGTAGTACCTACTATTTTAACTAAAGAAGATATTTTGAAAATTGCTAAATGGATAAGGGGCGCCAAAAAATATTATTTACAAAATTTCAGGCCAGAAAAAACAGTTGACTCAAAATTTGAAAAAATAAAACCTTATCCTCAAGAATTCTTATTAGAAATCCAAAAAGCAATCTCTCCATTTTTTGAAATTTGCCAAGTGAGATAAAATGGGGTAATGACTCCTTCAAAGATTCTTTTTTATTTTTGCCTCTCCTTTATCGGAGGAATTTTTTTAAGTTCATTTATTATAATCTCCCAAATTTATCTTCTAGGAATTTTGATTTTTGGAATTTTATCAATTTCAGTTTTTTGGAAATATTCCAAATTAGTAGTTATTGGTTTTTGTATTTTATTTTTTGTCTTTGGAATCTGGCGACATCAAAGTTTTCTTTCAAAATTGGAAAATTCTGAAATAAAAAAGCATGTTAATAAAAATGTCACTTTAATAGGAATTGTTGATGATGAGCCAGGCATTAGAGAAAAAGTTATTAAACTGAAAATTAAAATTGAAGGAATTGATGATGAAATTTTAATTACAACTCGAAGATATCCGGAATATCGATATGGAGATAGATTAAAAATTACTGGGAAATTAGAGGAACCCCAAGTTTTTGAGGGGTTCAATTACAAAAATTATTTATTAAAAGATGGAATTTTGGCAGTGATTAATTTTCCGGAAATAACATTTTGGGGAAAGGATTTTGGTAATCCAATAATGAAAATTCTTTTTTCATTTAAAAACAAATTAAAAGAAAGTTTAAATAGTTTAATGTCTTCGCCTCAATCAGCACTTTTGGAAGCCCTATTTTTTGGTGATGAGGAAAATATTCCAAAATCTTGGAAGGAAAAATTCAATCTCACTGGTACCAGACACATTACGGCAGTTTCCGGCATGAATATCACAATCATTTCTGCCCTGATTTTAAATTTTCTTTTATCCATAGGATTTTGGAGATCGCAGGCTTTTTATTTTTCAATAATCTTAATTTTCCTTTACATTTTAATGATTGGTGCTCCGGCTTCGGCGGTCAGAGCTGGAATTATGGGAATTTTGTTTTTGACCGCTCAGCACTTTGGCCGAATTTCAACTGGTTCTCGGGCAATTATTTTTGCTGCCACTCTAATGTTATTTTTAAATCCCTTGCTTTTAAAATTTGATATTGGATTTCAATTATCTTTTTTGGCGATTCTTGGCTTAATTTATCTCCAACCGATTTTTTCAGATTTCTTTAAAAGAATTCCGAATCTCCTGCAGTTGAGATATACTTTATCTTCTACATTATCCGCTCAATTTTTCACTTTTCCAATTTTAATTTATAATTTTGGCCAGATTTCCTTAATTAGTCCCTTAACAAATATTTTTATTATTCCTCTTTTACCAATAATTACCATTTTGGGATTCATCTTTTCTTTTTTAGGAATAATTTTTCAGCCCCTGGGTTATTTTCTCTCATGGCCAACCTGGCTACTTTTAACCTACATTTTAAAGATCATTGACCTTTCTTCAAAAATTCCTTATTTAACTTTTAAAAATGTCCATTGGATTTTCCTTTTAATTTCTTACTTAATTTTAGGATTTATTACTTGGAAAGCGCGGGAAAAGCAAAAACTAAAATTTCTCCAGTATTAATGGTAAAATGAAATGACGATGGAAAATGCCTGGATAATATCAGTTAATATGGGTTATGGTCATCAGAGAACTGCTTATCCTTTGTGCCATCTTGGGGAAATTATTAATGCCAATGATTATGAAGGAATTCCAGAAAAAGATAAAACTATCTGGCAATCAATAAGAAGGTCCTATGAGTTTATTTCACGTTTCAGCAGAATTCTTCTAATTGGCAAGGCTACCTTTTCTATTTATGATCAATTCCAAAAAATCCTTAGCTTTTACCCAAAAAGAGATTTATCAAAACCAAATTTCACTTTAAAACAAATTTATTCTCTTTTTAAAAAGGGCTGGGGAAGAGATTTAATTGCGAGATTAACCCCCCACCAAAATTTTGGTGGGGGACCCTTACCCATAATTTCAACATTTTTTACTCCGGCCTTTATGGCTGAATTTTTTAATTATCCAGGAGAAATTTTTTGTATTGTCTGCGATGCCGATATTGCTAGAACCTGGGCTTCTTTAAATCCTTCTCAGAGTAAAATAAAATATTTCGCTCCGACTGAAAGAGTGATTGAGAGATTAAAACTTTACGGAGTGAAAGAGGAAAATATTTTTTTAACTGGTTACCCTTTACCTTTAGAAAATATTGGTACTGAAAAAATGGAAATCTTAAAAGAAGATTTGAGAAATCGACTTTTAAATTTAGATCCCAAAAAGAGATATTTTGAAAATTATAAAACATTAATTGAAGAAAAATTAGGCAAATTACCAGAAACATCTGAACATCCTCTAACCATAATGTTTTCAGTTGGCGGAGCTGGGGCCCAAAAGGAAATTGCAGCCCAAATTCTAAAATGTTTAAACTCGAAGATTAAACAAGGAGAAGTGAGGATAATTTTATCAGCCGGAGTTAAAGAAAAGGTGAGAGAATATTTCTTGAAAAATATCGAAAAATTAGGTTTGAACGAGAATAAAAATATTGACCCCGTTAGAGGTCAACAAAGCTTTACGAAAGCAAGAAGAAAACAAACCTCTAAAGGGGCTGAAATAATTTTTGCTAAAGATATTGAAAATTATTTTAAAAGTTTTAATTTAGCCTTAAGAAAAACAGACATTTTGTGGACAAAACCGTCAGAACTTTCTTTTTATGCCGCTCTGGGAATACCAATTATCGTTGCTCCACCAATTGGTTCTCAGGAAGAATTTAATATGAGGTGGCTTTTGAAATCCGGTTTTGGAATTTTCCAAGAAAATCCTAAATATACCAAAGATTGGCTTTTTGATTGGCTGGAAAAAGGGTATTTGGCTGAAGCAGCTGTAGAAGGATTTGTTGAAGGAGAAAAATTGGGAACTTTTAAAATATCGCAAATAATCACGAATTCGAGCACTAATTTTCACGAATAAAGATAAAATGAAAAGGATTCTAAAATATTTTTTATTGGGATTTTTAATTTTTCTTTTACTCTTTATTTGTTATTTTTTTATTGGTATTCCTCCTCGAGCAAAAGAAATTATTTTTGGGGTGAATTTTTCTCAAAAACATGCTGAGAGTTTGGGTTTGGATTGGAAAGAAAATTATTTAGCGTTACTTGACGATTTAAATGTTAAAAATATCAAATTAGCTGCCCATTGGGACTTAATTGAACCCCAAAAGGATCAATATTATCTCGAGGATTTAGATTGGCAGATTAGAGAAGCCGAAAAAAGAGATGCAAAAATTCTTTTGGTCATTGGCATGAAAAGTGGTCGCTGGCCAGAATGTCATATTCCTGATTGGGCAAAAGATTTGAGTAAAGACGAGCAGCAAAAAGCAATTTTAAAAATGCTCGAACAAATTGTTCTAAATTATCGAAGTTCAACTTCGATAGATATGTGGCAGGTGGAAAATGAGCCTTTTTTCCCCTTTGGTGAATGCCCCTGGGTTGACAAAAAATTTTTGAGAAAGGAAATAAACTTTGTAAAGTCGCTTGACCCGAAAAATCGACCGGTGGTAATATCTGATAGCGGCGAAGGTTCTTTTTGGATTCAGGCAGCAAGACTCGGCGATATTGTGGGAACAACAATGTATAAAAAAGTCTGGTTTCACCAACTTGGAATTTACATTCATTATCCCTTTCCACCAATTTTTTACTGGCGAAAAACTCAGCTCATAAAAAAATTATTTGGTAAAAAAGTAATTGCCATTGAACTTCAGGCTGAACCCTGGGGGCCAACATTGCTTTACACTTCGCCACTAAAAGAACAAGAGAAAACAATGAATTTGGAACAATTTAGGCAAAATATTGAATTTGCTAAAAAAACTGGTTTAGATACATTTTATCTCTGGGGAGGTGAGTGGTGGTATTGGATGAAAGAAAAACAAGGAAAACCAGAAATATGGAATGAAGCAAAAAAATTATTCATTAGTCAATGATATGAAAAAAAATTATCCCAAGCATCCTTTAATTTCGGTAGTGATTCCAGTTTTTAACGAGGAAAAATTTATTGGAGAAACCCTGAGAAATCTTTTAGAGCAAGATTTTAATAATTTTGAGATAATCGTTGTGGATAACAATTCGACTGACAAAACAGTAGAGATGGCCAAAAAATTTGGAGCAATTGTTTTTTCTGAAAAAAATCAGGGAGTGGTTCTTGCCAGGCAAAAGGGATTTTTAAAAGCAAAAGGAAAAATTATTGCTTCCACCGATGCCGATACAATTTTGCCAAAAAATTGGCTTTCAAAAATTTTTGGAGAATTTAAAAAGGATGAAAATTTGGTTGCTTTTGGAGGGAGCTGCTATTTCTATTCAGGTCCAATTTTAGTAAGATTAGTTTCTCAGCATCTTCTCACTCTATTTTTAATTTTTGATAAGTTTTTTTCTGGCGGTTGGAATTTGATGGGATGCAATATGGCAATAAGGAAAGAAGTATTTTTAAAAATTGGAGGATTTAATACAAATTTGAAAATCAATGAAGAGAGCGAAATTTCTTCTCGTTTAAGAGAAGTTGGGAAAGTAATTTTGAACCCAAATTTTAAAGTAAAAACCTCTGGTAGAAGATACAGACATGGCTTAATTTTTGGACTGATTGATTATGTCCCGAGCACATTCTTTAGATGGATTTTTAGAAAATATGACAAATTCCAAAAGTTTCCTCCGGTGAGAAAAGAAGAATCTTTAGTAGGAAAATTTTCTTTTCCAATTATTTCTCTTTTTGTTTTTTTATTTTTTCTCTTCCATCTTTCAACCCCAAAAGTGGTTCTGGCCAAAAATTTGATTAAAAGGGATTTAAATAAGGTAGTTTTTGTAGAAAAGAGAATCAAAAATGGAATAGAGAATGATTTGGGAAAGATAAAGAATTTTAAAATAAAAAATGGAAAAAGAAATCTTTTTGACCTTCGACGATGGGCCAAATGAATACACTTTAAAAATTTTAGAAATTTTGAAAAGTTTTGGCACTAAAGCAACATTTTTTGTTTGCGGAGAAAATTTAGAACATTTTCCAGAAATTGCAAAAGAAATTGTAAAGGATGGCCATACAATTGGCAATCATACTTTTTCTCATTCAATAAAATTTCTTTTTCCCTGGAATTTTAAAAAAGAGATTGAAAAAACAACTCAAATTATTCAAAAAATAACAGGGAAAAGAACGGAAATTTTTCGTCCTCCTTTTGGTTTTTTAACCCCTTGGTTGAAAAGTTATCTTTTAGAAAATGATTACAAAATAATTTTATGGGATATTGATTCAAAAGATTGGAAAAAATATCCGGCAGATTTAATTGAGAGGATAATTTTAAAAAAAATTAAATTAAATTTTATTGTCCTCTTTCATGATTGCTTGCAAACTTCCTTAATCTTGCCTAAAATATTAGAGAATCTTAAAAAAGAAGGGTATGTTTTTAAAAAATTTTAATTATGCTTTCAATTATCATTCCAACTTTGAACGAAGAGAAATATTTGCCAATTTTGCTTTCTCAAATTAAAAAGCAAAATTTTTCGGATTATGAAATAATTGTGGCTGATGCTGGTTCTAATGACAAAACGGTTGAAATTGCCAAAAGATTTGATTGTAAAATCGCAAAAGGAGGAATACCGGCCAAGGGAAGAAATGAAGGAGCAAAAATGGCCAAGGGAGATACTCTTTTATTTATGGATGCCGATAATACTCATTTGCCAGAAAAGTTTTTAGAAAAATTAATTTTTGAATTTAAAAAAAGAAATTTAGAAGTGGCCTCTTTCCCAATCTATCCAAATGGAAAAAAAATTGATAAAATTATTTATGGAATTTATAATAACTTTGTCAATTTTACTCAAATTCCCTTTGCCACAAATGCGGTTTTGGTAAAAAAAGAAATTTTTGAAAAAGTTAAAGGAGGGTTTGATGAAGAAATAACTATTGGAGAAGATCACTATTTTGCAAAACAGGCAGCGAAATATGGAAAATTCGGTTTTATAAAAATGAAACCTATTTTAACCTCTTCTCGTCGTTTTGAAAAAGAAGGAAGATTAAAAACATATTTAAGTTACATTTTGGCAGGAATTTTAATACTTTTTGGTCCGGTGAAATCAAAAATATTTAATTATTATCATAAAAAATATCTTGACAAATAAAAAAAATAAGAGAAAATAAAATATGAAAATGCCGGAGTTACCAAAAATTGAGTTACCGAAATTGAAAGCACCGAAATTTAGATTTCCGAGATTTTGGAAAAATCGAATTTTTTGGATTTTGATTTTAACCATTTTTCTCTCTTCCATTTTCGGTTTCATATCGGGAGCAATTTCCAGCACCTATTTTTATTCTGAAATCAAAGATTATCTCTCAAAACTAAATATTACAATTCCCGAACCCCGGGTAGAAAAAGGCATTGAAAAAACACCAATTTATCTTCCCCAAACCTCCCAAGAGGAAGCGACAATTAAAGTGGTTAATGAAAATTCGCCAGCCGTAGTTAGTATTGTTATTACTGGATACGTTGAACAATATTATTTTACTCCTTTCGAGGATATTCCTCTTCAAAAACGAATTGAAAAGAAAGAAGTTGGGGGAGGGACCGGTTTTATTGTTTCCGAAGATGGAATGATTTTGACCAATGCCCATGTTGTTTCGGATACCGAAGCCGATTATACTGTTTTAACTAATGATGGAAAAAAATATCCAGCCAAAGTCCTGGCTCGAGATTCAATTAGAGATTTAGCAGTAATGAAAATTGAGGGAGAAAAAACAATCGATAATCAGGGAAAATTGAATTTAAAATCTTTCTCAACCATTAAACTCGGAGATTCAGATAAATTACAAATTGGCCAAACGGTCATCGCTATTGGCAATGTTTTGGGAGAATTTCGAAATTCGGTTTCAGTGGGAGTAATCTCTGGACTTGGAAGAACTGTCACTGCTTCTGGAGGAGGAATGGTCGAGACGCAAGAAGATGTCATTCAAACCGATGCGGCAATTAATAAGGGAAATTCGGGAGGTCCACTTTTGAATTTAAAAGGCGAGGTTATAGGAGTTAATTTTGCCATGGCTCAACAGGCCGAAAATATTGGCTTTGCTATTCCAATTAACAAAGCCAAAAAAGACATTGAGCAGGTCAAAACCTTAGGGAAAATTGTTTACCCATTTTTGGGAGTAAGATATGTTTTAATTACCGAAAACATTCAAAAGGAAAACAATTTGCCAGTTGACTACGGGGCTTGGGTTCAAAAAGGAGAAGGAGGAGAAGCAGCCATTTTCCCTGGATCAGCCGCCGAAAAAACAGGATTAAAAGAAGGAGATATAATTTTGGAATTTTCCGGAGAAAAAATCACCACTGAAAATAGTTTAGCCAAAATAATTATGAAATATAATCCCGGAGATAAAATAACTTTAAAGATTTTAAGAGAAGGAAAAGAAAAGATTTTTGAAGTAATTTTGGATGAAAGAAGCGAGTAAAATCAATTCTTTTCTGTTCTTCATAATCTGAGATATAGAAAATAGGGAAAAACCCTGTTTTTTAGTTTGACAATTTCGAAGAATTTTTGATAAACTAAAAATAGATATGAATGGAGCTGCTAATTTTACACATAAATCCCAAGAAGCCATTTTAGCCGCCCAAGATTTAGCTAGAGAAAAAGGGCAGCAACAAATCGACGCCTTGCATTTGCTTTATGCTTTATTGAACCAAGAAGAAAGCATTGTTTTGAATTTACTTGAAAGAATTGGAGCAGATATTGAGGGATTAAAAAAGAAAACTAAAATGGCTTTAGACAGAATTCCAATCATTGCCACCCCCCAAACTTTCGGCCAATTTTATTTAACCCAAGACATGGCTAAGGTTTTGGACAGGGCAAGACAAGAATCAATTAAAATGGGTGATGAATATATCTCTGTTGAACATTTATTTTTGGCTCTTTTGGATACTGAAACCAAAGCGAAAGAAATTTTGGATCGGGCCACTTTTTTGCAACCTGGTGGGAGTGGTGGCGCCCCCGTGAGTGCCTTGGAATTTGGGAAATTGGGTTATGAAACAGTTTTAAAAGAATTGGCAAAAATCAGGGGAGGCCAAAGAATCACTGATCCTGAACCTGAATCAAAATATCAGGTGATTGAAAAATATGCTAGAAATTTGACTCAATTGGCAAGGAAAGGAAAATTGGACCCGGTCATTGGCAGAGAAAATGAGATCAGAAGATTAATGCAAATTTTATCAAGGAGGACAAAAAATAACCCGGTCTTAATTGGAGAGGCCGGAGTTGGAAAAACGGCTATTGTTGAGGGTTTAGCCCAGAGAATTGTTTCTGGCCAGGTTCCCGAAAGTTTAAAAGAAAAAGAAATTATTTCTTTGGATTTGGGAGCCCTCATTGCCGGAACAAAATATCGCGGAGAATTTGAAGACAGGGTAAAAGCTCTTTTAAAAGAGCTTTTAC
>Ga0315280_10007817_pt1 | contig 14220 bp, 11 predicted proteins | sample YL17G06_40_MG_FD_203697 | JGI IMG/M metagenome (GOLD analysis project Ga0315280, IMG submission 203697) | Sediment microbial communities from Yellowstone Lake, YNP, Wyoming, USA - YL17G06_40 | ecosystem: Environmental > Aquatic > Freshwater > Lake > Sediment | place: USA: Wyoming | collected...
GGGTCCTGGAGCTGCACACCCCCGCGACGCTGGAACAGACGCGGCGGATCGTGGACGAGTATCTTGCATCACGCTGAGACTGTCCCAAGGTTGTGTGCAACGGACGGCCGGAAAAGGAGGCTCCCATGAGAACGCGATGTCGTCTTTCGCGGTGTTTCGGTGCAGGGCTCCTGGTCGCTGCCCTCCTCATCACCGCCGCGCCGATCGCGGCCCAGACCAAGCCCGTCATGGTCTATGGCGTGATCCACGAGTACACGCTGGCGCGGCTCATGCAAAAGTTCGAGCGGGACACCGGGACCAAGGCGGACTTTATCCGCCTGTCGGCCGGCGAGGTGGCCACGCGCGTCCAGGCCGAGAGGCAGTCTCCCAAGGGGGACGTGATCTTCGGGATCTCCCGCGCCATCCAGGAGTCCATGAAGGCGCAAGGTCTCCTCGAGGCCTACAAGACCCCGCGGAGGAGCGAGATCCCTGGCAAGTACGCGGACCCCGACGGGTACTGGACGGGCAGCGCCCTCACCGTCCAGGGGATCGCCGTTAATACCGAGCGCTGGAAGAAGGAGATGGGCAACGCCCCCATGCCCAAGACGTGGGAGGACCTGCTGGATCCCAAGTACAAGGACCTCATCGTGGCGCCGAGCCCCCTGAGCTCCGGAACGGGATTCACCTTCATCGTGGGTCAGTTCTTCCGCCTGGGCGAGGAGAAGGGCTGGGAGTACCTGAAAGCCTTGGATAAGAACGTCCGGTTCTACACGCCCAGCGGGATCGCCCCCACCCGCATGGTGGCTGCCGGTGAGTTCCTGATCGCGGTAACATTCGCCCACGACGCCCTGAAGGCCATCTCGGCCGGCTATCCCATCGCGCTGATCCACCCGGCGGGCGTGAGCTGGGACATCGGATCTGTCTCGCTGATCAAGAACGGGCCGAACCCGGCGGGCGGGAAGAAGTTCATTGACTGGATCCTCGGCCGGGATCCGATCCAGCTCATTGTGGACCTGAACTTCGAGGGCTCGCTCCGGAGCGACGTCAGCCTCCCCATGGGGGCCACGCCGCTGGAGAAGCTGGACCTGGTGGACTACAAGCTGGACTGGGCCGCACAGAATCGCCAGCGGCTCCTCAAGCAGTGGGGGGAGCTGTTCAAGAAGTAGGGTCAGGGGCGGCGCATGGCCAAGGTCACCGCGGTGCAGGCGTGGAGCGGGAGCTCCCGGGTGCGCGCCCTCACGCGCGACCCACTGGGCCTCCTGGCGATCGTCTTCGTGGTCGCCTGCCTTGCGGTCTTCGTGATCTTCCCCGTGGTGCGCGTGCTCGCCCAGCCGGGGCCGACGGAGTGGGGGCGTCTCTTCACCGATCCCCGCTGGCTCCGGCTGGGGGGTAACACCTTCCTGATCGCGGTCCTGTCCACGGCCTCGGCCGTGGCCCTCGGGTTCCTCTTCGCCTACGCCACCTCGCGGCCGGACGTGCCCCTGCGGCATCTCTTCAAGCTGGTGGCGATCCTCCCACTGGTCTCGCCCCCGTTCGTGGGGGGTCTCGCCTTCATCCTGCTCTTCGGCCGCCGCGGCCTGGTCACCTATTCCCTCCTGGGCTTGAGCGGCGACATCTACGGCTGGCACGGCCTCTGGATGGTGCAGACCCTGGCCTTCTTCCCCATCGCCTACCTCTCCCTGGCGGGCGTCCTGCGCCGGATCAACCCGACCCTGGAGTACGCGGCACAGGACCTGGGGGTCCATGGCCTCCGGCTGTTCTGCACGGTCACGCTCCCCCTGGCCACGCCGGGCCTGGCCAGCGCCGCGCTCCTGGTGGGGATCTACACCCTGAGCGACTTCGGCAACCCCATGCTGGTCGGGGGCGCGTTCAAGGTGCTGGCTACCGAGACCTACACCCAGATCACGGGGTGGGGCGACATCGGCATGGCGGCCGCGCTGAGCACCGCGCTCCTTCTCCCCAGCCTCGTCCTCTTCGTCCTCCAACGGTACTGGGTCGAGGGCCGCTCCTACGCCACCATCACCGGCAAGGGGAGCTTCGCGGACCCGCCTCCGACATCGCCTACCGTACGGTGGGCCCTCTTCACGGCGTGCAGCCTAGTGGCCCTCGTGCTCCTGGCGACGTATGCCGTGGTCTTCGTCGGGGCCTTCGCCCGGACCTGGGGTGTGAACTGGCGGCCGACCCTGGAGAACTTCGAGTACACCGTCTTCCGCGGCAGCCAGCTCTGGAACAGCATCCGCTTCGCCGGGACCGCGGCCCTCGGCGGCTCGTTCTTCGCCGTGATCGCCGCCTTCCTGGTTTGCCGGAAGCGCTTCCCCGGCCGGGCCGCCGTGGACTTCGCGGCCGTCCTGCCCGCCGCGTTGCCGGGGACCCTGATCGGCGTGGGCTACATCCTCGCCTTCAACACGCCGCCGCTCGCCCTCACGGGGACCGGCGCCATCATCGTGGCGGCCATGCTCTTCCGGACGATCCCCGTAGGCTACCGGGCGGCGGTGGCGGGCCTCGCCCAGATCGCTCCCAGCATCGAGGAGGGTGCCGCCGATCTCGGGGCACGCCCCCTGCGCACCTTCTGGGACGTGACGCTCCCCCTGATCCGCTCGGCCTTCACGTCCGCCCTGATCTTCACCTTCATCCGGTCCATGAACACGCTGAGTGCCATCGTCTTCCTGATCTCGCCGGGGAACGTGGTGGCCTCCGCCTCCATCTTGGCCCTGGCCGAGCACGGCGACTGGGGGCAGGCCAGCGCCATGGCGGCGAGCCTCATGTCGGCGGTCTTCCTGCTGCTCCTGGCGTTCCGCCTGATCACCGGAGGCCGCATGCGCCTCTTCGAGCTATGAACATGGACAACACGACGGCCCACGTGCGGATCGACGGGGTGGTGAAGCGTTTTGGCGAGACGCTGGCCGTGGCGGGTGTCTCCCTGGAGATCGCCCGGGGGAGCCTCACCACGGTCCTCGGCCCCAGCGGTTGCGGGAAGACGACGCTCCTCCGGCTCATCGCCGGCTTTGTGGAGCCGGATGCGGGGGACATCTTCATCGACGGGATCTCCCAGCGCGGCCTCCCGCCTTACCTGCGCAAGACCTCCACGGTCTTCCAGGAGTACGCCCTCTTCCCCCACATGAGCGTGTTCGACAACGTGGCCTACGGGCTGCGCTTGCGGGGGCTGTCTCGGGCCGCGCTCACGGAGAAGGTGCGCCACACGCTTTCGCTCATGCAGCTCGAAGGGTTGGAGGCGCGCTACCCGCGAGAGTTGTCCGGCGGGCAGCAGCAGCGGGTGGCCCTGGCCCGGTCGCTGATCGTGGAGCCCGAGGTCCTGCTGATGGACGAGCCGCTCTCCAACCTGGACGCGAAGCTCCGGGTGAGCGTGCGGGAGGAGATCCGCGAGATCCAGCGCCGCGTGGGCATCACCACGCTCTACGTCACCCACGACCAGGAAGAGGCGCTGGCCATCTCGGACACCATCGCCGTGATGCAAAGCGGAAAGGTGATGCAGGTGGGGACGCCGCGGGCAATCTACGAGCAGCCGGCCGACCCGTTCGTGGCGGCCTTCGTCGGCCAGGTGAACCTGCTCCGGGCAAAGATCGAGGGGGGGAGCCTCCGCCTCGGGTCGCTCCTCCTTCCGCTTCCCGCGAACACCCCAGCCCTGGAATCCGGCGAGGAAGTCATCCTGGCCCTCCGCCCCGAGGCCATCCGCATCGGAGCGGGATCGGCGGGGAGTGAGGTGCAGGGGGAAGTCGTATCCCGGACCTACCTCGGCACGACCGTGCGCTACCGGATCGCGGTCGCCGGCCAGCACCTCACCGTGGACGACCCCGACCCCGCGGGCCGGCCGCTCCTCACTGGTGTGCTCACGCTCAGCTTCGACCCGTCCCGCCTCCACCTCTGGCCGGCCGGGTCCGACGCGCCACTATCGCACCAGGACAGCCTGTAAGAGGACGTGGGGTGCGCAAAAACTCCGTCCCTCCCTCCGCCGTTACAGCTCTAGGTCCACACGACCTCCTCTTTCCACCGGAGGAGCATTTGCCAATCCCTGTGGTGGGCACAATACGCGACTCCCTCCCCCGGCATCACCGTCGCTGGCAGCCGCTCATCCGATCCTCAGCCGCTAGTTCGCATTCCGGCCCGCATCGAGCTCCGATAACATGCATTATTGCACTCTCTTCACGAGCTAAACGCCTGCTGTTAAAGTAATTCTCCAACGTCGGCCGGCGGAAGAGGTGATCCATTGCACAATTATGGGTCCGTCCCTCCGGAAGAGAGGCCATCAGAAGTCAGGCCTATGTACTTGACGCAACCTATCGCAAGACCTTGTGACCCGCGGGCTGATTTAACCCCACGATGTTGGGGTTGGTTGAGTGAAGTGCATAGGCCTATCAGAAGTTGAACTGCTCACCAGAGGGGGAATGTTCTTATGCAACCCACTGCCCGGTAAAGGGCATCAGCAGCTCTGCCTGGCCCGTAAAAATACCCTCAGTGCCGGGCCCCCGGCACCACGCCCCCCCAAGGCGGCAGCATCGGAAGGCTGCCTCGTCCCACCCAAGCCCTCCCCTATCCGGATTCCCCCGTCAGCTCCGACACGAGACCGCGGGCGCGAGCGGCCAGCCAAAAGAAGCTTGCTACCGGCGCTACGTCCACCATCTCAAGGCCAACTGCTCATTCGCCGAATCGTAGCTGCTCCCGGGAACAGAGGCCGGCAGGGCGCGCGCGGCAACAGCGCCGCATAGCACCACTACGATGGGGCGCAGAGGCAACTCGCCGGGAGAGGCCCCCCAGCAAGCGAGCGAACGCGGGGGAGGGGGGATGCGCCGACGTCGAGAGGAGGGATTTATATTCACAACGGAGAAACGGCCGGGCCCCCGATTACTCGGCCGAGGTGAAGAAAACAAAGTTAATAAGGTTGCAACGTCCCGCATTACAAGATCCTCATCCCGGCGGCGTTCCCCAGCATTCTCACCGGCCTGAAGATCGGCTGGGCCTTCGCTTGGCGCATGCTGATCGCGGCCGAGCTGGTATTCGGCGTCAGCTCCGGCCAGGGCGGCCTCGGCTGGTTCATCTATGAGAACAAGAACCTGCTCGAGGTTCCGAGCGTGTTCGCCGGACTGTTCTCCGTGATCCTCATCGGGCTGGTGGTCGAGAACCTGGGTTTCCGCAACATCGAGGTTCGCACGGTCAGACGATGGGGGATGCAGACTTAGCGCCCCCAGGACGGCATCACGAGTCCGTCGCGACGCAAGAGTAGTGGGATGTGCCCGACATCGATGCCCCGGTGCCCGGCCCAGGATCGAGTTCTTCCGGCTGTCTCACCTCAGTCTGTGTCCGCTTCAGTCCCCTAACACCTGCTCGGCCCGGTCCGCTCGTCGCCTGGTTCTCCCCTGCAGCACTGCGCCCCCGCCGTCAGGTTCGCTCTCGCCGTCGCTCCTCGACCTTCTCGCGTGTCTCCTCGGTGGTGCAGCAGCCAGCGCCGGGCGGCGAGTCCCGGAAGCGCCTGAAGGTTTCCCTTGACACGAGAATCCGGATTGAGTACACAGTATGCTGTATACACGATGGAGGCCCGACATGGCCGATCCTGCTCCCGTCCGATCCCTCGCCGACCATCAGTCCTTGCGGGAGCGGATCGTGGCCCGCCTCCGGGACGCCATCGTCTCCGGCGACCTCCCCCCCAAGACCCGCCTCATGGAGCCGGAACTTGCCAAGCGGCTCAGCGTCAGTCGGACCCCCCTGCGCGAGGCCATCCGCCAACTGGAAGCGGAAGGGCTCCTGACCACCTTCCCTCGGGTTGGAACCTTCGTTACCGAGGTCACCCATCGGGACCTGGAGGGCATCTACGCCATCCGGGCCGTCCTGGAGGGACTGGCCGCGCGACAGGCGGCGGAGAATCCGAATCCGGCCAAGGCGACCACCCTCCGGGCAATCCTGGTGGAGTTGGCGCAGAAGACCACCGACTACCGCGTGTACCACGAGGCGGCGGGGCGGTTCCACGATGCGGTCTTTGCCTTGTCCGGGAATCAGCGCCTCCAGGCGATGTACCACACACTGACGCACCAGGTGGCCCGCCTGCGCACGCTGTCCCTGGCTGTGGGGAAGCGTCCCGAGGTCTCCCTATGGGAGCATCGGCGGATCGCCTCGGCGATCCTGGGCGGCCGTGGCGCAGAGGCGGAGCGGTGGATGCGAGCCCATATCGAGGGGGCGCAAGCGGTCCTGAGACAGCGCATGACGCCGGCGCAGGGAAGGGCGCGGCTCGGGAGTGGGACGAGGAGCAGATCCACATCAAGGAGACGAGGATGAGCTCAGAAAGAGTCGCCGCGGAGCCCGGATTGCTCACCGCCTATGTCGCCGATTTCATTGCGTCCACCAAGTATTCGGACATCCCGAAGGATGTCATGCACCTCGGGAAGAAGTCCATCCTTGACGGCCTGGGGCTGGCCCTGGCGGGTTCCGTGGCGAAGAGCGGGGAACTCGTCCGTCACCACCTCCAGGGCCTCGGGTGTGCCGACGGGGTCGCCAGCATCATCGGATCCAATCTGCGTGTACCGGCGCGGTTCGCGGCCTTCGCTAACGGCACCGCCATCCACGCCGACGATTACGACGACACCCAACTGGCGGTGGCGAAGGACCGGGTCTACGGCCTGCTCACCCATCCCACGGCGCCGGCCCTGCCTGCGGTCCTGGCGGTGGCGGAGCAGGATCGCCGCCCGGGCAAAGACCTGCTGACGGCGTACCACGTCGGGGTGGAGGTCGAATGCAAGATCGCTGAAGCCATCAACCCGCGCCACTACCAGCACGGGTTCCACTCCACGGCCACCTGCGGCACCTTCGGCGCGGCGGCGGGACTGGCCAACCTGCGCGGGCTGCCCGTCGAGGTCGCTTGCGTCGCCCTGGGGATCGCGGGGAGCCTCTCCGCCGGGCTGCGGGAGAACTTCGGCACCATGATGAAGCCCTTCCACGCGGGCCGCGCGGCGGAGAGCGGCGTCATTGCGTCCGAATTCGCCGCCCTCGGCTTCACGGCGACCCCGCACATCCTGGAGGCGCCGCGCGGATTCTTCCGTGCGGCCGGCGGGGGCTACGACGAAGGGGCGATTCGAGAGAAGCTGGGCAACCCCTGGACCTTCGCGAATCCAGGGGTCTCAATCAAGCCGCATCCCTCCGGATCGTTGACCCACCCCGGAATGACCCTCATGCTCTCGCTCATCAAGCAGCATGACATCCGGCCGGACCAAGTCGAGCGCGTCAAGGTCGGCACCAACCAGAACATGCCCAACGCCCTCATCCACCATCGGCCCAGGACCGAGCTGCAGGCGAAGTTCAGCATGGAGTTCTGCATGGGCATCCTGCTCCTGGATCGCAAGGCCGGCCTACCCGAATTCACCGATGAGGTCGTCAACCGGCCGGATGTGCAGACGATGATCCAGAAGGTGGACTTTGGCGTACACCCCGAGGCTGAGGCCGCGGGCTACGACAAGATGACCACTATTATCGAGATCGCGCTGAAGGACGGGCGAACGATCTCCGGCCGGGCCGATTTCGGCAAGGGCAGCCCGGCGAATCCCATGAGCTACGAGGAGGTGGCGGAGAAGTTTCGGGAGTGTGCCGCCTTCAGCCGGTGGCCGTCCGACAAGGCGGGGCGAGTTGTCGATCTGGTCAGGCGGATCGAGGATCTTCCCGACGTGAGAGAATTGACCGCACTCTTATCGCGCAAGCCCTGATTGGCCCGGGACCCTGCGCGCAGACCACTGGGGAGACCCCGGCCCGGGCGACGTCGCGCCTGGGGAAGGCCGGGTGGCGAATCCGGCCGGGTTTTTGGCTGTCATCCGAGGGTGAGGGGCCCGACGGGACCCGTCGAGTCCCTCTGGCGCTCCGGAGGAGGTTCGCGATGAAGACGCAACGGGGAGTGGGTGTGGTGCTTCTGGTCGCGGTGTGTCTCACGCTTGGAGTCGGGAACGTATATGGTGCCGCCAAGTTCCCTGAGAAGCCAATCACCCTGGTGGTCCATGCCGCGGCCGGCGGAGGCAGCGACATCTTCGCGCGCACGCTCGCGGCGGCCTTCGACAAGGAGAAACTGCTGCCGCAGCCGATCGTGGTGGAGAACAAGCCGGGCGGGAGCGGGGCCATCTCCTTCGCCTACGTGGCCGGCAAGAAAGGTGATCCCCACTTCCTCCTGACCGCAGTAACCAGTTTCCTGACCACGCCCATCCTCAGGAAATCGCAAGTCACCCCCAAAGACTTCACCCCGATCGCCAACTTCGCGTTCGACGAATACATGGTGATCGTCAGGGCCGGCGGGAAGTATAAGTCCATGAAGGACGTCGTGGCCGATGCCAAGGCCAATCCCAAGAGGGTCACGGTCGGCGGAACGCAACTGGGCTCCTCCGACTCCATCTGTGCGTACCTCATCGAGAAGGCGGCGGGGGTCCAGTTCAACTTCATCGTCTTCAACAGCGGGGGGGAGGTCAACGCCGCCCTCATGGGCGGTCACATCGACCTCGCCGTTTCCAATCCCGGTGAGGCCCTGGAGCTGGCCAAGGCCAATAAGGTCCTGACGCTCGGCGTCTTCGCCGAGAAGCGTCTCCCGGGCGCCCCCGATGTTCCCACCCTGAAAGAGCAGGGGCTCGACGCGATCTACGTGCAGAACCGCGGCTTGGTGGCTCCAGGCGGCATCCCGCAAGATGCGCGAAAGCTCCTGGAAGACGCTCTGCTGAAATACACGAAGACGGGAATATACAAGGACTACCTCAAAGAGAACATGCTCAGCGAGGCCTGGATGGACGGCCCCGCCTTCGGCAAGTGGATGGAAGGAGAGTATGCCCGCTACCAGGTAGTCCTGAAGGAGATGGGATTGCTGAAGTAAACCCCATGGCCGTCCGGGCGTAGCGCGCACCCCGCGCTGCGCCCGACCTCACATGAACCCGGGCGGACGCATGCGAGAGAGGTGGATGGCGCCATGAGAAGGGCTGATCAAATCACCGGCGTTGTCGTATTGCTGTTTTCCGTGTTGCTGATGGTGGGGTCTTGGCGTATGCCGGCTAGTGCGACATTCGGCCCGGGGGCAGGATTCCTGCCATTCTGGCTCGGAGCGCTCCTAGCCATTCTCTCCGTCCTCCTGGTGCTCGGCGCCAGTCGGCAGGCGGTTGGCCCGGACACGAAGGCGATATTCCCTCGGGGAATGAGTCTTCTGACAGTGGGGGCAACCACCGCAGGGCTCGCAGTGTACATCCTCCTGCTGGAAGTGCTCGGCTTCCTGGTGGGCACGGGGCTCTTGACTGCCTTTCTGCTGGGTGTCGTGGAACGGGAGAAGTGGTCCACGACCATCCTGGTGGCGATCTTGAATTCCGCCGGGCTCTACCTGGTATTCCAGGTGCTGCTCGGTGTGAACCTTCCGGCCAACAGGTTCGGTTTCTAGGAGGGAGATCCATCGGTCGCCATTCCCTCAATGCGACGGAACGCAGCGCGACATCCTGGCCGCGGAACCAGATTGGTGAATTCGTGGCCGGGCGATAACGAGGGAGGCTCATGGATATCTTCCAGAACCTTCTGATGGGATTTCACGTGGCCCTCTCGCCCCAGAATCTCCTGTTCTGCCTCGTGGGTGTGACGCTCGGCACCCTGATCGGCGTGCTGCCAGGGATCGGGCCGGTGACAGGAGTGGCGATCCTCATCCCCATCACCTACGGCCTGAGCGCCACGACGGCGATCATCACGATGGCCGGCGTGTACTACGGCGCCATGTATGGCGGTTCCACGACGTCCATCCTGATCAACGTGCCGGGGGAGTCCGCGTCGGTAGTGACCTGCCTGGACGGTTACCAGATGGCCAGGAAGGGGCGCGCGGGTCCCGCCCTGGGCATGGCGGCCTTTGCGTCCTTCATCGCGGGGACCTTTGCTACCCTCATGCTCAACCTCATCGCTCCCCCCTTAGCCACCGTGGCGCTGTCCTTCGGCCCGCCTGAGTATTTCGCCCTGACCTTCATGGGGTTAACCCTGGTCACCAGTCTCTCCGGGGAGTCCATGCTCAAAGGGATCATGAGCGGCGTCTTCGGCGTGCTCCTGGCGTGCGTGGGAATCGATGCGGTCAGCGGCGAAGAGCGGTTCACCTTTGGAAACATTTACCTGCTGGATGGCCTGGGCTTCATCGGGGTAGCGGTCGGCCTTTTTGCCGTGGCCGAAGTGCTCATCAACCTTGAAGACCCAATGGAGCAGGTCTTCCTGAAGACAGAACTGAAGCTGAGGAGCCTGTTCCCGAATCTTCAAGATTGGAAGGTTTCGCTCGGGCCCATCAGCCGAAGTTCCATCATCGGGTTCATCATCGGGGTCCTGCCCGGGGCTGGCGCGACCATCGCCTCCTTTGTCACCTACGCTACTGAGAAGAAACTCAGCAAGCATCCGGAGAGATTCGGCACGGGGGTCATCCAAGGCGTGGCGGCGCCAGAGGCGGCCAACAATGCCGCCGCCGGTGGGGCGATGGTCCCTCTCCTGACCTTGGGCATCCCCGGCTCCGGGACGACGGCCGTGCTGCTGGGCGCCCTCCTCATCCATGGACTGCGTCCGGGCCCCTTGCTCTTCAAGAGCAACCCTGAGTTTGTATGGGGCGTGATCGCGAGCATGTACATTGGGAACGTCATGCTTCTTATTCTAAACCTCCCGATGGTGGGGATGTGGGCAAGCTTGCTGCGTGTCCCGTACCGGATACTCATGCCCCTCATCGTCACAATCTCGGCCGTGGGGGTGTTTGCCACGGATAACAACGTCTTCGACATGTGGGTGATGTTCGCTTTTGGGATTATCGGCTATCTCATGCGGAAGCTGGACTTCCCGGCCGCACCGGCAGTGCTGGGCCTCGTGCTGGGCCCGTTAGTGGAAAGGTCTCTCCGGCAATCGCTCACCATATCGCACGGCGACCTTTCCATTTTCTTTACGCGTCCGATCTCCGGTGTGTTGACGGTCTTCGCACTGCTTTCTCTGTTCGCCCCCTTGTTCCGTGCCATGTGGGAGTCGATGAAAAAGACGAAGGCGGAGGCGAAGCCCTGAGGCTGCCGAGGAGAATGCCGCTCTCTCTTCGTATGGAGCGCATCGCCGTCTGGGTGGTAGTGAGGAATTGGAAACCGCATACAGGAGGCTGATTTCATGAAGATTGCAGGGATCATCGGAGGAGCACGCAAGGTCGTTCGGATCCTCGCGCGGGTCAAGGCAGGGGAAAAGGTGCTGATCGCGGCCGACACCGACACGGTCGTCGTCGCCGAGGCGCTGGCGACGGCGACGCTGGAGATCACCCCGGAAGTAGTGACCACGGTGATGACGCCGGTTGCCGTGGACGGGGGCGAGCCGCCTGCCATCGTGGCCGCCGCCCTCCTGGCTGCCGACGTCGCCCTGCTGCCCGTCAGCTACTCGATCAGCCACTCCACGGCGACCCGCAATGCCCTTAAGCACGGGGCCCGGGTCTTGTCGCTGCCAGCCACGACGCCTGACCAGCTCATCCGGGGCGGCGCCGAGGCGGACTTCGAGGCGGCCTCACCCACGGTGAGGAAGATGGGGGACCTGCTTACCGCCGCGTCCAGTGCGCACCTCACGACCCCAGGGGGCACCGACTGCACCTTCGATCTCAGCGGACGCTCGGGCAACGCCCACGACTGCATCCTGGATCGCCAGGGGAAATTCTCGGCCTTCCCGAACATCGAGGCGAACATCTCCCCCGTGGACGGCACGGCCGAGGGCGTGATCGTTTTCGACGGGAGCATTCCCAATCTCCGGGTGGGGCGGTTGCAGGCTCCGGTGGTCTGCACCGTCAAGAAGGGGAATGTCGTGAAGGTCGAAGGCGGCCACGAGGCCGACATGATCCGGAAAGTGTGGGCCGAGATGGGGGATGCGGCGGTCTACAACATCGCGCAGCTCGCCATCGGCCTGAACCCCGCGATTCCCATGCTCACGGGTGTGTGGGCCCAGGACCACGGCGCCTTCGGCACCGTGCACATCGGCATCGGGACCAGCGCCAATATCGGCGGGACGACGAAGGCCGCCTGCCACTTCGACGGAATGATGTACCGCCCGACCCTGAAGCTGGACGGTCGCGCCGTCCTGGAGGCCGGGGAGTTGCGGATCTAGCGAAAGGTTCCAGCCCCAGGATGGCAGAGGGCAGAGAGGCGGTGATTCGACCCAGCCGGAGGACTATCCGGAAAGTTTCGGTTCCGGCAACCTCTGATGCCCGTCCTCACGCGGAAGAGATCACCGGTGGAGGGTTGATCGCGGAGCTGATCTTTGCTCACGCGGGTCCGCGCCGAGGTCACGCACAGTTCGTCCAGGCGATCTCCGCCAAAGGCGCAACTGGGGGGAAGCTGCACGGGGGAGCAGATCTCGCGCTCCAGCCTTCCGGAGGGATCATAGCGGCTCACCTTTCGACCGCCCCAACGGGCAGTCCAGATAAAGCCCCCACTGTCCACCTTCAGTCCGTCCGGCACGCCGTCTTCCTCAGGGGTGGACGTCAATGGTATGGTCGCCGACTTCCAGCGAGGCTTGCCTGCAATGCCTGCAGGAGCACGGCAGTCAGCTCCTCCGCGCTCAGGAGGATGGGGTTGCCCTTGGTCCTGCTGGCCCCCTGCGCCTCGGCCACCACGGCCGGGATGTCTGCCTCGGTTAACCCATACCGACTCAAGCCGGGGATCTTCAGATCGGCGCCTAGGGACCGCACTCATTCGATGCCGTCGACGATTGCGGCGTCGGGCCGCCCGGTCACAATTCGCGAGGAACGACCGGGGGATGAGTGGTATAATGTCGGCCCAGACCTGATGACGGGCCTCGTGGAAGAAGGGGCGAAAGGACGAGCCATGATCATCATTCTCAAGCCGGGGGCAACGAAGAAAGACGCGGACGAAATCCTTCGCCAGATCGCCGCGGTGGGCCTGAAGCCCCTCTACATGCCCGGAACCGAGCGCACTGTGCTCGGGGCAATTGGCGACGAGCGCATCCTCGGGAAGCTGCACATCGAGAATCATCCCATGGTGGAGAGAGTCTCCCCGGTTCTCACCCCCTACAAGCTGGTCAGCCGGGAGATCCACCCCAAGGACACGATCGTCCGGATCGGCGGTGTCCCCGTGGGAGGAAGGCATTTCACGGTGATTGCCGGCCCCTGCGCGGTGGAGGACCCGCGGCAAATGCTTCTGACCGCGCAGGCGGTGAAACGGGCGGGCGCCAAATGCCTGCGTGGCGGGGCGTACAAGCCCCGGACGAGTCCGTACAGTTTCCAGGGGTTGGGATTGCAGGGCCTGCAGATCCTCCACGAGGTCTCACAGAAACTGGGGATGCCGGCTATCACGGAGGTGGTCGAGGTCGGAGACGTCGCCGCCGTCGAACGCTATGCCTCTGCGTTCCAGGTCGGTGCGCGGAATATGCAGAATTTCCGCCTGCTCAGGGCGTTGGGGCAGAGCCGGAAACCCGTCATCCTCAAGCGAGGCATGGCGGCGTCCGTCGAGGACCTCCTGCTGGCCGCCGAGTACATTCTCTCAGAGGGCAACCGCAACGTGATCCTGTGCGAGCGGGGGATCCGAACGTTCGAGACGGCGACGCGGAGCACGTTGGACCTGAACGCCATTCCGCACATCAAGACCCACAGCCATCTGCCGGTCATCGTGGACCCCTCCCATGGCACGGGGGTCCGCGAGTACGTGACGCCCATGGCCAAGGCAGCCGTCGCGTGCGGCGCGGACGGCCTCCTGATCGAGGTACACTACGATCCCAAGGAGGCCCTCTCCGACGGTCACCAGTCGCTGGACCCCCGGCAGTTTGCGAGCCTCATGAAGAGTCTGCCTCCGTTTGTGAAGGCAGTGGGTCGGCGGATGTGATCCACGGGTGGGCCTCGGCCGCCCCACAGGGAGAGGAGGAGACTCCATGGCGGGCAAGGTGGCAACCTTCAGAATCCCGGGTCAGATCATCTTCGGCGCCGGCGCGGCCGAGACCGTGGGGACGGAGGCGAAGCGGCTGGGAGCAAGTCACGCCTTCGTGCTGAGCGACGCCAATCTCCAGAAGCTCGGCGTCACCGACCGGATCGTCGCGTCGCTCTCGGCCCAGGGGGTCCGATCCACCGTCTACGCAGAGATCGAGTTCGAGCCCTCGGTCCAGAGCGTGGCCCCGGCAGGGGCGGCCGCCAAAGCAGCGGGGTGCGATCTCGTGATGGGGCTGGGAGGCGGCAGCACGCTGGACACCGCCAAGGCGGTGGCGGTGCTCATGCGGAACCCGGGCCAGGCGGAGGATTACCTG
>Ga0315280_10007818_pt1 | contig 14218 bp, 18 predicted proteins | sample YL17G06_40_MG_FD_203697 | JGI IMG/M metagenome (GOLD analysis project Ga0315280, IMG submission 203697) | Sediment microbial communities from Yellowstone Lake, YNP, Wyoming, USA - YL17G06_40 | ecosystem: Environmental > Aquatic > Freshwater > Lake > Sediment | place: USA: Wyoming | collected...
CATTTTTGATGAAGGCTTTGAGGCGATGGAATTTTCATCGCGAGTGAATGTTAATGAACGAAATGAAATCAAAAAAACATTTGCCAAAGAGGCTTCGGGAAACAAATTTCTTGTGGCAGTAAAATGCTTGGATGAGGGTGTTGACCTTCCAGTATGTGACTCAGCCATTCTAATAGCATGTTCCAGATCAACAAGAGAATTTATTCAGAGACGCGGTAGGGTTTTGAGGAAACATCCTAGTAAGGCCATTGCGACGATTCATGATATCCTAGTACTGCCTTTTACGAACAGTCATGATGCATATGGTTTAAGTCCTTCTGAGTATGGTTTTGTTGAGACCGAGTTAAGAAGAGTTGAGGAATTTGCCAAAAACGCAATAAATAAGGAAGAGATAAGAATTAATGAGCTGTATGATCTCTTTAGAGGAGCGCGGATTGGGGAGAGATAAACATGTCACGTTCTCAGAGAAATGAAACACTGGCGGATCTTCTCAAGGAAGCAGCTCAAAAGTTTGACATGCCTATTAAGCTGTTTGAGGAGATACTATGGGAAGAGCGAATCCATCTTTATCTCGCAGCAACTTCAAGGCAAAGTGTGCGTAGACGGTTGCGTGAAATTCTGCAGGAGGCATCAAAAAATGCGACTGCTTAAGCTGGAAATGAAAAATTTTGGGCCCTACAAAGGCAAAGTGGAATTGGATCTGAAAGCAAAGAGTGATAAAAACCTCTTGGTCATTTGGGGAACAAATGGTTCTGGGAAAACACACATTTTGAAAGCAATAAAATGGTGTCTATACGGATGCGATCCATCTTTACGCCGACAAATGCAGTATGGATCAGAACGAGATGCATGGGAAGTTATTTATGGAACTTATATGGAGGATCAACCACCACCAGAGCCTTACATGTATGTTCATCTCTGGTTGGAAGTAGATTCTGACGACCCCAAAAAACCTCAACAATATTTAGTCAAAAGATCAGTCAGTCCTAGAACTCAAACACCAATGAACGCCACTCAAATCAAGTGCGATTTTGAAGTCATAATTGATGGGAGACCTAACGACAGTCCTCGTGAGGCGATCGAGGCATTGTTGCCTTTGGCCGCAAGTCAATTCTTCATGTTCCATGGTGAAGAAATCAGAGAGATGTCTCAAAGGCATATGGAGCAGACTCGAAAAGCAATTGAACTAATCCTCGAAGCCGAAACTTTCAGACAAGGAAAGGAAGATCTACGAGTAGTTGCTCATGAGATTGACATTGACCTTGACGACGAACGTCGCAAATCAGGAGGTGTTGATGATTTACTGGATCTTAAGAGACGACTGCAGGAAAAAATCCAATCACTCGAAACTGAGTGTGCAATTTGCAAGAATGAAATCGCTGAAAAGAAGAAACAGCTAGATTCTGTTCAAATGGATTTGGCGAAGAATGAGGATTCAAGAATTTTGAAAAGTAAGCTTGATGAATTATCTCAGAGACTGCAGTATATCAAAGAAGAACGAAAGAAAATACTTGCTCGTAGGGGCGATTTGATAAATGATTTGCCTTCAAAGTTGATCTTGCCAGAACTTATTAGAGTTCTTGAGGGAAAAGAAGCACGTCATAAGAAGCGAGAAGAGCAGAGAAAAGAAATCTCAGAACTTGATGGAAGATTGCAGCTAACTAAAGATGTGCTGACTCTTGAAAGATGTGTTTGCGGGAGACCCATAACTGGCGTGGAGAGGGAACGCATTAAGAAAGAATGCCAAGGGATAGAAGAAACAATCTCAAAACTGCAGGCTGGTCTCGAAGAAGAAGATCCCACTTACTATGAGATTAGAGAGACTGTTTCCACGATTAAAAGCTCCAAGATGGATTTCGAACAATTTAAGAAAGATTTGAACGAGAATGCATTAAGGCATGATGAGATTGAAGGGAATATCAAAAACCTCGAGAAAAAATTGTCCGAGTCAAAGATCGAAGAAATAAGAAATCTTGTCGAGCAAAGAGATCGCTTGTTGACAGAAATCGGAAAAGCTGAGCAACGACATGAGAATTTTACAATAGATCTTGAAACTCAGAGGAAAAGACTTGAAGAAATTCTTAAAATACTTGAGCGAAAAGAAAGACACGATAGCGTAAAAGAGAGCTTGGATAGGCAATATGACCTAGTTACAAGGTGTATAAGTGCTTTCGAAAGCGTGTTGACTCGCTTGTCAGATGTAAGAAGGCGAGCGATCGGAAGCAATGCAACAGAGATTTTTAGAAAGCTAACTAATAAGCCCGAAGAATATGACAGAATTGAAGTAGATGATCAGTTCAATGTGTCAGTAATAGATAAGCGCAACAATGTAGTCCACAGAGAAACATTGTCAACTGGAGAGAGGGAAGTTGTGGCCTTATCTTTCATTCTTGGACTAATGAGAGCCTCCGAAAAGGTGGCCCCGTTAGTTCTCGATACTTTCTTCGTTCATCTGGATGAATCACATTATGGAAATATTGTTAAAACGCTTCCTTCATTTGCTGATCAAATTATACTCATCCTCACCGATCTAGAGTATCAAAATCTCAAAGAGAGAGCGACAAGTAGTTTCTTCAAACATGTTGCTCAGACATGGCGGACTATGCGAAATCAAGCTGAATTTCGGTCAACCATTGTGCCGGAGAAGGAGGGCAGAGATTGAGCTCACTTCCAACAATTATCAGTGTTTCTAAAAGTGCATACAGAATGTATAGAGCAATGTGTGAAAGTTCCGAAGAAGGCGAGCCAACAGCACGACCGACAAGTCCAAAACATGCAAGAAAAACCCCTGAGAGAGTATTTTCAAGCAACACTCAAGCATTTCTGGTGGCGGTGGCAATTGGTATTCTTAGAAACAAAAAGGAGACTCCAAGTGAAAAATTAGAGCAGCTAATTAGAGGCGAGTATTTGAGAAGAGACAAGAATTACGAAGCATTTAGGCGACTAATTAAGTCCAAGTACGATGCCACAACAGACCACGAAATCGTTGATCTTATGATAAAGTTTTCGGAAGCAGGAGTCCGAGAATTATATGATGAGTTTCACAAGACTGGAGATATCGACTTTGTGAAACTGGCGAAGTTAGCTAGTTTAGATGTGCAGACCTAGAGAAATAGTTGAGATCGTGCTTCAAGCGATCTTGTGCAAATTTGGGGTTAAGGAATCAGTAGAATTATTGCTGTTTCCATTGATAGATTGGAGAAGAAGTTCATGTGCCCTGTGAACACCCTTCATTCCTCCTAATATAGCGATTGGCGAAGTACGTGCAGTCCAATCGAAATTCCTTAATGGTGCCAAGAATTCTGTAATATGTGGTTCGCTTGAGATGTACACACCCATCTCAGCATTTCTAGAAAAAGCATCAGAAGCTATCCAATGCAGGGAGTAGATACCTATTGCTTTCAGAACCATATAGCCTTTCCACTGGCTAGCATCAAAGGTATTTGGAATTATTTGCTTTAATACTTTCCAATAAGTGGCAACAGATTCGGCTTTGTCATTAATGTTCAGAGGCTTAAAGACTCTGTTGGCAAAAAGCGTTCGAAGAGAAGACGTAAATGAATTCAATTGAATAGGTTTCTTCGACCCGCGGTCTCCACTTATGTTTATCATTCCAGCAAGGGGGGAATCTTGCTTCTTTTCCAACATTATGCCAATAAACGCCGCTTGCACCCTCCAGTCTTCTTTATCAATTGTGGGTATGCCGCGAAGACCTGCGAAGTTAATTCGATACAGTAATGCATCTTTGAGTGATGAACTTATTCCTTTTTGAGTCTTGTTGACTATGAAAAAAATAGATCTCTCAATGTCCTGTGAGGCTAATTTTATCTGTTCATCAGAAGAAAAAGCAACTTCCTGAGCTGCATTTTCAGCATCTATGAATACAACAGGAAGCTCATAATTCATCAACCTAGAAAACATGTCTGGGTTAGCATCTATGGAATGGTCTAACCATTGAAGGCGATCTCGAACTTTCTCAAATCCCCCTAACCTGTGCTGACCATCTATTATCCAAATAGCACCTTTTTTGCGGGGAATAGTGAGAACACCATAATCACCTTCTTTACATGAGAAATTGGCTCCAGATCGAAGGCTTACGAACAAACCTGGCATCACTGGAAGAGGGCATTTAACAAGATATTCGAAGAGTTCAGATGTTCTTTCTTCGTACTGTTGGCGCTGATATCCTTCCAAATTTTCCTCCTTGAACTTGTCTATTTCATAGAGGTCCAAAATGTCTTTCGATTTCATTTTTCCGACAAAAAGTTGTATACCTTTTTGGACTAGCTTTATGACGCTGACGCGAATAAAATCCTCCCGAATGTTCTGAGTATCGTTGATAGCAGTCAGAAATCTGAAGCCTTTATTTGTCTTCAACTTATCAGGGAAAAATAGAGCAGGATTATTCCAACATCTATCACACACTTGTCTTCCATCGTTCGCGATATGAGTCTCGCCTTCAATTTTGTTGCCGCAACATGCACAAATCATTCTTTTCCCTCACAGGTTCTCGAAGAGCGAAAGCCTCGTCGAAATCTCTCGCTCTTTCAAATTTATCCACTAATCCATTGTATGGTGGAAAAGCGCCGCCGTAACCTATGACCCTTCTGGCTCTTTCCACTAACTCTAACCGATTATAATTCCATTTAGGAGCTATATACTTGTTCTTTTCAAGCGCATATACTGGTTGATATCGCATGGGATAGCATGCTGCTCCCCAACGGAAAATATCCCTAATTCTTTGAAGAAGTTCTTCCGGGCTCTCCGAGTAGTTGAAAAGAGTGTAGACTAGGATTTTCCTTCTATCAATGCCATTCTTGTTCAGAAGATCGATAGCTTTTTTCACATATGTGCCCTCTTGAGAGTAGTCATATGACAATCTAATTACATCATGTATTTTCAAGCGAGCAATTCTCTTCGCAACTTCTTCCGTAAATAATCTCGAATCAAGTCCTTGATTGAAATCCACCCGAAGAGCGAGCTCTTCAACCTCATCAAGAATATTTCGCCAATAAGGGCTAGCGAGAAAGTTGTTATCAAAGAAGATTATCCTTCTGTGCCCTTTCCATATAAGTTTCTTAATGCTTTTCTTTGCTGCGCATATTTTGCCCTCTAATCTTGGAACAGCACAGTAACCACAATCTCGGATGCACCCTCTAGACGAAAAGACAATACTAGCATCCCAATTTTTACCATTCCATTTCGGAACGAGACTGTAATCTGGTAGCAAATTTTCGGCCTTTTTGAAGACTCCTTTGAATATGTGTGATTTATCAATTCCAGAAAGCTCAGCATGTTCAAGCAAGAGAGTAGCATAAAGACCACCAAGCCAGATTTCTGCTTCAGGGAACGCTCTCTTATAGTACGCTATAGCTTTCCAAACAGGTCTCCAAGCCCATGTGAATAGGCTTGTTACATAGATTATGTTCGGCTCTTTTTCTGCGTTCTGAATCCCTTTCACGAATTCTGTGTCGTCACCTAGTTTCTTGTGGTAAGATGAAAGCTTCAGTAATCCAAGTGGCGGGTATTGAGAATAGTAGTCGGGTTGTACTAGTAACACGTTTCTTCGCAAGCGATCTCCACTCTCTCGTTCTTATTTGACGGATCGCAACAGCTTCTATTTACACTCGGTGATCTTTTAAAACTATCGAAAGAAACGGGACGCCGTTACTAGTTCTTTTCCTTATAGTAGCTTAGTCCTGCTGTTGCGCCTGTTGTTATTGCGAACCATATGATGGTTGCCGTTATGTTTCCTTGCGCGCGCCCATCCACTTTCAATCATGACATCGACAAAATTGTAGTACCTTCCCAGAGATTCTGCAAGAGTTTTCTCATGGGCATTTTTACGCTTGCTTCAATTAGCTTTATTTGTGGCATCGACGTCATTCTTTTAGGGAAAGTGTTTTATGAGAATCCTAAAATTGCGTTGTAAATTTTGCGGTTATTGGAACAGAGTTCCAGTAAACAAGATTTTCATTGAGCAAGATTCTCCAGAGCCTAAGGTTAAAGTTTTCATTCCCATGTATTTGCCTTTGCAGGCTTCTAAATGTGAAAAATGTGGCGAAGTCATCGCTCAGCTAAAAGAACTTATAAAGATTGTAAAGAGTGCATAGGATGATCTGCGGAACAGTTTAAGCAAAAGATCCTTTGGCATATAGGACAGTAAGTTCCCTCAGTTTCATCTTGAATTTCTACTCCGCAAATATCGCATAGGTATTGAGCGTCAGTTTCGTCTTCATTCATTATTACAGGCATGCATGGTTTCCTCCCCTTCCACTGATGGCAAGCCTTTCTTTTCTCGCCAAAGGTTCCGCAAAACAATCAGCTTGGCTTGGTAGAAGTATCCGCCTTCACGAAGCTCTTTCCGTTCCGCCGTTATAGCCTTGAAGTCGTCGCCCATAGTTTTAGCCTGCTCCATTTGGTAAAGCTCCTGCGCCTTCTCCCAAATCATGGCTCTCACTTGTGGCCAAAATTTACCTGGTCGTCTCTGCTTCGGCACGTAAATACCGCTCCATACTTTCTGCTTCAGAAAAATAGGGGCAGACGTCTGATGTTAGCTGGTAGAATTGAAGTTGAGTGAAAATTTAATGTAAAACAAATGAGAACTTAAAGTATTAGGATTGGAGGAGGAGTTTAGAATTGAAGAATAAGACGGAAATACCGAGACCCAGTATTCTGGCGACTGTGTTATGGGCGTTCGGATTCCTCATAATCGGACTGACGATCTACTATATGATAAGCTGGCGGGTTTGGACAGAATGGAGCATCCAGGACTTGCTCCTAGTGGTCGTGTCATTCGCCACGGGCATAAACGCAATCGCAACCGGAGCACTAATCGACATGCACACGCTAGGACACAAAAGAAAGAACTAGAACCGCTAACTAGTACGCGCAGGAAACCAAACTGCCGAGCGAGCACTGACTGGATAAACCATCAAAAACTGTAGTTTCCTACATGGTTCTAGGAATCCAACACGCAAAGCACTCCCCCACTCCACAAAACAAGCCACAAAAAAACGACTTACTCCTAGTTGATGAGTGGATTGATTGTTGGTAAGATGTTACGCTAACTACGCGCGCGATGAGATGTTAAGCCTTTCTAAGTTCGTAAAACATGACAGATTTTCCGTCTTCTCGGTTTCCCCGATACTTTATGACTTTTCCACCATCGTACAACTCTTTTAATGGGGTGTCAAAAGTGTAATCAGTCATGTCTTTGCAGATTCTTGACGGTATTGAAGAGGGCTTTAGGCTTTTCCCAAGTTGACAACAGCACTCAAGATGCAACTCTTTTCGATATTTACGTCCACTCTTGAGTTGACTTAAAATTATCTGTTTGATTTTTTCCCTATCCTCTTGTTTTCGACTTCGCTCGCTCATTTTTAATCACGATTCTTTCGATTTCTTTCTTTGTTGCCAAAACTCCGCGCGCGCCAATGAAAATCGCTGGCCTTTTCGTTTGCCCATGTTAGAAGGATCTCAACGAAATCCTCGACTTTCTTTGACGGATTCATAGTCCTCTCTTTCCTTAAGGTTCAATCGCGCGCGCTAGCTGAGGCAATCTTCAAAGCGTCTTTTCCAAGAGAGGCAAGTTGTACTTTTTGATTATTTTTCCAACATCCACATTCTTCTTCGCACTTGCCTTGACATCTGGAAAAATTTGGAGGATGAAGAAGAAAATCGCATCATAGGTCTGTATTGTCAATTTAGCTATCTTATCTAATTCCTCACAGTCCACTTTTGACTCTGTGTCCCTGAGATATTTCATCATTTCATCAATTGTCGGGAAATCTAAATGAGATGGATGCGAACCCATTGAAAGGTCCTTGTATAGTTTCCTAACATTTTCTTTGTACTCTATCAACAACTTATCCAACAACTGTGAGACGAAATATTCCCTCTTGTCTGAGATTTCAGTTAGTATGCACAACTTGTTTTCAATGGTGAATGAAGGGTGTCGTTGGTCTAAATAGGATGCTTGAATGATTGATTCAAGGTAATATCGGAGTATTTGTGTCCCCGAAGTGTAGTAGGCTGACATTGAAAGAAGCAAGATCTCGTCCAAATGAAGCATTGATTGCAGAAATCTTGAAAACGTCAGTGAATTCTTCATCTTTTTTTGGTCAACGTTGTCGACTATGCACCCAAAAATGACAGTCAAGTCGCTGATAAAGCTCTTTATGGTTCCGATTTTTTCTGGGCATTCTGTGTAAGTTTGCTTAAACTTCGCCTCGATATTTGCAAGCTCCTTTTTGTAAGACATACGCGTCACCAAATCTTGACTCTGAGGTCGGTTAAGCCTCCCTTAGTTTTTTCAAGGCTTTTTCCATTTTATATTCCACAGGCAACCATTTTCTCATTTCCTCGAAGGCTTTGTCTCCTCCACCTTTCCCTCCTAGCCCTTCAAAATCGCCGTCGTTTGCCCAATTGATATTCTCCTTGATACCTACCAACTGGTCTTGCATTTCATCAATTGTTGGCTCCATTTTCCTAATCGACCTGTCAATTACAAGGGCTCCTAATTTTGACCACGCATGATAGGCAAAATATGACAGTAGTAGGTTGGATTTGGGGTCAGTCCATTCTTTTAGAAAAGTATTCTTTACGGCTCTCCAGAAATTCCTTATTGCTTTTGATTTCAATTCGAATGGGATTTCATCTTTCTGCAGTTCTTGGCTCTCGTGAAGAAGCGTAGCTATGCCTTCTTTGAATGTATTCAAGCTAATTAGATACACTTTTCCCTTCTCTTTCTTGCCCCCCAGATAAACCGAATCGTAGAATGGACTATCAGCGTCCTTAATCACGTCTTCAGCTATCCAAAGAGGCAGTTCCTTTTTCTTGATCGCATCCTCTCCAATCACTCTATATTTTAAATGATCCAGATGACTAGTATTCATCTTCACTGAATTGCCATTGATATCTCCAAACAACGCAGCTTCCTCCTTGCGGTTCAGGCCAATAGTAAGAGAAAACGGGATAGTGACGTCCATAGGTGAAATCTTGGTCTTTCCTTCTTTGTCTACGTGCCCAGCTGCATAAAACAATCTATGATTTCCGTCGACTCTTGATATCTGAGGGTCAACTCCCCTTTTGTTCTCAATCCTTTCCTCATGTACAACAATTTGAACCAGACCATTTTTGTCGGGCTCGCCAACGTCAACCACTTTAGTCTCACGCACGTTCAGTAGCACCTCGGGCCATATCCTTTGTTTAGTCTCTCTTTCTATCGTGCCAGCCCCGTAAGCATGTGCCTGCCGAGCATGCCAAGGCTTTAGGTCTCTTTGTGTTCCATCGGGATTTCCCTTCTGGTCGAAAACGTCGGGTTCGCTTATCATAGCAATGTCCGAGGCTTTGGCAAATCCTCGAAAAACCTCAGTATTGAGGCTCATACCCTTAATGCATAATAGCTTCATTTCAGGTCACGTATTATTAAAGCTAGCCTCTCTCTTTAAAATGATTTTCTTTGTTAACAGTGCTTATTCTTTTCACGATTATCTTCGTGTAACCATAAGCTATCCCTCTTTCATATTTAAGAGTAAAATCTGTAATGGCTGTATACTCGATTCCGAACACCCCTATATCCCTACCCTATTATGGTCTTGATTTTACTCTATCTCTTTTCATTGCTCAGAACCAGAGCATAGGCATCCTGAATCGTGTCTACTGCCCGTCAGTAGCCTTTTTTCTGAATGCCACGGTCATCGTCGTTTGGTTGGTTGGATTTGAATCATATTTGGGTGTGTACTACATTGAGGCTTCAGAAGCTAAAGGATTTCGCCATAAGAGGTAAACTTTCGTCTGCAACAGAAAACCGCAAATCTTGATAAGCTGCGCGAGCCGCTCTAAGCTTGCGTTTTCAATTTTTGCAACGTATTCAGGGCTGTGGCCGTATGGCAAAACGCCGCTGAACACTTTCCGGAAGCGTGGATGATTATTCTCGATGAACGCTTTCTTGACATCTGAGATTTGCTCATTGCTGAGTAGCCGGAGCTTATTCAAAACGTAGCTTGTGCTCCCGAGAAGTTCAGACTGGAACCCGCAGCTCTTCAAGACTTCTGCAACTTTTAAGGCTGGCTTACTCGGCTGCTGCTCCAATACTTTTGTCATGCCTGCTTTCTCTGCGAATGGGTTGTACTTTGCCATTACAGCGGACATTTCGACGAACTGTGTTCCGCATCGTGGAAGTGTCTCATGCACAAGCTTGACGCCTAAGCCGATCGTGCGGTATTTCGGGTGAACGACAACTCTGCTGATCTGCGAGACCCACTTGTTCAACTCGTGCATGTCCATGCGGGGCATAACTAGTCTGCGACCGCTCGCTGCTGCACCTGGGTAGGTGTAAACGATGACGCCGCAGAGCTCACCATTACGGCGCCATAAGCAGAAAATCATCCGACGAATTTTTACAAGGTCTCTCATCCGACGAAGACTTTACAGAACCTAAATCTTAAATATGTAGCGATAACTGAATTATGTTTTAGGTGAAACTTTTGGCGTTCAGTAAAAATGAACTTTACAAAGCGGTAAATAAGTGTCTTAAACCCGTAAAGGACGACCTATCTGAAGTTGACAAGCACATAAAGGTCATATCGAATCAACTTGATGAGATAGAAAAACGCATAAAGAATTTAGGCAACCAATTAACTGATATTGAGGCTACTGTTAAAGAAAAAGCAAAGGTTTGACAAGATGACTAATGCGAAATTGTCAAAATTGAGTTTCAGTAAATCCACTTCTACTATAGACTTTGCTACCGAAGATGCGTTAATTGACTTCCTTAAGATGCTGAAGGCACAATCGAGTCTTCCTATAAAACAGATGTTAACTATATTGTTCAACAAAGAAGCGGATACCGTTTCATGTTCTAGGGATGATACAAATTATTCATTCTTCGCAAGTCTACATCATGACGTAATTTCAATCACCATTAAAAAAATAGGCGAAGAAAAAATAGAATTTGACCTTCCAAGTAAACAAATAAAAAAGATTGAAGCTTTTCCGCAACAATGACATATCTTCTTCCTTTTTTTACCAACCGATTTTTGACAGCAACAGTCATCAACCGAAAGGTAACACATCTACGAACAATCTAAATAACCGAAGAGGTAACAGAGCCCATAATAGACGTCTACTTTAAACCCGACAAAGTCTGGTGCGAATACTGCGAATCAACAGACTGCCGCCACGTCAAATTTGCCCTAAGCATCCCTGAAGTGCAGAAGATCCTACGCGAGAAAAGCTGGAAAATCGAGTAAAGAGAAGTAGAAATTGAGAATTCCCTTTCGCCGTCTATTGTCCTGGTTGAGCATGGTGTGGGTGTATGGAGACTCGGGTTAAGGGTACTATGATTCTCAAGAGAGAGGGCCGTTTCTTTAAGGTAGTTACTGTAAGAGGCACGGGCCATAGGTATGTGTTTGAGTGCGTGGACATTGATTCAAAGCAGAGGCAGGTCTTCACTTATGAAATGTTGGGGTTGCTTGACGCGTTCGATGCTGCAGCTTCTAGGATGAGAGACCCGAAAGACATCTTGCTAGTGGATTTGGACAATCAGGGAAAATGGAAAATACTCAGCAAGGATGAGGTCGACAGAATCACAAGAAGCCAGAACAAATCAGGCCTCTAGGCAAGCTTCTGAAGAGGTCTTGTAAGACGGACTTTCTACGTGTTGAACTGCTTTCTGCAGTGTGAGAGTGATGATGATACAGCCTTTCTCGGCAGCCACGCTTAGATCAAAATCTTGCGCGCGCACAAGGCTTTTCAATCCGAATGGAATTATCCTAATTATACCCTAAGCTAAGTAGGTTGTGATGAATCTTTGAGCATTGAAAGCCAAAGGCTGTACTTGGAATTATTGGATTTTGCTGGAAAGAGATTGCTCAAGGTTCTTGAAAACCATCCATTGTACCCAACACAATTGACATTTGACAAGGAATTCAATTCCTGTTGTATCTCTTGCATGTATGATTCACAACGGGATGGAACGTCTTATCTGCCCCGACAAGATTTCTGGCCGAGAATAGGCAACCTGAAGAATGTTTGTGCCTCTTGCTGGAGTTTTTATCTTGATCCAAGGAATGATTCTGTCAAGTCTCTTGATATTAGGCTAGGTAAGTACTTTGAAGACGAATTTATGGGATTTCTGAGAACTAAGGGCATTGAGAGTATCAGAGGCGACCGTGAGCGCAAGAATTACCCTGATATTGCAATTCTTGGAAAAGGTCTTAAACCTTCTTGCTATGTGGAACACAAATATCTTACCGCCCCTTTTGTTAAGGTGCACATTTTTGTAAGAGGTAGAGAGTGCTACGAAGGATCGACAACGCTAGATACCGGAGAAAAAATTGCTGCTCAACGACAAATTGTGGAGACCGAAATAACGGTTCCGGTGTTTTATGTATACTGGCTCGATTATCCTTGCATTAAAGGCATCTTTTTCATGGGAAGCAAGGATGTGTTCGCACACATAGATTCAGTGCAGGGAACAGAATGGGTAAGAAAAGAAAGAAGTGGCGATTTTGTAGATACAGGAAAAGGAAAACTCAAAGTCGGACATTTGAACAAGGTCTACTTGCCCCTGTTGCGAATGGGAAATTTCGACGAGCTCATTAAGAGCATTGAAAAGCAAGTTGATGAAAAGAGTTAAAAGTGCTCGGTAGCTTATTGGTAGTATAATGGTAGCCTCTGAAAACAGAGTAAAATTCGAGAGAATATTAACCAATGGAACAGGTTCTCTCCGCGTCGTGATTCCGCTTGAACTAGCGAAAGCGCTTGATTATCATGCGGGAGAAACTGTGGAGATTTGGCTTGAGGATGACAAGATAGTAATCAAAAGAAAGGATTGAGCATTGGTATGAAGAATCTCATGTATTCTCACCGAATAGACACCCATCAGATATTAGTTATCGGGGACTGTCTTGAAGTTCTGAAAGACGAGGAAATAGTGCCCAAGAATAGCATAACGTTAACCGTGACAAGTCCTCCTTATGGCCTGGGAAAAGAATATGGAGGAATGTATTCTGACAAATTCGACCTTGACGCTTGGCTAAAAATGATTAATCAGGTTTCTCACTTGCTCTATGAGGTAACGGCGCCAAACGGGAGTTTCTTCCTTAACATTTCACCAATACCTGATGACAAAGACAAGGAGATAGTTCCTCTTGATAGTTACGCCTTCTTTGAGATTAAGAAGCAAGGCTTTCATCTTAGGAACAAGATAATATGGAATTTTAACAACATGCAGAATCCAATCAGGAGACTTGCCGGAAGATGGGAAGCCATTTTATGGTTCGTGAAAGATATAAAAAATTACATCTTTAATCTTGACGACATCAGAATCCCTTACATCACAGTCGGGGACAAGAGAATAAAAGGAAACGGAAGAAACCCTACTGATGTATGGTACTTTGATCGTGTAAATAATATGACAAAGGCTAAACTTGGAATAGACTTCCCGGCTGTTTACCCTGAACCAATGATCGAAAGGATCCTCAGAATGAGCTCCAACAAAGGAGATTGGGTATTAGATCCATTTCTGGGTTCCGGAACAACAATGAGAGTAGCGAAGATGCTAGGCAGGAACTCAATAGGCATCGAAATCAATCCTAAGAATGTGAAGACAATAAAGAAAAGAGTAGAGCCAGAGAAAGCCATGCTGGACGGCCTAGTTCAATTTAAAGAAATCCATTATGCCAAGAAAACTGCGAGCAAGTGAATTCAGATTTGATCCTCAGGAAAGTAATCGAAAATTTAGACGTCATGAAATCTGCAGAAAGACGGTTCCAATCAATCTTTTTTCACATTCCATTGGAATTGCAATCAGAAATCCAAGAACTTGACACAGAAGGTAATGAGACACTTTGGGATACTATATATGATATTCTTGAGAACCAGGGCATACTTTGGTGTTGTATCAATAACAATGTGAAGCCTACAGGTCTAGACATACTCTCGCTCCAACTGGCAGCCCAGCTCCAAACCCTGGGCTTTCACACTCGGAATATCATAGTGTGGTATAACAATGAATATTCTTGCTGTTCGAACCGGCTTAGCAACAGATATACTTTCGTCCTTTTTGTTACAAAGCATGCAGAAGACTACAAATTCTTTATCGACAAAATAAGAGAACCGCACATATGGAAAGACTATGAATGGGGAGGTGGAAGAAAAGACCGGTACCATCCACTTGGAAAGAATCCAAGCAATTTCTGGCTGAAAACTA
>Ga0315280_10007819_pt1 | contig 14218 bp, 11 predicted proteins | sample YL17G06_40_MG_FD_203697 | JGI IMG/M metagenome (GOLD analysis project Ga0315280, IMG submission 203697) | Sediment microbial communities from Yellowstone Lake, YNP, Wyoming, USA - YL17G06_40 | ecosystem: Environmental > Aquatic > Freshwater > Lake > Sediment | place: USA: Wyoming | collected...
GCCTGAAGCGCGCCGAGAAGGGGCCGGAGAGTCCGCCCGCGGAGAAACCGCCTGAGAAGCCGCCGGAGAAGGCCCCCGAAAAGCCCCCGGAAAAGCCCGCCGATAAGCCTCCCGATAAGCCCGCCGATAAGCCTCTCGAAACGCCCGCCGATAAGCCCGCCGACAAGCCCCCGGACAAGTAGTACGCGGGGCGTACGCCGACTACGGCGTTACCGGTAGACCCGCGGCAGCCGCTTGCCCAGGCCCGTCAGAATCTCGTAGGGAATCGTGTGGCAGAGCGCGGCGAGGTCGGCGGCCGAGATCGGGCTGTCGTGTGCCGCCTCGATCAGCGTCACGGGCATTCCCACGCGCGGGTTCTCGACGTCCGTCAGGTCGACGAGCGTAGCGTCCATGCAGATGACGCCGGCGATCGGCGCCAGGCGTCCGCTCACCCGCACCTGTCCGCGCTCCCAGAGGGCCCGCGGGTAGCCGTCGGCATAACCGATGGGCAGGAGGCCCAGGATGGAGTCGCGGCGGGCCTGCCAGCGATGGCCGTAACTCGCCCCCTCCCCGCGGCGGACGCGCTTAAGGTGGGCCACGGCGCTCCTCAGGGTAAGCGCCGGCCGCAAGTGCGCCGCCTTCGACGCCGGGCACGTGGGAATGCCGTAGAGCGCCAGGCCCGCGCGCACCATGTCGAGATGCGTCTCGGGCATAGCCATCATGGCCGACGAGTTGGCCGCATGGATGATGGGCCGCCCCGCGCCTGCCGCAGGCATCTCGGCAATGGCGGCCCGGAGTCGCTCCAGTTGCGCCGCCGTGACGCCGGCCTTCTCGCCGTCGGCGCAGGCGAAGTGCGTGTAGACCCCTTCCAGCGCGAGGCCCTTCATCCGGGCGATGGCCGCCAGGACGCCGCCCGCCTCCTCCCAGCGGACGCCGAGCCGGTTCATCCCCGTGTCGACCTTCAGGTGGACCGTGGCGGCCCGGCCCAGGCGGCCGGCGCGGCGGTGGACTTCCTGGGCCGCCGCCAGGTCGCCCACGGTCATGGCGAGGCCGTACTCGATGGCGGCGGGGATCTCGTCGTCGGGCGTCACCCCCATGACCAGGATCGGCACGTGGATGCCCTCGACGCGCAGGGCGATGCCCTCCTCGACGAGGGCGACGCCGAGCATGTCGATGCCCTGTGCCTCGAGCGTTCGCGACACCTCGGCGGCGCCGTGGCCGTACGCGTCGGCCTTGACCACGCCGAGCATCCGGGTGCCGGGGGCGAGGCAGGCGCGCAGGGTGCGCAGATTGTGCCGGACGGCCTCTAAGTCGATTTCCGCATATGTAGGTCTAACCATTCCATCCTCGATGCCCCGGTCGGCCCCGCGGGCCTCTGGGGGCGCCTGGAATTCCGCCGGGGCGCGGCAGGGTTTCTTCTATCGCGCTGGGCGATTGGGGTCAAGGGGCCGAGACGGGGCCGGTCCGGGTCCTGAGGCGGTCCCGGCCGCCGCGTCGGGGACGGCCTCCTTGGCCGGGCGCACGAGCAGGTCCCTCAGTTCGCTCATGCCCAGCAGGTGGGCGGCAAGAGCGAAGACGCCGCCGCCGACCGCGATGCCGCCGAACAACTGGACCGCATAAAGTTGGCGGCCGGCCAGCGGGAGCATCGGCGCCGCCCAGTGGACCGCCGTCCAGACGACCACCGCCATGGCGGCGGCTGCCGCCAGCGTCCGCGCGGCGCTCGCGCCGATGGCGCCCCACTGGAGGTTCGCGCACCGCCCGGTCAGCAGCCACGCCAGGACGACCACCTTGAAGACGGCGGCAATGACCGTTGACAGGGCCAGCCCCACTTCGGCGAGCGGCCAGACCAGCGCAAGGTTCAGGAGCAGGTTCAGACCGGCGGCCAGCAGGGCGATGCGCAGGGGCGTACGGATGTCTTCGAGGGCGTAGAAGGTCCGCAGGAGAATGTGATTGGCCGAATAGGCCCATAGGCCGATCGAGAAGACGCTTGCCACCAAGGCGGTGCGCGCCGCCGCGTCGGGCGCCTGGGCGAACCGGCCGTGTTCAAGGAAAAGCCGTATCAGCGGATCGCACACCAGGATGATGCCCAGGCCCGCGGGGATGCCCACGAACACCATCAGCCGTACGCCGTGCGAGGCCGTCCGGGCGAGGCCCAGGAAATCGCGGTGCACGGCCTGTTGGCTCAGCACCGGGAACACCACGGTCGCCAGGGCGATGGCAAACACCCCCAGCGGAAACTGGTAGATCAGCGGCCCGTAGTAGAGCACCGAGGCGGCCCCTTCCTTCATCGGGTACGGGATCTCCCAGGGGCCCAGGTGGAACGTTGACGGTTCGCCGGGGCCGGGGCTCAGGAGGTTCGCGATGAGCGAGTCGAGGAAGACGTTGACCTGCACCAGGCCGATCGCCAGCGCCATGGGGCCGACCAGGTACAGGACTCGCTTCAGTCCCTCGTCGCGCAGGTCCCAGACGGGGCGGAAGTCCAGTCCGACCCGGCGCATGGCCGGGACCTGGATGACGATCTCGACGATCCCAGCCAGCAGAATTGCGCCGGCAATAACGTAGACCTGGATGACCGGATCGCGCGCAAGCCACAAGCCCGCCGCGACCGCACCGCCGATGATAAAGATGTTCAGCACGACCGGCGCCAGCGCGGGCATGGCAAAGTGCCGGCGGCAGTTCAGCGCCGCCTGCAACAGCGCCACCAGGCAGACCATGATGCCGAAGGGGAACAGCACCGTCGCCAGGCCGAAAATCAGATGCCACTTCGTTCCCGCCTCGGTAAAATACCGCAGCATGAGAAGAACGCCCGCGGCGGCAAGCGTCACGGCCGCCAGCGCCGCCGCCAGCGTCACGATCATCAGGCTCATGAAGCGGTTGGCGGCCTTGCGGCCTCCGTGCTCAAGATAATCTGTGAAGACCGGGATGAAGGCGGCGCTGAGGGCCCCTTCGCCCAGCAGTTGCCGAAGAAGGTTCGGCAGCCGGAACGCCATCGCGTAGGCGTCCATGACCCACCCGGCGCCGATGACGTGGGCGAGGGCGGCATCGCGCACAAGGCCCGCCACGCGAGAAAGCAGCGTCAGACCGCTGACGGTCCAAAGATATCTCAGGTAAGAAGCCACTGGGAGGGGACTCCTCTTGCCGCGCAGCAAGGGTCGCAAGGGCGCCGGCGCCAACCCCCGGGCGGCCGTCTGGGTCTGCCAACCATACGCTAGTATCTCTGGAGCGGATTGTCAACAGTGAGCGACCAACCAGCGGTCTTGTCGGCGCGGCATTTCCCCGTTCTGGTGACAGGGGCGGCAGGGCTCCTGGGCCGGGCGCTCGCGCGGCGCCTGCTGGCGGCGGCGCCGCGCACAGACGTGCTTCGGCTGACGGACCTGCCGGAACTCGACGTGACCAACGGCCGGGCCGTGGCCGAGGCCGTCCGGGCGCTTGCGCCGCGGACCGTCCTTCACCTGGCCGCGTGGACCGACGTCGACGGTGCGGAGGCGCGCCCGGAAGCGGCCCGCCGCGTAAACGTCGAGGCCACGGAGCACGTGGCCCGCGCCGCCGCCGAGGTCGGGGCGCTCCTGGTGTACATCGGCACGGATTTTGTCTTCGACGGCACTAAGCCGGGCCCTTATGTGGAGGAGGATGCCGCCAACCCGCAGAGCGTCTACGGCCGGACGAAGCACGAGGGCGAGGTCCGCGTCCGGGCCGTCGCTCCCGAGTCGCACCTGGTGGTTCGCACGGCCTGGCTTTACGGCGCGGGCCGCGCCAGGAACTTCATCGACGTCATCCTCGCCGCGGCCAGGCAGGGCAGGCCCCTTCGCGTCGTGACGGACCAGGTGGGGTGCCCGACATGGAGCGAGGACCTGGCCCAGGCGATCGTGGCGTTGCTCGAGGCCGACGCGCGGGCGACGTTCCACGCCTGCGGCGCAGGCGAAGCGTCGCGGTGGGACATGGCGGTCGAGGCGCTGCGTGCCGCCGGCCTCGACGTGCCCGTCGCGCGGATCACGGCCGCCCAGATGCCCCGGCCGGCCCCCAGGCCCGCACGGGCCGTGCTCTCGACCGAGAAACTCGCCCGCGTGACCGGGTTCCGGTTTCCTCCGTGGCAAGAGAGCGTCCGCGCATACGTCAGGAGTGCGGAGTCCGGCCTTCGGCTCTGAGGCTGGAGGCTGCGTCGAACGCTTTATCCGGACCCCTGAAGGAGAACCTTCTGTGGGTGCGGACCTTCGAGACGGTGGAGACCCTGCGGCAGGCCTTGCTGGAGTTCAAACAGGGCTACAATGAACAGTGGATCCTCCAGCGCCTGGGTTGCCGAACGCCGGCCGAGGCCCGAAAAGATGCTTGCTCCACAGCGGAGGTCGCGGCATGATTAGCGTTAGTTCCGTGTCCAAGAAACCCAGGGCGGTACACAGGAAAGGCGCCGACATGCTTGAAAAGCACATCACCCGCCGCACGTTTCTCGCCGGGGCCGCCACGGCGGCGGCCGTCACGATCGTCCCGCGGCGTGTCCTCGGCGGGGCGAGGCAGATTCCGCCCAGCGAAAAGGTGAACATCGCCGGCATCGGCGTCGGAGGCATGGGCGCGGCAAACCTCTCGAACCTCGCTTCGGAGAACATCGTCGCCCTCTGCGACGTCGACCAGGCGTACGCCGCCGGGACCTTCAAGCGGTACCCGGCCGCGAAAATCTACACTGACTTCCGCGAGATGCTCGACAGGCAAAAGGACATCGACGGCGTCGTCGTGGCCACGCCCGACCACACCCACGCCGTCATCTCCATGGCCGCCATGAAGGCCGGCAAGCACGTCTACTGCCAGAAGCCCCTCACGCACGACGTCTACGAGTCGCGCATGCTCGCCAAGGCGGCCAGGGAGGCCCGCGTCGCCACGCAGATGGGCATCCAGGGGCACTCGATGGAAGGCGCGCGGCTCATCTGCGAGTGGGTCGCCGCCGGCCTCATCGGCGACGTCCGTGAGGTCGACGCCTGGTGCAGCCTGTCGTACTACCCGTGGGGCCATGCGGGATGGAGCAGCCGGTGGTCTGAGCGGCCGAAGGACACGCCGCCGGTGCCGCCGACGCTCAACTGGGACCTCTGGATCGGCCCCGCGCCCGAGCGGCCGTACCACCCCGCGTACCACCCGGCGGTGTGGCGGTGCTGGTGGGACTTCGGGTGCGGCATGATGGGCGACCGCGGGGCCCACACGCTCGACCCGGTAGTCTGGGCGCTGAAACTGGGGGCGCCGACCAGCATCGACGCGACCACGTGCGGCAACACGCCGCAGGTCCACCCGCTGTCGGCAATCGTGACGTTCCGCTTCCCCGCGCGCGGCGACCTGCCGCCGGTCAAGGTGACCTGGTACGAAGGCACCCGCCCGCCGCGGCCGGAGGAACTCGAGGACGGCCGCAAGATGCCCGACGAAGGCGGCGCCATCTTCATCGGCACCAAGGGCAAGATCATGTGCGGCGTCTACGGCGACGGCTCGCGGATCATCCCCGAGGCCAAGATGAAGGAGGCCAAACTGCCCGAGAAGACGCTGCCGCGAGTCAATGGCTCCCACGAAATGGACTGGGTCCGCGCCATTAAGACCGGGCAGCCGGCCGGGGCCGACTTCGCCTACTCCGGTCCGCTGACCGAGACCTGCCTGCTCGGGAACGTGGCCCAGAGGGTCGACGCCCGCATCGAGTGGGACGCCCAGAACCTCAAGGTCACGAACTTGCCAGAGGCCAACCGGTACATCCGCACCGAGTACCGCAAGGGCTGGAGCCTGTAGTCTAGTTCTACAACGCCGGATCCATCCTCATAGCAGCCGCCGCGGTCGCGGGGCGCGTTATGATTGACCATATGGCCCTATCGCCCGCCCGACAACTTGTCGAGTTCGCCCGAACGATCCGCTTCAGCCACACGCTGTTTGCCCTGCCGTTCGCGCTGGGAACAGCCCTGGTGGCGGAGCCGCCGCTGCCGGACGGGTGGTCGCTGGCGCTGGTGGTGGCCTGCATGGTCACGGCGCGGACCGCGGCGATGGGGATGAACCGCGTGGCCGACGCGGCCCTCGATGCCCGCAACCCGCGGACGGCCGACCGCGCGCTGCCGGCCGGGCGTCTGTCGCGGCGGGCGGCCACCGCCTTCATGCTCGTCAGTGCCGCCCTGTTCGTGCAACTGGCGTGGCTCTTCCTCCTGTTGCGGGACAACTGGTGGCCTGGGATCCTTGCCCCGGCGTTCATCGGCGTCCTGCTGGGCTACTCGTACACGAAGCGGTTTACGATTCTCTCGCACTGGGCGCTCGGATTGTGCCTGGGCCTGGCGCCCGTGGGCGTATGGATCGCGCTTCGCGGCCGCGTGGACCTCATGCCGGTGCTAATCGGGGGGGCAGTGCTCTTCTGGACGGCGGGGTTCGACATCCTCTACTCGCTTCAGGACGAGCCGGTGGACCGGCGGGAGGGCCTGCACACCGCGGCCGCGCGGCTGGGATCAGTGCCGGCGATGCTCCTGGCGGCGCTGTCGCACGTCGCCACGCTGCTCTTGTTGGCGCTGGTGCTGATCGTCGACGTCCAGCGGCCGGGCGGGCCCGTCCTGGGCCTGGCGAGCCGCCTGGCGGTGCTGGCCATCGCCGTGGCCCTGGTGGTGCAACACCGGCGGGCCCACCGCTCGACGCCGCAGGAGATTGCCGCCGCCTTCACGCCGCTGAATGTCCTCGTCAGTTTCCTGTGGCTGGCCGGGGTGGTCGCCGACGCGGCGCTGGCGGCGTATTTGCCGATAAGATAGCAGGGCGCGCCGGGCCGCTACGGCGGGTCTTCCGCAAGCCGGGCGGCGAACTACGGGCGCCGCCCGGTTCATCTGTCGCCGCTACGGCGACGCGATTGTGGCCCAGACGCCCTCGTCTGGGCTTAGACCCTATCCGAAAAACCGCGGGTCAGGCATACTTCTTGAAGCAAACGCGCCTTTGCGTTTGATTCAAGAAGGTTCTTACCCTACCGTAACCGCCGGGCTACAGGGACATGCCCACCAAAGCCCAACGGCGGGCTTTGGTGGCATATATGCCTGACCCGCGGTTTTTCGGATAGGCTCTTACTGAATAGCCGGGGGCGGCTGCGCCACAGACGCCCCGCCAGCCGCCTACTTCTTGCCCCAGACCTTCTTCAGCATTTCGAGGCCCGTCGGGTCGTGCTCCTTGATCTCCGGGCGCACGAACGGGTAGAAATCGTTCGTGCTGAAGTACGCCTCCGAGAGTTCCGCAAAGTACTCCTGGTCATTGCCGATGGCGTACGCCCGCTTCTTCGACCCGTCGTAGAAGAGGACCGACTCGTACGACTTGCTCTCGACGGCCTTCTTGTACGCGTCCTTGACGTCGGGGTTGTCGTAGCCGAGCACGTGGTGGTGGTACGAGTGGGCGAGTTCATGAAGGACCATCGCCCGCTGGTGGTGGGTCCAGTCGAGAAAAGCAACAGGATTGCCGAGTTCAACCGCCCCGGCCTTGTCGGGGTTGAACCCGTGCTCGGTCAGCCACTCCTTCGACGGGTGATAGCACATGCACTTGACGTCCTTGGAGTCGGCCTCGACCCAGATGGCCACCTCGTGCAGGCGGTCTAGGGCGGGCCTGGGCACCATGCGGTTGACGTCGTAGAGGTGGACGGCCAGGAGTTTCAGCGTCTCGTCGCCGAGCGCCTTCTTCTCCGAGAGGAGGCGGTTGTTGACGTAGACCTTCCAGCCCTCGACGTCGCGGACGGTGTAGTTCGAGGTCGGCTCGTAGGCGGGTTTGGCGGGCTTCTCGGGCGGCGCCGCCGCGGCCAGGGCCAGAAGCCCTGCAAGAACGATGCGTGTCATCTGCCAAGACTCCTTCAGTATCACCGATAGAGATCGAGGAACTTCTCCTGGGTCAGGCCGGCGTTCTTGATCTGGCGGACGAGCAGGCCGTACTTCACGGCGCGGTGCCGGGGGATGACAAGCCGGGCCGGATGCCCCTCTTTCATCAGGATGGTGTGCCTGGCCCCCTCGCACACCACCCAGCCGTCGCGCTCAAAGGCCTTAATCACTTTCGAGGTCGGAAGGTTACTCAGCCTTGGCAAGATGTCGGCTCCGGCCGGCGGCGTGCCAGTCGGAGATGGCGTCGCGGACGTGGCGCAGCGCCTCCTCGGGCGTTTCGCCGTCGGTGACACACCCGGCCAGCGCGGGGCATTCGGCGATGAAGCCGCCGTCCACAACGTCTGCCTGGACGACTACTCTATACTTTTTCCCCGCCACTTCCACGGTTTCCCTGACCTTGCGCACCCTATCGGCCAGGCGGCCGCGGACGTAGTCACACAGAGGCTTGATGGCCAGCGCCGACACCAGTTGGCCGGACTTGCGAATCTCTTCCCAGACCTTCGGATCGTCGGTCATGCGGAACACGGCCTTGCCGTCCGTGACGAGGCTGAGTTGGGCCAGGGGATGCCGGACCTCGTCGGGATGCTCCTTGAGAACGTGGAGCGCCTTGCGGAGCCTTTGGAGGCTGAGCCCGCTGGCCCGGAGTTGCTTCGCGGCCCGCGCCTGGACGAGGTCCAGAAAGGAGTACAGCCGCCGGGACCCGCGGCCCGATGCCTGGGAGATCGAGGGCCTGACGATCCCCTTGGCGTCCCAGTACCGGAGTTCCCGCTCCGTGGCGCCGGTGACAAGGCCGGCCACTTTGACGTTGAATGCCTGCATGAAAACCTCCGTGGCATCCTAATGACACCGGTGTCATTATAGCAGGCTGGCGGCCGCCGTCAACTGGAATCCAGCGCAAAGTCGGCGGGCGGGGCCTCGCGTCGGCGCGTGGCCATGCCCCGCCCGGCAATCGCGAGCCTACTTCGCCACGATGTTCACCAGGCGGCCCGGAATCACGATCACCTTGCGAACCGGGGCGGCGCAGATGTGCTGCTTGACCTTTTCGTTCGCCAGGGCTGCCGCGCGCACCTGCTCCTCCGTCGCATCAGCCGCAATCGTGATGTGCCCGCGCAACTTCCCATTCACCTGGACCGGGATCGTCAGTTCATCCTCCAGGCAGGCCGCCTCGCTGTATTCCGGCCACCCTGCGGCAATGACCGGCGGCTTATGGCCCAGCGCCTGCCACAGTTCCTCCGAGACGTGCGGCACGAAGGGGTGCAACAGGCGCACCATCGACTCCAGGGCCAGCCGCAGTACGGGCGCGGCCGCCGGCGCCTTGGGCGTCTCGGCGTATGCGTTCAGGAGTTCCATGATGGCGGCGATGGCCGTGTTGAACTGCCACGAGTGCTCGATGTCGTCGGTCACCTTGCGTACGGTCTGATGGGTCTTTCGCCACAGGCGCTTGGCGGCCGCATCGAGGCCGCTCCCGTCGCCCGCGTAGGGCGCCGCGCCGGCGATGACCGCGAGGCTGTCGGCCGCCTGCTGCCAGACGCGGTTCAGGAACCGCCGCGCGCCGACGACGGCGTCGTCCTGCCACTCGGCGTCTTTCTGCGGCGGGCCGACGAAGAGCGTGTACAGCCGCTGCGTGTCGGCCCCGTACTGCCCGATGACCGCGTCGGGGCTGACCACGTTGCCCTTCGACTTCGACATCTTCTCGAGTTTGCCCGTGATGCTCGAGACCTTGCAGATCATCCCCTGCGTAAACAGGGCCTTGAACGGCTCGTTGAAGCCCACGTGCCCGGCGTCGTGCAGGACCTTGCACACGAACCGCGTGTACAGCAGGTGCAGGACGGCGTGCTCGACGCCGCCGATGTACTGGTCCACAGGCATCCAGAAATCGACATTCTTGCGGTCGAACGGCTTGTCGTTCGGCTGCCGCTCCTTCCCGGTCAGCGTGTAGCGGAGGAAGTACCAGCACGAGCAGAGCCACTGGGCCAGCGTGTCGGTCTCGCGCCGGGCGGGGTGCCCGCACTTCGGGCACTTCGTATTGACCCACGAGGCCACCTTGGCCAGCGGGCTCTCGCCTCGCGGCGGAAACTCGACCGACGTCTCCGGCGGCAACTCCACCGGCAACTGCTCCGCGGGCACCGGCACGATGCCGCACGAACCGCAGTGCACCACCGGGATCGGCGCGCCCCAGTACCGCTGGCGGCTGATAAGCCAGTCGCGGATGCGGTAATGGACCGTCCGCGCGCCCTTGCCTTCACGCTCCAGGTACGCGATGACCTGCGGGATGCCTTCGGGCGTGGGGGTCCCGGTCATCGGGCCGGAGTCGACCATCTGCCCCGGCCCGACGTACGCCTCGAGCATCGCCGCCGCCGTAAGGGGACCGTTTGTGACGCATCCGCCCCCGGCTGTGCCGGCCGGCGAGCCCCCAGCCGAGGGCGGCTGGGCCGCAGGCTGGATCACCACCCGAATCTCCAGCCCGTACTTCTTCGCAAACTCAAAGTCGCGCTGGTCGTGGGCCGGCACCGCCATCACCGCACCGGTGCCGTATTCCATCAGGGCATAGTTGGCGACCCACAGCGGCACCCGCTCGCCGTTGACGGGGTTCGTGACGCACGCGCCCGTGAAGACGCCCTCCTTCTCGACGGCCACGTCGCCGCGCGCGGCCGCGCTCTGGAGGACCGCCCGCTCGCAGAACTCCAGGACCTCCTGCTCGCGCGGCGTGCCGCCCACCAGTCTACGGATGATCGGGTGCTCGGGCGCAAGGCTCATGAAGGTGACGCCCCAGAGCGTGTCGGGCCGCGTTGTGAAACACGGCAGGACCGCGCCGTCTTCGAGGCGAAAGTCGACCCGCGAGCCTTCGCTGCGGCCGATCCAGTTGGCCTGCATCGTGCGGACCGTCTCGGGCCACTCGCCCAGTTCCGACAGGTCGTCCAGCAGACGCTGGGCGTACTCGGTGATGCGAAAGAACCACTGGTCGAGGTCGCGTTTGGCGGCCTCGGCCCCGCACCGCTCGCACTTGCCGTCGACCACTTCCTCGTTCGCCAGGCCCGTCTGGCACGACGGGCACCAATTGACGGGCGCCTTGCGCCGGTACGCCAGCCCGCGCTCGTACATCACCAGGAAGATCCACTGGGTCCACTTGTAATAGTCGGCGTCGCTGGTGTCGACTTCGCGCCGCCAATCGTAGCCGACGCCCCAGCGGCGGAACTGGCTTTTCATGTAGGCGATGTTGTCGCGGACCCACGTGGCCGGACGCACCCCCTTGCTGATGGCCGCGTTCTCGGCCGGAAGGCCGAAGGCGTCCCACCCCATAGGCGAAAGAACCTCGCAGCCGCGCATCATCTTGTAGCGCGACACGACGTCGCCCATGATGTAGTTGCGACCGTGGCCCACGTGCAGCGTGCCGGAGGGGTAGGGGAACATGGTCAGGCAGTAGAACTTCTTCGCCGGCGGCCCGCGCCCGTCGACCTCGAAGGTGCGGTTGTCTTGCCACCACTTCTGCCACTTTTCCTCGACTTGTTTCGGGCTGTATTCGTGCATTTGTTGTCCTCTTCAACAAAAAAGCCTCGGCTTTCCTCCGAGGCCGTCGTCAGTTCCTTTTGGAGCGCGCGGCAACCCCGGTCCTACTCCGCAAGGTCCAGGGCCAGGTTCTCGCGCGGTCTCATGGCTTCAAAGACTATCAGGACGCGGGGCGGGGGTCAAGAGCAAAAACAGCAGTGCCTGAGTGCCTGAGGAACGGCAATGACGCCGGATGCCCCTGGCCGTCAGCCCACGAAGCCGAATGAGAATGCGAGACACGCGCGATTTCCGAGATTTGGCCGCGAAAAGCGCGGCCGTCGGCGTAATTACTGATGGCAGTTGGGGACATTCGGCAAAGGGCCTCTGCCGGTCCGAGGGGGCGGGGCCCTTTTCGGCGGCTCGCGGGTGGTACGGGGGGACCACCCGCGGCCGCCACGCTTATGCGCCGATCCCGCCCTCGCCCCTCGACATGGGTTTTCTCCACGCGGCTTGAGGGCCTTCCACGGGTTGAACCCCGTGGCTGCAGATCGGCCGCCCCGACGGGGCGGGGCCTCAGGCGCCAAGAATGGCTGCGATAGCGGCGTCGATGGCGCGGCGGCAGGCGTCGCGCCCCTCGCGGGCTGAGGCGATGATATCGTCCTCGCTCAGGCGCTCAAAGAGACGGCGGCGCAGGTCGTCCGCCAGGTCGCGGCCCTGGAGGTCGCGGCGAACCTGGCCCATCACCTCAACGTAAATCGCGTAATGCGGGCCGAACTGCCGCTCGAGGCGCTCCCGCAGACGCCGGGCGAGGCTCGGGGCCGCCCCGCCCGTGGAAACGGCAATCACCAGGCTCCCCCGCTCGACCACCGATGGCACGATGAAGTCGCACAGGGCCGGCCGGTCGACCACGTTGACGAGCGTCCCGGCCGCGCGGGCGTCGGCCGCCACGCGGACGTTGACCGCCTCGTCATCGGTGGCGGCAATCGCCAGCGTCGTGCCCGCCATGTGCCGCGCGGCGTACGGCTCCTGGATGCACCGGAGGCGCCGGTCGGAGCGGAACTCGGGCAGAAATTCGGGGCTGACGACCTGGACCGCCGCCCCGGCGTCGGCGAGCGTCAGGGCCTTTCTCAGGGCGACCTTTCCCCCGCCGACCACGAGGGCACGGCGCCCGGCGAGGTTCAGCATCATCGGATAGGCGAATTGCGGCTCGGCCATCGTTGCGAGTGTAGCCGGTTGTGGTGCAGCAGGCAATGAATACTACAACCGGCCAAGCGATGCGCGTCACGACCTCGCCGCGACGTAGGGCAGCACGTACGGCCCGTGCGGCATGACAGTAACGCGGGCGTCGCGGCCGTGTTTCTCGAAGCCCCAGTTCAGGCCCGCCTCGATGCTCTTGACGGGCGTCACGAACATCTGCTGCTGGACCTCTTGCGGCAGTTGGTCGCACCAGAAGGCGATCTCGGCGTGGCGGGCGGCCTTGGCGAGGTTCTCCAGGCCCCACTGGTCCTTGATGACCGCCGCACCGGGGGCGGTGATGTCGCGCATAAACTCGTCCAGCGTGCGATAGCGTTTTACGAGGTCCGTAAACTCGCGCTGGCCCAGGCCTTGTTCGCAGGCGGCCGCAAATACGAACGTGCCGCCGCGCTTCAGGATCGGCAGGCCCGTCAGGAGGCCCTTCTGGCACTGGTAGTAGGTGCCGTCGAGGGGCCAGCCGCCGTTGGTCGTAACGAGAATGTCGCACGCCTCCGGCACGGGTCGGGCCACGTGCTTCCGCAGGAAGGCCACGCCGGCCTCGTGAACCGCGCCCATCTCGCCCGCGAAGACGCCGGTCAGCCGCTCCTGCCGGTCGACCGTGACGTTGACCGTGAAGTGCGGCGGCGCAAAGGCCGCCACGGCCACCGCCTCCTCGTGCCCGGGGTTGCCTTCGAGGATGCCCGGCAGGGCCCGGTCGTGCTCGATGAATCGCGGCGAGTGCCAGGCGCAGACGGTCTCCTCGCCGGCGATGCCGGGGCAGATGGCCTTGCGCCCGCCCGAAAAACCCGCCATCATGTGCGGCTCGATGACGCCGGTGGCGATCCTCAGGTCCGCCTCGACCCACTCGCGGGCCAGGACCACGGGCGTCCCGCCCGGCGTCTGGCCGAGGCGGGCGAGCGTCGCGGGCCGGTGCCCCAGGTGGTTGATGATGCGGTACGTCGAGGCAACCTCGCGGCCCAGCAATTGCGGCACGGCCGCACCCATCACGGGGGCGTGCAGGCCGGTGCCGATGAGGATCGTGATGCACTCGATGGGAACGCGGGCGTCGCGCATGACCTGGAGGATCGGCAGCAGGATTTCGCGGTTCGGGCACGGGCGGGTGGCGTCGCTGGTGATGATGACCGCATGGAAGTTTCGCCAGTCGCGGCGCCACTCGTGGGTGCCGACAGAGCGGCTGCGCGGGCCCGTGCGCTCGGCCAAGACCTGCGCCAACGGCGGACCCGCGACCGGATGCTCCAGGGCGTCGGCCACCGCCGCCTCGCCGTGCCCGAGCACCGTCGGCCAGTCGGGCTCGACGACCGCCACCAGGTTCTTGTCGGGCACGTCTACCGAGGCGCCCGTGCGGCCGTAGGCAAGGTCGATTCGCATACGGTGGCATTATTCCATGGACGACCGGCGGAAGGCAAAGGGTTTTCGGCGGGCGGCGGAGGCGGCCCCGTTTAGCCGTCGCCGGTACGGCGACGAACACTGATAATCGCGGCCGTACCGGCCGCGGCTAAACGGTGTACCGGCCGCGGCCAAACGGTGAACCGGCCGCGGCCAAACGGTGAACCGGCCGCGGCCAAACGGTGAACCGGCCGCGGCCAAACGATGCAACGGCGCCGGCTGACGGTACACAGTAAAAGTAAAAAGAACGGGCGGACCCGAAGGCCCGC
>Ga0315280_10007820_pt1 | contig 14217 bp, 13 predicted proteins | sample YL17G06_40_MG_FD_203697 | JGI IMG/M metagenome (GOLD analysis project Ga0315280, IMG submission 203697) | Sediment microbial communities from Yellowstone Lake, YNP, Wyoming, USA - YL17G06_40 | ecosystem: Environmental > Aquatic > Freshwater > Lake > Sediment | place: USA: Wyoming | collected...
CTCGCTTCCTCATCCAGCCAGCTCATGGCTTACCTTTCCGGCCCACCGCCCGTGGAGACCGTACCATCACTATATGCACGGCCGCGCGATGTGGTCAACGACGTGCCTGTTACCTTGGTGGCGCTTTCGGCCTTCCATATACGTTGCGTCGCGGGTCGGTAATGGACCGAGTGTCAGGGATTGATTAGTCTATCGTAGTCTGAATGGGATCCAATCCAGAACCAAATAAAATCATCCTGTCGTTGTACAGCTAAGGCTCGGTGACTCTGGCCGATGCGAACTGACCAGAAGGAATCTACTCTCTTGAGGCGAAGCGAGGGGTGTCTCATGTTGCCTTTCAACAGTTTGAGGTTCTTCCTGGCCAGCCGACGAACGGAGGCTGGAAGTTTTCTATATGCGAGCCAGAATTGCGGACTGGCTACATGTTTCACAGGTCAGTGCACCGACCCTCTTCATAATCTCTTGTGGCCTGTTCAGCAATTGCGTCTAGTTTTCCCGCCTGAACGTCTTCCTCCAATTCTTTGTCCCATGCATTCGCCTCGTATTCATAGAACCAAGCACGAAAGAGTTCGAGGTCCTTGCGAGACAAATGATGGATAGCCGACTTGATCTCCTCAATCGTGGACATACCTAAATACTATACCCCTGGCTATCGTTCAGGCAAGACAACTGAAGAGATTTAAATCAACGGCTTGGAGCATTCGAGTTCGGCTCCGGTTTTCCAAAGGCTGTTTTGTTTGGTGACATGTCTCAGACTATACGTGAGGAAAATTGTGAATCGATCACGGGGTTCGCTTCCCCTAGGGGCAAAAGAGGGGGAGAAAAGCCCGAAAGACGCCAAGGGCGGCCGCAAGCAAAGGATTACCCTTTTATTTTGTCCGATCCCCACCTGTTCGATGAGGGCGTCTACCAGCAGCTTCCGCTCGCCGGCCTGGAGCTGCGGGACGTCGTAGACTTAGTCCTGCAATGGCCCGGAGTTATTGTCTCCCAGGATGAACTGTCTTCGCAGCGTGCCTCCCGAGCGAAGGTATGGATGATTATCATTGCTTCAGGAGAAAAAGATAGAAAACCTTCGGCTTTAGGCGAAAATCAATCTGCCCTTTGGTTCAGGGATTGGTCTTCCAAGTTCCTTTGCGGTATCTATCCACTCCTGGATCACAACTTCAACGTTGTCGACCGCCTCTTTGTAGGTGGCGCCATCTGCCATGCAGCCAGGCAATTCAGGAATTTCAGCGATGAAGGAATGATCTTCATCGCTCCAATAGATGATCAATTCATAGCGAATCAAAGTTATATCCCCCGAGCCTATATCTTAAGATAATACTACGAATCTGCTTGACTTGATAGACCTTGGCTTTTGAGCCCTTCGGTTGTAGGTTGACGATTTCTTGGACGCCATCCTCCGTAAAAATGTGATGATCGCCGCGAATCCGCTCCTCGAAGCCTATCCTCGTAAGTAGGCTGCATAATTCGCTGAAGGGTACATGGGCATCCGAGGTACCTTGCAAAATGACTTCAAGAAGCTTAGCTAAGCGGACCATCCCGTACGACCTTCACTTCCGGCTTCTTACCTTGGCAACAATTGCTTTCATGTAGAATCTCTTGGGGCTGGCCTGTTTTGCTTGTTTCCGTGCCTGGGCCATAAGCTCCGCGAACTCCTCCATCTTGGGTAGCGAGATTGTCTTAAGGATTACCGTGTCCTTTTCCCCCACAACGACGAACTGGGATCCAGATCTTAGCCCTAAGCGTCTCCGGATGTCCTCTGGTATCACTACTTGCCCTTTGGAGGACATTTTAGTCGTTGCTATTTGCGTCATACTGCGCTTCTGTGTCTAGTCTTACTTGTAAGAATATCGAATTCGGTTAAGATTGGCAAGGCCTTACTCGCTTATAATGCTGCTTCGTGACCCTGCTGGCGATAGCTTTGCGAGGGCTTCGTGGTTCCTGCTGTAGAAGCCATCCAGGTTGAAGATGAAATGGATGATGAAACCAGGCAACATCCAGGGTTCGCTTCCCCTAGGGGCAAATACCGGGGAGAAGAACCCGAAGCATTGGCAGCTGAGAGCTCCGATTGAAGACATTATCATCATTTACATAGCGATGCTGAGTCCAGCTTCTGCGATCGTGGTGGATCAACAACCCCTATCGGGATCGGCAACCGGAAGGTTAACTCAGGCGCTGGCAGGAGGAGCGCACTACCAGCTCGGGCGGGTAGGTGAATCGGGGCTTGTCCACCTTGCCGAGGATCATATCGAGGATCATCTCCGCCGCCCGCCTGCCCATTTCCTCCTTAGGGTGGTTGATAGAAGTGAGCTTGGGATGGGAGGCCTCGGCCAGATGTGAGTTGTCGTATCCGATGATGGATATATCCTCCGGGACCTTCCGCCCCGAGTCCCGGATCGCTTCGATCGATTTAAGGGCGATCTCGTCATTATAGCAAACGATCGCCGTGGGGGGCTCGTGCTTTTGCAGGAGATAGCGGGTATATTGATAGGGGAAGGAAAAGAGCTGCTCGGTATCGTAGTTGCCGATGAAATCATCGGGAACGCGGCATCCGAATTCCTTCATTGCTCTCAGGAAACCTTCTTGCCGCCGAACACCTTGCAGGTCATCCGCTTTGAAGACCCCGGCTACACGGCGGTGCCCCATCTGTAGAGCGTGCTGGGTGGCCTGAAAGCCTCCAGCTTCATCGTCCATGATCAGGTAGGCCGAGTCCATCTGCGGGTAGTTGGCGTGCAGGAAGAGAAAGGGGATCTTCCTCTGGTGCAACTCGGCGAAGCAGTCCCGGTTGGGGTTGTTTTGAGCGCTCTTCGTCGGCTCGATGATCAAGCCGGAAATATCGTGGTTGAGGAGGTTCTCCAGGCGCTGCGCCTCCTTCTGGCTGTCGTTCCAGGTATTCGCCAGAATCAAAATATAGCCGGCTGAGCTCAAGACCCTTTCGATTCCACTGATGATAGCGGGGAAAATATAGTTCGAAATGTAGGTGGTTAAGACCGCAATGGTTCTGCCGTTGCCCTTCTCCCGGAAGCTGCAGAACGTACCCCGTCCCTGCTGTCGAAATACCCAGCCCTCATGCTCGAGCTCGCCGAAGGCTTTCCGCACCGTGTCGCGGCTCAGCCGGAACTCACGGACCAGTTCGGTCTCGGAGGGCAATCGCTCACCCGGTGAAATCTCTCCGGAACGGATCTGTTTCCTAAGATGCTCTTTTAACTGATGGTATTTGGGCAACAGACTGTTAAGGTCCAGCATCGAGATTCGCTTTTCCGGGCAAGTCCTCTTCTACTATATAAAAAGAGTCTTGACAAGTCGAATCCATGTTTTAGAATAGGGCTAATTGTACGTACAACCGTACAAGAACTCATTTCAGTACCAAGGAGGTGTGGATATGGTTGTGCGAAAACGAGCGAACATCTTTGTGCTATGCTTAATCTTGGTTCTGTGCGTCACGGCGGGTGTGTTCGCCGGCGGCGGAGCGGAAGCCGCTAAAGGGAAGGTCCAACTTTCCTTCTGGAACATGCCGTTCGTGACCCAGGAAGTGTCGCCCGCCTACGTGAAGCAATGGGAGAAGGACGTAGTGGCGGCCCTGCCCAATGCCACCGTGGATCCCTTCTACGGTCCCGGCAAGTACAAGGATCAGCGGGACAAGTTCCTGCTGCAGGCCAAGAGCGGTACTCCCGACGTGATCGAGGGGCTGCTCGAAGACACGGCAGTGTACGTCGAGAAAGGCCTGATCGAGCCTCTGGATGAGCTTTTCTCCGGATGGACGGATAAAGGGCAGTTTGTAGAGGCCACTCTGGCTCCCCTTCGCATCGGAGGCAAGCTCTACGGCATCCCCTACAACACCAACGCCCGGGCACTGATCTACAGAAAGGACCTTTTCGCCCAGTACAACCTCAAGGTACCCAAGACCTGGAGTGAGCTGATCAGCACGGCCAGAAAGATCACCGAGCTCACCGGGGGCAAGGTGCACGGTCTTTTTCTCTGCACCGAGGTCGGCGATCCCAGAGCAGCCCAGGAGTTCATCTCCTGGTACTTCCAGGTCAGCGGCGGCAAGAACCCCTTCGAGGTCACGGCGAGTGAGACCAAGGTCATCGCCACCGTGGAGCAGTTCGAGAAGGTACTGACCCTTTACGACGAGCTGTTCAAGGGCCCGAATTCGGCCGTGGATCCGAACGTCCGCGGCACGGGATGGCCAGTGGAGGACCCCGGCTACGTGGCGGGGAAGTGGGCCATGGCACCCATGGGGCCGTGGTTGTGGGGCAGGAGGGAAGAAAGCGACATCGCCCGAGACATCCTGGAAAACAAGACCGCCCACGCCGCGCTACCCGTGGCCGAAGGCGGCACCCCGGCGACCTACCTGGAGGTCAAGCCCATCATGCTGAGCAAGTTCTCCAAGAACAAAAAAGCAGCCTGGGAGCTGGTGAAATACATCACTTCCAAAGAGAAGATGGCTCAGTGGTTGGCTGATTCCGGCGGCATCCCCGCCCGCAAAGACTCTCTGCAGATGGACCTCTTCACCAAGAGCGAAATAGGATGGTGGATCCAGGGCTTCGCCAACGAGTTGCCCAAGTCGGTAGCCATGGTTCCGGTGAACTGGGGTCCGGTGAGCGAGGCCAATCTGCGGGCAGTGAACTATGTCATCTACGATGAGAAAACCCCGCGGGAAGCCGCTCAATGGCTGTACGACCGGATCATGGAGCTGAAGAGGAATAACGAGCTGTAACCGAAGCGAAAGCTCGGCTGAATCGGGAAGGGGCTGTGCCCGCTGGCGGGGGCGGCCCCTTTGCATCTTCGACTGCATCCATTGACAGCTCGCTTCCGCACGGTATCATATACCCAAAATGACTGAGACCAGAAAGGGGCAGCTGCTTATCGCCCCAGCGCTCCTGATCATGGCCATTTTTACCCTCTATCCGCTCGCCGACGGCATCCGGACGGCTTTTACCGACCAGCATCTGCTCAAGGAAACAATGAAGTACGTGGGCTGGGCGAATTTCCAGAGGATTTTTGCCGATGAAATCTTTTGGGTCTCACTTTACCACTCGGTGATCCTGACCGTCTCCGTGGTGTTGCTTCAGCTCGTTCTGGGCCTGGTGCTGGCCTGGGCCATGAAACAGAAGCTTCCCGGGATTAGGTTGTTCAAGAGCATTATCATGGCCAGCTGGGTCATCCCCGTGGCGGCCACGGTCATCATGTTCAAATTCATGGCCCAACCGGACATCGGGCTGATCAATATCCTGTTCAAGCTCACAGGCCTCAAAGGGCTGAACCGTTACTGGTTTGGGGACATGCACGCAGCCCTCCCCTTCATAATTCTTCTACATTTATGGAGAAATGTCCCCTTTTACGGCGTCGCCTTTCTAGCCGCCATGCAGGCCATACCGGCGAGCTACTACGAAGCCGCCGAAATCGACGGGGCCAGGGCCTGGGGCAGGTTCATTCACATAACCCTGCCCGGAATCCGCGGCATGATCATCGTCATGGTGACCATCCACGTCCTGTGGACCTTCAACAACTTCGATTTCGTCTATCTGGCTACCGGGGGAGGACCGGTGAACGCCACCGACGTGCTTCCAGTTTACGTATACCGCCAGTGCTGGGACAGCTACACGATAGGCTACGGCGCGGCGATCGGCACGGTCATGTTCGTCATGCTGATGATTTATTTCATCATCTATATCCGAATCTATGAAAAACGGGCGGGGGCTCGATGAGCACCACGTCCAAGAGCAAGAAAATCTCGGCGGTCCTTGCCTACCTGATCGTGTTTCTGTCCCTATTTTTTTTCATTCTGCCCATGCTTTGGATCATCTACACCTCTTTCCGCACGCAGGCTTCCATCTTCACCGGCAAGGTGTTCCCGCCGCCGGAGGAGTTTACGCTGGAGAACTATCAGACCATCCTCTCCGTTACCGAATTCCCCCGCTACTTCTTCAACTCTATCAGGATCGCCGCCCTTGTAACCCTAGCCTCCCTGGTCGTATCGATCTTCGGGGCCTACGGTCTGAGCCGCTTCGAGCTTCGCGGGAAAAACCTGATGATCATGGGCATTTTCTCCACCCAGATGTTCCCGCAGGTTCTGCTCATCATTCCTCTATACCTGCTGGTCTTTCGGCTGCTCCTGCTCGACCGGGTGATCGGGGTGTCGTTGGGCCACATCATCCTCGTACTGCCCTTCCAGGTCTGGATGCTCAAGGGTTACTTCGATAACATTCCCCTGGACCTGGACAACTCGGCCCGGATCGATGGCTGCAACATCCTGCAGCGCCTGCTGCACGTGGTGCTTCCCGTGGCCGCCCCGGGGATCATGGTGGCCGCATTTTTCTCCTTCGTGGTTTCCTGGGGGGATTACCTGATCGTCTCGATCATCAGCCAGAGCCAGCGGACGGCCACGGTCACCCTTGTCATCAAGAGGCTGTCCGGGTCCCTGCTGATCCGGTGGGGACAGGTAGCCGCCGCCACCGTGCTGACGATCGTGCCCACGATCGCCCTGTTCTCCTTCGTCCAGCACCGCCTGGTGGAAGGGTTGACCGCCGGAGCCATTAAAGAAGAATAGCGAGGGAGCCTCTGGGGTGCCCCGTTGCGTCGCACTTTGCTCAGCGAAATAGAAATACCAAGCCGGCGCAAGGCGAATCTTCCGGTCATACCGCGTCGTTAAGGTCGCCGAAGACACCGACTACGGCCATTAAACCGTCGTCTCCCGGCGGCTGCGGAAATTTCTTCCGCCCGCTCTTCGGCCAAGCCCAACTGATGGGCCACGGCTTTGGCGCAGTGGCTGATGCGTTGGATGTGCGCAGCAGTATTCGCCTTCTTGTACTACTAGGCAGCCAGTGGCCGTCCATGTGTCGGGTGCAGACGACTAGGAAGGAAGATCCGGCGCTGGTCTCGCCGTATGTGAACCTCGCCAACGTGCTTTTGGTGGAGAAAGGGGCGGAGGCGGCCCTCGCGGAGTTCTCCGACCAACCATCCGCCGTCAGGAAACGAATTCGTCGTTTTCGTCGTACTTCCCGGCCTCCCGGGCAGCCAGGTATCGGATGTGGTCCCTCATCAACTTTCTTTCAGCGAGCTGGCAAAAGTATTCGCCCGCGAACAGGAGCTTGTCGTACGGTAGCACGCGGGGCGACAGGATGCGCGCGACGAGTCTTTTAATGGAGTAGACGGTTCAGTCCTTGGTGATGATGCGCCCCTGGTCAGCCAGCTCCTTGTATTTTTCCTTTCCGGGCGTCAGGTACAGGCTCGGCATGAGCGCCCCCGGAAAGCTCATGGCCGATGATAAAATCAGCAACCTCCCTGCCGATGCCTGGCACGGATGCGTCGTCGCCGAAAACGAATAGGGCATGCACGCTGATCCCGCAGAACGCCGGCTTCATCCGAGCGGCCCGAGGTATTAGTCCTTGAGGAGCCACAGGTCCTCGATGCGGGCGAAGTGCATGCCATCGTGCTGGAGAAGGGAGAGGGGATCTCCCTCCGGCTGTCCGGCCGACCGTTTCGCGTTGCCTGCGTCGCCGGCCGGTTGTGGGCTACCGTGGATGGAGATGCGGAGGATCACGTGCTCGTCCCAGGGGCGGCGAGGACGTTCCGGGGCCAGGGGACGGTGGTGATTCAGGCGCTCGGGACCGCCGCTGCCAGAGGCTTCCCGCGGGGATCAAGGCGAAACGAAGGACTTCCGGGATTCCAGTGGAAAGTAACGCCGGCCCGGGGACAATTGGCGGATAGGCGGCCACTGCTCCAGCTCGAGCAGCCGAGCGTTCATTTCCTGCTCTCCCAGATCAATCAAGTCACGCTGCCCCGTATCGGTTACCCTTCTCCGGTCGATCCCGGAAATCTGAAATCCGACCTCTGCCAGATCGAGGCTCCGGCGCGGTCGATGTCGGGATAATTCGGAGACGATCAACGTTTCGCACCCCGGTCTATCTTCCGCAGGCGCCGGTGGAAAACGCTCCAGCTTTCGGCGCCGGATGCGCTTTGCCACCCGCGTGGAGGTAAAAATCACTCGGCGGCGATGCTCCAGGTCCGCCGCGACCACCGCCAAGTCGATGTTCAGGTCATCGAATCCCCTGTTGCCGATCAGGCTGTTGACCGTTTCCGCCAGCATGGCATTGGAAATCAATCCGCCGCGGTGTCTCTCCGCAGCCGCTTTCACCGTATGGGAGAGTCGGATGACGTGGCGAAACCAGTTGAACTTCAATGCCGCCGACTCGATGCGCTCCTGCGGGATACCGGCAGCGTACAGGGCTGCGGCGATCGACCCGGCTGATGTGCCGGCCACCATCGAGGGCAACCAGCGGGGGTGAGCCCGCAGGGCCCGCAGCACCCCGACATGGGCCAATCCCCTGGCACCCCCTCCACCAAAGGCCGCCCCGGCCTCCCGCAGGGCCCATTCGAGCTCGGACAGGCTAGGTTCGATGAGCACGCTCCCGTTGATGTGGACGGTGGGCTGGTTTGCGTAGCCGCGGCTAAGCGGGTCATGACCAGATATATGCCTTTCCTCGTAGCATCGTGAGAGATTTCGTATGTCTATTCCATCAAGAAAATAAATGAAGGATGGCAAAACGGCAATTGACTATGTTTCCGATGGTTTGCCTTGCTTTTCTGCTTCGATTCCAGCCTTTGCTGCGATCGAGGAAGGACCCGGAGACCGCCGGAGCCCCCTGATAAAAGCCTGGGACCACACAAGGGCGAAGAGGGAAGCGGTCCATCCCGCGATCAGGAATCCGAGATACACACCGTTCATGCCCATGCCGAAGGCAATGCCCAGGATCGCGGCTACGGGGATGGCGATGAGGAGGGTCCGGGTGATTGTGATGACGAGCGAATACAATCCCTTCCCGACACCCTGGAAAAACGACGAGGTGAGCATCCCGATCGCCGTGGCGGGGTAGCCGAAGCAGAGGTACCTGAGCATGGTGGCGATGTCGTCGACGAGGTGCGCGGTTTCCGCCGACCACGTGAATACCCTCGTAATGTACGGTGCGAAAATGAACGTCACCGCGCCCAAGACCAGCTCGAGTCCCGCCCCGATCTTGAGCGCATAGTTTTTCGCCACGGAAAGCTTATCAAACGCACGGGCGCCGTACGCCGCCCCGGCGACCGCGGTCACGGCGGCCCCGATCCCCAGAATCGGAAGCGTCGCGACCTGGACGACCCTCCAACCCGTGGAAAAGACCGCTACGCCCGCGTCCCCGCTGATCCGCGTGATGATCGAGGTGACGCCGAACATCATGAGGGACATGGACATTTGCATGAGCATGGTCGGCACACCGATGGCAGTGATTCTCTTTATGATCGCGGAATTGAACCGAAATCCACTGAAATGGATCGCGAGATACGTTTTTCTCTGGATAAAGAGCCAGTAGAATAAAAGAAGAGAAGAGACCGCGATCGATATGACCGTTGCATACGCGGCCCCCGCAACCCCGAGGCCGAGCCCGATCGAGGCGGAGGCGATTCCGCGGCCGATTCCGACATGGAACTTATAGATAAAAATCGGATCGAGCCCGATATTGAGCACGCAGCCGATGATCATGCCGATCATGACCTTGTTCGCATCCCCTTCGCTTCGCAAAAGGGACATTCCGACCTGGGTGAAGAAGATGAGCACGATTCCGGCGAACATTACCCGTGAATAGCCGAGTGTCTCCTGGATCGAGCTTGTCGCACCCATGAGCCGGTATAGGGGTTCGGCGAAAATGAACAGCGGGATCGTCATCATCACCGCTAGAATGAGCATGATGATGAGCGTATGCGCGGCCGCCGAATCCGCCTTCTTGGCGTCCTTGGCGCCGATCGCCTGGGAAATGACCGCGCCGCCTCCGATCCCGAGACCGGTCGAGATCGACATGAGGAGCATCGTAAAGGGGAAGAAGAATCCGACCGCGGAAAGGGCGGCCTCGCCCTTGCCCGCGACCCAGATCGCATCGACTAGATTGTAAATTGTCTGTATCGACATGGCGACGAACATCGGTATCGAAAGCTTGATAATCGCTTTTTTCGGGTCGCCTAGAAGTGTCCTTACACCATGCGTTTCACGTTTTTGAGAACTTGACTCATTATTCACTGATATCCCTCTCGAGCGTGGAACCGCCTATCATGCTATACTTTCAAGCGCCGGGAAATCTCGGGGAGCTACTCGCCCCCCGCCCACAATAGCGCCGGGGGCCTTTTTTCCTCGTCGGCTGCCCGCAGCAAGGAGCTGGCGGCAGCCCTGCTATCCGGCGTCTCGCTGCCGGCAGCCTGGCCGATGCCGAGGATAAGGGAGTAGCGGGCCGCGATCTCAGGGTCGCTCAGCCTCACCTTCGCCAGGTACTCCGCGGCTTTGGATTTGTTTCCTTTCGCTGCCCAGCAGCGCGCGGCAGCGAGGTTCAGGATCATGGAGCCAGGACTGCGCGCGAGGCCGTCCCTGACCACCGCGAGGGCCGCCTCCGCCCCTTTCTCCACCAAAAGCACGTTGGCGAGGTTCACATGCGGCGAGATCAGCGCCGGGTCTTCCTTTCTCGCCGTCTCGAATGCCCGGCCGGCCTCGGCAAGCCTGCCGAACATGGCATGCAGAATGCCCTGCTGCACGCGCAGCTTCGCGGCCTGGGTTCCCGTAAGGCCCTTGAGCTTGGCTTCCATTTCGGCGAGCCGGGCCGTGTATAGCGCGGCGGTGAACCCGGAGAGCGAAGAGGAGAACATGCTGTCCACCGCGCTTTTGGCCGGTTCCGCGACGGCGATCGTGCTCGGCGGAAGCGGCAGCGCAGGGTAGGAGGCCCTCGCCTCTGCCAGCGGGACGAACTCGAAGGGCCCCTTCGCGCGGTAGGTGCGCACGAGCTGAGACCCGGCGGCCCATGCGGATAGGAACCCCTTCTGCAGGGGGCTCGTCGTCTCCACGGGGATCCAGGCTCTCCCTGCCTGGGCGATGATCTGCAGCTTTGGGTCGGACAGGAACCTGACGCTCTCTGCGGGCTCGCCCGTGTCGAAGGCGAGGAAGATATGCCCGGGGGTCGTGAGGATCGCCGTGTGCACGCCGATCGCCTCGAGGAGCGAGGAGGGCAGCGCGGTGGTGTCGTCGCAGTCGCCGGCCCTGTTGAAAAGCGTAACCCGGGGCAGCTGGACCGTGTCGACCACGGCCGGCTTTCCGAGCGACTTCGAGATGGGCGCGGCAGGGTCCTCCACGTACGTGATCCCGTGAACGGCAAGCGCGTCGCAGACCCGCATGGCCTGGAAGAGCTTCGGGGAAAGCAGGCATCGCTTCTCTTCGCCGGCCGGGGCGAGCGACCGCCGGGCAAAGCCGTTCACCACCTCCTCGTTCGGCGTGACAAACGAGGCGAGCTTCGCGGTGTCGTCCCACGTGAGGGCCGTGTTGCGGTGAATGGTCGCAGGGACGATCCGCGAGACGGTCTGCTCCGATCCCTCTGTGCGGCAGGTCACGTCGATTTTAGCCTGCACTGTCATGTCCTCCTGCAGCTCCAGGGCGTAACGGTTCAGGGGAAGGGCGAGGGGGAAGGAAGCGCTCGCCCCCGGCGGAAGGGACGCGAGGGCAGGCGTCTCCGCGGGGTAGTCCATGAACCGCGGGATCATCACGCTCGCCCGCACGTTGTCCGCCTTCGCCGCAGAGGTGTTCTTGACGGAAACGGAGCCTGCGGTGTTTGCCGCGTAATAGAGCATCAGCGAGGGGAAGATGGCTGCGAGCTTCGCGTCGTTGATAGTGAGGGCGGGTGGTCGCCCGCCGGCCGGGCCCTTCTCGCTGAACAGGCCTTTTAGGCCCTCCATCGCATCCCTGGCAGCGGCGTTTCCGGGCGCCTTGCTCAGCAGGAGCTCGTAATTCTGCATGGCCTGCATGTACGCGGGCCGAGCGGTTTCGATGCCCACGGCGCGAAGGATCTCGCGCGCCTTGGCGTCCAGCTCGGCGGCCGCTGCCGACAGCTCGGAAACCTCGATGGCGAGCAGCCGGACACCGGCCTCGGCGTTCCCCGGGTCCGCCTCCTCCAGCCTCCGCCATGCCGCCTTGGCCATGAGGGGCGAGCGGGCAGCCTCATACAGCGCCGCCTCCCCGGCCAGGGCGGCCGGCTCATCCTTTGCCCGCTTCGCGCGCGCGGCGGCCACTGCCTCCTCCAGCTCGTTCCTGATTCCCTTCTGCCGGCAGTAGGCCCTGTCGAGGAGCTGCACGATGCGCCTGCCGGTGGTGTCGGCCACATAGATGAGGCCGCGCGTCCAGTCTACGGCCACCGAGCCGGCTGGCGGCAGGTTTTCGACATCGGCTCCGGGAAGCGAGCCCATCTTCCACACCAGAGTCCCGTCGCGCAGAAACCTTTGCAGCTGGCCGCTCGAAAGAACGACCGCGCTGCCGTCGGGCGCAACGCCCAACCAGGCGATGTATTCGTAGGAGTTCGCGAACAGGGGCACCTCTGCGCGCTTTTTCCCCGGGGCGAACCGGTAGGCCTTGCGTGCCATGGGGTCGACTACGACCACGCTCCCATCGGGCAGGGCGGCGATGGGCGCGGTGACGATCTCGAGGCCGGTCGGGAGCTTCTGCGGGGAGGCGGCGCCGGGCGCGGCGCGCCAGAGATCCCTCCCCTGGGCGGGCTTCAGGATGACCGTGCCGCCGGGCGTGACCGCCAGCCCGATGGCGTAGTCGGAAAGGCCCCCCTCGGCCAGGGACTTGCCCGGCTCCGCCACGACGCGCAGTGTGTGGTCCAACTCGACGCAGGAGGTGCCGAGTGCGGCGACGATGAGGCCGTCGGAGCGCGCGGCCAGGGCCCATGGATAGGCGTATGGCTGGATGAGGGCCGCGGGAAGCTCGGCAACGACCGCGGGCGGCTCCGTGGCCGCAGGAGAAGAAAGGCCGGCGAAAGTGCTCCACTGCAGAAAGATAGCCCGGGCGAGGAGTGTAGGCAGCTCGGGCCTCATTGGGCCGAGCCAGGAGTACGGCGCGGACTGCACCCCGTCGGACAGCCTTTTCAAGATGACGAGGATTGCTGGGCTGTCGCGGCCGAGCGCGGCAGTGACCGAGAGCGCGTAGGCAGCCTGTCCTTGCGTGTCGCTCGAAAGTTCAATGCTCGCGCCGTTCAGTCGGGCCGATACTGCGGCTGTCTGCTCCAAAAGCTCGGCAACCGCCTTCTTCGTCTCGAGGGGATCGACCAGGGGCTCCTCGATCCTGATCCTCTCGCTGGCGGAAGCGGTGACGGCGGCCAAGCCGGCGAGGAAGGCCGCGATCAGTGCTACACGGGAAGTTCTCATGACTGGCTCCTTCGGAGCGTGGGGTTTTCGACGGGCGGGGGGAAAGGGAGATTACTCGCGGCTGCCATTGCTGTTGAGAGTAACATATAAGATCATCCGCCTGAAGATCGTAATTCTCGTCGCGCTCCTCATTGACAACCTCCCGATCTTGGTGCTGAAAAACAGAAATTAATGATGTTGCTTCTGGTCTTTGCGGTTTCACCGGGTGTGCCGGCCTTCACCCAGCAGACCTGCAGGTTCCAGATCCCGGGCGACCAGGAACCGATTTACGGGAACTGGACCAATTCGGAGAATGCCGGTACCTCCGCAAAGACATCGCAGAAGCGGGTCTACTGCAGCCGGGGGCTATGGCGAGATCTTCCTGCAAATCGCTGATGACAAGCCGTATTCACGATTCACTTACATTCTAGCCGAAAAATGGAAGGACTCCGAAGGCGGCACCTGGTACAGGCAGCTATAAACTCCTCCTCGCTGACCCGCACGTGCCGGGAATTCGGATCCTCGTTTAAGGCGAAGTGTCCCTCGGGGCCGACTCCGGCGATGCACAGGTCAACCCCCTCGGGGCCTGAGCGTCGAAGGCCGGGTTTATCGGCGGGAAGATGATCGAAGAGCTTCCGCATCATCTCTCCCCGAAATGACAGCGGATGCCTCTTATCCACTGTTCTTCCAGTCCGATCCAGAAACTCGTCCATATTGAAGGTCCGCAAGCGCGAAAGGTCAATACCCGACTCCGCCGCCTTGCGGGCGAACACCGCGTAGTGGAGCGTCGGCCCCACGGGCAGGATCAGTGTGGTCGGCCTGCCCCTTGCGGCCTTGACCAGCTCCATCATGATCTCCGCCAGGGCATCGTACAGCAATTCATGGCTGCCGTAGATCACCAGGTTCTTCCCGGAGCGTTCGGCCAGCTCCTGCGGAATCAGTCGCTGCACTTGCTCGCGGCTCATCCTGTTACCCGCTCCGTCACGATACTCGTTCAGCATGCCATACCTCCGCTCGCCG
>Ga0315280_10007821_pt1 | contig 14216 bp, 12 predicted proteins | sample YL17G06_40_MG_FD_203697 | JGI IMG/M metagenome (GOLD analysis project Ga0315280, IMG submission 203697) | Sediment microbial communities from Yellowstone Lake, YNP, Wyoming, USA - YL17G06_40 | ecosystem: Environmental > Aquatic > Freshwater > Lake > Sediment | place: USA: Wyoming | collected...
TTCCAGCGGGCGCTGAAGGAGACGGGGCGCGACAACGTGACCGTCTGGACGGGCAGTTGGAGTTTCGGGTGGCTGGAAGCGTCGGACCGGTTCTTTCCGCCGGGGATTCCGATGGTGGCGCTCGATTACGGAGTCCTGAGCAACGCCTCGCAACTTGACACGCCCGAGCGCCGCGCGGACGTCCGCAAGATCGTGGCCCGGGGCCGGCCGGTCATTCCCGTCGTCTGGGCCCACCACGATGACGGGGCCTACGTCGGCCGCAGTTTCACGCCGTTCGAGCAATTCCGGGCGAAACTTGCCGACTGCGGCGCCACGTCGTTCGGCATCATCCACTGGACCACGCGGCCGCTGGACCTGTACTTCAAGAGCCTCTCCGAGCAGGTCTGGAAGGCGTCTGAGAACCAGCCCCTGCGCGCGACCTGCGACGAGACGGCCGCGCGGTGCTTCGGTCCGCCGTCGCGCGAGGTCATGGGCGAGTATCTCCATGCGTGGGTGACCTCGGCGCCGATCTTCGCCCGCGAGACCGGCGACGCGTTCATCGACCGCCCCATCACGCCCGAGAAGGCCGAGGAGATTGCGGCGGGGTGCAAGCGGCGGCTGGCGATGATCGACCGCGTGGACGCCGCGAAACTCGACGACGCCTCGCGCCCGCGCCTCGAGTACTTCCGCGGCCTGGAACGCTTCATCGCGGACTTCTTTGCCGCCGAGGCGCTTTGCCAACGCGTGGGGACATCGGCCGCCGGCGGGAAGGCGGATGCCGCGCGCCAGGCTTTCGCGGAATGCCGGTCCGAGGCGATCGTCGAGCAGTTCGCCCGCACGTCTTCCCTCGGCGGCATCAGCCGCGGCGAGCAGGGCCTGGTCGTCGCGATGAACCTGAAGTGGCTGACGTACGTCGCGAGCCTCCGCCAGGCGCTTGCGATTGAGCCGGTGCGGATGAACTTCGCCCCGACGTCGCACGACGGCCTCGCCCAGGGAGCGGGCCACAACACGTTCTTCGCCGACGCCGACAAGCAACTCTGGCGCTGCTACGGCGCCAAGGAGGCCGGCGCCGCGGAGTTCACGCTGCCGGAAGGCGCGAAGATGGAGGCGGCCTCCGGCATGGCCCCGGCCTCCGCCGAGGTCTGCCGCACGGGCATCGAGAGCGACCGGCCCTTGGCCCTGCGCATCGAGCCGATCCTGGGCGGCAAGCGGCCCCATATACCGAAGGGCCTGCCGCCGGGCGCGTATCGCCTGCGGCTGCTTATGGCCGACCCGACCTCAACGGCCGAAGGCCAGCGCGTTTTCGACGTGACCGTGAAGTCAAACTCCGGGCGCGGCGGCGGCGCCTCCGAGCGGTACACGTTTGAGCCCGTCAAGGCGAAGTTCTTGCGGCTCCTCTGCCACGGCAGCGCCGAGAACTCGTGGAGCAGCATCGCGGAGGTTGCGGTCGATTCGCTCGACCGTGCGGCAGTCGCGAAGGCCGTGACGGCCTCCGAGGCGGTTGCGGGGTTCCCGGCAGCCTATGCCGTTGACGGCAAGTTGGAGACGCGCTGGGCGGCGCGCGGCGAAGGTCCCTGGATACAGTTCCCGCTTCAGGCCGATGCGCCGACGGACCACGTGGACATCGCGTGGTACCTGGGGGCCCAGCGCCAGTACAAGTTCGACATCCTCGTTTCGGCCGACGGGCGGCAGTGGTCCGAGGTCGCGTACAAGAAGGAGTCCGGCGGCTCCGGCGCCGCTTCCGCCGCGAGGACCGAGCGCGTGGACATCTTCAAACACGCGGGCGGGGCCGGCCGCGCGATGGAACTCACCTACCCGGTTGTGTTCGCCGACGCGGGCGCCGTCGAAGTGACGCTTACGCCGGTCACCGGCAAGGCCCTCATCTGCGCGGCCGTCCTGGAGCCGGCGGGCGATAAACCATGACAGCGTTACTTTCGAGGTTTTGCGCGGCGGGTTCGGACAGGGAAGAGTAGGTCACCCGGGCTTCGACCGTCAGGTTCGTGTTCTCGATGGACGACTGATACTGATTCGGCGGCCGCCCGCTGAAGAACAGTTCGTTGCAGATGTACGTCGGCGTTACGGCTGGGGGTAACGTTTGGGCCGGAAGTGGCGTTAATATGGGTAATATAGGGCGTTTGGGTAGCCCCCCTTGGGCCGGAATGCCGATAAAGTCCCGTAAGACTCGTAATTCGCCGGAAAAAGTTATAGGAAACGCCCGGAGGCGTTTGACTAAGTGGACTTTGTGTGGTATAGTGTGGGTAGGATGGCTGTCTGCGGGGATAGCCCTCCAAGAGGAGTCCGGTAGTAAGTGGTTTTAACGTTGTAGTCTGCCCCAACCAGGCCATGTGCACTGCGGACCGTTGGAGACGGAATGCAGGGCGCTACGTGGCCGGCAAGTTGCGGGCGCCCGTTTTCTCTCTGTTGGGAGTAAGGGAGAGCGGGTCGGGGATAACTTGGCCGGAGGGGCCACATGTCCATGCATACTGTTTCGCGCGTTGTGCTTGCCCTGTTTGCTTCCTTGGTGCTGGCCACGGCGGCGGATGCCGGGTTGCTGGTCGACTTCAAGCCCGACCCGATCTCGCCTTCGATGTACGAGATCGGCTGGGCGGGCGACCAACTGGTGCAGCGTCCGGGCAGCGTCGGCAATGCCGACGGCACGCTGATGCCGGCGACCTTGCAGACGCCTGGCGGCCTGAATATTCAGACGCCGCAATATATCCCCGGTATCCCGGGCAGCACGATCAACACCACCGACAACTCGACCACATTCTACGACGTGACCCTGCAACTTACCGGGTTGTTCGCCACGGGCGCTCCGGTTAAGAGCCCCATACCGTTCACGACCATGACGGTCGTTTACCAGCCTGTGGGCACGGGCACCTTCACGCTCCTTAGCACCGATCCCGACGGCGCCGGACCGGGCTTGCCGACGGTGCTGCTGACCGGTACGATTGCCGACGCGGTCATCGTGGGCCTGCTGGGCCAGACGACCGGTTCGATTCAGAGCAGCAATGTTTTGTTTACGGGTGGCGTGATTAACGGCGGCAGTGCGCCCGCCACTCTTTCGTGGAGCCTCCTGGATGTCGGCGGCGGCCTGACGGTGGTCTCCGGCGGTTTGTTCGGAACGACGCTCCAAACTTTCGATGCCAATATGACCGGCCAGATTACGCCCGAGCCCGCCACCCTGTGCCTGATGGGCCTTGGCGCGGCAGTGGTCCTGGTCAAGCGTTTGAAGAAGTAGGGATTATCCCAAGAGTGATGTGGAGGGCGGCCGATACGGTCGCCCTCGTTCTTTCCGGGAGGATGTATACCATCAGGGGTATCCGTCTATGAAAGTACGCTGCCGGGCCGAAATAAAACCGCCGGCGACTTGACTTCCCGGCAAAATGGTTTATACTCTGGACAGTTGCGGAGAGGAGAAGTAAGGGAGGTTCTGTACAGTCGGGCTGCCGGAGAACCTTAAGGGGGTTGTGCCGGCAGGCTGCAGGCGGGTTGCGGGGATAACTCCCGCCGTAGTAACTCACGTTGGACGGACTGCAAACAGGCGACCTCGGGAGGGCTAAGCCTACTCCGGGGTCGTTTTCTGTTTGCACCTCAGGTCCGGGTGAATCAGGCCGGGGGTGGAGGGTGTAGGATGATCTCTCGGCTTGTTTCCTCGGTGGTCGGATTCTGCGCGATGCTGGTCTTGGCAGCGGCTGTGGCGGCACCGGCATCGGCCGTGCCCTACGCGGGCACCCTGGGCGACCTGAATTCAACCGTCTCGTTCGATTCCTCGTCGGGCCTCACGTCCTGGGTGGTCGACACCCTTCCGCAGTTGAAACTGCAGTGGTTCTACTACCGCCTCGACGGCATGACGCAGGAGATGGCGCTCGGCGCCGGCAGCCTCGGCTTCGTCAAGGCCAAGCCCGGCGACGCCGACTATGATACCGGCAACGAGACGCTCAACGCCGTTTACGGCAGCGAGACGGGCTTCAGCGCCGCATTGACCTATGTCCTCAGCGGCGGCCTGACCGGCAGCCACCAGTCGGACCTCCAGGAAACCATCTCCTTCACCAACAAGACCTCGCAGACGGTCCACCTGCAGTTCTACCAGTACGTCGACTTCGACCTGAACGGCACGCCGGGCAACGACACCGTGCAGGTCCTGAACGCCAACACCGTCCGGCAGAGCGACGGCACCGTGTCGGTCGCGGAAACGGTCGTCACGCCGGCCCCCCTGCACACGGAAGTGGGCGTCTACGGCGCCACGCTGGCCAAACTGACCGACACCAGTGCGGACAACCTCAACGATTCGACGGCCCCCGTCGGCCCCGCCGACGTCACCTGGGCCCTCCAGTGGGACGTGACGGTCGCCCCCGGCAGCACCGTCCAGATCAGCAAGGACAAGAACATCGTGCCCGAGCCGGCCACGCTCGGCCTCATGGGCCTCGGCCTGGTTGCAGCGGTCGTGACCCGCGTACGGAAGGCCCGCCGGCAGGTCGCCTGAGCGGCCGGCATGGCCCTCGCGAAGAACTTGCGTCGCCGCCGATAGCGACGCTTCGAAGTGCGTAGACGGAAAGGCAGGGATAGAGCGGATGTCCACTCGAATCAGTCTGTGGGCGGTTTCCTTGGCGGCCGCTCTGGCGATGGCGGCGGCGCCTTCGCCGGCAGGCACCTTCATTCCACTGGACGACCTGAACTCGCAGGTCAGGTTCACACCTGACTCGGGCGTGATCGGGTGGGACATCGACGGCGCCAACCAACTCAAGCAGCAGGGGTTCTGGTACCGCCTCGACGGCATGACGCAAACGGCGCCCCTCATGAACCTCGCTTCCGGTTCCGGCAGTTTCACGTACAAGCCTTCCGACAACGACTACGATACCGGCGATGAGACGCTCCACGCCGTTTACGACAACGGGGCCGGCTTCACCACGGCGCTGACGTACACCCTTGCCGGCGGCCAGGGGGGCAGCCACGCGGCGAGCCTTCAGGAAACGATCGCCTTTACGAACACGACGGCGCAGGCGATCCACCTCCAGTTCTACCAGTACTGCGACTTTGACCTCAGCGGCCCCGCCGGCGCCGACACGGTCACTCGCGTGAACGCCAACACTATCGTGCAGCAGGGCGGCGCCGCAACGGTCGCCGAGACGGTGGTTACGCCGTCGCCCGTGCTGAGCGAAGTGGCAACCTACGGCGCCACGCTCACGAAACTCAACACCACGGCCGATAACCTCGACGGCTCGACCGGCCCGCTCGGCCCGGCCGACGTCACGTGGGCCTTCCAGTGGGACCTCTCGGTTCCCGCCGGGCAGACCGTCCAGATCAGCAAGATCAAGAGCGTTACGCCCGAACCGGCCACCCTCGCCCTCATGGCCAGCGGCCTCGTAATCGCCGCAGCCGTGCGGCGGCGCCGCATGCGGTAACCTTCTTGTACCGCCTCATGTACGAGGGTGGCATGGTCACGCTGTTGCGTGACCATGCGCCTCGAACGGCGCCTGACCCGTCATGGCGACATGGTCACGCAACAGCGTGACCATGCCACCCCCCCTTACGAGACTACCGCCCGCCTATCTTCATTGCCCTCCCCATACGCGAGTGCTAGAATCCATCAGCGCAGTCTTGCCGGGGGACAACTGCATTGGGGAGGCCGCACATGCGTCGTTTCGGGATTTCAGTGGTTGGCCGTGTTCTGGCGGCGTCGGCGGCCGTGTTTCTGCTCTGTGCCGGCGCCGGTGCGGCCGCTACGTCTTTCAGCAAGGAGCCTTACCTCGCGAACGCCGGCCCGATGGCCGTGACGATCCACTACGAGACGGCCTCGCCCGGAGACGGGGTCGTCCTGTTCGGGACCGGCGGCGCCATGGACCGCCAGGTCCCTGCCGCGCTCGCTGAAAAGTGCTCGTATGCCGCCAACCCCAAAGACAAGTCCGCGCCCAAACTGACGGTGTATCTGTATCGCGCGCGGCTGACGGGTCTCGTTCCGGCGACGGCGTACCAGTACCAGGTCCAGCCGACGGGGAAGGGCGGCCCCGCGTCGGCGGCCAAGACGTTCCGGACGTTCCCCGTGAAGGCCGAGCGCATCACGTTCATCGCCTACGGCGACACGCGGACGAACGCGGAGGCGCATCGCAGCGTTGCCGCCTGCTTCTCGCGGCACGAGCCGCTCTTCATTCTCCACGACGGCGACCTCGTGACGAGCGGCAAGGCGCTGGAGTTGTGGGGCCCGCAGTTCTTCACGCCCCTGGCCGACGTCATCGACCACATTCCGATCATGGCCGCGCTGGGCAATCATGAGGGAGGCGCGGAGAACCTCCTGCGCTTCTTTGACCAGGCGGGCGGCCGGACGTGGTACTCGTTCGACTGCGGCCCGGTCCATGTGACGGTGCTGGACGACACGCAAACGAAGCCGGAAAACGTCCAGTGGCTCGACCAGGATCTGGCCGCCGCGAAGGCCCCGTGGAAGATCGCCATGTACCACGCCCCGACCTTCAATCTGGAGGGGCACAAGTCGGACGCCGTGCGGACGACCTTCCTGCCCGTGTTCGAGAAGTACGGCGTGGACGTGGTCGTGGCGGGTCACTCGCACCTGTACGAGCGGTTTGCGCCCCTGGTTCGCAAGGGGCCTGCCGCGGCCGGCGCAGCGCCGCGGCCCATCACGTTCATTACGGCGGGCGGCGGCGGGGCGCCGCTGGTCAAGGGGGCGGCGGCCGGCCCCAAGCCGGCGATCCTGGCCAAGACGGAGCGGGCGTACCACTATTGCGTGTTCACGGTGGATGCGGAAACGCTTCACGTCGAGACCCTCGGGGCCGACGGCGCCAAGATCGACGCCCTGACCATCACGAAGAAGGGCGGCCGCTACGACGATGCCTACCTGGCCCAGGCCCGCCCGATGGAAGAGGCGATCCTCGTGCAGGGCGTGTTGACGGCGCCGGCCCTGGTGATCGACTCGCCGCCCACCGCCGAGAAGCCGGCCACGGTCTCCCTGAAACTCCGCTTCCTCGGCCTCGGCGCACCGGCAGCGCTTTCAGTGCGGCTGGCGGAGGCCTCGGCCGGCGCGTACGCGATGGATCCCGTCACCGTTGAGGTGGCGACCGAAAAGGAAGCGACTGTTGCCCTGAAGGTCCGCGCTCTGAAGACAGTTGGCGTCGAGAAGGGGGCCGCGATGAAGCCCGAGTTGCGGTTCATCCTGACCGCGAAGGCCTTCGGCCTTGAAGCAACGGCCGAGACCCCGCCGGTTGGCCCTCGTTCCGCGGAAAAGGAAAAATCCAAGGCGAAGGCGGCAGAGGGGGCCGAAGCAACTCCGTAGGGCGTAGTGCGTTAGCCTCGGGGGGTGGCATGGTCACGCTTTTGCGTGACCATGCGCGCCGGACGTTGCTCGACCCGTCAGGATAACATGGTCACGCAAAAGCGTGACCATGCCACCCTCGTAATTGACGCAGTCCGATACCGCCGTGCGGCTTGACCCCGCATGCCGGCGAGGATACGATACGTCGCAATGAAACGAAACCGATCGCGTGCAACATCGAGAGTGACCATCCGGAAGGCCCGGATGGCCGACGTCGAGCCCATTTTCGCCCTGGTGACGCTCTTTGCTCACCGCGAGATGATGCTGGCGCGCAGCCGCGCGGACCTCTACGAGGCGCTCCGCGACTTCGTCGTGGCGGACTCCAACGGCTGCGTCGTCGGCTGCGGGGCCCTCACGATCGAGTGGGACAACCTCGCCGAGATCAAGAGCCTGGCCGTGGCGAAACGGTACCAGCGCCGGGGCATCGGCCGGCGGCTGATCAAGGCGTGCCTGGCCGAGGCGCGGCGGCTGGGGATCGGGCAGGTCTTCGCGCTGACGAGTTCCCCGCGATTCTTCGAGCGCATCGGCTTTTCGCGCGTGGCCCGCGAAACGCTGCCGCACAAGGTCTGGTCGGATTGCGTCAACTGCCCCAAGTTCCCCGACTGCGACGAAACCTCCGTGGCGATCCAGGTCAAGCGGCGCGCGAAGGCGAAATAGGGCAGTGTCGCGGGATTATCGCATATCGGGTGCCACGGTTGCGCCGTTCAGCAACCGTGCCGCCGCCGGCCGCAGAGCACGGCTGCAAACAGCGCAGCCGTGGCACCCGGCCGATTCTCGCCTGTTTTTCACTTGCCTTGCGTATACCTTGGGCTATACTTAGAGTGTGGCGAGCGAGGTGCGATTCTCGGAGGTCAGGAAGATGCTGGAAGCCAAGGGCTACCGGCTCGAGAGAATTCGCGGTTCGCATCATGTCTTCGGGAAGCCCGGCTCCTGGCCGGTGGTCATTCCAGTCCATCACGGGAAGGTGAAACATGCTTACGTCCGCAAGATCGAAAAGATCGACTAGGCGAGGCAAAGAAGGGAAGGTTCTCGGCCGGCCTTTCGGCAAGGCCGTTTTGGCGAAGGCCAGGGCCGTTGCCGCGCGATACAAGATCATCGTGGATTTCGAGGATGGGGTCTGGTACGGGTATGGCCTGGAGATGCCCACGGTGTTCGGGGACGGCTGTACCGTTCAGGCGGCCGTGGCCGATACGCGCGAGGCGCTGGTGACGGCCGTGGCTTATCTGATGGAGAAGGGCCGGCTGCCGCCCGCCCCTGCCCGGGAAGGACACCGATCCGTTCAGGTCAACGTGCGACTGACACCTGAAGAAAAGGCCGTTCTGGAGTCGAAGGCGAAGGCCAGGGGTTTTCGCGGCCTGTCGGATTTCATCAGGACCTCGGTGATGGAGAAGTGAGGCGTTGCTTTCTGCCGTTGCGCGTACCGAAGGCCGGGGTTATCCCGGCAGGACCATTCCGGACGCCCTGAGTCCCTGAAACAATTCTCTCAGCCGCTGCAGCGCTTCGCGGTCGGGGTGAAGCGTGCCGCACTCCCAACGCGAAACGGTCAGTTTGTGCCGCCCGATCCGCCTGCCGAGTTCTTCCTGGGTGAAGCCTGCCGCCTCACGCAGGGCGGTGATGAAGGCCGGGCTTGGGGCGGCCTCCAGGTTCGAGGCCAAGGCCCGGATACGGTCGAGGAAACGGACGCCTTCCGGCGTAAAAGCGAGTTCGCCGCCGCGGTCGCGCACAGCCGTGCGCGCGGGCACTTCAACGAACACCGTGCGCCCGTCGGCCAGCCTCATCGTGTAAGGGATGCCGGGCGCGGAAAGTTCGGCGCGTCGCGGCCGCCCCGCGCGGCGGGCCCTTCTGGTTTTATTCTCGTCAGGCACTTTCCTTGATCAACTTCGCCTGCTCGAACAGGTCCGCCTCGCCTTTGACCACCTCGGCCGTAACGGTATAGCGGTAGCCCTTGGGGCGGTTCGGCAATTCGAACATGATGTTGAGCATGAGGTTCTCGATGATCGCCCTGAGGGCCCGCGCCCCGGTGTTCCGCTGCATGGCTTCGTGGGCGATCTCGCGCAGGGCTTCCTCCGTGAACGCCAGTTCCGCGTCCTCCATCTTGAAGAACTTCTGGTACTGCTTGATGAGGGCGTTCTTGGGCTCGGTAAGGATGCGGCAGAGGGCCTCCTCGTCCAGCGGCATCAGCGGGACGAGGATCGGCAGCCGGCCCACGAACTCGGGGATCATGCCGTAGGCGATGAGGTCGTCGGGCGTCACCTGGCCGAGGATGTCTCGCGTGCGCTGGATCTTGTTGCCCTCGGCGCGGCGGCCCTCGACGAAACCGATGGAGGCGCGGCCGATGCGCCGGGCGACGATCTCTTCCAGCCGCTCGAACGTCCCGCCGCAGATGAACAGGATGTGCGTCGTGTCGACCGGGATGTACTGCTGCTCGGGGTGCTTGCGGCCGCCCTGGGGCGGCACGTTGGCGGTGGTGCCTTCGAGCATCTTCAGCAGGGCCTGCTGCACGCCCTCGCCCGAGACGTCGCGGGTGATGGAGACGTTCATCATGGTGCGGCCGATCTTGTCGATTTCATCGATGTAGATGATGCCGCGCTGGGCCGCCTCGATGTCGAAGTCCGCCGCCTGGAGGAGTTTCAGCAGCAGGTTCTCCACGTCCTCGCCGACGTAGCCGGCCTCGGTCAGGGTGGTGGCGTCTCCGATGGCGAACGGCACGTTGAGGATGTGGGCGAGGCTGCGGGCGATGAGCGTCTTGCCGCAGCCCGTCGGGCCGATCAGGAGGAGGTTCGACTTCTCGATCTCGACGTCGTCCTCGGTGGCCGAGTCCTCCAGCGACAGACGCTTGTAGTGGTTGTGCACCGCCACCGCGACGGCCTTCTTGGCCTGGTCCTGGCCGCAGACGTAGAGGTCGAGGAAATCCTTGATCTCGCGCGGTGTGGGTGTGCGGCCGAGCGCGGCCGGGCCGCGACGGCTCCGCCGCTTCTCTTCCTGGACCACCGACTGGGCCGCCTGGATGCAGTCCGGGCAGATGTAGACGCTGCGCGGCCCCTCCACCAGGGGCCCCGACTCGCGGCCGCTGCGGCCGCAGAAACTGCATATCGCGCGCTTGCCCGGCCCTGGGCCGCCGCTTTCCATCTTAGCCATCCGTATTGCTCCTCTCCCGCCGTGGCGGGTTTTCCTCATTCTTTATCGGCTGCGCGGGCGGTTGCTCTTTGCCGGAACCGGCCTTGGCCGAAAGCGCGGCCCCGCCCCCTCCGCCGCCCGCGATGCCGCCCAGTATTATATCAAATTCCTGCGGGCTGATCTCGCCCGCGTCCCGCATCCGCCGCAAGGCCTCGACGTCCAGGCCGCCGCCCGGGGCGCACTTCTTTTGCATCCGCTGGCCCCACATTCTCACCAGGGCCAGGACCACGAAGATGACCAGCAGCGCCGCCACGCAAACAATCACCAGGGCCATCATCTGGTTGGCCGAAAAATCATATTCTACGCGCGGAGCGTCCATGGCCAAGTACTCAGGTACTCCGGTACTCAGGTACTCAGGTACTTTCTTTCTTCGGCGCCCGGCTCATCAGGTCGGCCAGGGCGTCGGGGGCGGGTTTGCCCTCGAACAGCACGGCGTACACTTCATGGGCGATGGGCATCTCAACGTTGTGCTGCTGGGCGAGTGCGACGGCGCTTCGCGTCGTCTCGACGCCCTCGGCCTCCACTCGCCCCATCTCCCTGCGAATCTCTTCAAGCGAGCGGCCGCGGCCGATCTCGCGGCCGACGTGATGGTTGCGGCTGAGGTCCGAGACGCACGTCGTCACGAGGTCCCCGAGGCCCGCCAGGCCCGCGAAGGTCTCGCGCTTGGCGCCCATCGCCAGGCCCAGCCGCGTGGTCTCCACGAGGCCCCTCGTCACCAGCGCCGCCAGCGCGTTGCTGCCGAGTTCCAGGCCGTCGCAGATGCCCGCGGCGATGGCGATGACGTTCTTGAGCGCTCCGCCCAACTCCACGCCCACGACGTCGTCGTTCGTGTACACGCGGAAGTGCGGCGCCGCGAATGCCCGCTGCGCCTGCTTGGCGGCGTCGGCGTCCTGCGAGGCGACCACGACGGTCGCGGGCAGCCCGGCGGCCACTTCACGCGAAAGGCACGGCCCCGAGAGGATCGCCAGCCGCCGCGGCCCCAGCACGCTCGCGATGACTTCGCTCGGCCTGAGGAGGGTCCGCGTCTCGACGCCCTTGACGACCGACACGTGGACGGGCGACTCGGGCAGGCCGGCCTTGATCCGCTCCAGCACGCCCCTGAGGTGCCGCGTGGGCACCGCAATGACCACGAGGCCGGCGTCGGCGGTCGCCTCGGCGGCGTCGGCGGTGATCGTCAGCCCTTCCGGCAGTTTGAAGCCGGGCAGGAACCGCTTGTTCTCGCCGGAGCGTCGCATGTCGGCGACGTGCTCGTCAAAGGCCGACCACAGGCTGCACGCCCAGCCGTTGCCCGAAAGGAGCAACGAGCACAGGGTGCCCATGGCGCCGTCGCCGATGATTGCCGCTCGCTTGTTCATCCATAATCCCCTGGCTGTCGTTGTGCGTCACTTACGGGGGTGGCATGGTCACGCGCCGTTGCGTGACCATGTTGCAGTGACGGGCTAAGCGCCGTTCGAGGCACATGGTCACGCAACAGCGTGACCATGCCACCCTCCTTGGGCGGAATCTGCATTTCCGGTGTATCACGCCTGAACGGCGGCGTCCAGAAAATGATACAGCGTATCCCGCCTTACGGGCGTGCAGCCCGCGCCGCGGATGGCCGCGGCCATCTGCGCCAGCGTCAGGGCCTGCCCGTGCCGGCCGCCCGCGCACCGCGTGATGTTCTCTTCCATCAGCGTCCCGCCCAGGTCGTTGACGCCGTAGTCGAAACTCTCGGCGGCCACGTCCAGGCCAAGTTTGACCCACGAGGCCTGAAGGTTCGGCAGCAGCCGCGCGAAGAACAGCCGGGCCACGGCGTAGAGCAGGAACACCTCCTCCTTCGCAACCATCTCGCGGATGCCGTGGGCCCGGCCCAGCGGCGTCCGGTAGGGCACGAAGATAAGGGGGATGAACTCGGTGATGCCGCCCGTTGCCGCCTGGATCTCCCGCAGCACCGCCAGATGCCGCGCGACGTGCACCGGCCGCTCGATGTGCCCGAAGAGGATCGTGGAGGTGCTGCGGATACCCATCTCGTGTGCCGTGCGTACGATCTCGACCCAGCGTGCGGTCGAAAGTTTCGACGGGCAGATCTCGCGCCGGACCTCGTCAACGAGGATCTCGGCCGCCGTGCCGCAGAGGCTGCCGTACCCGGCGTCCAGCAACTTCTCGAACGTCTGTCGGACCGTCAGCCGCGAGCGCTCGGAGTACCACTCGATCTCCATCGGGCTGAGGGCGTGGATGTGGATGTGCGGGTGGGCCTCGTGGATGGCCGCGAAGATCGCCAGGACGTGGTCCAGCGTGACGGCCGGGTTCAGCCCGCCCACCAGGCAGACCTCGTCGATGCCGGGGGTGCGTCCGGCGAGTTCAACGGCCTCGGCGGGCGTGAGGACGTACGCCGCCTCGTCGTCGGGTTCCACGCGATACGCGCAGAACGCGCACGTGCCCGTGCAGGCGTTCGTGAAGTTGATGTTGCGGTTGAAGACGTAAGAGACGCGGCGTCCGTTGATTTCGCGGTTCAGGCGGTCTGCGGCGGCGTAAACAGGCGCGCGGCCGTCCGGCGGAAGCGAGAGCAGGGCAGCAGCCTCGTCTTCCGCCAAAAATTCGCCCGCGAGCGGTTTCTTCAGAATGCGGTCCAGGTCCATAGGTGACAACGCCCCCGGCAGGGGGGCGCGGTGCAACCTCTCCTTGTCTTGTCCTGACGCAAGCGAGTATATCGGTTTCGGTTGCGGAGGTCAATCGGCGGCGGGGGAGGCCTTATTATCGGCGAAAGGCTTGCTACCGCCGCCGGCAGATTCTACACTGCATGTGCCGGGGTTATCCTGGCCCGGCAGGGGGTAGAGACATGCTCAAACTGGCGCGTCTTTCGGCGATCCTTGCGGCGGCGGCCCTGGCGGCCGGGTGCTTCGAGGGGAAGGCCGACTTCACGTTCAACCCCGACGGCTCGGGCAAGGTCGTCGGCGAACTCCTCTTTCCGAGCCGGGCCCCGTGGCTCCAGAAGCGTTACTCGTCGCGGCCGGCCGATCCGAACGCCCCGCCCGAGCCCGCGGCGAACCCCGAAGACGAAATGCGCGAGTGCGTGGCCGCCATGATCAAACGCTCGGCCGGCATCGACGCCTGGAAGGACGTCTCGTTCCAACGGGCCGCGGACGGCCGCGTCCAGTTCAAGGGCACCGCTTACTTCAAGGACCTCACGAAGGTGAAGATCTACCCCGACGACCGGACGCGCATCAGTTTCGGCCCGGACGGCACGACCGGGCTCATCCTGATCCTGAACCGCGCGAAGCCCGTGGTCGAGGCGTCCAAGCCCTCGCGCCCGTCGTCCGGCGAGGACATCGCCAAGCGTCTCAAGGAGTATCGCGACCGCTACCAGCAGACCAAGAGCACCGTGACCACCGAACTGCCCGGCATGAAACTCGACCTCATCTTCCACGTGCCCGGAACGCTGGAGGAGTCGCGTGGCCTGGAGGAGCAGGGCATGACGCTCTCGTACGCCCTGGAGGGCTCCAAGGTTGCCCAGGCGATGGACATCCTGATGAACGACAGCACGGTGCTCAGGCAGTGGGCCCTGGCCGGGAAGTCGTTCAACGTGCGGGACCTGATGAACGAGCGGCTCTTCGGCGTCAAGGGCGAGGTCTGGGCGCGATGGAAGGGTCCGTTCAGGCAGCGATTCGATTACCCGGCGGAAATGGACGTGGCCAAGAAGGCGCAGACGCAAATGATGCTGAATCTCGGCCTTGAGAAGCCCCGCGATACCACGCCC
>Ga0315280_10007822_pt1 | contig 14215 bp, 21 predicted proteins | sample YL17G06_40_MG_FD_203697 | JGI IMG/M metagenome (GOLD analysis project Ga0315280, IMG submission 203697) | Sediment microbial communities from Yellowstone Lake, YNP, Wyoming, USA - YL17G06_40 | ecosystem: Environmental > Aquatic > Freshwater > Lake > Sediment | place: USA: Wyoming | collected...
CCGTGTGGTCAGATGCGCGACTCCACCAGCGTGAGAAATTTCCTACAAAAGTTAGTTGGCACAATCTTGGAAAACACCAAGGGTAATAAAGCAAGCAGTCGCTACACAAAAGCCTCTTTTGTTATATCTGATAACCTAGCATGTTTGTCTCCTCCCCCCTCGGTCTAGGTCTTGATCAAAAGTGAAAAAGCTCCCCCATTTAAAGGACGTTCCTATATAAGGACCCGCTTTTGACAATTTTGCCGGTAAGTGTTAATATTATTATGAGCATATGCTCATTACTTAGGAGGGGATATGTCTAGACCGCCAAAGTGTCGCCGGGTTGCGTTCTTACCCAATGTAACCTACTTTAAGCCAGCGGGTGTACCGCTAAGGGCTCTTGAGGAAATTTGCCTTTCTATAGAGGAGGCAGAAGCGATACGTCTCAAAGACCTTGAAGGGCTGGAGCAGGAACAGGGTGCTGAGAAAATGAACATTTCCCGACCAACCTTCCAGAGAGTGTTAGCATCGGCACGCGAGAAAATAGCTGATGCCTTGCTTCACGGCAAAGCAATAAGGATTGAAGGGGGCAATTTCGAAATGACTTCTCGCCGATTCAAGTGTCTGATGGGCCACGAATGGGACGTGCCCTTCGAAGTAATGATGAGCATGCCTCCCCAGCTTTGCCCAACCTGCGGCACGCCGAGCATTGAGCCGGTGCTGCCAGCGGGATTTGGCCGGACTGGAAAGGGTTGGGGCAGGTGTCAGGGTAGACGGGCGAGGTAGCAGTATTTTGAGGAGAATGGTGCAGGGTGTAAACATGAGGATTATCGACGATTTGCTCTCAGCACTAAGTTATGAGGTAACCGTAAGAGACATACGACAGGGACCTTTTCAAACCGCAGTGCTGACTCGTGACTGCGGTCTGGCATCAACTCCACATGACCCTGGTCCGCACCACGACAAAACACCGGTCAAGGAAGCTGGACTACTACTGGGGAGAGACGTCATGGCCCTAGCCCGTATGGCTAATTCGCCAAGCCCTATGGAGTCAGCTATCGGCATGGCGACCATCAACTCGCTTATTGAAGTAGATGAGCAGCGTTGTCTGGAGCTTAATGCCGACGACCTTCTTGCTAAGGAGGGAGAAGGCAAGAGAGTAGCTATTGTGGGCCATTTCCCGTTTGTGCCCCGGCTTCGTACGGTGGCGAAAGAACTCTGGGTCATTGAGAGAAATCCACGGGAAGGTGATTTCACTGAGGCGGAAGCGGAGACTCTTATTCCACAAGCCGATGTCATCGGTATTACGGGGACTGCTTTTACCAATCACACCATCGAGCGCTTGCTCGGTCTCTGTAAGCCCGAGGCGTACGTTGTTATATTGGGAGGTACAGCTCCTCTGTCACCCGTCTTGTTTGACTATGGCATTAACGCTATTTCAGGCACTAGGGTGATTGACCCGGAGACTGTGCTGCGTTACGTCAGTCAGGGAGCGACTTTTCGGCAGCTTCAGGGAGTGCAGTTGTTGACCATGAGGAGGTAAGCGGTGTTCAGCGTTGATAGTAGCAAGTGTACGGGATGCGGTGCTTGCGTCGAGGTTTGCCCGCAGGGAGCTATTGAGGTGCGGGACAAGGTGGCAGTAATAGACCAGAGACTTTGTAGTCAATGTGGTAGCTGCGTGGAGATATGCCCTACTAGCGCTATTCACGCCGCGGAGCCGGTATACGCAATATCAAAAAAAGGAGGTGGAAATATGTACTACAGACATGGATTTGGCTTCAGAGGCGCTTCTCCCCCCTCGCCTTACATTGGCAGAGGTAGGGGAGGACTCCCCCGGTGCTGGTATCCGGGGGTAGCTACGGCTTTTCCGTATGCGCCTGGCCCGACGCCTTATGCTCCGGGGGTGACACGGGAGCAGGAACTCGGCTTCTTGAAAGAGGAAGCAGAGGCGATAAGACGGCATATGGAAGATGTAGAAGCCAGAATCAAGGAACTGGAAACCAAGCAGGATTAAACCAGGAAGGGAGATGAAGCCATGAAAGTCGCCGTTTCAGCAACGCAGCCCAGCCTTGATGCTGACATAGACCCTCGCTTCGGGCGATGCCAGTACTTTGTCATTGTTGACCCGGAAACGATGCAGTTTGAGGCGGTAGAAAATTCTGGCGCCATGGCAGCGGGTGGGGCAGGAATCTCCACTGCCCAGATGATTGCCGGCAAGGGAGTCGCTACAGTCCTTACTGGCAACTGCGGTCCCAATGCCTACCAAGTGCTTTCTGCCGCCGGGATTAAGGTCATAACCGGGGTTTCGGGTAAAGTGCACGAGGCTATCCAAGACTATAAATCGGGAAAACTGCAGGCTAGCTCTCAACCCAATGTCCCCGGTCACTTTGGTCAGGGTTACGGTGGCGGTATGGGCAGGGGCAGGCGCCGTGGCATGGGCGGCAGAAGATAAAAAAACTGATTGTCTGGAGGTGCTATTATGCCCAGAGGAGACGGAATGGGGCCACCCAAGGGTTCTATGGGACGGGGTGGTAGGATGGGCGGCAGCCGCCCTGGGGCTGGACCAAGTGGAAACTGCGTCTGTCCCAATTGCGGGGAAAAAGTGCCGCATCAGCGGGGTATACCGTGCTATAACCTGAAGTGCCCTAAGTGTGGCACCGGAATGATAAGAGAATAAACATGATTATCTCGGTTGCCAGCGGCAAAGGGGGAACTGGCAAGACACTGGTGGCAACCAGCCTCGCCCTTTCCCTCAAAGATAGAGAGCGGGTGCAGCTTCTTGACTGTGATGTCGAGGAGCCGAACGCTCATATTTTCTTGAAGCCAGTTCTTAACAGCCGTGAACCAGTCTGCATCCCCGTGCCAAAGGTGGACGAGGGAAAGTGCAGTTATTGTGGTAAGTGCGCTGAGGTCTGCGCCTATAATGCCATTGCTGTCTTGCCCGACCGTGTACTCGTTTTCGCTGAGCTTTGCCACGGCTGCGGCGCCTGTAGCTATCTCTGTTCCGAGAAGGCTATCGCTGAGGAAATGAGAGAAACTGGGTTAGTGGAGTCGGGCTACGCCGATGGGGTGAAGTTTGCTCACGGCAAGCTGTCCATTGGTGAGCCCATGCCGACGCCAGTCATCAGGAAAGTGAAGGAACAGGCCAACCATGATGGCACAGTTATCATTGACGTCTCGCCAGGGACATCCTGCCCGGTGGTGGAATCAATCAAGGGCAGTAATTTCTGTATCCTGGTAACCGAGCCGACCCCTTTTGGGCTTAACGACTTAGTTTTAGCAGTGGAAACGGTAAGGGAGCTTGGGATACCGTGCGGTATTGTGCTTAATCGTGCTGGGGTAGGAGATAACAAAGTAGAAGAATATTGCCGCAAAGAGAATATACCTATCCTGCTCACTATTCCCCTGGATACTGAGATTGCCCGTCTCTATTCCCGGGGAGTGACTCTGGTTCAGGGAATGCCACAGTGGAGAGGGAGTTTCCTCAGTCTTTTTGAACGTATTCAGGAGATAGCAAGTGAAAGAAGTCGTAGTCTTAAGCGGTAAGGGAGGCACCGGAAAGACAAGCATCGTCGGTTCCTTTGCTGCTCTGGCCCAAAGCAAGGTGCTGGCTGATTGTGATGTGGATGCTGCCGACCTTCACCTGCTACTTGAGCCTGTTATTCGGCAGAGGCAAGAGTTCTGGAGCGGGCAGGTTGCCGCTATTGACGAGAGCAAATGCACACAGTGTGGCTTGTGCCAGGAGCTGTGCCGCTTCAAGGCAATAAGAGACTTTAAGGTTGACCGTATTTCCTGTGAGGGCTGCGGCTTCTGCTACCATATCTGCCCGGCTGAAGCTATTACCATGAAGGAAAACCTGTCTGGCCACTGGTTTATCTCTGACACCAAATATGGCTCTCTGGTTCATGCTAGGCTGGGAATCGCCCAGGAGAACTCAGGGAAGCTGGTGGCCGTGGTCAGACAGCAGGCAAAGGCAATAGCCGAGAAGCGGAAGCTGGATTACATCATCAGTGATGGTCCACCGGGCATTGGCTGCCCGGTCATCTCGTCTCTTTCTGGAGCTAATCTAGCTCTCTTGGTAACTGAGCCTACTCTGTCTGGAATACATGACTTGGAGCGAGTCCTCGGTGTTTGCCACCACTTCAATGTCCCGGCTCTAGTATGTATCAACAAATATGATATCAATGAGGAGAATTCGCGACAGATTGAGATCTATTGCCATAGTCAAGGAGCCAACGTGGCAGCTATGATTCCATTTGATAACGTGTTTACAGAAGCGATGGTGCATGGTGTGCCGGTGGCGGAGTACACACAGAACAGTGTAGCACGCCAGCTAAAAAGACTGTGGCAGACCATAGTAAGCAAGTTGGGAGATTAGTTCAATATAACATTTAGATTGCAAAGGAGAAACAATGCCAATCTACGACTTCAGGTGCCAGAAATGCGGCAAGGTATCAGAGGTGTTTGTTCATAGTATGGAGAGCTCTACAGTCCAGTGTCCTGCCTGCGGCGGTAAGGATATGGAGAAGCTTATTTCCGCATCCTTTACGATGAAGACAAGGACTTCAACCGATAACACTACTTGCTGTGGCAGGGCAGAACGCTGCGAAACACCACCGTGCTCTACTGGTGAGCGCTGCCGAAGAACCTAGTATCAATGGGGGGTGACTATGCAAGACCTAATAAACGAATTTATGGCTCAAAAGAGATTTGCCATAGTTGGCGCCACTGACAACACCGAGAAGTATGGCTACCAGATATTCAAAAACTTGAAAAGCCGCGGCTATGAAATCTATCCGGTAAATCCCGGGCTCAAGGAGCTTGAGGGGGTCAAGTGCTATCCCAGCCTTGCTGACATTCCGGTTAGGGTCGATGTGGTCGATTTTGTGGTTCCACCAAAGGTAACTGAGATAACTCTCAGGGAGTGCAAGCGGCTGGGGCTTAACCGCATATGGCTTCAGCCAGGCTCAGAAAGCGAAGCAGCCATAGCCTTCTGTCATGAGAACAACCTGAAAGTGGTACATGATATCTGCGTAATGCTAAGTTGAGAGGAACAAGATGGAGCCAATCAATCTTGAACCAAGATATTCGAGCAAAGATATACCAGGCAAGTGCATCAAATGCCTAGCAGAAAAAGAACTTAACGACTGCCTTATGACACTCCTAAGAGAAGAGGGAGAGAATGCAGAGCTTCAACAAAAATTTGAGGCGCTGGTATCCTTTCTGAAGTCTCCCGAATCGCAGAAGCTGCGCGATGAATCGGAGAAGTATCTCGCTGAGGGAAAGCAGGTAACAGTGAGGGTATATTTTGACGAAGGGAAGCCCAGGTATGAGCTTAAGATAAGCGATAAAAATGGAGGTATAAAGTCATGAAGATTGCCGCTATAACGGAAGACGGAACTACCGTCAGCCAGCATTTCGGCCGCGCACCGTATTACCTGGTGGTAACGGTAGAAGATGGCAAGGTAGTAAGCAAAGAAAAGAGGGATAAGGCAGGGCACCACACCTTCGCCGCCGGCCAGCATCCTGATACAGCACCTGGGGAACGGCACGGCTATGATGCCGGCTCGCAGGTAAGGCATGCCAGTATGGCCGAGACCATCGCCGACTGCCAGGTGCTTATCGCCGGAGGGATGGGCTGGGGTGCCTACGAAAGCCTGAAGAGCCGTGGCATTGAGACAGTGGTCACCGATGTTGAAAATATTGACGAAGCGGTAAAGCTTTACCTTGGGGGTAAGCTACCCAACCTTATGGAGCGGCTGCACTAGAAGGAGAAGATTCTATGCCCACACAAGAGCAGGTGATGGAAAGCCTTGACACAGTGCTGGTTCCTGGCGTCATGCGCAGTTTGGTGAAGATGAACTTGGTCCGCGATATCAGTATTTCTAACCACAAAGTTGGCGTCACCCTTGCCTCAGCTGCCCTGGCAGAAGGAGCCCGGCAGTGGCTTAAGGACAAAATCGGTGAAGCCCTCCGGAAGTTGGAGGGAGTAAAGGAGACAAACGTCAGTTTTGTCGACGGCAAGCCAAAGGACTTAAACCAGATAAGCCATATCATCGCGGTAATGAGTGGCAAAGGGGGTGTGGGCAAATCACTGGTAGCCAGCCTTACTGCTATTGCCCTGAAGCGCCAGGGCTTTGAGGTAGGCATTCTGGATGCCGATATCACCGGACCGAGCATCCCCAAAATATTCGGTATTAACACCAGACCTGGCGGCAGTGACAGTGGCATTCTGCCGGTATCTTCGAGGTCAGGCATTGAAGTCATGTCTATCAATTTACTACTGCCCAGCGAGGATGATGCCGTTATCTGGCGCGGACCGCTTATCGGCAAAGCCATCACCCAGTTCTGGGAAGAGGTGCTCTGGGGCAAGCTGGACTTTTTGATTGTTGACCTGCCGCCGGGCACGGCGGATGCTCCCCTTACCGTCATGCAGACCCTACCGATAACCGGGATAATCATCGTCTTTACTCCCCAGGAACTGACCACAATGGTGGTCAGGAAGGCAGTAAAGATGGCTCAGCAAATGGGCAAGTCTATTCTGGGGGTGGTGGAGAACATGAGCTATTTTTATGTTCCGGAGATAGATAAGAAGATTGAGCTTTTCGGCAAGAGCCAGGGGGAGGAGATGGCGCGCGCCGCTAACGCCCCGCTTCTGGGTCAACTACCAATAGACCCGGCTCTGGCTAAGCTCTGTGATGAGGGCGATATCGAGCGCTATGACGGCGAAATTATAGCCCGGCTGAGGCAATCACTTTCACAGGCAATATCAGCGAAAAAGAGCAAATAGAAAAGAGCTTATAGGAGGCATTGAGCGCCATCTATTGGGGAATTTACATGGCTAAATTTGAAGAAATAGATAAGGCTCGAAAACTGCTCGAACTGGGGGAGAGGGCTACAGCCAAGGAGATAAAGCAGGCTTACAGGAGGATGGCTTTTCGCTATCATCCAGATAGTAGGGTAAAGGGAGGTGAAGGAGAAGAGATGATGAAGCAGTTAAATTGGGCCTATAAGCTGCTCCTTGATTATGTTGCCAATTACAGCTACTCTTTCAGTGAGGAAGATGTAGCCAAAACATATCCTCATGAGGAGCACCTTCGGCGATTTCGTGATGGCTGGTTTGACGGAATATAGTGATTCGCCCTTCGACTCTCTGGCTGCGGCGTATGACGCGTGGTTTGAAGAGGAGGGGAAGCTCATCTTTGCCATCGAGGTCAGCGCCTTCAAGGAGGTTTTGCCTTCTCTGCCCAAACCTTGGCTTGAGATAGGGGTTGGCAGCGGTCGCTTTGCTCAAGCATTGGGCATAGAGACCGGCATTGACCCTTCGGCTAAGCTCTTGGAAATAGCGAAGAGTCGCGGGATAACAGTGTTTCGGGCTCGGGGTGAGGAGCAGTTCTTCAACAGAGAAAGCTTCGGTGCGGTGTTCCTTATTGTAACGCTCTGCTTCGTCGATTCGCCAATAGCAGTGTTGCAAGAGGCGCGCCGTATCCTTAAACCGGAAGGTAAGATAGTGCTGGGTCTGGTGTTGCGGGAAAGCCCCTGGGGCAAGTTCTACCAGACTAAGAAGCAGGCAGGGCATCGCTTTTACAAGCACGCCACCTTCTATAGCCACAAAGAAGTGGCAAGGTTGCTCACTGATTCAGGATTCACTATTGAGAAGGTTATTTCTACCCTTTTTCAGAAGCCCGATGGGGCGAAGGAAATGGAAGCTCCAAGAGACGGATTTTCTGCTAGTGCAGGTTTCACTGTAATTATGGCCAAGAAAAGGCCCCATTCTGAGAAAAGGTAGCAATTTGAGGAGTTCAGATGTCTGTAGTTTATGGACCGGTACCATCATGGAGGCTGGGCAGGTCACTGGGTATAGACCTCCTCTCAACGAAAGACAAAACCTGCTCCTTTGATTGCGTCTATTGCCAGCTTGGCAGAACGGTTAACCCTCTCACCAAGCGTAAACAGTTTGTCAGTCTGAGTGAGCTCACGGCAGACCTGGAGAGAGTAAAGAGAATACCTGCTGACTATGCTACCTTCTCCGGCGTGGGTGAGCCAACCCTCGCCTCAAACCTTGGCGAGGCAATCGTACTGGTAAAGTCTGTGTTGAGGCTACCGGTGGCAGTGCTCACCAATTCCTCACTGATGACCATAAAGGATGTACGCCGCGAACTCAGTTTAGCTGACGTGGTGGTAGCGAAGGTAGACGCTCCAAATGAAGAACTTTTTCGCCGCATCAACCGGCCCATTGTAAAATGCACACTTGGTGAAATCATCCAGGGTATCAAGCTTTTCAGGGGAGAGTATCAGCGTAAGTTGGCTCTTCAGATGATGTTCATTAAGGCAAACCGGGGCTATGCCTTAGAGATGGCAAGAATAGCTGAACAGCTTTCGCCCGAAGAGGTGCAGATTAACACACCCCTGCGCCCTTGTGCTATTCAACCTTTAACCCCCGAGGATATCAGCGCTATACAGCGGGAATTTTCCGGGGTAAAGAGGATAGTGACAGCATATGAGGCATCAAGGCCGGAAGTTGTTCCATTAAACCTAAAAGAAACACTGCGGCGCAGGCCGGAACAGGAGAGGCAAGTTTAGCGAGTCTTTCAATTTACTCGTATTCCTTGGGTACCGCACAGATCATAATCATAAGCTCGCTGGTTGATGTATTTCGGTATTGATGTCTCTCGCCAGGAAGGATCATAACGAAATCGCCTTTCTTTAACCCACGTTCCCCATCTTCGATAAATACAGTCCCGTGGCCTTCGATAATGTAATTTAAATGTTCAAACGGGTGGTCATGAAGAGGCGTATGTCCTCCAGGCTCAATGGTAAACACGCGGAACGAAAACGTCGGTGCTCCGTCCTCTCTCGATATCGGAATCTGCTTGTAGACGCCCTTGGCGCCTTCCATATCTGGCTTAATCTTTTTAGCCTTTTCTAAGCTAGATATATGCATAACAAACCTCCTTCAATAAGTCTAAAATTAAAGGCGACACAATTCAAGCGATGGTTGAAGCTTCCCGCCTCAAGTGGTATCATACCAGCAACCTCCTATCAAGCTTACAGTAAATGATTAGAGAACTTTCCCCTAAAGATGCGTTTACTATCTATGAGATTATAAATGCGGCAGCGCATGCCTATAAAGGCGCTATCCCAGATGACTGTTATCACGAGCCATATATGCCAGAAGAAGAACTCCAAGGGGAGATGAAGAGCATGACCTTCTTCGGCTGGGAGGAGGAAGGTAAGCTGGTGGGGGTGATGGGTTTCCAGCCACTTAAAGATGTAACCCTTATCAGGCACGCTTATGTCTTGCCTAACTACCAGAAAAAGGGTGTTGGCACGAAGCTCCTGGAGCAATTAAAGCTGATGACGAAGACAAAGGAACTGCTTGTGGGCACTTGGGCAGAGGCTGTCTGGGCAATCGACTTCTATCAAAAGCATGGATTTAGGGTCATGCCTAACAAGGACAAACTTTTGAACACGTACTGGAATATTCCACAGCGCCAAATCGAAACATCAGTAGTTCTAGGCATCACGATGTAACAAAATGTACTTTTGTAAAGCATCTTCTAGCTGTGTGAGGTAGGTAGGAATAAGAGTACGTAAATCTAGCTCCTAGATTTCGCACCAGGCGAAAGACAACGTATTAGGTCCTGTAACTGACCCGACAACATCGTTGATGATACTAATAAAAGCCACTTCGATATTCTCTAATTCTCTTTCGGCCATTTCTCTCAGTCCTTGAGCCTCCTCAGGATCGTCGCCGTGAGTAATCGCCATTCTGATTCTTCCACCAGTTTTTCTTGACCTTTCAGTGTCCTTCTCAAGTTGCCTGAATAAAACTCCGGCTGTATCCCTGGCTTTGGTTTTCAGACCAGCCGGAACTAATGCTCCCTTCTTAAAAGTGAGTAGGGGGCGGATTCCCATCTTTGCCATGCCTCGCATCACGTTAGCCACTATGTGGGATATTCTTCCACTAGCTTCCAGCCATTTTGGATCCTCAAACATCACAAAAGCATGAACCTGAGGAACAAATTCTTCAAGTTCCTTTACGATCTCTTCTACTCTCTTCCCACTACTCACTAAGTCAATGGCCTTCAGGACAACGAGCGCTTGACCACAACTAGCATTTAATGAGTCAACGATGAAGACTTTCCCCTGCTCTTCAGGTGCTAGGAGTGTTTTGGCAAACACGGCTGAATTGTAGCTTCCAGACAGTCTGGAAGTCAGAGTGATACAGAGAACCTTGTCAAACCTTTCAATCTGGTATAGATATTTGGCCAAGAAATCCTTTGGAGATGGTTGGGAGGTCTTGCCAAAGCTCTTGATCCCCTGTCTTTCAAGCTCCATCATCTTCTGAAAGGTATTCTCACCAGGCAGCTCTTCTAGTTCTGGCCAATTCAAAATCACCAGGACAGTCGCTATTTGATGCTCTTCTACCATCTCCGGTGGTAAATCGGCGGCCTCCTCGGTGACGATGCCTATACTATCCATAAAGATTCCTCAGTTCTATATACAGGCCGATGGAATAACCCCCTGCCATTGGAGATTATAACAGAGTTAAAACATTCCGCAACCTGTTCTTCTAGCTTTGACCATACAATCCGCCCTATTGTCTGTATTTTCTTCGGAGCTTGTTAGATCCCAGATCATAGTTCTATGGATTATTACTCACACTCAAGCGGCTGCACTTCTTCCTCAAAATAACGATGAAAGCATCGGGGCAACTGGTGATAATCAATGGTCGCTATGGCTCCTGAAAAATCCAGAGAATTGTACGTATTCCAGAACAGCAGTACCTTGTCTCTCAAACTTGATTTCTTCCCGTCATCAATGAGGGCGGCAAATGCCTTACCTGTGTAAGTTCCCTCCAACTTGATCCCACCGTATCTCTCCATACGAGCCACCGCTTCCATTCCTTCTTTGGTAAAAAGGGCGTATTGCTTTCCGAAAAAGCTATGTCTAATGTCCATATCGTGCTCGGAAAACTCAAGTCTGGGGAAGGATGGATCCAGCGAGGAAAGCAGAGAGTTTGTCTTGTAAATGAGCTTAACCATTCCTTTTGCGTTCACGAAGCTATCGCTGTTCACCCTGACGGAGATTACTCTAGTTTTGCTGTTTATTGCCCTAAGTCCAAGCGTTAGCCCTGCCGCTGTGCCCATAGAACCTGAGGCAACATAAATGTAATCAGGCTCGGGTATTTCCCCTCTCAGGATTTGCTCTTTGAGTTCAAATGCAGCATTGACAAAACCTACCACGCCGAGGGGAGAAGACCCACCAATAGGGATAACCCTGGGTAACTGTCCTCTTTTCAGTCTATGTCGGAGGAGCTGGTAAAGGACTGCCAGAGCAGCGAGTGGCATGATCAACGGAATGTTAGGGTATAGATGGAGCTCTGCCCCACAATGGTAACTCATGAGAAGATTGCGGCGGACATAGTGGGCATTGAGCTGAGGTACTAGCATAGAAATACTATTTAGCCCCAGTTGCTTTGCATAAATGGCGGTAGCCAGAGCATGATTTGAACCTGCAGCACCAAAGGTCAAAACCTCATTCACCTTGGTGCGGAGAGCATTGCCTAAGATGAATTCTAACTTTCGTATCTTGTTTCCCCCGTAGACCTTGCCGCTCAAGTCGTCTCGCTTGATAAATAGACTGTCTAAACCTATCTGCCTGCCTAGTTGAACAAGCTTCTGTACTGGGGTTGGGAATTCACCCAAAGACACATAGGGAAGCTTGTGTGCCAGTAGCTGGTGGTGCTCAAATAGTGGAATCATTCTATTCTTTCTCTATTGTAAGTCGCTACAAAGTGAAGGTATTTACTAGGAAAATCGGTGTCAGCCGAATTTGGGCCGGTCTTCCTAGCGGTATATTAGCATTGCTGGCTCCTGTTATCAATCGATTGGAAATAGATAAGCGGGGACTCAAGCAATAGAACGTGATTTGTAATTGGTAATATAATGTACCACAATTAATGATAAGCATAAAAGAAGAAGGAGGTGGAGCTATGAAATGTCCTAAGTGTGGAAGTGAGGATGTAAAGGTCTTCTCAATATCGAATACTCTATATTGCAGGTGCGGTAAGTGTGGCCATGCTTGGAAGACTGATTTGTAAGAGGGTATTGGTGATAGTTAAAAAGGGTCGCTAAAATTCAGGGCATTTTTAGACTACGAAAACTAGCCCGATTTCGGCACCCAAATAAGGAACCTTTTTACGCGGTGAACAAGCCGCTAAATTGTTTCTTATCTAAAGCACTAACCCTTGGAAACCGAGCGCAGGACAATGCTATAATCAATAGCTACTGACTCAAATGGGATTGGCGGTGAAAGCCCATGGTTTCAATCGACATTAAAGCCATCTTGGAATTCTTTGACGAAAGGCCAGAAAACAGCAAACATCATGCGACAGCCATTTGCTCAGTTGCGGGTGAGGAGCTAGGCGTCGCTTTGCTGAAGCACTATCTCGAGAGTGAAGGTAAAGAAATCACCTTGCTAAGCGGCTCCTGCACAACTGGGAAACAGAAAGGCCCACGACTCGACTGTTGGCTGCTGGTGACCGAAGGCAGAAAACGTACCCTTTACCAAGTGGAGGTCAAGAATTGGTCCGCACATGCTATAGGGGGGAGATGTCTTCCCATTGACGCAGACGAGCGAGACGTATCGGAGTATAAGATAGAACGTTGGCGTCATGAATGGAGAAACGGCCGTTTTACCAAGAGGCAAGTTTCGAAAGTCCTAATTCCCATGAGACCGCCAACGGCTAACTATGACTACCATGAGCCTCTTGTGTGCTATTGGACAGCGTTGCATCCGGAAGGCTTAGAAGAGCCGTTATTCGCAATCAGCGTTCGCGGCGCTGCTTTCTCGCTAGTGAATGTTTTTTCAATGTCCTCCTACTTGAGGAATCTCAGAAAAATGGGCAAACGGCGACTGCAACTGGAAATGCCGACAACATCGATAAGAATGAATTGGCTACACACGCTTTTTGGCCTGTAACGAATCCCAGAAAGGATCAGTAACTCCGTCTGTAGTGTTGCTGGTGATTTCCCCACCTAGCCAAACCCGCGTCTGCACAGACTGTTACTTGCGTAGACGCGTGAGGCGCGCCGTTATGCTTGTCTCACGCCACGAATATCCATGAGCATGGAGCCACGGTGTCACATTATGAGTTTTTGTTGGATGCAGCGAGATTGCACAATAGTCAGTTATGTGCAACGGTAATTTGACATATCACCCTCGTTCCAGAATTATCCTCCCTATTGGGTGGTTATCAAAATTAACCTGTGTGAGAAATTTCCTATAAAAGTTAGTTGGCACAATCTTGGAAAACACCAAGGGTAATAAAGCAAGCTTTTGTTTACTAAACCGTGAAACAAAAAACGAAGAAAGTCTTGACAACTAAATACTAAATTATGAAACAAATTTGCAATTGTTGCATAAGGAGATTTACAATTGGAATGGAACAATGGTCTGAGGATGGTGGCCAACTTTGCGTTGAGGCTTTCGAAAATTAAACGGGTGCCTAATTTCTTAGAGGGTGACCATGAGAATTGTAATAATTCCACGTTGTACAGAATTGATAATCATAGTTAATCCTGCCGGTGGGCTGACACAGGAAGGCTGTCTATCTGTCCTGCCTGGGCTATATGCACCTTGGCCAGATACACGGGAGAAAGGGGTTATCGAAACGGAGGTGGAAGGCGAGACGTTACTAGCACTGCTCACCAAACTGTCAGAGCGGTATGAGCAGGTGAATGTGGGTTTTAGCCCTATTAAGCCTGGAACAAGGAACGTAGACTCCGACTATGATGTGTATGTTAACAGTAAGGACTATGTCACTTTACCTCATGGCCTTGATGTAAAGCTAACAACTGGCGACGAGGTAGTGGTCAGGATGGTTTAGCCTGTGCAGCGTCGCCGTTTTCACAGGAAACGACTGGATCTAGCAGAATCTATGGGTGACAGCTTCTTCCTTCGATGTTCAATAATGAGGGCAGTGTTTAAAAATAAGCTCCGGGGCTTCAGCAGTTTGGAACCGAAACTGAAGCTAAAAGTCGTTAGTCGAATTGGAGGTGAAAATTTCAGAGTAGGTCGGACCCAAATCTGAGTCTAGTTTTAAGGCAAAATCAAATAGCCTCAATGATGCGTTGGAGGTGGTTGTGAAAGCGGTGATAATGCCAGGTTTTTCAGAATTGATAATCGTAGTTAATCCTACCCAGGAGGTAACTCGGGAGGGAATGCTCTC
>Ga0315280_10007826_pt1 | contig 14211 bp, 15 predicted proteins | sample YL17G06_40_MG_FD_203697 | JGI IMG/M metagenome (GOLD analysis project Ga0315280, IMG submission 203697) | Sediment microbial communities from Yellowstone Lake, YNP, Wyoming, USA - YL17G06_40 | ecosystem: Environmental > Aquatic > Freshwater > Lake > Sediment | place: USA: Wyoming | collected...
TGCCGGTCTACGGTCACGGACCTGCATACTGGCTGGCCGTGGCCTATGCCTTCTTCCTGGTGCTGGCGGCCACGGTCCTGGTCTTCCACGGCTCGCTTCGATTCCCCAAGTCGTTCCGGCTGCATTCCGTCATCCTGCTCGGCGGGGCGGCTATGCCCTGGATCGGCCTGTTGCTTTACTTGACTCCGCTGAACCCCTTTCCCGGGCTGGACCTGCCGGTCATGGCCTTTGCCGTGACCAGCCTGTTGCTGATCTGGGGCATGTCCAGCCGGAAGCTGTTCGCGCTGATTCCGGTGGCCAGAGATCTCCTGGTGGAACAGATGGGCGACGGGCTGCTGGTTCTGGATGCCGGGGGCCGCCTCGTCGACTGCAACCCGGCGGCGCTCCGGCTGCTCGGGGCGAACCGGGAGATCATCGGCCGGCAGGCGGGCGAGGCGCTGGCCGGCTGGCCTGAGCTGGCCCGTCTGGCCGCCGAGCCGCGGGAGGGCCTCGCGGTGCTCACCCGCCAGGGGCTTGAAGGCTTCCACTTCGAGCTGCGCACCGCGTCCTTGCTCGATGCCCGCAGCCGGCTGCTCGGGCGCCTGCTCCTGCTGCGGGACATCAGCGGGCGCAGGCGGGCCGAGGCGGAGCGCGAAAGGCTGATCGGCGAGCTGCGCCAGGCTCTGGCCGACGTCAAGACCCTGCGCGGCCTGCTGCCTATCTGTGCCTCGTGCAGGAAAGTCCGTGACGATCGCGGCGACTGGAAGAACCTGGAGCAGTACATTGCTGAGCACTCCGAGGCTCAGTTCAGCCACGGCCTCTGCCCCGAGTGCATGAGGCGGCTGTACCCGAGCCAGGCGGAGGATGAGCTCGGAAAACCCTCCACATAATCGCCGGTTTCGCGATATACTTCTCCTTGTGACCACGCGCAAAGCCGAGTATTCTCGAAAAACCGCCGAAACCGAGGTTCAGGTCCAGCTCGACCTGGGCGAAGCCGGGCCCCTGGCCATCGACACCGGGGTGCCCTTCTTCGACCATCTGCTCAAGGCCATGGCCTTTCACGGCAGGTTCGCCTTGAGCCTGCGGGCCCGGGGCGACCGGGAGGCGGACGAGCACCACCTGGCGGAGGACACGGGGCTGGTCATAGGGGAGGCCCTGTATAGGCTGATCGGCGGCGGCGAGCGGGTCCGGCGTTTCGGGCACGCCGTGGTGCCCATGGATGAGAGCCTCTGCGAGGTGAGCCTGGACGTCTGCGGCCGGCCGGTCCTGGTGTTCAACGGGGAGTTCCCCCAGGCCCGGATCGGCTCCTTCGAGGCGGTGCTGGTGAGGGAATTCTTGAGCGGGTTGGCCGGCCGCGCCCGGATCGCCCTGCACGCCAGCCTGCGCTACGGGGCCAACAGCCACCACCTGGCCGAAGCCCTGTTCAAGGCCCTCGGCCTGGCCTTGGGCCAGGCGTACGCGCCGGCCGAAGGGCCGATGTCCACCAAAGGCACGATCGGCTGACGCCCATATCCTATGAGCAGCGCCAGGGAAGATCTGCTGAGCAAGCTGCCGCGCGGCGGCTTGCTGAAGATCGGCGAGAGCCCCGCCCCTCCACTTCCGGAGGAGCAGCGGGTGGCCCTCATCCGCAAGGGCAACGAGCTGTTCAACGCCAAGAAGTTCGACCTGGCCAAGAAGGTATTTCTGACCACCGGCTACGCCGACGGCCTGATCCGGCTCGGTGATCTGTACATGAAGGAGAGCAGGCCCCTGGAAGCGCTGCGGATGTATTGGCTGGCGCCGGAGAGCAAGAAGGCGGGGGCCTTGGTGGAGCGAGCCTCCGAGGTCCTGCGCGAGTGGCTCAAGGAGCGCTGAGAGCAATGTCCTCGGGAAACCCGAGCCCGCAGCCGGACAAGGAGCAGCTGGCCGAGCTGTCCAAGACCGGCTACCGGCTGCTCAAGGAAGGAAAGCTCGACGAAGCCCAGGAGAGTTTCGACAGCCTCCTGGAGCTGGAGCCGGGCAACAGCTACGCGCTGGTTGGACTCGGAGAGGTGGCCCGCAAGAGAGGCGAGATGAGCCTGGCCATCGAGCATTACCAGAGCTGTCTGGCCCACCACCCCGGCAACAAATACGCCCTGATCGGGCTGGCCGACTGCTACCGGGCCCTCAAAGCCTACCAGAAAGCCATCGACATCTGGGAACAGTACCTGCGCCGGGACGATCAGGATGTGACCGTGCTGACCCGTATCGCCGACGCCTACCGCAAGGTCAAGAATTTTCGCAAATCCAAGGCCCTGTACCTCAAGGCTCTGGAGCTGGAGCCCGACAACGCCTATGCCCTCAACGGGCTGGGGCACCTGTACTTCGACTTCAAGGGCTTCGAGGAGGCGATCGGCTACTGGCAGCGGATGCTGGCCTCCGACCCGAGCAACATCAAGGTGCTCACCTCGCTGGGCAACTGCTACCGAAAGCTCAGGGATTTCCCCCAGGGCCTGACCTATTTTCAGAAGGCCCTCGAGCTGGACTCGAAGAACTTCTACGCCCTGTTCGGGCTGGCCGACTGCTGCCGGGGCCTGAACCGGCACGCGGAGAGCCTCGAGGCCTGGAAGCGGATATTGGAGGATGACCCGCGCAACAAGGTGATCATGACCCGCGTCGGGGACGCCTACCGCAACCTGGGCAGCCTGGAGGAGGCCGAGGCCTGCTACCAGCGGGCGCTGAACATCGAGTTCGACCTGTACGCGGTCATCGGCCTGGCCTTGGTCAACAAGCTCCGGGGCGACTACCGGCAGGCCGCCGAAAGCCTGGCCGGGCTCGCGGCCCAAAACCCGCGCAACCAGCGCCTGGTGATCGAGGCGGCGGAGTGCTACCTGCTGGCCGGCGAAAGCCGCGGGGCCCAGGCGGTCGTGGACCGGTTCCTGCGCTGCGGAGGCAGGAAGTCCTACGTCTCCGAGCTGCTCAAGAACATCAAGCGTCATGGCTCCGATCGCCGGACTCCCTCCTGATCAGCTTTGCTCCGCCCCGGGCCGCCGGTTCTGCCGCGCCGGCGCGATGGGCTTGCGGCGCAACCCGCAGGCTCCAGCCACCGAGAGGCCCCGGTCCCGCGGACCCCGCCCCAGGGCGGGCGGGCAGCGGGCCTACTGCAGCACGGCGCGGATGCGGCGCACCCCGGCCGAGGAGGACTGCTCCTTCTGGATGACGAAGCGGCCCAGCTCGCCCGTGTGCTCCACGTGCGGCCCGCCGCAGACCTCCTTGGAAAAATCGCCGATCGTGTAGACCTTGACCAGCTCCTCGTACTTCTCGCCGAACAGGGCGATGGCTCCCGAGGCCCGGGCCTGCTCCAGGGTCATGGTCTGGAAGCTCACCGGCAGGTCGCGCCGGATCTGCTCGTTGACGATCGACTCCACCCGGCGCAGCTCCTCCTCGCTCATGGGCTTGGGGTGGGAGAAGTCGAAGCGCAGCCGTTCCGGGGTGATGTTGGAGCCCTTCTGCTGCACGTGCGTCCCCAGGACCTGGCGCAGGGCCTGGTGCAGGAGATGGGTGGCGGTATGCAGGCGGCGGGCGAGCTCGCTGTTGTCCGCCAGCCCGCCCTTGAAGGCCTTCTCCGCTCCGCTCTTGGACTTCTCCTGGTGCTTGCCGAAGGCCTCCTGGAAACCCTGGAGGTCCACGCCCAGGCCGCGTTCGGCGGCCAGCTCCTGGGTCAGCTCGATGGGGAATCCGTAGGTGTCGTACAGGCGGAAGGCCACCTCCCCCGGCACGACCGGTTCGGGGTTCCGCGTCAGGCCGGGCAGGAGCTTCTCGAACTCGCGCTCGCCCTTCTGCAGCGTGGTGAGGAAGCGCTTCTCCTCCAGGGCCAGCTCGGCCAGGATCAGCTCGCGGTGCCGCTCGAGCTGCGGATAGGACTGGCGGCCGATCTGGATCGCGGCCCGGGCCGGGGCGGCCAGGAAGCCGGGCCCGGCGGCCAGCTTGCGGGCATGGCGGATGGACCGGCGGATCAGCCGGCGCAGGATGTAGCCGCGGCCGAGGTTGGAGGGCTTCACCCCGTTTTCATCTCCGAGGATGAACACCGCCGAGCGGATGTGGTCGGCGATGATGCGGATCGAGCGGTCCGCCTGCGCATCCTGCCCGTAGCGCGCTCCGGATGCCGACTGCATCGCCTCGAGGATCGGCTGGAACATCTCGGTCTCGAACACGCACTGCCGCCCCTGGAGCATGGCGCAGGTGCGCTCCACGCCCATGCCCGTGTCCACGGTTTTCTGGGCCAGGCTCGGGTACCTGCCGTCGGCGGTCTTGTTGTACTGCATGAACACGTCGTTCCAGATCTCGAAGTACTTGCCGCACTTGCACCCCGGGCGGCAGCCCGGCGAGCAGGGCGGGCTTCCGGTGTCGATGAACATCTCCGTGTCCGGGCCGCAGGGGCCGGTCTGGCCGGCCGGGCCCCACCAGTTGTCCTCGCGCCCCAGGAAGTAGATGCGCTCCGGGGGGATGCCCAGGGAGCGCCAGGCCGCGGCGGCTTCCTCGTCGGCGGGCACTTCGTCGTCGCCGGCGAACACCGTGACCGAGAGCAGGCTTGGGTCGAAGCCCAGCCACTCCTTTGAGGTGAGGAACTCGTAGCTGAAGTCGATGGCCTCCTGCTTGAAGTAGTCCCCCAGCGACCAGTTGCCCAGCATCTCGAAGAAGGTCAGGTGGTGCCGGTCGCCGACCTCTTCGATGTCTCCGGTGCGGATGCATCGCTGGACGTCGGCGAGCCGCCGTCCGGCCGGATGCGGCTCGCCCAGGATGTAGGGCACCAGCGGGTGCATGCCGGCGGTGGTGAACAGGACCGTGGGGTCGTTCTCGGGAATCAGGGATTTGCCGGAGATCTCCGCGTGCCCCTTGCCGCGGAAGAAAGCCAGGTAGCGGCGTTTCAGCTCCAGACCGGTCATGGCGTGATCCTATGTGGGGCGGGCCGTAATGTCAACGAGAGGGCCTCAGAGCTCGACGAACTGCTCCTCGCTTCCCTCCAGGAACTCCGGGATCACGTAGGCGATGACCCCCGACTTGCGGATGCGCATCTCGGCGTGGCCCGCGGCCACCAGCTTCTCCAGCGCCTGCCTGGCCTCCTCGATGGGGATGTCCCCCTCCAGGGCCACCTCGGCCGGCGTGACCACTCCCTTGTTCTTGCGCGCCGTGCGCAGGATGACCTTCTCCAAAGACTCCTTCTTCGGCGCCTCGGGGCGCTGCAGGCGGGGGTCCCCGCCGGCGAACAGCACCCGCCGGTAATGGATGCCCAGGTTCTCCTGGCGCACCATCGAAGGGATGTAGAACAGGTCGATCAAGGCGCCGAGACCGAACAGCCCGCCGGTGAGCAGCCAGATCAGCCCGGTGCCGATCCGCCCCAGGTAGAAGCGGTGAAAGCCCAGGGCCCCGAACCCGGAAAGCAGCCAGAGCAGGTAGGCGGTTGAAGTCTTGTACACGACGGCCTCCGAAGCTAAATATGCTTAGCATCCGCCGCGCGCGCCACGCCTCAGGCGCTTGCCCGGATGCCTCCTCGATATCTATTATATAACACCGATGGCAAGCGCAATCGTCCTGCCCGAATCAGCCTTCCGCGGAGTGGTGCTGGACCTGGACGGGGTGATTGCGGACTCGGAGCCGCTTCACACCCGGGCCTGGGTCGAGGTGCTGGGGCGGCTCGGCGTGAGCCTGGAAGCCCTGGGGCAGGAGAGGATCCGCGGCTGGACCGGCGTCCCGGACGTGAACATGGTGGACGCTCTGGTGCGGGATTTCCGATTGCCGCTTTCCGCAGCGCGGCTCCTGGACCGCAAGCGCCTGGCCTTCCGCCGGCTGATCCCGGAGGCGCTCACCGCCTTCCCCGGGGTCAAGGAGCAGCTTCTGGGCTGGGACGGGGTGCCGCTGGGCCTGGCCACGGCCACCAGGCGGCGGGAGGCGGAGCTGATGCTGGCCACCCTTGGGCTGCGGCGGGTCTTCAGGGCCGTGATCACGGGTGACGATGTCCAGCGGCCCAAGCCGGCCCCGGACAGCTACCGGCTGGCCGTCGAGGCTCTGGGCTTGAAGCCGGCCCAGTGCGCCGCCCTGGAGGATGCGCCCCACGGCATCCGCGCCGCCCGTTCGGCGGGCCTGTATACGCTGGCCGTGAGCACCTCCTTCCCTCCTCCGGCTTTATCCGAGGCTCAGCGGATTTTTCCCGAGGTGCGGGAGGCGCTCGCCTGGCTCGCGGCCCGCGTCAGCCGGGAAGGCCGTTAGGCCTCCTCCTTGGAAAGGACTCCGATCAGCTCCTCGATGATCCGCGCCCGGTCGGGGCCTCTGCTTCCCAGCGCGTCGGCGACGCAGGTCTCGATGTGCCGGCGCAGCACGACCAGGCCCACGGATTTCAGCGCCGCGCGCACGGCCGCCACCTGCGTGAGGATATCCACGCAGTACTGTTCCTCCTCCACCATGCGCTCGAGGCCCCGCACCTGGCCCTCGATGTTTTTCAGGCGCCGGAGGGCCTGCAGGTTCACCGGGTGGGGTCCATGTTTCGTCGCCGCCGTCATAACCGCCATTATTTTGCCTCGCCCCGCTCCATCTTGATTACCCCCTGGGGGTGTATCGGCCACCATAGTCAAAAGCTCCGTCGGCTGTCAAGTTGCAGGGGGCAGGCGTTTGACATTCGGCCTGCGCGGAGCTATTTTGATTCTATAGCCCCCACCTGGGTGGGGTATCAAGGAAACGCCGCAGGCCTCGAGGAGGTACGATATGGCAGTGGACCCCGTCTGCAAGATGGAAGTAGATCCCAAGACGGCCCGCTTCACCAGCACGTATAGGGGCCAGACCTATTATTTCTGCGCCGCGGGCTGCAAGAAGGCTTTCGACCAGAGTCCGGAAAAGTATCTGCCGGCCAAGTCCTGAACCCAGGCGTGCCGCCGGCCGCCGGCGCAAAACCCCTCCGAAGCGCTTGCAATACCCCAGGGGGGTGGGGTATAATGCCGCCGGATTCCCGACAGGAGGTGCCGGTATGGAGAAGAAGCGGAGCTGGTGGGCGGGGTTCAAGCGCTCCCTGAAGCAGTTCGAGGAGGATCTGGAAAAGGATTCGGTGGCCAACGCCGGTTCCGCCCCTTCCTCCTGCTGCCATGTTTCGGAGGAGGAGCTGTCGCGCCGGCGGGAGGCGTACCGCCAGTCGTTGGCCAAAAAGCCCGATTGATTTTCAACCTTTCCAAGAAGATCGGCAACAACCAGGAAGCCCTGCGCTTCGGGATGACGGTGGAGCAGAAGACCATCGACTTCTACGGGGACCTGCGCCGGCAGTCCCAGGACCCCGGCTTCCTGAAAGATCTCGACGCGATCGTCGAGCAAGAGAAAAAGCACAAGCAGAAGCTGAACATCATCCTGGCCTACTGATCCAGGACCGCCGTCTCGCCGTACGAGGGGACGGCCGCCTGCCAGCCCTTGCGCTGGGCGAGCAGGGAGGCCATGGCTTGAGAGGACTCCGGCTCGCCGTGGGTCAGGAATAGCCGCCGCGGCGCGGATTTCAGCCCGGAAACCCAGCGCAGCAGCTCCTCCCGGTCGGCGTGGGCCGAAAAGCCGTTGATCCGCAGGACGCGCGCCCGGCGGCGGAAGCTCTGGCCGTGGATGCGCACGTTCCTGGCCCCCTCCTGGATCTCCCGCCCGAGCGTGCCTTCGGCCTGGTAACCCACGAACAGGATCGCGCTTTCCCTGCGGCCGATGTTGTTGGCCAGGTGGTGCTTGATCCGCCCGCCGGTGCACATGCCCGAGCCGGCGATGATCACCGCCGTGCCGCGAAGCTGGTTGATGCTTTTGGACTGCTCGACGGTGCGCACCATGGTCAGGCCGGGAAACTGGAAGGGGGAGCGGCCGGAGCTCATGAGCGAGCGCATCTCCTCGTCGAACAGCTCCGCGTGGTGCAGGAAGACCTCGGTCACCTCGACCGCCATCGGGCTGTCCACGAACACCAGCACGTGCGGGATCCGCCCCGCCCGCAGCAGCTTGCTGAGGTAGTAGAGCACCTCCTGGGTGCGCTCCAGGGCGAAGCTGGGGATGAGCAGGTTGCCCCCGGCTCGGCGGGTGGACAGCACCGCCTCGGCCAGCAGGTCTTGGATGGAGGCCGGGTCCTCGTGCAGGCTGGCCCCGTAGGTGGATTCCATGGTCAGGTAGTCGGCCTGGTCGAACACGGTGGGGTCGCGCAGGATGGGCTTGCCCCAGCGGCCTACGTCCCCCGAGAACACGATCGTGCGCCGCCCCGCCGAATCGCCGTACTCCACCTGGATCATGGCGGAGCCCAGGATGTGCCCCGCGTCGTGAAAGCTCACTCGAGCCCCCGGGACCGGCTCCAGGCTCTGCCCGTAGGCCACGCCGGTGAACAGCGGCAGCGTCCGCTGGGCATCCTCCTCGGTGTACAGGGGCAGCTCGGGGAAAGGGCCTTGCCGTCCCTCGCGCTCGTGGCGCCGGCGCTTCTGCTCGGCATCTTCCTCCTGCAGCCGCGCCGAATCCAGCAGCACGTAGCGGGCGATCTCGGCCGTGGCCGGGGTGCACAGGATCCGGCCGCGGAAGCCGCCCTTCACCAGCCTGGGCAGCAGGCCGCAGTGGTCCAGGTGGGCATGGGTCAGCAGGACCGCCTCGATCGAAGAGGGCTCCACCGGGAAGGGATTCCAGTTCCGCTCGAGATATTTCCGCTCCTGGAACAGGCCGCAGTCCAAAAGCAGACGCCGGCCGCCGAGCTCCAGCAGGGTGGCGGAGCCGGTGACGTTGCCGGCAGCGCCCAAAAAGGCGAGCGAGACGCCGGGCATGCCGGGCCGCCTAGGGATAAAGCCGGGCGATGGTCCGCGGGAAGGGGATGGCTTCCCGGATGTGGTGGATCCCCGTGAGCCAGCTCACCGTGCGCTCCAGCCCCAGCCCGAAGCCGGAGTGGGGCACCGAGCCGAAGCGGCGCAGCTCCAGGTACCAGGTGTAGGAGCTTTCGGGCAGCTTTTCTTCCCGGATGCGGGCCAGGAGCTTGTCGTGGTCGTCCTCCCTCTGCGAGCCGCCGATGATCTCCCCGTAACCCTCGGGCGCCAGCAGGTCGGCGCAGAGCACGGTCTGCGGGTCCGCCGGGTTCTCCTTCATATAGAAGGCCTTGGCCTTCTTGGGGTAGTTCAGCAGGAACAGGGGCTGGTCGAAGCGGCTGGCCAGCGCCGTTTCCTCCTCCGCCCCCAGGTCGCTGCCCCACTCGATGGAGTGCCCCTCTTTCTGCAGCAGCTTGATCGCCTCCCCGTAATCCAGGCGGGGGAACGGCGGGCTCACCCTGGCCAGCTTCTCCGTGTCCCGGCCCAGGGCCTGGAGCTCGGGGCCGCAGCGCTCGAGCACGTCCCGGACCAGGGCCGAGATCATGTCCTCCTGCAGCTTGAGGTTGCCCTCGTTGTCCAGGTAGGCCACCTCCGCCTCCAGCATCCAGAACTCGGTCAGGTGCCGGCGGGTCTTGGATTTCTCCGCCCGGAAGGTGGGCCCGAAGTTGTAGACCTTGCCGAAGGCCGCGCAGGCCGCCTCCAGGTAGAGCTGCCCGGTCTGGGCCAGGTAGGCGGTGCCCAGGTCGAAATAGGGCACCTCGAACAGGGAGCCGGCGCTCTCGCCGATGGCGCCGGTGAGGATCGGGGTGTCGATCAGGATGTAGCCGCGGCCGTTGAAGAAGCCGCGCAGGGAGGCGATGGCCTGGTGCCGCACCTTTAGTATCGCGCCCTGCCGGGCGGAGCGCAGCCACAGGTGGCGGCGTTCCAGCAGGAAGTCGATCCCGTGCTCCTTCTTGGCGATGGGGTAGTCCTCGTCGGGGTTCTGCACCACCCGGATCCCGGACACGGCCAGCTCGTAGCCTCCGGGGGCCCGCTCGTCGCGCCGCACCTTGCCGCGCGCCAGGAGCGAGGCCTCCATCTTGAGTGAGCCGATCGTCCGGAAGCTTTCCGCATCGCACTCCCCCTCGACGGCCACGCCCTGGATGCGGCCGGAGCCGTCGCGGAGCTGCAGGAAGTGGATGCCGCCCTTGGAGCGCAGGTTGAACAGCCAGCCGGCGAGCTCCACCTCCCGGCCCACGTAGTCGCCGATCTCCGCCACCGCCACGCGTTGCATGGTCTCTCCTTGTCCCCGCTATTCGACGAGCTTCTCGCCGTCCTGGATGAGCTGGATCTCGCCTTTTTCCCGCTGCACTCGGATGTAGTCGAGGAACTCCTGGATGGCCCGCTCGACCTCGGAGCGCAGCACCGAGCCCAGCGCCTCGCTCTCCTGCTCGATGAGCTGCCAGCGCCGTTCGGAAAGGTTGGCCGCCAGGCGGGCCTGCTGCAGCTCGCTCAGGCCCTTGGCGAGCAGGGCCAGCTCGTCGTCGGAGAAGTCGCGCAGCAGCGCCTGCAGATCGCGGTCCGGGATGGCGAACAGCACGTCCATGGTCATCAGGCGCTTGGCCAGCGATTGGGCCAGGGCCCGGTCCTCCAGGCGCAGGCCGTCCAGGATCCGGTGCCCCGCCGCGACGGGCATGTTTTTCAGGATCTCCACCAGCACCGCCTGGCCGTCGACCTCCTGGGTGACGATCTCGCCCTGGGCCCGCACCTTCTCCCGCAGCGAGCCCTCGGCCCGGCGCAGCACCTCGGGGCTGATCTCGCGCAGCCGGGCCATGCGCTGCACGACCGGGACCTGGACCTCCATCTCCAGGGAGGCCAGCACCTGGGCCCCGCGCTCGGGGGAAAGGTGGGGGATGATCACGGCCAGCACCGCCGGCGACTCCTCGCGCAGCAGCATCTTGACCTGCTCCAGGTCCAGGTCCATCAGGAAGGCGAAGGGGTGGGGGGCGGTGCGCAGCGCGAGCTTCTCGATCAAGGCGTTGGCCTTCTCCTCGTCGAAGGCGGCCCTCAGGATCTCCTTGGCCATTTCCACCCCGCCGCGCGCCACCAGGTCCTTGGTCCGCACCAGGTAGCCGAACTCCTCCAGGATCTTGGCGGCCTCGCTGGTGTCCATGCGCTCCAGGGCGGCGATCTCCCGGCTGATGCCGGCCACCTCCTCCTCGGACAGGTGCTTGAGCACCTCGGAGGCCTGCTCCTTGCCCAGCAGAACGAGGAAGCGGGCCGCCTTGGCGTAGCCCGCGTCCCGGGCTTCGTCCTTCGGGTTCCCCGGGTTCATGGTCACGATAGTACCCGCAATCGGGAGGCGGGTCAATTCGAGGCGCTGCGGCCGGCGATGGGGCCGGCTTCAGCGTACAGGCCTCGCAGGATCTCCGGCAGGGGCAGCGGGGCGCAGTGTTGCAGGGCGCAGCGCTGCGCGCGCTCCAGGCCGGTGTTCAGGGAGGCGTTGCCCACAGCGCGCTCCACCTCCTGCGGGTCGCGCCGGCCTTCCAGCGCCTCGGCCAGCACGCGCAGGGCCGGCACAGCCTCGGCCAGGGCGGCTTCGAACAGCTCCGGAAAGCTGGCGGTGGAGGAGCGGTCCGCGAAGCAGGGATGAAGCCAGGGCCGGTGGCTCTCGTTGAGGAAATCGATGCCGCGCGGCAGCTCCAGGGGGTGGAAGAACGCCAGCCTGCGCCGGTCCTCCAAGCGGTCGCGCTCGAGGGCCAGGCGGCGGTTTTCCGGTTGTCCGGGATCGGTATAGGTATAGAAGAGGAGGGCGTCGGCATAGGCGTTTTCGATGCGCCGGCGGTCCCGGCTCTTGAAGCGCATCTGCGGATAGGCCGCGTTCAGCGCCTTGAGCAGGGCTTTGACCAGCGGGTAGGGCAGCCGCTCGCCGCAGGTGAGCCGTGAGAGCAGGGGGAACTCCGCCACCTCCAGGCCGCGCCGCTGCCGGAGCAGGAGCACGTCCAGGATGCGCTCCAGGAAGATGTGGCTGCGGAAGAACCTCTCCGTCTCCGGCTTGCGCGCATCCACCCAGCCGGAAAAATACACGATGTAGGGATGCGCCCAGCGGTCCAAAAAGCCGTGGGTGGCGAAGCCCAGGCAATAGGCCTCAAGCTGCTCCGCCTCCTCCGGGGAACAGATGCTCTTCTCCTTGAGATGCTGAATCTCCCGGACCAGGGCGGCGACCAGCCGGCCGTAGCCCTCCCGGTGGGCGGCCACTCCGTACTTCAGGCCGGTCGGGCGGGTGCGCTGGTTGTGGTAGAAGAAGTCCGGGCCCTGGGCCCCGAAGCGGTACAGGTTGCCCCGCCGAGCGAGCAGCGCCGGGCCGGCGGAGGGCAGGGCGGCGGCCAGCGCCTCCTCGGCGAACAACAGGTGGCTGATGTGGGCCGGCATGGACGGCTCAGTAAGGGCGCGGATGGAACGACGAGATGCGGGCCAGCTCCTCGAACAGCTCCCGCTCACGCGCGCTCAGCGAGGAGGGCACGACGACCTTGATGATCGCGTACAGGTCCCCCTGGCTCCCATTGCGATGAGCCAGGCCTTTGCCGCGCAGGCGCAGGCGCTGCCCGCTTTGGACCCCCGGCTGCAGCTTCAGCGAGGCCTTGCCGTCGATCAGCGGCACCTCGACGCGCGCGCCCAGCGCCGCTTCCCAGGCGGCTACCGGCACCTCCACCTCCAGGTCCTGGCCGTTCAGCCGGAACAGGGGGTGCGGCGCGATGCGCACGCGAAGGTACAGGTCGCCGGCCGGGCCGCCGTTAGAGCCTCCGCCGCCCTGTCCCCGCAGGCGCAGCCGGTGCCCGTCCGGGGTCCCGGCCGGGATGTTCACCTCCAGGGTCCGGCTTTGCCGGCGCCTTCCTTCGCCGGTCTCCAGGGTCAGGGTCTTGCGCGCGCCCCGGTGCGCCTCTTCCAGCGAGATGGAGATCTCCGCCTCCTGGTCCTGGCCGGCGGAAGCCCAGGTTCCGGACCTGCCGCCGGACGATTCGCGGCGCGTCCTGCCGCCCAGGCCGCCGCCGAACAGCATGTCGAAGAAATCGCTGAAGCCGCTGAACGGCGACTCCTCGAAGCCGTCGCCGCCCCCGAAGAAGTCGAAGGTGAAGGGCCTCCCGCCGCGGCTTCCGGAACGGTTGGTGAAGAACTCCCACCCCGGAGGGGGCGTAAAGTCCTGTCCGGCCTGCCAGTTTTCCCCGAGGGAGTCATAGCGCTCGCGCTTCTTGGGGTCCCGGAGCACCTCGTAGGCTTCGTTGAGCCGCTTGAACTTTTCCTCGGCGTCCGGACTCTTGTTCACGTCCGGATGGTACTTGCGGGCCAGCTTGCGGTAGGCGGCCTGGATCTCATCCTGGCTCGCCCCGCGTCCGACTCCGAGGGTCTCGTAGTAATCCTGAAACTTGACTGCCATCTCCGCCCGCTCTAAATGTACTGACCCGAGATTTGCGCGTCAATGTATATGAAAGCGTGATAGAATTTTTCGTATGACCACAACCCGTAGATACGACTTCTCCCTTTCCGCCGGCAAGTTCTTCCCTCTATTTATCGGCTTTTACCTGCCGTGCCTTCTGCTCTATGCGCTGCTGTTTATTGCCGGCCAGGAGGCGCAGGAGAAAAATCCCGATCCGGCGAGCATTTGGGTTACATTGGGCGCGCTGTTAGGGCTGTTTCTCCTGCATCTATTCTTCACCATCCCGTTCACGCGCAGGATCCTGCCCGCGCTGTCGCTGGACGGCAAGCCGCTCGCCTTCCGCGGATCCATCGGCCGTTTCGTCGGGCTGAACCTGCTGGGCGCCTTCCTTTCGCTCATCACCCTCGGGATCTACGCCCCCTGGTACGCCGCCCGGGCCTACCGATACCTAGCCCGGGAGACCTCGTTCGAGGGCCGCCCATGGGCCTTCGCCGGCAAGGGGGGGCGGCTGTTCGTGATCCTGCTGCTGACCCTGGTGCTGCCGGTCACGGTGGTCGCGGTCCTGGCGGGCGTGCTCGCCGCCCGCTCAGGCGGTCCGGCAATCGGCATGCTGGTTTGGCCTCCGGTAATCCTGGTGCTGCTGTTCCTGATTCCCGCCTACATCTACGAGATCTATCGCTGGTTCTTCACCAACCTGCGCCTGGAGGAGCTCAGCGTGCGCTGGAGGGCCCGCTTCTGGCCTTCGGTCGGCGCAATTTTCCTGCAAGGGCTGTTGTCGCTGGTTACGGCGGGGATCTACCTGCCGGCGGCCTACGTAAAGATATACCGGTACTTCGTTCAGAGCACGGAGCTGGAGCGCGGCGGCCAGCCCTACGGCCGGCTGGGCTTCGACGGGAAGGCGGGCCAAGGCTTCATGCGCATCTGGGGCCAGGGCCTGCTCACGATCATCACGATCGGCATCTATTATCCCTGGGCCCTGGCCAAGATCGGGCGCTGGTTCGCCGGGCACACCGTGCT
>Ga0315280_10007827_pt1 | contig 14211 bp, 14 predicted proteins | sample YL17G06_40_MG_FD_203697 | JGI IMG/M metagenome (GOLD analysis project Ga0315280, IMG submission 203697) | Sediment microbial communities from Yellowstone Lake, YNP, Wyoming, USA - YL17G06_40 | ecosystem: Environmental > Aquatic > Freshwater > Lake > Sediment | place: USA: Wyoming | collected...
TCCTTGCCGCATCATTATAAATAACTGGTTTGAGGTTCTCATCAAGCACCTTAAAGCCAAAGCTCACGGGACCGATAACCTGTCCCCTGACAGCTTTGTAACCTTGAAGCTCCTTAGAGAGAAACTTGTGGAATACTGTGGAATACTCGGCGGTGAGGGCAAATGTCTCCGGAACATCCATTTTCACGAAATACTCGTCGAGTTCTTGTTCAAATCTGGCAGTGTCGAAACTAAGCCTCCCTTTATCAAAGTCAATAGCTATGCCCGGAAAATTCTGCGATGCCTGAACATACATATCTTCATACAGGCTCACTTTGGGAAGCTGGGGCCAGAATGGGATATCCAGGCTCAAGACAAGCTCCAGCGCCCGCTCAACATCCCTATGAGGCATTATCCCCATAGCGGTAGTGCTGCATCTTGCCTCAAATGTTATCATGAATTTCTGGCCTCTCTTCCTACAAATATCCCTTAAATCATAGCATGAAGGCAAAAAAATCTTGAATGTCCTTTAAGGAATTTCTTGACACCGATGAGGGTCGGTTCCAATCCCATTTCGAGGACTAGTTACCGCATCACCTGGAAATAGCGATTGAGGCCAAAACCTTCGCAAAAATCATTTTTCTGAAGCCAATCGCTATTTTAGGGTAACAATCGGAACACCTAGTACGGACAAACCTCTAACCCAGTGATAGCTCCAAAGACTACTACTTATCGTCGCAGAGACACGTGTTCTTTATTTCTTTTCTTACGACTTTTTGTTCCCTGAGAGGCTTATGCGAACTTTTCTTGGTTTGCCGTTGGTAGCAGCTGTGTTAGGTGCGACTTCTTCGACATGAGCAACTGCGGGGATTGTTTTCAACACATCAACAACGTTCATGGGCTTACGCAGGAAGACCAGAATTGAAGGCATATCAATCTGAGGTACAATCATCTCAGTATTGGCAACTTCGGGTAATTGGTCAAGGAAGGACACGACTTCCATGATTTTGGCTATATCAAAAGGAGGCAAGATTTCCACTTCCCATTGCGGCTTGCCCGACTCTGGCTGCTCTTCAATCTGAAGTAGTTTTGAGAGTTCGGAGCTCTTTTCAACGTGGCCCGTAGCCCAGCTTGGCTCCGGGTGCTCGTCAAGTGTCTTTTTGCTCGTTTCCGCGACTATGGTGTCGCTCTCTTTTGCGATTTTCACGGCTACGGCGTCTCTCTCCTCTGCGATTTTCACGGTTACAGTGCTGCTCTCTTCCCTGGGTTCAGACAACTTATTGCCAAAATCTGCCTGTACCGCTGCTGCCTGCTGCTTAAGGCTTTCCAGTTCTTCCAGCATATAGCCGAATTGTTGATTTACAAGGTTGCGTAGTTCATTCCGGATTTTATTTTTCTCGTTCTCTATCAGCAGTGCTGCTTCTTCTTCGGCTTTGGCCCTAATTGCGTTAGCCTTTTCATCAGCAAGCTCCACAGCTTCAGCTATTCTCTTTTCCACCATCTGTCGAGCTTGCTCTTTGGCTTTATCTACAATGGCAGCACTCTCAGCTTTAGCTTGTTCTGTGGCCTCTGTCTTAATCTGCGTGGCCAGCTTGTCAGCTTCGACAATGCTCATCTCTGCAAGTCTATTAAGAGACGCGATATGATTCTGGGATTGGGCCAGTTTATCCCGCTCCTTGATAAGCGCGTTAATGAAAGATGCTACCTGAGCCTCATCTAACCCGTTTTTTACTCGCTTGAACTCACGCCCTCCCAGCAAAATGACATCATCTTTAACAGTATTACCTATAATATTCATAATCTCATCACCTTCTCACAGGACTCAATAACGCGGCAGGTGTACCAATGTAACACGTCAGTCCCGTTTCATTTCACGAGATTCCGCCATATTTCTATATCTTGATTTCACCCTGAAAGACCTTCCAGATTTTCTCTGAGTTTCTTTTAGCCTCTTCCCATGCTTGCTCGACGGTCTCTCTGCGTACTCTCAATGCTTCCTTCACACTGTCCTGATAAACCTGCGTAGCACTCATTTTCGCTTTTTTATGCGCTTCCTCGCCTTCCTGTTCAGCCTTCTCCAGGGCTCGCGCAGCTTTTTCTAGGGATACCGCACACATTTTGGCGGCGTGCTCTTCAATTTCTTTAAAGGACTCCTCCGCTCGGCGTTGGCGTTCCTGATATGCCACCGCTACTTTTCTCTGAGCTTGCAGATAGGACTCATAGGCGGCTTGGGCCTGGCTCATTAACTCATCAAGAGGATCCCTCTCCTCCTTGGAGACCTCGGAGGTAAGCTCGACCATTTGTTCCACATCTTTGCTTACCTCTTTCTTGGCTTGTGGATTCTTAGTCATCGTAGTCGCCACGATACACCTCCTAGAACTTGTTCCTTAAAATCAATGGTATTTCTCACATTTCGCCCCCATGATTCTTCTGAATTTTGTTAGTCTCTGACTTAAGACTGAGTAGTTCATCCTCCGCGAACAGCCTCCACCCTTTCCTGTCTCTATATTCGGCATCCTCTACGATGTTTTGCCTGATCCAGCGGAACAAAGTGCTCTTACCTATGCCAACCATCTGGCAAACTTCAGCAGTCCTATAATAGATTCGGCCATTTATTTTTACAGGCATATGCAACACCCCCTAAGACTAACTAAATATAGTCTAAGAGCCATTCGCTTTCCCGTCAATCACCCATTAGTAACCCTACTTCCGTAAGGGACTAAGATTACCTTACATTCTATTAGCTTTCGCAGAGGCGACCAATGACGGAAGCGACGAAGCTCAGGTGGTGAATTCAGGTTATCCCTGAAATAAGAAGGGCTGGATTTTCCCGCTGTCGGGATATCCAGCCCTTATATTTTACAAATCCCTTAACAGGCTTTCGTGCAATACAGGCAGCGTTTACTTATACAGCGGGATTCAGGACGCGCCCGACAAAGAGAATGGCACCCGTCTCAATGTCGCGAATCAAAAGGATGAAGGGGCAGTCTATGGTGACTTCCACAGGAGGTTCTGTGGGTACTGATGTTGTTCCAACAATCACTGCGGTGGCAGCAGCAGCCTCAGTGCCAGCTTCATCCACGGCAACGAATGCCTTGTGCACAACGTCGGATATGAACAACTCAGGATTACCAGTCATTCCGGAGAAATCTGCGTCCTCAGGGGAAAAGGCATCTCGCATGTCCATGTCAGAGAGGGTATCCTTCAGGCTGAATTGTGACTTAAACTCAAATTTGGGCATGGTTAGGGTGACTCGTGTATTTTGCAGTTCACTTATGATGGCATCAACTGGCTGAGCCTGAAGTCCTTTTTCGAAAGCCTCGAAGTTGCCAGAGGTAGGAAGCAGAATCACCATAGAGAGTTCGCCACCATCATATGGCAGCTCAACCGCCTGGTATCCTTCCCCCGCGGTGTAGCAGAATGACTCCGTCTGCTTCATCATAGGCACTGTTACCTGCCCGCCGTTGAGAAGATAGAATGGGCCATTTGTTGTCATTTTCTCATCGAAGGAGTGCTTCCAGGTAGCATTGAAGTAGATAGCATTGGTCAACACAAGGCGGGTCAGTTCACTAATTGCGCCTGGCGGGATAAGGTTTTCAATGCGACCTTCCGTCTGGTTACTAACCCAGTCATTAATGGCGACGCGGGACTTTTCTGTCTCAGTTATGAAGTCCAGTATTCTCAGCCCGGCACCGTAGTTCTCAGCCAGGACATCGAGGAAGGCGGGCAGGAACTCATAATCCTTTTGTCCCCAGATGGCATTAGCAATGTTCAGCCTGAATCCTTTCCCATCCTTACCCTGAGCACCCTCGCCCCTTTTAGCAAGTTCAGCAGCGAGCCAGTTAAATGCCTGATGCAACCTCGCTTGTTCCAGCATGAATTGAAGGGTAGCGGCCATCTGCTGAGCCGTTTCGCCATTCGCTCCGGCATATGCCATCGCCAGCGCCAGGGAAATGCTGTAGGGAGAGTAGAAAAGGTTAGCATCCTGCCCTTCAACCTCCTTTATAAGCTTTTGATAAAGATTAAAGGCGAAGGCGCTGTTGCCTTCAACCAGTAATGCTTTCTCAGTCTGAGTAACGTTTGGCGAAGTTATCCGCTCTTTATCGGATTGGAGCACCTCGCCTGCTGCGGGCTGAGCCAGCTGAATAGACGCTATCACCGGCACCAGCAAAATTAAAGCTAATACGATTACCAGTATCTTTTTCATTTCGTTCACCCCCCATAAGTATTTAGACCATTCACCGCCCTGGGATTGGGATACTCGGGATGACAGTTGAACCGTCTCCAGATTCAACTGGAAGCTTCACCTCATTGATATAATCCAGATTTTCCAGGCTGTTCATCATTATCTTGGCATCGGAGATAGTGTACAGAACATCGTCTATGTAAAGGGACCTCTGCACTGAGAAGGAAGAGTAATAGTAGTAATAACCTTGTTCCAGGTCAGAGGGATTCTCAATATGAGTGATTCTACCTTTGAGTTGGAGTCCTTGGTCTAGAGATATATCAAATACATACGCGCCTTGCCAGACGGGCTCACCATACGCATTAGGAGGAACACCTTCAGGATACTGACTCTCATCTATCTCAGCGACCAAAACAGGTATCACCAGCAAGTTCCTGGACTTATCAAAGAGAAAGGCCTTGTGGTCAGACAGAACCGGCGAATCTGTTCCCCTTTCACCTATCACATACTTGCCTATCTCCACCGGATTGCTGACATCGCTGACATCAAAGAGCGCTATCTTGATTCCCTGATACCAGGCAAAGTCCCCTTCCTCTGCTGCCACTGCTTCCTTACCTATGCCTATAAGGTGGTTTTCATCGTAGGGATGCAGGTAGCTTGAGTATCCAGTTATCTTCAAATAACCGAGGACCCCAGGGTTGTAGGGGTCACTTAGGTCTATGACGAATAGGGGATCAACCTTCTTGAAGGTTACCAGATAGCCTCTTTCGCCCATGAACCTGGCTGAATAGATGGTCTCTCCTTGAGCGAGGTTTTCCAGCGAGCCGGTAATGTTAAGGGCCATATTCAGAACGTATACGTGATTCCGCGGCGCTGGCTCGTAGGTTGTAGTTGCCACCCTGAAGTAGCCTTCATACTCGTCCATGGAGAACTGATTCAGCACCATGCCAGGGACCTCGCCAGTGGCGATAGGCTCGATTTCGGCACCTTCAATACGAATACGGTGGATAGAGGTTTTTTCAAAATCCCCTACACCCCTCCCCCACACAGGGAAGGTCAGGTAAATGTTATCCAGAGAGACATAAACGTTGCTAGAGGCTCCCAGTAGGATTGTTTCAGATGTTGGTTTCTGGTCATCGTTCTGCGTGTTTATGGCCATAATAGTCGTGTACATATAATAGTAGTCAGAGACATTCGAATACCAGATATCTGTGACCGGTATTTCCGTCTCGTTGCCGCCAAAATAAATCTTGGGAAGGTTCGGTTCATCGTTTTGCTCATACACAGGCTCATTTATCACCACATAAGCATAATCTCCTATCATCCGTGAGCTCACATATTGGCCATCGGCGGAAAGCTCTCTTTGCAACCGGGGGTTTTCCCTATCTGAGATATCATATACTTTGATATATGTCTTGGGTGACCAGTAAGGCATGTATGTTTTTTCTACAGAGCTCGGCAGATCATAATAAGGATAATAAGGCGTTTCTTCCTCAAACACGATCATCCTATCTCCATTGATGAATATTCCTATCACTGTTCCTTCTACCTCAATTTTAGATATGACCTGAGCTTGTTCAGGAGGATACGCCTTCACGATAATAGTCTTGTTCCCCGAGACGAGGTAAATATACTCTCCGTCGTTCTTAACGATATCGGCCTCGTCCACTCCGGCAACCTGGATATTGGTGGTAGAGTAACCATTAGCAGCGGGGGCGGGGGCGAGGACGAAGGCCTCTCCACCTGGTAGTGCATCCCTCCAAAGAAATCCTACGTATTTTGCGTTCGCCTTTACGAAATCTTTCAATTCCTCATAAGAAGCGAATCGGCTGATCTGAGTCCCTCCCAGAGGCACATGCCTGGGATTATTCACCACAAAAACTCCTACAACCGCTATTAAAAGCAGAGCTGCAGTGATGGGGGCTAATACTTTTGCCCAATTCATAATAGTCCTCTCCTTAAAATGCCCGGAGTTGAGCAAAGCCATTTTTAATGCTTGTTTATGGCCGCGAAGCTCGATTTCCGGAGTTTTAAGGTTTTCTAGTTTTCCGATAAAGTCCTCGTGTTTCATAAACTTTACCTCCTTCTGTTACTGTAAATGCAGAAGGTCGAAAAAGGTTGCATTATTTAACCCAAAAAGTCTTGCGATTTTCGTGAGGTGGTTTAGTCTGTTTCTCTTAATTTCTCCACTGCTCGGTGGAGCAGAGATTTTATCGTTCCTTCTTTTTTCCCCAGGATTTCAGCGATTTCATTAATCTGTTTTTTCTCAAAAAATCTGAGTGCAATGACCTCCTGGTATTTAGCGGGGAGCCGAGCGATTTTTACCTGAATTTCCAGAAAGTCCTGATGTTGTTTTAATTTTTCTTGCGCTTCTATCAGTTCGCTTTCGGAGTCATGGGATGATAGGAGTTCAAAACCCTGTTCCTGTAATTCTTCCAGTGATACGGATTTTTTGTATTCGGCTTTTCTAAAATACTGGTTAATCTCGTTGGTGGCGATTTTATATAGCCACGAAGAAAAAGAGACATTGCGCCAGCGAAATTGCCAGAGCTTCCTCAACGCCTTTAAAAATGTCTCTGAAGTAATATCCTGGGCAGTTTCCAGATTGGCAGTCCGCCTCAGAACATAGCCAAAGATTTTGGGATAATACTGATCGTAAAGTTTGGCAAAAGCATCGGGGGCTTTTTGTGCTTGTCTGACGAGCTCCTTTTCTTCGTTTAAATCCATATCATCCAGTAGAAAAAATAAGCATACCCAATAATATAATGCACTAGTAATAATTTAGTTTCACCAAAATCTTAGTTCATACTGCATCATCACCCGCCGCACTGTCAAGCGTTTCTTCGTAATTTTCGTCGGATTGGCAAAAAGTCGGTAAATTAAGTGATAGGGGTTGAGCGCCAGCTCTTAAGCCAAACCATAATAGCAAGCTAACAAACTGGAAGAGTCTTTACGTTTTTGGGAAAAACTTACCTGTTACACAACACAAGCTTTTGTTGCCCGAGCTGAACAATATGGATAATTGTGAAATTTGCTTGCAGTTATAGGTTTACGGTTGCCAGGTCTCGGCATTGAGTATGCAGTAGAACATATCTCGTGCGTTTCTTTCCCGCCAGGGATAGTGGCCGCATTTCTGCAAGAGGATGAACCGGAAGTCCTTAATGGCCATCGAGAGTGGATGTTTGACCCCGTCGGCCGGGTGAGGATCATAGTTCGCCATGGATTGCAACTACCGGGCATTTGATGCGCCCTGCGATTTCAAGTAGTTGCCCGCTGTTTCTAAGTTTGCTGGCTTCATCCCAGACCGAGCGATAAACCTCAGGATCGGCCGGTGATGGCTGGCTCTCATCCGGCAACAGGTCATATGAGTCAGCTTTAGATATGAGTTGCCCGAACCGGGTAAGACTATCTCTTGAAAGGGTAGAGCTGATTATGGCTTCGTCCAACGCCTTAGCTTCTCTTCTTTCTCCCTTCCGAAGTCTCTGCAGCCGCGTCTTCATTATGTTGGCTGCATACTCCTCCTCGAAAGGACCACTGCTTAACAAGATGAGCTTGTTGACGTATGTAGGGTAACGAGCGGTGAAAATGACACTGAGCCAGGCGCCCCATGAGAAGCCAATAAGTGTCAAGGGAAGTCTTCCTTTTTTTTCCAGAACAGCTCGCAACTCCTCTACTTGACCATTGACAGAGGCCGCTGTCAGCAACGGTTCCAAAACGCCGGCAACTGAAGATAACTCTCGGGCAATTGTGGACATTTCTCCTGGGGCACCTGGACCACCATGGACAGCCGCCATGGCAAACGGTGGATCTCCGTACTTCTTGAGATTGCCCACGACTACAGCTTAACCTATATGCAAGAATAAGTAAAAGAGTAGACTTTGGTTCTGGGCATCGTGTTTATCCAGGAGGCCTGATGTCTTAACAATACGCTAGATTTTTCAACCCGTTGACAATTGACCGACAAAGACATACCATACTGATGATGGCGACAGGGTAATTCCTGGCCAGTAGAATGAACCCATCGATGGTTGCTTCCGTACACAAGCTCTCACAATGTTTCTTTCTCTCATGGCTCAAGTGGGGGGGCATGTCGGGGGTCTTGGCTTGAGCGAAATCCGGGTACAATTGTCTGTGGGAACGTTACATGTGACTCAAATCCCGAATGTATGCACTGGTCCCATTACGCACAAGGCAGGTAAACTACCATCTCGGTTGATATACATCCTCCGCACCGCCCTCGTGATGTTCCGTCCAATCTGAGCGAGGAACAGGTCAAAAAGAGCCTGAGGAACAGCATTCTTGATGGCTCAGCCTATTCCGTAATGCTCGGGCTGACGCAGAACTACATTACGCCGTATGCGCTGACAATGAAAGCCAGCACTCAGCAGATTGGCTTGCTCACCAGCGTGCCCAATTTCACCATGGCAGCGGCGCAGTTTGCGGCGCCAGCCCTCTCCGAAAGAGCGGGAAGCCGAAAGGGTTTCATACTCCCCATGGCCGTTATGCACGCTCTGATGTGGCTGCCGATTCTCCTCATTCCCTACCTGTTCCAGACACACCAGGTTTGGTGGCTGATAGCGTTCATGACTTTGAGCACCGCCTTTGATTCTGCCTTGAACCCCGTGTGGGGAAGCATAATGGCGGACCTGGTGCCGATGCAGATGCGCGGCCGATTCTTCGGCCGGCGCAACCGCATTACCGGCCTTATCTCCGGGGTGTTCACCTATGTCGCTGGTGGTATCTTACAACTGCTCACCGGCAATACTAACCTAGCTTTCACCATCATATTTGCCGGAGCAATTGCATCACGGCTGGTCTCGTTCTATTTTCTGTCACAGATGTATGAACCACTCAGCCCGGCGACCGAAAAGCGGGGCCATGACGGTGTGCTAAAAATAGCCCGGGGCTTGTTTTCCACCAACATCGGCAGGTTCATAATTTTCTGCGCGCTAATAAACTTCACGGCGACTGTTGCCGGACCGTTCTTTTCTCCGTATATGCTAGACGACCTTCAGTTCAGTTACATCGTCTATACTATCATAAACTCCGTGTCGGTCCTTGCGACCGTCGGTTCTATGACATGGTGGGGCAAACGGATGGACAGGGCGGGAAGTATCAAGGTGCTGAAAATCACATCCCTTTTTGTTCCATTTGTGCCGCTCGGGTGGGCGCTAAGCCACAACTTCTGGTGGCTCATTGGTATGCAGATATTTTCCGGGTTTGCATGGGCGGGTTTCCAGCTTTCCAGCAGCGTCTTTATCTTCGATGCAGCTCCCCCGCAAAACAGGACGCGCTACATAGCTCTTTACAACTCTCTGATATTCCTTGGCGTCAGCGTGGGGTCTCTGACTGGAGGTATTGTGGCACCACTCCTGCCACCCTTTATGGGGAGCCATCTTCTCTCCATCTTCATAGTGTCAGGGGTGGCTCGGCTGATCGTGGCGCTGTTTTTCCTGCCGCGTATCAAAGAAGTACGGAAGGTGCCGCAGGTTGAAGCCAGGGAATTGCTATTCAGCGATTTTCAGCGCCCCTGGCTCAATCGGGCATACGGCTACGTGGCGGAGCATTTGCGCCACCGGAAAATGGACTGACGACGGTCAAATCTCTCGCATCACAAAATACTAGAATGTCCCCCGTCACTTAAAGGTTATTATCATTATTTGTAATTTGTATCATGCATGTGGGTGCCAAAATGATTCAGGACAAGTGGAGAAATCTGATTGTATTGGGCTCCAACCCTACGCCAACACAGACAAAGCTGTTCTTTTCTAGAACCCGAATTGAAGCTCTATTATCAATATTTGTCTCAGCCTCGATCTGTTTTACCTCAGGTTGGTGTTTTGCCCATTGAACTATACCAGCTACCATTTCCGTTGCTAAACCCTCTCCCTGAAATTCAGGAAGAACCGAATAGCCAACCTCAACCATTCCTCGTTTGTCTGCAGGACCTTTAAAACCAATACCTCCACAGAGTATCGGATAATCGTTATCAATTCGAATTGCATACCATGTAAGCCAGCCTTCCCAGTCAGGATGTTCTTTATAAAGTCCATAAAAATAGCCTAAGACGTCTCTAGGATTGTCTGTGGGCCATGTTTCCGGCACTAAAGCTCCCAAGAGTGTCGCGAACTCTACTTTATCTTCAATTTCAGCTGCTGCAAGTATTTTTGTTCCTGCAACTAGTCTCAATCTGTCTGTTGTTTCAACTATCATTCCATTCTCACACATTAAGCCGCTATGATTGATTTTCCCTGTATTGCCTGTAGACAATACAGGGAGTGGATAAATTCTTATTCTGTCTACAGTATAATACTTTGATTCATATCACATTATGAGTTAATGTAATAAGGAAAGGCGGCTTTAACCAGTGTTTCCTCAGTTTCCTCGGGATTCGAATTAGACTTGGCGATTCTTTGCTAAGACGCATTACCAAATTAAGGCATTGATGGTGATCATGTATAATCGCAGTCAGTTGATTAACTGCCACCCGACAGATGTCTTAGTGCCATTCGTAGTAGTGGTATTAGATAAGGAGAAAATATGCAAGAAATAGTAGCTTATTGCGGTCTCGTTTGTACTGAATGTCCAACGTATAAGGCAACCAAAAAAAACGATAATAAGGCCAGGGCTAAGATTGCCGAAGAATGGAGTAGACAATATCAACACACCTTCAAGACTGAAGATATTAATTGCAATGGTTGCTTAGCAGTCGGTAATGTACAGATTGGTTATTGCAAGGTGTGTGAAATAAGAAGATGTGGTTCTGATAGAAAAGTATTGAATTGTGGCTACTGCGTAGAGTACCCATGTGACAAGCTGAATAACTTCCACACCAGAGTCATTAAGGCCAAGGCTAAGTTGGAAGCTATCAGGAACAAAAAATAGGGATGCTGACCACTCTAAATTCGAGAGCAAGATTGCTATGCTCTATTCGCTTCTTCAATAGTAACGAAATGTTATTTCGTTGACCATCGCTTAAGCCGTTTTGCCCATTGCTTGCGGAACTTGTTGACCTTGGGCAAAATCACTATCTTACAGTACACTTGCTCCGGATGTCGCGAAAAGTACTCCCGATGGTAGTCTTCTGCCGGATAGAATTTGTCCAGCGGGGCAATCTCTGTCACGACTTGTTGCTTCCAGAGGTGAGCTGTATTGAGTTCTTCGATAAGTCCTTTGGCGATGGCTCTTTGTTGCTCATTGTGATAGAAGATGGCCGAACGATACTGTGTACCTTTATCGGGATCCTGTTGGTTCAATGTCGTTGGATCGTGGACGGAGAAGAAGATCTCCAGGATTTCTCGGTAAGAGATCTTGGTAGGATTGAAAGTTACCTGAACTGCCTCCGCGTGGCCGGTACTGTCGCTACAGACCTCCTGGTAGGTGGGATTAACGGTGGTGCCGCCTGTGTAGCCGGAAATCACCTCCTCTCAACCCCATGAAGATCGCTTCAATGCACCAGAAGCAGCCACCAGCAAGGGTTGCAACTTCTGATATACCACTATGGGTCATAGCTTGTTCTCTGGTTCGAATTTCAGCGCAATGCCATTTATACAATAGCGTTTACCAGTGGGCGGCGGGCCATCATTGAAAACGTGACCGAGATGAGAGCCACACCGAGCGCAGACGATTTCAGTCCGCACCCTCTCAAGGCTCCTGTCAGGTTGCTCCGCCACGTTCAGCTGTGAGATCGGTTCATAATAACTCGGCCAACCCGTCCCTGAATTGAACTTGGTTGAACTGCGAAAAAGGTCAGTGTCACAACGCACACACCGGAAAATACCCGGTTCATGGATTTGATCAAGTGTGCAGGTACCCGGAACTTCGGTCCCCTTCTTGGTCGTGATTTCATACTGCTTTTCAGTCAACAATTCTTTCCATTCTGCGTCCGTTTTCTCTACTCTCTCTACCGTTACCACTCTGTTCTGTTTAGCATCATAAATCTGGACCGTTGTCATACGCTTACGTCCTATTGGCTTCATAGGCCCATTATAGCATAGTAACCAGTGCGGTAAATACGAAGACGAAGAGGGAGCAGCACTACTCTAACTCAGTGCTCTGGTTTCGTAAGCGCGTTACATTTTATGACTGCAGCAGAGCAGTTATTTTCCCGATGACACTCCCACATTTGCTGACGATACTTTAAATACTGGGCGACAAGGAATATAATTCGGTATCGCTTAGTATAAAAGGTTAACCGATGGCTCTCGATGAAACAGCAGGACTCATCTGCTCCAAACTGGAGGAAAGAGGTTATCGCGGTACAGTGCTGCCCATCGAGCATGTCGCTCAACTCAAATATGAAATAGAAGAGTGCCTCAGCCAGAGAAAAATAGACGCGGGATTGTATGAGAAATACTTGACTTATTTTAAATTCGATGTTACCACTAGTTTTCCGAGAGCTTGTTCAATCTTAATAACTGCAGCTCCACAACCTCAGCACAAGGTCACCTTCCACTTCAGTGGGCAGACCTATCCGGTCATAATCCCTCCTACTTACTATACCGACACGGATAACCAAATTAGGGACATGCTCCAAAACATTCTTGATTCTAACGGCTACCAGCTTTACCCAGCCGCGTTGCCGCTGAAGTTATTGGCAGTATGCAGCGGAATAGCAAGGTATGGGAAGAACAACATCGCTTACGTAGAAGGTCTGGGGAGCTTTGTTCGACTCAAAGCCTTTCTTTCAGACATGCCGACTGATAGAGGTGACTGGTTGTTGGAACTGCGGGTAATGAAAGAGTGTGACAGGTGCAAGGCATGTCTTAATGAATGCCCTACCAGAGCGATTGTCCCAGACCGCTTCCTGATTCATGCGGAGAGATGCATTACCTTCCTTAATGAATGGAGAGAGGAGTTTCCTGAATGGATAGACCCAGCTTGGCACAATAGCCTTATAGGCTGCATGAAGTGCCAGCTTGCCTGCCCGGTAAACAAGCGTTTTATCAAATGGGTGGAAGAAGGAGAAGCTTTCAATGAAGCCGAGACCGAGTTAATCCTGAATGGAGTACCACTTGATCGCATCCCATCTGAAACAGCTCACAAACTCAACCGTGGCTATATGCTGGAATACCTGGACGTGCTACCAAGAAACTTGTGTGCCCTCTTAAAGTGATTATTCGCAACAGCGGGTTTTTGTTGTTCCCATCTGAGTGCCCTGTTATTCCTCTCCGCTGTGACAGATTACGCGCTAGCAGTACACCAATTACACAGAAGTCAGGATTGTTGGGTAACAATCCAAGCAAGTGTTATCTATCAGTCATCTGTGTCTGCGACTGTTGACATCGTATGACTAGTAGTTTATCGTTAATGTAAAGATGAAGGTGAGAGATGCGAAACGGCCTCAGGGCAGAAGTCGCCCTTTGGCGAGTTCATCATTCATTATGGCGACTATCAGGAGCGACCGATGAACGAAGAAGACAAGACACTCAAAGTTCCAAAGGTGATTAAAAAGATGTTACTAGCGGACGAACAAGTTATGGCAGTCGTAAAACAATCGAGGTTGAAGGCAGCCATCACACCCGACTCCATAGTAATCACTAACCAGAGGATAATCAGGTACTCTCCATCAACCCTGGGGTTACGCAAGGAGATTGAAGATTACAGATATGAGGACATAGCCAATCTGAAAATTGATAAGGGAATTTTGTTTGCTACCATCACCGTGAAGCGACGATTCATGAGCGAGGACCTAATCCTGGACAACATCCCGAAAGGTCAGGTGGATTACGTTTCCAGGCTCGTTCAGGAGAATCTCAGGCGAATGAGTAGCGCCCCCACATCCCTAATTACAACCAATCAGCAGACTCCTCTAACTTCGCCAGAGGACCCTCTTCAAGTACTGAAGCTTCGCTTTGCCAGAGGAGAGATTACTAAGGAACAATTTGAGGAAATGAAGAGAGCGTTGGAGTAGACTTGGCTGACGCCCTGATTGTCCTCCACCCTGTTCCTGTAGCTGTGATAATATAGGGACGGACTCTGCATATACTTCTTAAATGCCAACAAGATGGACTATTGTCCACTTAGGTAACAAAACGCTCCTATGA